>Ga0136618_10000716_pt1 | contig 11888 bp, 8 predicted proteins | sample AntDrymUQ3302106_2_FD_104805 | JGI IMG/M metagenome (GOLD analysis project Ga0136618, IMG submission 104805) | Polar desert sand microbial communities from Dry Valleys, Antarctica - metaG UQ330 (21.06) | ecosystem: Environmental > Terrestrial > Soil > Desert | place: Antarctica: Dry Valley... | reverse complement strand
CCGGATGGAGCGAACCCGGTACGCACTTAGGCGGTAGTCGCGCGAAGCGACAGCGCCGCCGGCACGTTGGCCGGTCCCTTCTCGTGTACCGAATTCCGGGCTGACCTATCGGTCCGAGCGCGCACGGGTCTAGCGTTTGCTCCGCGTTAACTCGGTGCATGGAGACGGTACCTGGAAGGCGGCTCATTATCCTTCGGGTTGAGATTCTGTGTCGCTCTTGCCAGCCTCGAGAGCCGTAACCGTGACTTCGAAGTGGCCACCGTGCTCACCGGTCGGCCACAGACGCTGCTGATCCCCCACGCCGGGGAAGTGGGGCCGCCAGCCCGGCTGCCCGCCGGCCATCGGCTCAAGCACAACGTCGGCCTCCGTGCCGTCGTCGCGCCGCAGCCGCCCGCGCATCGCCCTGCCCTGCTCGCCGGCGAGCGGCGCGACGCCCTTCGCCCACACGCAGTAGTCGTCCCTGGTGAAGCTCACGATCAGCGGTTCGGGCAGCTCCTCGTAGTGCACGGTGGGCGTGAGCGCCTCGATCAGTTCGAGCGCGACCGCCAGTACGTCCCAGATGTGTTTGGGGTCCAGACCAGCCCAACCGACGATGCGGTACCAGGAGTCCTTGGAGACGGTGCCGACGCCCAGTGCTTGTAGCTGCTCGGCCGCGCGAGCGAACGGCGACTCGGGAAAACCGCCGGACGCCTTAATCGTGACGTAGATGCGAGCCGCCTCGAGTTGGCAGACCACGCGGGTCTGACCGCCGTGGCGCACGCGGACGCTGGCGCCGTAGCCCTTCCACTCGACGCCCGCCCCGAGCTGTCCCGCGCGCTCGAGAAACTCTCGCAGCGGCGTGGCCGCCGATTCGGGCGCCCCCGCGAGCAGCGCGTCTAGATCCATCGCGGGCGCACCGCGCTCGCCACCGACGGGCGCGCGGGCCAGGCTCGGGCGCACGACCAGCCTCGGCACGAAGCAGGGGGCGTCCGTGCCGAAGTAGCTGACCTCGAGGCCATACATCCGCTGGCCGCGCGCGTTCAGGTACTCGAGCACGCGCTGGACGCTGAGCGGGATGTTGGGTGCCGCCACGACGAGGTGCAGGTCGCCCTCGGCCAGCGTGCGCTCGAGACCAGCGGTCAGCACCGACAGCTCGTCGCCCGCGTGCTCGCCCGGCCCGGTGAGTCCAAACGCACCAGCGAGATGCTCGGCCAGTGTCGGCGCAGTCTCGGTCGCAGCGAGGTAGGGCTGGGCGACCTGGCGCTCGAACTCCCCGATGTCCATTCCCCACAGGGCAGCGGCGTACTCGAGCAGCTGGGCGACCACTCTCCGGGCCTCGCTGTTCTTCTTCACCTCGACCAGGCACACGTGGCCGTGGCGATCGATCAGGACTAGGTCGGCGAAGCCCGACACCAAGCCGGATTCGCGGCCCACGACAACGAGCTCCGCCAGGTCGAGGTCCTCGGCGGGGATCAGCGCCGGGAAGTCGGTGAGGGCGTCGTGCAGATCGGATTCTGCGGGAAGCGCCGACTCGGGCACAAGCGTTCCGCGGCCGTCGCTAGATCGGATCAGCAGGTGCCTTTGGACGGACCCCGTTGTTCGGTCCACCTGCTGTGAGAGTCGGGTGGATGTAGGGGCGAGCACGGTAGGGACTGTTGCGGACGGAGGCCTGCCCGCGAGGGGAGCCCGTAGGGCGAGCCGAGTGGGCGCGTGTGCCGGGCATGACGTTGAGATCGGAGGTGTGAGTCCTGTTCTGGGGCCCTGACAGGGGGAACCCAACACGTACTTCGGTGCCCGCGCGATCCGGGCGGCAGAGGGTGCGGGCCTCGACACCGGCTCGCTATCCGCGGTCCTGCTGAAGGCCGCGAACCCGCTCGACTACACGCTCGCGCCACGCCTGCTCTCGAGTCGGCCGACGGCCGTGACCCGGCACCGCCACATCCTCAGCCTCGAGCGCTTCGCGCGGGCGAGAGTGCGGTCGACGACCGGAGAGGGCGTCGCCCTACACGTGGACGGGGACTACCTGGGCGACCGTGAGGAGGTCGTGTACGAGCCGGCCCCTCGCGCGCTTCGGCTGGTCAGCTGACCACGGCTTCCCCGGCGTAGTGGGCGACGGTGCGGCTCAGCCCCTCGCGGAAGTCGACCATGGGCGTGTAGCCGAGCTCGCGGCCGGCTCGCGATAGGTCGGCGAGCGAGTGGCGGACGTCGCCGCTGCGGGCGCCGCCGTACTCAGCCGCGACGTCCCGGCCCGTGATGTCCCGGAGCATCGAGACGAGGTCGTTGAGGCTCGACCTCCTACCGGTCGCGACGTCGAAGACGGATCCCGCGACCTTCTCGGCCGTCGCCGCCAGCACGTTGGCCTCGACCACATTCTTGATGTAGGTGAAGTCCCGCGATTGCTCGCCGTCGCCGTGGATCAGCGGCGACCGGCCCTCGAGGAAGGCGGCGATGAAGTTGTCGAACACCCGGACGTCGTGTCCCTCGAGGAGGAGACGGTCCACGAGGTGGGCGCCGATGAAGCCGGCGCCTCCGGTCACCAGGACCTTCATCGCGTGCCTCTCCGGTGAGCGATCACGCCGATCAACAAGACCCGATCGGGGTCAGGGCGTCGACCCGCGCGGACGGTCGCCGGTCAGCCGAGCGGAGGCGGTTTGAAAACCTCTCACGGCGGCGAGTCCGGCACGGCGTGCGGCGGAGCTAATGGTTTCGGGATCCTCGTCGCGGTCGGCTTGCGCCTCTGCGTACGAGCTCAACGCTCCCTGGCCGAACGAGGTGTGGCTCGAGCTCGTGCTGATGGCCCAGGACCTGCTCGCCACACGCGCACGCTCTGCCTCGAGGGCGAGCTCGCTCGGGCGGAGCCGAAGCGCCTGCGCCACCGACTGCTGCACGTCGCCGGGCGGCTCACCCGCTCGGGGCGCCGCGTGACGCTTCACCTGCCGCGGCGCTGGCCGTGGGCGGCTGCCCTGCTCGCCGCCTTCGCGCGCCTGCGGTTGTTGCCCGCGGCGCCCTGACGGCGCCGCGCACCCAGGCGAGATCCACGGCGCCGGGACATCGGCGGCGGCCTGCCCGGAACCCGTCGGGGCCATCCGCCAGTCGCGCCACGGGGTCTCCTTCGCCGACCTATCGGGCGCCTCTGGGCGTTCACCGTCAGCGACGACCGCGCGTTCGCGCACGGCGTTCACCCACGGTGGGTTGCTGAACGATCGGGGCTAAAGGTCGGGGCCGCCGCGACGACTCTGGCGCCTGGCTGCCCGCCCGCCGTCGTGTCTCTCGCGGCTAAGGCCACCGGCCGTTCGTGCCGATTAGCGCCCCGAGAGGCCGAGGGGGGAGGTAGCACGGCCCTGGATCTCGTTCACCGACACGGACCCTGGGGGCCACTTTGAAATATCTAGTCACAGGCGGCGCGGGCTTCATAGGCTCCCATCTCGTCGACGGGTTGGCCGCGCGCGGCCACGAAGTGCTGGTTCTCGATGACCTGAGCACCGGGCGCCGCGAGAACATCGAGCACCAGCTCGATTCGGGCGGGGTCGAGCTCATCGAAGGCTCGGTATGCGACGAGGGTCTGGTAGACGACTGCATGCGGAGCGTCGACCGCTGCTTCCACCTGGCCTCCACCGTCGGCGTGCAGCTCGTGGTCGAGCGTCCGCTCGACACCCTTCTTCGTAACGTGCGAGGCGCCGACACCGTGCTCGGCGCCGCCCAGCGCCACGGACGGTGGCTGCTGTTCAGCTCGACCTCCGAGGTCTACGGCAAGACCTCGGCGGGTGCGCTCAGCGAGCAGTCAGACACCGTCCTCGGCTCGCCCTTTAAGGCGCGGTGGAGCTACGCGATCGCAAAGGCCTTCGGTGAGGCGCTTGCGCACGGATACTGCCGTGAGATGAAGGCGGAGATGGTCGTCGTCCGGCTCTTCAATACGGTGGGGCCACGCCAGACCGGCCGCTACGGGATGGTCTTGCCCCGCTTTGTCCGTCAGGCGCTGGCCGGCGAGGAGCTCACCGTCTTCGGGAACGGGACGCAGTCACGCTGCTTCATCCACGTCCACGACACGGTTGCCGGGCTCATATCGTTGTGCGATACGCCCGGTGCGGTCGGCGCGCCGTACAACATCGGCGCCACCACCGAGACCCCGATCATCGAGCTCGCCCGCCGGGTGATCGAGCGTTCGGGCTCGGACTCGTCGATCCGGCTCGTCCCTTACGAGGACGCCTATGACGAGGGGTTCGAGGAGCTCGGAAACCGCAAGCCCGATACCGCGGCCATCGAGCGTCTCACCGGCTGGTACCCGACCCGGCCGCTCGACCAGGTGATCGACGGCGTGATCACCTACGAGCGGGCGAGCAAGGAGGCCACTCGGCAGCCCGTGCCCATCGGGCACATGCAGGAGTACCTGCGTGCCGCCTGAGGTCTTTCCCCTTCTCGCCGCCCTGCTGATCTCGCTCGCGGTCGTCCTTGCGGCGACGCCCTGGACGATCCGCCTGGCCGGGCGTATGGGCTTCTACGACGTCCCGAGCGGCTACAAGGCGCACGCGCGCGCCACCCCCTACCTCGGCGGGCTCGCCGTCCTTGCGGGCGTGCTGGCAGTCGTTCCCCTGCTCGGTGCTGAGCTCTCGCGCCTCGTCCCCGTCCTCGCCGGGCTGGTCGGCCTCTGGCTGATTGGCACCCTTGATGACCGTCTCGCCCTCGGGGCCGGCCTGCGTGTGGCCGCCGAGGTGGGGACCGCGCTGCTCCTCTACACCGCCGGGTTCGGTTGGTCGGTCTTCGGCAGTCCGACAGCCGACCTCGCCCTGACGGTTGTCTGGGTGGTCGGTGTCATAAACGCCTACAACCTGATGGACAACATGGACGGAGCCACGAGCTCGGTGGCCGCCGCCTCGGCGCTCGCGACGGCCGTGCTCGCCCTCACCCTCGGGGAGCCGGCGCTCGCCCTACTCGCCGTGGCGCTCTGCGGCGCCTGTCTTGGCTTCCTCCGTTACAACCTCGCTCACCCGGCACGTATCTTCCTGGGGGACGGCGGGTCGATGCCGATCGGCTTCCTCGTGGCCGCGCTGACCATGGCCCTCCCGCTCGGCGCGGAGCTCGGCGCGCAGCACGTGCTGGCCGCCGCCCTCGTCGCGGGTATGGCTGTGCTCGACACCACGCTGGTCGTCGTCTCGCGCAGGCGCGCCGGCGTTTCATTCCTCCAGGGCGGCCAGGACCACCTCACCTACCGGCTGCGCTCACGGCTCGGCACGCCCCGCCGGGTGGCCGCGGCGCTCGGGCTCGCTCAAGCTGCGCTCGGCGGCGCCGCGCTCGTGGTCTTGGGACTCGGCCCGAACGCGGTCGCCGTGGCCTGGGCGCTTGGCTTGGCTGCTGTGGCATCCGTGGTCATCCTCCTCGAGACCCCGGCGTGGGCGCCGGTCCGCCGGACCTACCCCGAACACGGCGGTAACCGAGCCTCAAGCACGTCGCAACTCCTGCCGATTGAGGGCTCGTGAGCTTCGCCAGCACCCGCGTCCTCATCACCGGCGGGGCGGGATTCATCGGCTCCCACCTAGTCGAGCGGCTGCTGCACCGGGGATTCCGCGTTCGCATCCTCGACAATTTCTCGACCGGCAGTCGCGAGAACGTCCTTCAGTGGCTCGATGACATCGAGGTGGTGGAGGGGGATATCCAGAGCTACGAGCGCGTCCACACGGCGGTGCAGGGCTGCGAGGTCGTCCTTCACGAGGCAGCGCTGCCCTCGGTGCCCCGCTCGATCCAGGATCCGCTCACGAGCAACGCCGCCAACGTCATCGGCACGCTCAACCTCGTCCTCGCCGCGCGCGACAGTGGCGTGAGCCGAGTCGTGGTGGCCTCATCCTCTTCGGTATACGGCGCCAACGAGGCGCTGCCCAAGCACGAGGGTCTTCAGGCCTGCCCGATCTCTCCCTACGCGGTCGCGAAGCTCGCGGGAGAGGGGTACTGCCAGAGCTTCTTCCACGTGTACGGACTCGATACCGTCGCCCTGCGCTACTTCAACGTGTTCGGGCCTCGCCAGGACCCGCTCTCCCAGTACGCCGCGGTCATCCCCAACTTCATATCGGCCATGCAGGCCGGGCGCTCGCCGCGCGTGTTCGGGAACGGCGAGCAGTCGCGGGACTTCACCTACGTGGACAACGTCGTCGAGGCGAACATGCGGGCCATGGAGGCTTCCAACGTCGGTGGGAAGGCCTTCAACGTGGCCTGCGGCGAGCGAATTACGCTGAACCACCTGCTCTCACAGCTTCGCGAGCTCACCGGGACGGGGCTCGCGGCCGAGTACTACCCGGCTCGCCCCGGCGATGTTCCGCACTCGCTCGCGGACATCTCTCGGGCGCAGTACGAGCTCGGGTACCGCCCGACGGTCGGCCTCCGCGAGGGACTGCGGAGAACGCTCGAGTTCTACGGGGGCGCCACGATGCCGTCCCCGTTGCCGGCGCTCGCTGCTTGAAGGACGCCCACGGGCGTCTCTTCAGCCGCTTTCGTCACGCCTCGATACGGCTGCCGTGCGTTCGCTAGCGATCGATCCCCGGTTGGCCGGTCGCCCAGAGGAGGAAGACCGTTCGGCTCGGCCGGCCCGCCAGGGGAGGTGGCGCACTGTTCGGGTCTTGAGGGTCATTGCGCGGCTGAATGTGGGCGGTCCCAGCATCCAAGCGATCACCCTCACGCGGCGGATGGGGGAGCTCGGGTACCGCACTCGTCTCGTGCGGGGCACCGAGGCGCCGGATGAGGGAAACATGGACTACCTGGCCGAGCGCCTGGGGGTCCGTCCGGTGCGGGTTCGGTCGCTCCGTCGGGCGCTTGGCGCGCATGACGCGCTCGCGCTCCTGCGACTGTGGGTCGAGATCCTGCGGAGCCGTCCCGACGTACTCCACACCCACGCCGCCAAGGCGGGATTCGTCGGCCGCCTCGCGGCGCTCCTGAGTGGCCCGTTCGCGCCGAGAGTACGCGTGCACACGTTTCACGGCCACGTCCTGACCGGCTACTTCTCCCCACGTGCCGCGCGCGTCTTTCAGACGATCGAGCGCTGCCTGTCGCGCCACACCGATCGCCTGGTGGCCGTCTCCACGGAGGTGCGTGACGACCTGATCCGCCTCGACATCGCCCCCCCCGAGCGCATCGAGGTCATACCCCTGGGCTTCGACCTCACGGCGTTTGCCCTCCCGCCGGCCGAGCGCTCGCGATGCCGACACGCGGTGCGGGAGGAGCTCGGCATCCCGGAGGCGGCACGGGTGGTCACCCTCGTCGCCCGGCTCGTGCCCATCAAGCGCGTCGATCGCTTCCTGAGGGTGGCCGCCCGCCTGGCGGACATTCCCGGAGTGGCCTTCCTCATCGTGGGGGACGGGGAGCTTCGTGAGGAGCTCCGTGCCCTGCCGGCCGTTCGCGCCCTCGGCGACCGTGTGCACTGGGCCGGATTTCGGCGCGACCTTCCAGCGGTGCTCGCCGCCACCGACGTCGCGGTGCTCACCTCGGACAACGAGGGGACGCCGGTCAGCCTGATCGAGGCCCAGGCCTCGAGCGTCCCGGTGGTGAGCACCGCCGTGGGAGGCACGCCGAGCGTGATCGAGCACGGCCTGACCGGCCTACTCGCCCAGTCCGGGGACGAGGAGGGCATTGCCCGGGCCGTGCGCGAGGTCCTCGTCGACCGGGACCTCGCTAGGCGACTCGGAGCGGCCGGGAGGGAGAGCTCGCTCGCCCGCTTCTCGATCGAGCGGCTGTGCCACGACGTCGACGACCTCTACACCAGGCTGCTCGACCGTGTCGGCTAGGAGCGCTCCGGCTTCGCGCCCGGCGCCGGCAGGGCCGGGGGCGCTTCAGGTGCCGAGCGATCGTGCCGAAACGAATCGGGTGGTCGAGGCCGCCCCACCACCCGCCGCGTCCGCCCCTGTCCGGTCGACCGACCCCGGCGGACCCGAGCGCTTCGCCTTCGGGGATAACTGGGAGGCCTTCCTCGAGGTGGTCGGCCCAGAGCGCGTCGCGGCCGCCGAGCGCGGGCTTCGCGATCTCCTCGGAACCCCCGTCGAGGGGTGCTCGTTCCTCGACGCGGGGTCGGGCAGCGGCCTCTCCTCGCTGGCCGCGCTCCGCCTGGGGGCCGGGCGCGTGCACTCCTTCGACCTCGATCCGGCCAGCGTGAGGGCGACCGGCGAGCTACGCCGCTGCTGGGGGGCAGGCGCCGGGGACTGGACGGTCGAGCGCGGAGACGTGCTCGACACCGGGTATCTCGCGTCGCTCGGGCGCTACGACGTGGTCCACTCCTGGGGGGTCCTCCACCACACCGGGCGGATGTGGGACGCCCTCGAGAACGTGTCCACCGCGGTGGCCCCGGGTGGGCTGCTCGCGGTCGCCCTCTACAACGACCAGGGCGGGATGAGCCGGGTGTGGCGGGTCGTGAAGCGCACTTACAACCGCCTCCCGCGCCCCCTGCGTACGCCGTACGCCGTGGCCGTCATGGCGCCCCGCGAGCTGAAGTTCGCCCTTCTCGCCAAGCTCGCGCGGCGCCTCGGCACGCGCGTGCGGGGCTATACGCGCCACCGCGACCGGCGCGGGATGAGCCGCTGGCACGACCTGCTCGACTGGGTCGGCGGCTACCCGTTCGAGACCGCCGCGCCCGACGCCGTCTTCGGCTTCCTCCACCGGCGCGGCTTCGCCCTGACGGGTCTGGTCACGCGCCAGGGGATCGGCTGCAACGAGTTCGTCTTCCGCCGCGACGGCGGAGGGTGAGAGCTCCGGCCCCTCCGATGCCCGAACAGCCCCTCGCTCCGCCCGCCGCGCCCGCTGCGGTCCCGAGCGCCGACCCGGGGGGACCGGATGGCGCCGAGGCCCTCGATCGAACCTTCGAGGAGGGCGGGCGCCTCCTTGTCCTCCGCTGCACCCAGTACCTGCTCGCCTTTCTCTCCGGACTCGTCGTGGCCCGGGCGCTCGGGCCCGTCGGGCGAGCCGAGTACATCCTGCCGCTGACCCTGGCCACGTCGATCTGGGTGGTCGTGCACCTCTCGCTCGAGGCCGCCGCCGCCCGCATGCTCGCCCGCCGGGAGGCGTCGGTCGTGGAGCTCGGACGGCTGCTCTCGACGGCCACCCTCGCTCTCGGAGCGCTGGGCTCGCTCGCCACGGTGCTCGTCGGCCTGCGCGTGCAGGGCGGTCTGCTCGGTAACGCGAGCGACGCGACGGTCATCCTCGCCGCGGCCACCATCCCGTTCACGCTCGCCGGGCAGATGGCCGCCGCCCTGCTGCTGCGCATCGGCGGCCTCAGGGCGTTCGGGTGGATCTCGGCCGCCTCGGGAGCGCTGCAGCTCCTACTGGTCGGCGCGCTCGAGCTCGGCGTCGGACTCTCGCCCGAGATCACCATCGCCGTCTCGCTGGTCACCATCGCCGCGACCGGACTGGCCCTGGCGGCCGCGCTCGCGGCCCGGGTGGGCGCACGCGCGCTCGTGCCCGCCCTGCCCCGCGGGCTCGCCGGACGGGCGCTGCGGACCGGAGCCTCCCTGCACCTGTCGTCGATCGCGCTCTTCCTCAACCTGAGGATCGACCTGCTCCTGGTCAGCGCCCTCGACACGACCGAGGCCGCGGGTCTCTACTCGCTCGCCACCATGCTCGCCGAGGTTGTGTTCCTGCTCACCTGGACGCTCGCGCTCTCGGCCCTTGCGACCCAGACCTCGGCGAGCCCGGCCGCCGCCGCGCGCTACACAGCCGACTTCATTCGTCAGAGCGTCGTGGTCGCCGCGGGATTCGCGCTCGTCACCTGCCTCGGCGCCTACCCGCTGGTGCGGATCGTCTACGGATCCGAGTGGTCGGGCGCAGTGGCTCCCCTGCTCATCCTCTCGGTGGGCGCGGTGGCCCTGGCGATCGAGGCTCCGGCGCGCGGGATGCTGCTGCGGATCGCCCGACCGCGCGCCGTCTCGCTGGCCGCCCTGACCGCGCTCGCTGTCAACGTCGGGGCGAACCTGGCGCTGATCCCCGTGCTCGGCATCGCCGGGTCGGCGATCGCCTCGGTCCTGTCGTACTGGTGCGCCGCGGCGTTGATGCTCGGAATGCTCGTGCGCGGCACCGACGTGCGGACGCGGGACGTGCTCTCGCTGCCCCGCGGCGACGACCTGGTGCTGCGCGGCGCCCGCGCGCTCGGCGCGCGGCTCGGCGTGCCCGTCCGGAGGCCGGCGTGAACGTGCCCGAGCGGGCCCGGGGCCGGGCTCCGACCGCTCCGCACCGCGGACCGGGGAGGCGCCGAGAATGTGCGGCATAGCCGGCTGGGCGGGGCCGATGGACCTCGACGAGACCGTCCTCGAGCGCATGTGCGGCGCGATCCGCCACCGCGGGCCCGACGACGCGGGCACGTTCGTCGCTCCCGGGCGCGCGGGCCTCGGCTTCCGCCGCCTCTCCATCATCGATCTGGACGGGGGCGCCCAGCCCCTCCGGGACGAGCACGGCGCGGTGACCGTCACCTGCAACGGCGAGATCTACAACTTCCGCGCCCTGCGCGAGCGCCTCGAGGCGGCCGGCCACTCGTTCGGGAGCCGATCGGACTGCGAGACGATCGTCCACCTCTACGAGGACGAGGGCACGGACGCCGTGGAGTCCCTGCACGGCATGTTCGCGATCGCGCTGTGGGACCCCCGGCGCGACCGCCTGGTGCTCGCCCGCGACCGGCTGGGCGTCAAGCCCCTGTACTACGCAGAGGTCGGGGGCGGCATCCTCTACGGGAGCGAGCCCGGCGCGATCCTCGCTAGCGGGCTCGTCGAGGCCCGCCCCGATCCCGAGGCGCTGGTCGAGTACCTCACGCTCCAGTACGTACCGGCTCCGCGGTCGGGCTTCGCCGGGATCCGCAAGCTCGCTCCGGGGGAGATGCTGATCTTCGAGAGAGGCCGCGCGCGCGTCGTCCGGTACTGGGAGCTTCGCCACGCGCCGGGCGAGGAGCCGGGCTCCGAGGCGGAGATCCTCGAGCGCCTCGACGCGCTGCTACAGGACGCCACGGAGTCGCGGCTCGTGGCCGACGTCCCGGTGGGCGCCTTCCTGTCGGGCGGCGTGGACTCGAGCCTGGTAGTCAGCGCGATGGCGCGAGCGGGCGGCCGGGTGCGCACGTTCTCGATCGACTTCGGGCTCGAGCAGTTCAGCGAAGGCGCGCACGCGCGGCGGGTGGCAGAGATTTACGGCACCGAGCACGAGGACCTGCTCGTCGAGCCGGACATGATCCCGACAGTCGCGGAGTCGGTCCGCCACGCCGCCGAGCCGTTCGCCGACTCCTCGGCCATCCCCACCTACCTCCTCTCGCAGATGACCCGCGCGAGCGTCACGGTCGCGCTCTCGGGCGACGGGGGAGACGAGGCCTTCGCCGGCTACGTGCGCCATCGACTGGCGGTGCTGGCCGACCGCCTCGATCCGCTGCCCCGGCTGGCCCGGCCCCTGGCCCTCGTCGCGGCCCGCGCGCCGTCGTCGCCGCGGGCCGACCGCATCGGGCGGGGGCTGACCGCCGTCTCGCGCTCGCGCCACGATCGCTACGCGAAGATGCTGGCCCACTTCGATCCCCAGGCGATCGAGCGTCTGTGCCGGCCCGAGCTGCTGGCCATGGCCGGCAGCGGCCGACGGGCGTGGGACCACACCCTCGCGCTTCCCGAGGTGGCCGGCGTGAGCCGCTACGCGGCGCTCGACACGGCCACCTACCTGCCGGGCGATCTCCTGCTGAAGGTCGACCGCATGTCGATGGCCCACGGGCTGGAGGTCCGCTCGCCCCTGCTCGACCACCGGATCCACGAGCTCGCGGCTCGGATGCCCAACCGCATGAAGTTGCGCGGGAGCACCACGAAGTGGGCGCTGAAGGAGATCGCCCGCCGCCGCGGCCTCCCGGCCGACCTCGCCGGCCGAGCCAAGCAGGGCTTCGGCGTGCCCGTGGGCGAGTGGTGTCGCCGTGAGCTGCGGCCCTG
>Ga0136618_10000714_pt1 | contig 11889 bp, 11 predicted proteins | sample AntDrymUQ3302106_2_FD_104805 | JGI IMG/M metagenome (GOLD analysis project Ga0136618, IMG submission 104805) | Polar desert sand microbial communities from Dry Valleys, Antarctica - metaG UQ330 (21.06) | ecosystem: Environmental > Terrestrial > Soil > Desert | place: Antarctica: Dry Valley... | reverse complement strand
TCCTGCGCCGCCGCCCACCTCCTGTGCCAGGAGCGGGGCGGCGAGGTTGCCCGCCTCGTCGACGGCACCCGTCGTGCCGGCCTCGCCCAGGATGGCGCGCGCGCCGAAGCCGAGGAAGGTCGTCATGACGTAAAAGGCGCCGATCAGACCCACAGCCCAGCCCACGGACGAGCGGGCGGCTTTGGCGTCAGGCACGGTGAAGAACCGCATCAGGATGTGCGGTAGTCCGGCGGTTCCAAGCACGAGCCCACGGCCGAGCGAAACGGTGTCGATCGGCTCCGTGAACCGGAGACCCGGCGAGAGGTACTCGCCAGGGGAGTCCGACTGATCCTCTGCAAGCTCGAAGATGTCGATTGGATTCCAGCCGATGTTCTCGAGCACGAAGATCGAGAGCACGGTCGCGCCGATCATGAGCAACACCGCTTTCACGATCTGCACCCAGGTGGTCGCCAGCATGCCGCCGAAAACGACGTAGGCAAGCATGAAGACGCCGGTCGCGATCACAGCGAGGTTGAAGTCGATTCCGACCAGTTGGTTGATCAAAGCCCCAGCGCCGACCATCTGAGCGATCAGATAGAAGGCGGCTACCGCCAGCGTTCCCAGTGCAGCTGCTACCCGCGCCGGGCGCTCGTTCAGGCGAAACGAGAGTACGTCCGCCATGGTGAACTTGCCTGCGTTCCGCATCCGCTCGGAGAGCAGGAAGAGCACGGTGAGAAATGCAACCAGGAAGCCGACGGAGTAGAGGAAGCCGTCGAAGCCAAACAAGAAGATGAGGCCGGCGATGCCGAGGAATGACGCGGCAGACATGTAGTCGCCCGCGATCGCGAAGCCATTCTGAACGCCTGTGATGCCACGGCCGGCGGCCCAGAAATCAGTCGCCGACTGGGTCCGCTTGGAAGCCCAGTAGGTGATTCCCAGCGTGATCAGGACGACGAAGCCAAAGATGACGAGCGCTTCGACATTGACTTCAGCGACCGGCAGAAGGGCGCTCATCGGGGCGCCTCACCGTTGCCGGCGCCGGCAGGATCGCTACCAGTAGTCGGCGCCGTTCGAGTGGCTTCGGTGGCCGTGCCCGAAGGTGCGCCCTGAAGCGCGCGCTCGGCGGCCTTGGCGGCCAGCGGATCGAAGACCTTGTCGGCCCGTCGCAGATATGCGGCGGCGAGGACCCAGACCATGATGAACTGGCTGAGGGCGAAGATGTAGCCGATGGTCACTCCCTCGATGACCTTCTCGCCCATGAAGTCGGGCGCGACTCCGGCCAGCACGATGAAGCCGAAGTACCAGGTCAAAAAGAAGATCGTCGCCGGAAGCACGAACCGGCGTTTCTGAGCCACAAGCTCTTTGAACTCGGGCGAATTGGCGGCAGCGTCCCAATCGACGTTGCGGGTGTCGGACATCCTCTCCTCCTCCAAGTGGGTTGCCTAGTCGGCAGTTGCCCACGCGGGCGAGCGGGCAAACTCTTGTGGTGAGCCGACGCATCTCACCCAACCGAGCGGCGTTCGCCGGCATCTTCGTAGTCACCGGTCTCGGCCTCCTATCGGTCGGCGCGACGCTCCCGGTGATCCCCCGTTACGTGCAGGGGCCCATCGGCGGAAGTGACTTTTCGGTCGGTTTGGTGACTGGCGCGTTCGCGATAACGGGTCTGGCATGTCGTCCGCTCGCGGGCAACCTGGCGGACCGCCGCGGCAGGCGCCCCGTCGTGATCGTCGGCGCCCTCCTGACCGCTGTCGCCGGCGCTCTCTACTTCGTTCCCGCGGGGGTTCCGGGGCTGGTCATCGCGCGGCTCTTCCTCGGCGCGGGCGAGGGCATGGTCTACACCGCGGGCTCGGCCTGGGTTGTGGACCTCGCGCCGGCCGAGAAGCGTGGCCGCATCATCGGCCTCTACGGCCTCGCGATCTGGAGCGGCCTGACCCTCGGCCCGCCGATCGGCGAATTGATCCTTCGTGCGTCGAGCTTCGAGATGGTGTGGGCGTTCGCGATGGCCGCCCCACTTCTAGGCGCGGCGATCGCTTGGCGCATCCCGGACGCGTTCCGGAACGCCGAGCCCGAGCCAATGGAGGCGCGGACGCTGATCGAGCGCACGAGCCTTCTGCCCGGCCTCGGTCTTGCTCTAGGCACGATGGGCTACGCGGCCGTGGCCGCGTTCCTCGTGCTTCACCTGGACGAGCGCGACATCGGTCACGGCGCCGAGGTCTTCGCCGCCTTTGCCGCAACGGTCGTGCTCGCGCGCATTCTCGGCGGCTGGCTGCCGGATCGCTACGGACCGGTGCCATGCATCATCGGCGCGGGCGTGGTCGAGTCGACGGGCCTCGTCGCAATCATGCTCGCGCAGACCCTGCCCGTGGCGATCGCGGGCGCGCTTGCGATGGGCGCCGCCTTCTCGCTCCTGCTCCCGTCGCTCGCGCTCCTCGTCATCGACCGCGTGCCCGAGTCGCGGCGTGGCGCCGCGATGGGCACTTTCACCGCGTTCTTCGACGTCGGGGTAGGGCTCGGCGCGCCGCTCGCCGGCGTGGCAGCCTCGCTCGGTGGCTACCCGGCCGCTTTCGGCTTCGCCGCAGTCGCAGCCGCGGGCTTGATCCTGGTCGCGCTCTCGCTCAGAGGCGCCTCCCGCTCGCTCGCCGCCGCTCCTGCCTGATCAGCCGTCGTCACCCTCGGGCGCCCAGAAGTCGGGGTGGACCTCGCCGTCGCCCTCGTGGCGTGTGCCGAAGACGACCAGGTCGAGACCGTCGGGCCCCGCTTCGAACCGGCGCTTCACCTCGGGCGCGACACGAAGGAAGTCTTCCTTCGCCAGCTCGACAATCTCGTCGTCGAGCATCACCTGGCCCGAGCCGGCGATGACGAAGTACACCTCCTCGGCGTCCTCGTGCTGGTGGCCGAAAGCCTGACGCTTGTTCGGCTTGAGCCGCTGGTGGCCGAATCCGGTGTCCTTGGCGTCCAGCTCCTCCGCCGGGAACCTCGCTTCCTGAATTTCGCCGATCCCGAACTCGATTGCGGAGTCCTCGAGCTCTGAGACGTTCTTCTTCGTGTAGTCGGGCATGGTGATTCCTTTCTGTGGTTTCTACTTCGCTCCTTGGGAGCGAAGCGTTTCAAGCTCATCGAGATCGTGCGCGCAGAACATCCGGACCTCGGAGCCCTTGCGCTCGTTCAGCTCGCGCAGGCGCTCCTCGTTAGCGAGCCTCCGCCTGCGCTCGAGGCCGACGATCGCCTGGAACGCGCGCAGGCCCGGCGGGCAGCCGGCAGGGGTGGCGACCTGGCGGCGGTGGAAGTAGGCGTCACCGCAGTGAAGTAGCCACCCGTCCGCCTCCTTGACCGTGATCGCCGAATGGCCGCGCGAATGGCCCGGTAGCGGGATGATCAGGATCTCTGGGTCGAGGCCGGGCAGCGCGCGCACCGATTCGAACCCCATCCATTCGTCTCCGTCGACGTCGTGGGGATGCCACTTCGGACCGTGAGCGAAGAGATGCTTGATGTAGCGAGGGCGCTCCTTGAGGCGCGGACTTTGAACGGCCTCCATCTCGGGCCGCCACACATGGAGCTCGGCTTCGGGAAAGTCAGGGAGCCCGCCCGCGTGGTCGATGTCGAGGTGCGTCGGCACGATGTGGCGTACGTCGCGGGCGCCGAAGCCGAGCGCCTCGACCTGCCGAAGCGCGGTCTGCGCTTCTGAGAGCTTGGGCTGGACGGCTGCGCGGAAGGGCTGGCCGAGCAACTTCGGCGTTCGCACCTGATCGACACCGAAGCCCGTGTCAACAAGCACCAGGCCGTCACCAGTTTCGATGAGGAGCACATGGGCGCAGAGCTCCGCCTTCGTCCATGGCGCGCCGTCGCCGCCGAACCACCTGCCCCCGAACGGGCACATGGTCGCGCAGCTGAGGTGATGGACGCGGGCAGGCATTTCGGAGACCCTATTTGTGTCGCCCGTTCGGTGCCTTGGCAGTCGTCGACGAGGCAGGTTCCCCGGACACAGGCAGCCCCGCTTCCCGATAGCACCACCAGTCGCGAAGGCTCAAAAGAGCTCGGCCTGCTCGGCCGCTAACGCAGGTCTGGATTCACTGACTGGCTGCTGTTCGCGCAAGAAGCGTCGCGGCGGGTTCTTGCCGCGGGCTAGCTTTGCGAGCCGTTCGCGTTCGTCCTTGGGCAGGTAGGCGCCGCGGCCGTAGAGACGCTCGTAGCGTGGGACCAGGTCCGGGCGGTATTGCCTGAGCCAGTCCATGAAGAGGCCCTTCACCTCTCCGCGGAGGTGCAGCCCGATGCCGCCGACGCTTGTGGCGCCCATGTCGCCCGCCACCTCAAGGATCTTCTCGACTTGGCGTGGCTGATCGTTGATGCCCGGCATGAGCGGAGCGATCAGGACCCCCGTCGGGATGCCGGCGCGGTTCAGCTCCCCCACGGCGGCGAGCCGGGTCTTCGGGTGCGGCGTATGAGGCTCGGTCGCGCGCCAGGCCTTCTCGTCGAGCGTCGGTACTGACAGGTTCGCGACGAACTCTGTCTTGGCCGCGATCTCCTTGAAGAGCTTGATGTCGCGCAGCAGCAACGGTGACTTCGTCAGCACCGAGCACGGATTCGAGAAGTCCCTCATCGCTTCCCAGATGCCGGGCATGAGTTTGTAGCGGGACTCGACCCATTGATACGGGTCGGTGTTGGTTCCGAGGGCGACGTGCATCCCTTTCCACGACGCGCGGCCCAACTCGGCACGCACCAGTTCCGGCGCGTTCACCTTGACCACGATCTCGCGCTCGAAGTCGCGGCCGGCGTTCAGGTCGAGATAGGTGTGCGTGGGTCGGGCGAAGCAGTAGACACAGGCATGAGTGCAGCCTCTATACGGATTGATCGTGAACCGGAACGGCATCCGCGAGCGCTCGGGGACCCCGTTGATCGCCGACTTTGCCTGAATCTGATGGAACCGGATCCCCATGGCTTCCGGAGCATCGAACGTCCGAGTCACCGGTCCGCCCATACCCGCCATGCAGGTCTGTGGCTGTGAGTCGCGTTCCAGATTGTTCCAGCGCACGAACACACGTTCGCATAAGCGCCGGACGGGACCCTACACAGCGCTCACGATCTCGCGGGCCGGCTCCAGTGCCTCCGGCGGCAGCCAGTGCCCGGCGTCTGTCTCGAGGTAGGCGGACTCGATCCCGCCCGAGACAAGGAGATCACGCGCCTTGCGGGCGAACTCGACCGAGATGACCGGGTCGTCCGCGCCGTGATGGATTGCGACGCTCAGGTCCTCGCGGCCGGAGAGGTCCGCGGACCAGCCCTCGACCGTCGGCACGAAGCCGCTGAAGGGAAGGAGGCCTGCCGGAGTCGGGCGCCCCTCCCCCAGGCTCACCGCGTAGGACATGACCGCGCCCATCGAGAAGCCGCCGATCACCGTGCTCTCCCAGCCGATGCCGCGCTCGGCCAGGAACTCGTCGAGGAAACCGGTTAGCGCCTGGTAGCTCGAGTGAAAAGTCGCCGGGTCGGGATAGCCCACGCGCGGCACCAGGTACCAATGGCGCCCGCCGGGCGGGACATTCGTGAGCGGTGCGCCGGTCGTGACGCCCACCAGCCTTCGTTCGGGATCGAGCTCGTCCAGAAGGCCGAAGAGGTCGTTTTCGTCCGAGCCGCGACCGTGGTTGAGGATGAGAGCCCCCTGCGTGTCGGCCGCGGGCTCGCGGACCCGGTGGACAAGCGTCGTCACTCGCCGGCTGAGGCGGCGCGCGGGTTGGTCACGGGCGTCAGGACACGCTCGATCTCATCGCGGCGATCCTCGAGGAAGGGCGGCAGGATCAGGCTCTCACCCAGATGCTCGGGGTCTTCGTCGACGGCGAAGCCCGGATCGAGAGTCGCGATCTCGAAGAGAACGCCGCTCGGCTCGCGAAAGTAGATGGATTCGAACCAGAAGCGATCAATGACGGGCGTTGGATGTGCTCCTCCCGCGATCGCGCGCTCACGCCAGCCCTCGTGCTCGTCGGTCTCAGACGCCCAGGCGATGTGATGGACGGTCCCTGCGCCCTGGATGCCGTGCTCGGCCGGCGGCTCGTCATAGGCCCAGGTGCCGCCACGGCGCTTGCCGCGCACCTCCCAGCCGTCACCGGCCGCCCTGAAGCCAAGCTGCTCCTCGATCAGCATGCGGCTCCGCTCCGGGTCCGCCGCGTACGCTCGCGCGCCCTCGAAGCCTTGGAGCGCGTGTTCCGCCGGCACCTCGGGATGATCGGCGATCAGCGGCGCATCGCCGACAGTGGTGACGATCAGCTCGTGCTCGAGTCCCTCGGGGTCGTGGAAGCGGAGCGCGCCGTCTACTCGCTCAGGTTCGGAACCCGCCGAGGCCAGGCGCTCCTCCCAGAAGCCAAGCGCCTCCTCGGATCCAACTCGCCAGATGATCCGGTGAAGCATGCCCGCGCCTGGGCGTCCGGGAGCCGCGTCGGGGAACTCGAAGAAGGTCATGTCCGCGCCGGCGCTTCCCTCTTCATCCGCGTAGAAGAGGTGGTAGACGCTCGGTTCGTCCTGGTTCACGGTCTTCTTCACCATGCGAAGGGCCAGGGTCCCCGCATAGAAGTCGACGTTCTGTTTAGCGCTTGCGGTGATTGCGGTGATGTGGTGAACGCCGTCCAGCTGCATGTGTTCTCCTCGGTCGCGGTGGTCCCGAGAGGGTGCCACTATGCGCCGGGTTCTAGGCGGCGAGCGGGACGGGCTGACCGACCTCGTAGCCCTGCGCCATATCCACGCCGTGCATGCGAAGGACGGGCAGGATGCTCGAAGACTCGACGAGCTTCGCCACCGTGGTCTTCGAGGTGCCGCGGGCCAAGCGGACGATCGCTCGGATCGTCGAATGGTCGGGCTCGGCCAAGAGCGACCGAATCACGGCGCCGTCGATCTTGATCTGGCGAACGGGAAGGCGCTGCACATACTCGAACGAGCCGAACCCCGCACTGAACCCGTCGAGGGCGAGCGAGCACCCGGAGCCGGCGAGTCGGTCGAGCGTTTCCGCCGCCCGCTCGAGGTCGTTGCGGATCGACCCTTCTCCGATTTCGAATCCGAGCGAGCCCTCGTCCATGGACGACGAAGTCACGCGAGACACCAGGTCGTCAAGGCCGCGCTGGTCGTTGAGCATCTCGCCCGAGAGGTTCACCTGGAAACGAGCACCGCGCGAGCCATTGGTGAGCATGGCGATGGCCTTGTCCACGACCCACCCGTCGATCGCGGTGCACATGCCCTCAGATTGAGCTGCGGCGCCGAGGAAGTCGGACGCGGCCAGGACCTTGCCGGTCTCGTCGCGCATCCGGACCAAAAGCTCGTGATGGGCCACGCGCCCGCTGCGAAGGTCGATCACGGGCTGTCCGTAGACGAAAAGCTCATCCGCTTCGAGAGCCGATCTGACCCTGTTGGCGAGTGTCGGCTCGCGCGCTGGATGGGTGGGCAGATCGACGGCGTCGACGGTCATGAGGCTTCTCCGGGGGCTGAACGTCTCGATGGCGGTTCGCGTGTGCGGAGCGCCTTCGAGCGGCGAGTCGAGCGGCGAGTCGGCTAACTCGGAAACGGCGCCGCCGCGCTGCTTCGCTCGATACATGGCCGCATCCGCCGCCGCCATCACGTCCTCCGCGGTCCCCGTGTCCCCGTCGCCGAACGGTGCCACCCCAACCGAGAGGGAGACCCCCCAGGAGGCCACCTCGTCCATGGCTAGGCGCGAAATCAACGCGTCCGCAAGCGCAAGCGCTTCGTGCGCCTCGGTGTTCGGCAAAAGGACGGCGAACTCGTCTCCCGCAAGCCTCGAGAGGACGTCGGTAGTCCGGAACCTGCCGCGCATCGCTTCGGCTACGCGGCGAAGCGCCGCGTCTCCCGCTCCGTGCCCGCGGGTGTCGTTCACGGCCTTGAGCCGATCGAGATCGATGATGAGCAGCGCGCCGACGCCGCCGTAGCGGTGCCGCAGCGCGAGGTGAGAGTTGAGCTCTTCGCGAAAGCGCCGGCGGTTCATGAGGCCCGTCAGCGAGTCGTGGTCTGCGATGTAGCGAAGCTTGTCTTCGAAACGCTTGCGCTCAGTCACGTCTTGGACCTGCACGATGCCGGCCGTCCGCACGGCGCCGTCCGCGGGAACGGTCGAGACGCTCAGCTCAAACCACACGAGGCGATCGTCCGGGAGCAGGGCCCGCTTTTCAACGGTGAAGCGCTCGATCTCACCCGCGACGAGACGCTCGCGGAGCGACTCGTCGTCGGCGGAGTCCTCGGAGAGGCAGAGGTTCGTGAGCTTTGACCCAACGAGCTCGTCAGGGGTCCGCCCGGTGAGATCGGTGAGCGCCCTGTTCACCTCAGTCAACCTCCCGTCCGATCCCTCCGAGAAGTCGACGAGTGCGATCCCGATAGGCGCGTTCTCGAACGCGCTGCGAAAGCGCGCGTCCGCCTCGGCGCGCGCCCGCTCGATCGAGGCAAGCTCTGTGATGTCCTGGCAGACGCCGACGACCCGCACCATTTCCTTCGTGACCGGATCGACCACCGGCTCGCCCTGGCAGCGAACGCTCCGGATCTCACCATTGGGCCGCACGATCCGATGCTGGAAGCGAAACGGCGTGGTGTCCTTGAGCGCCGTTTCGATCTTCCGCCGCACGTCCGCTTGTTCGTCGGCATGCACGCGCTCCAGGTATGTGCCGAACGTGACTCTGAATGTGGACGGCTCCTGCTTTGGCTCGATACCGAATATCCGGTAGAGCTGAGAAGACCAGTAGACCTCCTCCTCGGCAAGCCGCCACTCCCAGCTGCCGAAATTCGCCACCCGTTGGGCGTCCTCCATCAGCTCTGAGGCCGCTCGCAACTCTTCGTTCGCTCGGTGCGCGAGATCGATCGCGTCCCCCGGCACATTGTGCGCCGAGGGCAAACCGAACAGATTCTTCCCGGACCGGGCGCCTCCCCCGGAAGCCCGCGATCCACCAGATTCCATTCCGATTCAAGGTAGAGGTGGCGCACGTCGCCGACCACGGGACATTCGTCCGCCTGAGCCTGTTGTGGCATTGTGATCCCCGATACGGGGTAGGCAAAATCAGGGATTCGGGCTTCGCCTACCTCATTTGAAGGTTGGGCTGGCGCCTGTCTAGGCTGATGGCGATGAGCAATCGGCTCGCGCGCGAGACCAGCCCTTACCTCCTCCAGCACGCCTCAAACCCCGTCGACTGGCGCCCTTGGGGTCCGGAGGCGCTGGCGGTCGCACGCGACGAGGACCGCCCGATTCTGCTCTCGATCGGCTACTCGTCCTGTCATTGGTGCCACGTAATGGAACGCGAATCCTTCGAGGACGCCGAGACCGCCGCGTACATGAACGAGCACTTCGTGTCGATCAAGGTCGACCGCGAGGAGCGCCCCGACGTCGACGCCATCTACATGGAGGCAGTCCAGGCCATGACCGGCCAGGGCGGCTGGCCTCTCACCGCGTTTCTCGACACGGACGCTGCGCCGTTTTACTGCGGCACCTACTACCCGCCCGAGCCCCGGCACGGCATGCCCAGCTTTCGCATGGTGCTCGAGGCCGTCGTCGCCTCCTGGGACTCCAAGCGAGCCGAGATCTCCCAGCAGGCAGGCCGCATCCGCGAGCGCTTGGCGGCGACCGCGCAGATCGAGCCTTCCGGAGAGGCGGTCTCCCCCGCCCTCCTCGACAACGCCCAGGCGATGCTCGTCCAGTCGGCGGATCCCGTCAACGGCGGCTTCGGTGGAGCGCCTAAGTTCCCGCCCGCCTCGACGGTCGAGTTTCTACTCGCCAGGGGTGAGCACGAGGTTTCTGCCCGTGCTCTCGACGGCATGCTCGTCGGCGGCATCTGCGACCAAGTGGGCGGCGGCTTTGCGCGCTACTCGGTCGACGCGCGCTGGCTCGTCCCCCACTTCGAGAAAATGCTCTACGACAACGCGCTCCTCGCCCGCGCGTACCTCCACGGCTTCATGGTCCTCGGACACGAGCGCTGGCGGACGACTTGCGAGCGGACCCTCGAGTGGATGCTCCGGGAGATGCGCGGCCCCGAGGGCGGGTTCTACTCGGCCCTGGACGCGGACTCCGAGGGGGAGGAAGGCCGCTTCTACGTCTGGTCCGAGGCAGAGCTCCGCCAGGTCCTCGAAGGCGCCGGGCTCGGTGACGCCGCCGATCAGCTCGTCGCGTACTGGGGGGTCAGCGCCGCCGGCAACTTCGAGGGCCACAACATCCTCAACCTTCCGGGCGGCGCTGAAGCCGAGCCCCCGCCTGGCACGGGCGCCGCACGCGAGGCGCTTTACGAGCACCGCGCGAGGCGCGTCTGGCCAGGGCTCGACGACAAGCGGATCACGTCGTGGAACGCGCTTGCCATCGCGGTCTTCGCCGAGGCGGGAGCCGTCCTCGGACGCGACGACTTTCTGGAGGCCGCCCGTGTCGCGGCCTCCTTCGTCTGGACCGAGCTGCGCAACTCGGACGGTCGACTCCTTCGCACCTGGAAGGGTGGCGAGGGGAAGCTCGCGGCGACGCTCGAGGACTACGCGTACCTCGTCGAGGCGCTCCTCGTCCTTTACGAGTCCACGTTTGAGGAGCGCTGGTTTGCCGCCGCGCGAGAAACGGCCGACTCGATGATCGAGCATTACGCCGATCCCGAGCGAGGCGGTTTCTTCACCACCGCGTCCGACGCCGAGGAGCTGATCGCCCGGCGTAAGGACGTAGACGACCATCCCATCCCCTCGGGCAGCTCGTCGGCTGCCTACGGCCTTCTGCGCCTCGCCGCGCTGACCGGCGAACACCGCTACAACGAGCACGCCCACGGTGTCTTCAGCTTGTTCAGCCGTGTCGCCGAGCGCCACCCCCACGCGGTGGGTCACCTCCTCCGCGCGATCGACTTCGGCCTTTCCGAGACAAAAGAGGTCGCACTTGTCGGCGACGATCTCGAAAAGCTGGCCGCCGCCGTCCGGTCGGACTTCCGCCCGCATGTGGTTCTTGCCGGAGGCCCCGAAGGAACGAGCGCCCCCGAACTGATGCTCGAACGAACGACGGTGGACGGCAATCCGGCTGCCTACGTGTGCGAGGGCTTCGTTTGCCGAGCGCCCGTCGGCGATCCCGGCAAGCTTGCGTCTCTGCTCTCCGATCCCGGGTAGTGTGCTGCCCCACGATGGCCGCCACAAAGAAGCGCAGCTCGAAGCAGGTCGCAACCGCCTACTTCGAAGCCATCGCCTCGAGGGACCTCGACGCGATGGTCGAGCAGTGGTCGCCGGGTGGGATCGATCACTTTTACGGCATGGAAGACCTCACCGCGCCCCAGGGCATTCGCCAGTTCTTCGGAGAGATGTTCCAGGCAATCCCGGACTTCTCGATGTCGGTGACGGACATGGTCGCCTACGGCGAAAAGGCCGCCGTGCGCTGGGCCGCAATCGGCACTTTCAACGGCGAGGGGATGTTCCAGGGCATTGCCCCCACGGGCGCACGCGTCGAACTCGAAGGGCTCGACCTGCTCACCGTCCGCGACGGCTTGATCCAGGAGAACTTCGCGTACACGAACGGCATGGAGATGGCACGCCAGATGGGCCTCATGCCACCGATGGGCTCAGGGCCCGACCGCGCCATGCTCGGCGCCATGAACGCAAAGACGAAAGCCACCGCAACGCTTCGCCGCGTGGCCGGCCGCTAGCGGCGCTTCTTCTTCAAGACCTTCAGGGTCGCTTCCATGCCCGCCTTACGGTGGCCCTCGAGCGAGCACCAGAGGTCGTACTTGGAATCCGCCTTGAGGCGATCGATGTCGACGGAGCCGAAGTCGCTCGGCTCGGTCACGCCGATGGCGAGCACTTCATCCGCGCCGCGGCGCCGGCCTCGACGGGAATACTAAGCCTCATGGCGGAAGCTGTCCTTTGGGGTCTGGTCGCAAGCTCATCCTTGGTGATCGGCGCAGTCATCGGGATGACTGCATGTCCATCGGAGCGCGT
>Ga0136618_10000709_pt1 | contig 11912 bp, 11 predicted proteins | sample AntDrymUQ3302106_2_FD_104805 | JGI IMG/M metagenome (GOLD analysis project Ga0136618, IMG submission 104805) | Polar desert sand microbial communities from Dry Valleys, Antarctica - metaG UQ330 (21.06) | ecosystem: Environmental > Terrestrial > Soil > Desert | place: Antarctica: Dry Valley... | reverse complement strand
CTCGTGAGGATCTCGCGCGCGCCGCTGGAGAGCATGAGGTAGAGCGACTCGGGCGTCGTGATCAGGATGTCGGGCGGATGGCGGCGCATCGCCGCGCGATCGCGCTGCGGCGTGTCGCCGGTGCGAACGCCGACCGTCAGGTCGGCGCCGATGCCGCGCAGCGGCGCGCGCAGGTTGCGGTCGATGTCGTAGGCCAGCGCCTTCAGCGGGGAGACGTAGACGAGCCTCGTTCGGTCCGATGGCTCGCGCGACAACCGGTCGAGCGCCCACAGGAATGCCGCCAGCGTCTTCCCCGACCCGGTCGGCGCCGAGATCAGCGTGTGCTCGCCGGTGGCGATGACCGGCCAGGCTTGCGTCTGCACCTCGGTCGGGCCTTCAAAGGCCGACGCAAACCAGTCACGAACTGCGGGCGTGAACTGCGACAACGACATCGTCTTTCAGGCTACTGCCAAGGGGTCAGAAGAGGCTCACGCGAGACCTCGCTGCCGGGACGATCTGAGCGGTCAGCCGATCAGCTCGCGCGTATGCACGAGCAGCTCGTCGATCATCTGCGCCGTCAGACGGCCGGTGAACGTGTTCTGCTGGCTGGGGTGAAAGCAGCCGAGCAGGATGGGTGCCGGCGGCTGCGGATGCCACTGCACGCCGTGGCCGAAGCGTGGCCGCGGGCGCTGCAGCTGCACTCCGAGCTCAGCCAGCAGGCGCAGTCCGGCTGCCCAGGCGAAGCCGCCGAGGCAGAGGATCACCCTAACGTTCTCCAGCAGCTCGAGCTCGCGCAGCGCGAACGGCAGACAGGTGTCGCGCTCGGCCGGGGTCGGCTTGTTGGCGGGCGGCGCGCAGCGCACGGCGGCGGTGATCCATGCGCCGTGCAGCATGAGTCCGTCGCCGGCGTGCACCGACGTCGGCTGGTTGGCGAATCCGGCGCGGTGAAGCGCCGCGAACAAGAAGTCGCCCGAGCGATCGCCCGTGAAGACGCGGCCCGTTCGGTTTGCGCCATGCGCCGCCGGTGCCAGACCGAGGATCAGCAGCCGTGCGGCCGGGTCGCCGAAGCCCGGGATCGGCCGGCCCCAGTACTCCTCGTCGGCGAACGCTGCGCGCTTCTCGCGCGCCACCAGCTCGCGCCACGCGACGAGCCGCGGGCAGGCCCGGCAGGAGACGACCTCACGCTCCAGCGCTGCCAGCGCGCCGTCGCTCAAGTGCGCGGCGGTTGTGACAGCAGCCCGACGATCAGGCGCTCGATCAGCGGCAGCAGATCGAGCATCTGCGGTGGGTGGCCCGTGCGCAGCTGGCGCGAGACGAGTTCGAAGGTCGCGCCGACGATCGCGAATGCCTCGTCGGGAGAGGCGTAGGCGGGGCCGCGCTCGCGCCGCGCGGCCTCCTGCGTCGCCTCGTACAAAAACTGGGCGAAGCCGGCAAGCATGGCGTCGCGCACGTCGGCGATGCGCGGCCCCGCGCCAACGCTCTCGACGAGGATCGCCTGGGCCATCATCGGATTGGCCTCGATCGTCTCGAGGATCGCGCGCAGCCCCGTGCGATGGCGCTCGTGGTACTCGAGCTCCACTTTGAGCGAGGCCTGCATCATCGCCTCGAGCAGCGTCTGAGACGCGAACGCAAACAGCGCCAGCAGGCACTCTTCCTTGTTGGAGAAGTGCTCGTAGAAGGTCGCCTTGGACATCCCGGCCTGCCTACTGATCGCCTCAGCGCTGGAGTCGGCGTAGCCGACGCGCGAGAAGACCTCTGCCGCAGCCTCGAACAGCCGGTGCTTCTGCACCTCGAGTCTGACCTCCAGCGGAGGGGCATGCCGTCCGCGAGGGATCGGCAACTGGGCGGATGTGCGGCCTGTCACCAAGGCTCAGTGTAGATAGGCTCCCCGCCGTGAGAGCACTCCTTGCCATCTGCGTGCTTGCCGTCGCCGTCGCCGGTTGCGGCGGTGGGGGCTCGGGCGATTCCGCCAAGGATTTCGACGGCGCGGAGCGCGGGGTCGCAGACGCGATCGAGAAGATCGAGGCGGCGGCCCGCGACAAGGATCCGGACAAGGTCTGCAAGGAGCTGCTCAGCGACAGCCTGCTGGCGGCGCTGGAGAAGAAGGGCACCAACTGCAAGACGGGCGTCGAGGAAGGCTTCGACGACGCCGACTCGCTGGACCTCAAGGTCGACGATGTGACGATCCGCGGTGACACGGCGACCGCGAAGGTCACCTCTGGCCGCGCCAACTCCAAGCAGAAGACCGACACCCTGACGCTGCAGCGCGACGGTGCGGTCTGGAAGATCACGTCGCTCGGAGCGCCCGCTTCGGGCTGATGTCCGCTGGACCGCCGGGCCATTGCGTCTGGTTGCGCGCGATCCGCACGGGTGCCGTGGCCCGTTATGACCCGCCGCGCGGGGCGAGCGAGTTGGCGGGTCAGCCCTTGATCTGCGAGCCGTACTGGCGCGCGTAGTACTCGCGGTAGTCGCCGGAGCGGATCGGCTCCCACCAGGGGCTGTTGTCGCGGTACCAGTTCACGGTCTGGGCAAGCCCGTCGGCGAAGCGCATCTGCGCCTCCCAGCCGAGCGCGCGTACCTTCTCGGAGCCCAGCGAGTAGCGCCGGTCGTGGCCGGGGCGATCGGTGACGTATTCGATCAGCGACTCGTCAGCGCCGCATAGCTCGATGATGCGCTGCACGACCTCGATGTTCGGGCACTCGTCGGGACCGCCGACGTTGTAGGCCTCTCCGGGAGCTCCATGCGCGAGCACGTGTCCGATGGCGCGCGCGAAATCTTCGACGTAGAGCCAGTTGCGCACCTGCATGCCGTCTCCGTAGACCGGCAGGCGATCGTCGTGCAGCGCGTTGAGCACCATCAGCGGGATCAGCTTCTCGGGGTACTGGAAGGGACCGTAGTTGTTCGATCCGCGGCAGATCAGCGTCGGCAGGCCGTAGGTGTGGAAGTAGCTTGAGACGAGCAGGTCGGCACCGGCCTTCGTCGCGCTGTAGGGCGAGGACGGAGCCAGCGGCGAGTCTTCGGTGAACGAGCCGCTGTCGATCGATCCATAGACCTCGTCGGTCGAAACCTGCAGGTAACGCACGCCCTGCACGCGCGCGGCCTCGAGCAGGACCCACGTGCCGACGGCGTGCGTGGTGACGAACGCGTCGGGCTCGGCGATCGAGCGGTCGACGTGCGTCTCGGCGGCGAAGTTCACGACCGCGTCGACGCCGTCGATCGCCTCGCCGACGGCGCCCGCGTCCTCGATGCCGGCGTGGACGAACGCCACATCCAGCCCGTCGAGGTTCTCGCGCCGGCCGGCGTAGGTCAGCTTGTCGAGCACGATGATCTCGTCGTCGTGCTCGCGCAGGCGTACACGCACGAAGTTCGAGCCGATGAAGCCGGCGCCGCCGCAGACGAGGAGCTTCATCGCGAGGGCCTCGGATCCGGTTCGATGAGGACCATCGTCGCGCTGTGGCGCGCTGTCATCGGGCCGGCACCCGCGTTGCGAGGTAGTGAGCCACGCCTTCTTGCCACGGCGCCAACGTGAGGGGTCGTGCACGCTCGCTGCCGAGCACGCTGTAGGCCGGCCGCGGGGCGGGGCGCGGGAAGGCGTCGCTGGTCGTCGGCAGCACGCGGCAGTCGACGCCGGCGCCGTCGAAGACCTCGATCGCGAGCTCGTTCCACGCGCAGGAGCCGGCGCCTGCGATGTGATGGATGCCGGTCTGCGACGGACGCTCGGCGAGATCGACGAGCGCCTCCGCGAGATGGCCGGTCCACGTGGGGCAGCCGACCTGGTCGGTGACCACGGCGACCTCGTCGCGCGTCGACGCGAGCGCCAGCATAGTGTCGACGAAGTTGCGTCCGCCGGCGCCGAACAGCCAGGCCGTTCGCACGATCGCGTGGACCGGGTTGGCCGCCGCGACCGCCTGCTCGCCGGCGAGCTTGGAGGCGCCATAGGCGCCGAGCGGGGCGACCGGGTCGGACTCCAGCCACGGCTCGCGCTTTGAGCCGTCGAAGACGTAGTCGGTGGAGATCTGCAGGATCGATGCGCCCACCTCGGCTGCTGCCGCGGCAACGTTCCCGGCCCCCACACCGTTGATCGCCTCGGCGGCCACGGGGTCGGATTCCGCGCCGTCGACGTCGGTGAAGGCGGCAGAGTTGACGACGGCCTGCGGGCGCCACTGCAGCATCGACCGGCGAACCGCGCCGGCGTCAGTGATGTCCAGCTCGCCACGCGACAGGCCGCGAACGTCGTGGCCGAGCCGCGTGGCGGCCTCGACGACGGCGCGTCCCAGCATCCCGTTGGCCCCGGTGACGAGCAGCTTCATCTCAGAGGATCCCGATCTCGGAGTTGTCGCCGACCATGAAGCGATAGGCCTTGGGCTGGCGCACACCGCGCGAGATCGTCACGTTGCGCCCGAGCAGCGAGGACTCCATGCGGCCCTCGAGATTGCGCACCGAGCTGCCGGCAAGCAGGATCGAATGCTCGACCTCGGCTTCGCAGATCACGCAGTCCTCGCCGATTGCCGTGTAGGGACCGATGTAGCAGTCGGTCAGCTGCGCGCCGGCGCCGATGATCGCCGGGCCGCGGACGCTCGTGCGCTCCAGCCGCGCGCCGGGCTCAACGACGACGCGCCCGTCGCACTGCGACTCGATCAGATCGCCCTCGACGCGCGGCTCGATGCGGTCGAGGATCAGCCGGTTGGCCTCGAGCATGTCATCCAGGCGGCCGGTGTCCTTCCACCAGCCCTTGACGATGTGCGGCTCGACGCGTCTTCCGCCGTCGACCAGATACTGGATCGCGTCGGTGATCTCGAGCTCACCGCGAGCGCTGGGCTCGATCGCGCGGGCCGCGTCATGGATGCCGGCCGTGAACATGTAGACACCGACGAGCGCAAGGTCCGTTGCGGGCTGCTTGGGCTTTTCAACAAGCCGCACCACGCGCCCGCCATCCAGCTCGGCGACGCCGAAGTTCTCGGGATCGGGGACCGGCGTCAGCAGGATCAGCGCATCGGGCTTGCTGGCGCGAAAGGACTCGACGAGCCCGCTGATCCCCCCTTGCAGCAGGTTGTCGCCGAGGTACATGACGAACGGATCGTTGTCGAGAAACTGCTCGGCCGTCAATACGGCATGCGCCAGGCCGAGCGGCGCGTCCTGCTCGACATAGGTGATCTGAACGCCGAAGCGCGAGCCGTCACCGGCGGCGGCCCGGATCTCTGCGCCCGTCTCGGGCGCGATGATGATGCCGATGTCCACGATGCCGGCCTCGGCCATCGCTTCGATTCCATAGAAGAGCACCGGCTTGTTGGCCACCGGCACGAGCTGCTTGGCGCTCGTATGCGTGATCGGCTGCAGGCGCGTTCCCTTGCCGCCGGAGAGGATCAGGCCCTTCATCGCTCAGTGCGCGCTGGCGAGCTTGCGGTGATCCCATGTTGACCGCGACCGCTCGTTGAACTGCAGCACCACGCGCTTGGGCGCCTGGGCGAGCACCATTGCTCGCACGTCTTCGCCCGGCACTCCGTCGCTATAGCGCGTGAAGAGCTCGATGCCGAAGTCGGCAACGAGCCCGGTGTCTCGATGGATCGTTGCGTCGGATTTCAGCATCACGCCTCGTAGCCGGGAGTACTCGGTTCCCGCCTCGACCTGCAGTGTGGCACGCGGGTCGCGCTCGAGGTTGCGAACTTTCTGGGACTTCGCGAACGTCCAGGACCACAGCTGGCCGTCGCGCACGACGTACCACAGGGGCATGAGATGGGGGAACCCGTCGCGACCGATCGTCGCGCAGATCACCGTGCGCTCCTGGGAGAGGAAGCCGGCGACCTCCTCGTCGGACATCCGGATCTGCTCGCGGCGGTTCACGGGCGGGACTGATGGCAGCCCCGCCCGTGTGCCGCGATGTATCTGCTAGCGGCGGAACCTGTCGTTGAACTGGTACCGGACTTCGCAGCCGCGCGACCGGAACCTGGCGCGCTCGTTGAAGTTGAAGCGCACCTTGTCGCGCCCCGAGCCGCAGTTCACGGTTGCCGGCGGACCCGCGGTTGCGATGTTGATGAAATCGCGGCCGGAGCCACCGAACGCCTTGTCGCGCCCGAAACCGGCGTTGATCGAGTCGTTGCCCGCACCGGCGACCAGCAGGTCGTTGCCCGAGGCGCCGTTGAGGTGATCGTTGCCCGTGCGTCCGTAGATCTTGTCGGTGCCGAGGCTGCCCGACAGGTTGTCGCTGCCGGTGCCGCCGTCGATGCAGTCATTGCCGCGACCGCCGCTGACGGCATCCTTGCCGCCAAGGGCCAGGATCCGGTCGGCCTTGTTCGTGCCCGTGATGCGATCGTTCCCGTTGGTGCCGATGATCGCGAACTTCGGGGCCGAGTTACCTCGCAGGCAGACGTTGTTGCCGAACCGCTTGCGTGCGATGTCGATCGGCACGACGGTGCCGCCCGACGGACCCGTGAAGGGCCGGCCGACGATGATCGTGCCGAACGACGAGCCTGAGCTGGCGGGGATGATGCAGACGAGCGGGGACGACGCCAAGTCGAGCATCGAACCCGGGGGGCAGACCGCCCCCAGGCCGGGGCCCGGGCCGCCCTGCTTGTTCGGGTCGCAGACCGGACCGTCGAAGCCGACCTTGGCCTCGCCGACGACGAGGTCGAGCGCCGGCGGTGCCCCGGCGGTGCTCGAGAGCACCGTGATGTGCGCCGCCCGCACCGTCAGCGAGTTCGGCGTCCTGATCTGCTCGTTGATCTTGACGTTCAGCAGGGCTGGTGAGACCGACAGCAGGTTCGCGAGCCCGCCCACGAGGCCGTCGAGGTTCCCACCGAGGAGGTTGGCGGCGTTGCTCGCGCCCTGCAGATTGGGCGTCAACGATCCTGGCGTGCACGATCCGGTCGCGAAGGCGGTCGTCACTCCCAGAATTGGGGCCGCGCCGATGCTGGTGCCGTTCACGCGAGCGAACGCGGCGACCTTCTGGTCGATCGCCTTGCCGAGCTCCGGCGTGATCGTGGTTTTCGCCTGCGCGGTGCTGACAGCGAGGGTGCCTGCCGGGATGCCGAGCTGCGTGGTCAGATTGCCGGCCCCGGTCTCCGCTTCGCCGCACTGTGCGTTCTCCGTCGGCGCTGAAGTGGTCGTGCCGAGCTTGCCGTTGGCGACGGCAGCTTCAACGCGAGGTCCGCCGTTCACCGACGTGTAGCTCGTGGTCGCACGGCACTTCCAGACGGGCAGACCCGTGAAAGCATCTGCGCTTGGTACGAGTAGCAAAAACCCGAACGTGGTCGCAACCGCGCTCGCCATAAGATTGCGCTTCATATAACCCTCTCCCGATATGTGGTCGTCAGTGACCCCCCCGACGCCCACCGTGGCGCCGGATCAGGTCGATTACCCGCCGGCGAACTGTGATTAACCCAAGATATCCCCCACGGGGGACGAAAAGACCCCGACGGGCGAATTATTTCATACCTTTCTCACCTCGTACGATTGGCCAGAGCATAACGGCGCGCTCATCTGACGGCAGGCTCGCGTAGCCGCGAGACGGCCGCGAGCACCACTTCGCGCGCCTCGGGGGGGTCCAGCACGGCGGCGTCGCCCGCCTCGGCGAGCACGTCGCGGACGAGGAAGTCGGTGCCCTTGAAGCTGCGTTCGACGATCACCGAGCCATCGGCGAGCTCCTCGGCGACGCGGCGTTCCTCGCGCGCCCAGCGCGCGCGCTCCGGGGACACCCACAGGCGCGCGACGCGCGATGCCTGCACCTCACCGGTGCGCAGCCAGCCGTCGATCTCGGCTGCTGGATCGACCTCGGGGCGCGGCTGGAACGGGATGTTCGTGACGTCGGCGTGGCGGATGCGGTCCAGCCGGAAGTGGCGCATGTCCATCTTGTCGGGATCGAACGTCGCGACGTACCAGCCCTCGGGCCCGTTGACGAGCGCATAGGGCTCGACGATTCGCTCGGAGTACTCGTCCTCGTTTGACTTGTAGTAGTCGAGGCGCAGCAGGTGGTGCGTCGTGATCGCCTCCGAGGCGACACGTGCGATCGCCGAGTCGTCGGCGCCGGCGCTGGCGACCTGCAGGCCCTGCTCCATCGGGTCGGCGCCAAGCGCCGAGACGATCTTCTCGCGCGCCGACGCCAGCGAGCCCTCCGGCAGGTGCTCGCCGATCAGGTCGATCGCCGCGACCAGCGCCTTGGCCTCGACAGGCAGCAGCCTCGCGGGACGCGCGAAGTTGTCGGAGTAGGGCTCCGGATCGACGTCGATCTCGCCGTCGTCTGTGACCTCCGCGTAGAGCACGTAGGAGCCACCGCCGAAGTTGACGACGTTCAGCACGTTGATGTCCTCGCGCAGCTCGGCGTCGGAGATCTGCATCTGCTCGCAGACGCCGGCGGCGGGCAGCCGCACGCCGGCGCGGCCGGCGCGGATGAGGATCGAGGCGAGCGTCACGAGGCGGGCGAAGCGCTCCGGGCGGATCGCGGCGTCGGTACGCCGCGCGTTGGCGTTGGACGCGGGCTCGTCCTGTGCGTCGGCGTCGTGCGCGACGGGCGCCGCGAGCTCGAGCGCCGGCCCTTGGTGGCGTTCGTAGAGCAGCTCGACGCGCTCGGCGTAGGCACGTTGCAGCTCGTCGGGCCCGAGCACCTGTGCGTTCTCGCCCAGCCTCAGCGTCCAGGCGGTGATCTGGCGCAGGTCGGCGTAGGGCGTCGCAAAGACGACGTCGCCGGCGTGGGCGGGATCGGGGTCCGGGCGCACCGCGCCGAAGCGCCCGAAGTGGCGCTCGATCTGCCACGCGATCCGCTCGGAGATGCGAATCTCGGCGACCTCGCGCGTGGAGCCGAACTGCCACTCGGCGCGGTTGGCGTAGGCGCGCGGATCGAAGCCGTCGGGCCGGCCCTTGAAGTCGTGCTCGGCCTTCGTCGCATAGGCGACCTTGCCGCGCATGCGCGACAGGCGGAAGACGCGCAGCGCGTCGCGCTCGTGCGAATGGCCGAGGACGTAGAACTGCCCGCCCTGAAAGAGCAGGTGGTACGGATCGACCTTGCGCGTTCCCGTCTCGTCACGGGCCATCGTGTAGTAGTCGAAGGTGACCGTCTTGTTGCGAAAGATCGCCGTCTCGATCTTCGCCAGGCGCTGGGACAGGTCATGACCGCCCGCCGACGCGGTTATTCCGAGCGCGACCGACTGCTGCTCGGGCGCTCGCAGCGGATTGGCCCGCCCCCAGGAGATCTGCTGCAGCGCCAGGCGCAGTGGCTCCGCGTAGGCGAACTTGCCGTCGAGCAGCGACAGCGCCGTCTGCAGCGCGGCGAGCTCCGCGTCGGAGAACTCGATCGCGGGCAGGTGGAAGTTCTCGGGACGCAGCGAATAGTTCTCCTGCTCGGCGATGCCGTCGATCGGGCGCTCGACCGTGAGCGCGATGCCGAGCGAGTCCAGCTCCGAGCGATCGGCGTAGAAGCGCCGCGCGAAGGCGTCCTCGTTCATTGCGCTGTAGCCCTCGACATCGCGGCGGATCTCCTGCGCCGTGACCGGCCGGCGCTCGGCCATCAGGTAGGAGATCAGCGACAGCTGGCGGATAAGCTTTTCCGTGTCCTTCGCCATGCAGCGACACGATAGGGACCGTCCGGCGACGCGCAGTCGGTGCCGCCGATTTTTCCTGCGTTGTGCGACTAGTTCGTTCGCCTTGGCGACGAGAACGCGTGCTTGCGCTGGCGTGGGCAGCGCTGCTACGCCGCTTGGCGGGCGTCCTGCGGCGATCCGGCGAAGTAGGCGCCGCCCCCGAGCGCGCGGTCAAAGCGCGACCAGCGCTCGCCTGACGCAAGCTCCTTCTCGAGCCGGTCAAAGGAGCCCAGGCGCCCGCCGAGGTTGTCGCAGAAGTGCACCAGCGTCGCCTCGCGCGTACAGGGCAGGACCGGGCTGCCGTGCTCGAGGCTGCCGTGGTGGCTGAGGATGATGTGCAGCACCGCCTCGGCGGTGCGCGGATCAAAGCCCTCGATCTCGTCGATCAGGCGTCGCACGTGGTAGTAGCCGAGCGGGATCTCGCCCTGCAGCTTGCCCGCGTCGGTCATCTCGATGCCGGCCCCGACGAACGCGTATGCATCGAGCTTGCCGATGTCATGCAACAGCGCGCCGGTGACGGCGACATCGCGGTCCAGGCCGCCGAACGTCGCGCTGATCGCGCTGACCGCCTGCGCAACACCGAGCGAGTGCTCGAGCAGGCCGTGGCGGTAGGCGTGGTGGAACCGCTTGGCGCCGGGCGCCGCGCGGTAGCGCGCCCAGGTCGGCGAAGCCGAGCCGAAGATCGCGTCCAACAACCTGCCCAGGTCGTGATCCTGCACGGTGGCCAGCAGCTCGCGCAGGTCGATCTCCATCTGCTCGGCCGAGCGCGGCGGACCGTCGATGAGGTCCGCCTCGTCGAAGGTTCCCGGCTGCGCTGCACGCATGCTGCGCAGCTTCAGCTCGGCGCCGTAGCGTCCGCTGGTCTGCACGCGGGCGCAGACGTGGATCGGTGACCCGGCAGCGGCGATCTTCGCGGCGGCGGCGACGTCATCCCAGACGTTGCACGGCAGCGCGCCGGTGCGGTCGCCGAGGACCAGGCGCAGGTACTGGCTGCCGTCGCGTTTGGAACGCAGTTCCGCCTCGCGGACGAGCAGCACGCAGTCCAGCTCGGCTCCCTCTTGGCACTCCCGCACGAACATTGGCGACACGGTGGCATCAGTCGCGGACGGATCGGCCGATCTGACAGGCAGCGAATCACGGGCGCCGAGTTGCGTAACCCGCCCGCGCTCGTGGGTACAGTGACTCGATGATCGCTCGCCGAATCCTGCTGCTAACCGGCCTGCTCACGCTGGCCTTCGCCTCGCCGCATGCCGTCGCGTCACCACCCGCTCCCGGCGAGCGCATCATCGCCGGTGTGACCGCCGCCGGGGTCGACGTCTCCGGCCTGACCGTCGACGAGGCCACGCAGAAGCTCGTCGCGACCTACGGCGACCGGCTCAAAAAGGGCGTATCGGTCAAGGCGGCGGGCCGGATGATCCAGATGTCCGCAAAGCAGGCCGCCGTCAAGTTCGATGCTCCGCTCAGCGCCACGCGCGCGCTGTACGCCGGTCGCCAGCTTGCGAGCACCCCGCCGCCGCCGGGCGCCGCTCCGGTGAGGGTCGACGTGCCGCTTGCGATCGAGCTCTCCCAGCAGGCCGTACGGCGCTTCGCGGGGCGTGTCGACCGGCGCGTCAGCCGCCACCCGCGCAACTCCAAGCTGCGCATCACGCTGCGCAGGGTCAGCGTCTCGCACTCCCGTCCGGGGCGCGACATCGACCATGCTGCGCTCGCCCACAGCATCATGGCTGCCTTCCGCGACCCGCGCCTGGGCCGCGTCTTTCGGCCCAAGCTGATCTCGATCAAGGCCAAGGTCAACGCGCTGCAGGTGCGCAAGACCGCGCGCACGGTGATCACGATCGATCAGTCGACCTTCACGCTGCGCCTGTACAAGGACCTCAAGCTGCGCAAGCGCTACCGCGTGGCGGTCGGCCAGCCCGGCTACCCGACGCCGCGTGGACGCTTCTCGATCGTCAGCAAGCAGGTGAACCCGACATGGTCGGTGCCGAACAGTCCATGGGCGGGCGAGCTGGCGGGGACGTCGGTCGTCGGCGGCAGCGCAGCGAACCCGCTGAAGGCGCGCTGGATGGGGATCGTCAACGGCGTCGGCATCCACGGGACGGGCGAGGACGGCTCGATCGGAACGCGCGCGTCACACGGATGCATCCGCATGCACGTCGGCGATGTGATCGATCTCTTCGCTCGCGTCCCGATCGGCGCGCCAGTGCTGATCGGCTGAGCGTTCGCGGCAGGTTTGGGCGCAATGTCCGTGCATATCCGCGGTTAGCCTGCTCAGGAATTACCGCTCGGCTTGATCGTGTAGTTCCGTTCGCCAGCGCGACCGCCATCGCGCCTTCACCGACGGCACCCGCGACGCGGCGTGCTTCG
>Ga0136618_10000708_pt1 | contig 11929 bp, 10 predicted proteins | sample AntDrymUQ3302106_2_FD_104805 | JGI IMG/M metagenome (GOLD analysis project Ga0136618, IMG submission 104805) | Polar desert sand microbial communities from Dry Valleys, Antarctica - metaG UQ330 (21.06) | ecosystem: Environmental > Terrestrial > Soil > Desert | place: Antarctica: Dry Valley... | reverse complement strand
GGAACCACTACGCGACCTGCTTCATCAGGTCCAGCAGGCCCTCGGCGGTCTCGGAGGCGCCGTCGTGCACGACGCCGCCGTCGCGCAGCATCACGACCCGGTCGGCGGAGGCCGCCGCGCCCGGGTCATGCGTGACCATGATCACGGTCTGGCCGAACTCGTCGACCGCCCGGCGCAGCAGGCCGAGCACCTCGCCCGCGGACTTCGAGTCGAGGTTGCCCGTCGGCTCGTCGGCGAACACGACGGCGGGGCGCGCGATCAGCGCACGCGCGATCGCGACCCGCTGCTGCTGACCGCCTGAGAGCTCGGCCGGCCGGTGCGTGAGGCGATCGCCGAGGTCGACGGCGGCGACGAGCGTCTTGAACCAGCGGTCGTCAGCCTTCGTGCCGGCCAGCATCAGTGGCAGCGTGATGTTCTCGTGCGCCGTCAGGACCGGGATCAGGTTGAACGCCTGGAAGACGAAGCCGAGCTTGTCGCGCCGCAGCGAGGTGAGCTTCTTGTCGTCGAGATTCGCGAGCTCCTGACCGGCTACGACGACCGAGCCCGAGGTCGGGCGGTCCAGGCCGGCGAGCAGGTGCATCAATGTCGACTTGCCCGAGCCCGACGGGCCCATGATCGCCGTGAACTCGCCCGGTGGGAACGCGAGCGACACCCCGCGCAGCGCGTGCACGGCCGCCTCGCCCTCCCCGTACTGGCGATGCAGCTCGGAGGTCGAGACGATCGGGGCACCGGAAGGCGCGGTCATGGGCCCAGGATGGTGGAGCCAGCCGCCGCCGAACAGGGAGAAGACCGCCCCGGGAGCGGTGCGGGCAGCCGCACCCGCCCGTCGAGCGTCAACTGCCGCCGCAGGGGATCAAGCAGCCCGCAGGTAAGCCAGCACCGCCAGCACCCGGCGGTGGTCCTCGACCGTCGGCGTGAGGTCGAGCTTGGAGAAGATCGACGTCACGTGCTTCTCGACCGCGCGCTCCGTGACGACGAGCACCTCGGCGATCGCGTTGTTCGAGCGCCCCTCCGCCATCAGCCCGAGCACCTCGCGCTCGCGCGGGGTGATCGACTGCAGCGGGTCCTCGCGCCGGCGCCGCCCGAGGAGCAGCGCGACGACCTCCGGGTCGAGCGCGGAGCCGCCGTTGGCCACGCGCCGCACGGCGTCCGTGAAGGAGTCCACGTCCGCGACGCGGTCCTTGAGCAGGTAGCCCGTGCTCTCCGTCGACTGGGAGAGCAGCTCGAGCGCGTAGGCCTCCTCCACGTATTGGGAGAGGACGAGCACCCCGGTGCCGGGATGCTGCTTGCGGATCGCGTGCGCGGCGCGCAGGCCCTCGTCGGTGTGCGTCGGCGGCATCCGCACGTCGACCACCGCGACGTCGGGCTTGTGCGCCCCGACCTTGCGCAGCAGGTCCTCGCCGTCCCCCGCCTGGCCCACGACCTCGAACCCGGAGTCGTTGAGCAGCCGCACGAGGCCCTCTCGGAGCAGCACTGAATCGTCGGCGATCACGACTCGGATGGGCGCGTTCATACGGGGATCTCAGCACGAAGCAGTGTGCCCGCGCCCTCCGGTGAGCTCAGCTCGAGTGTTCCGTCGAGCGCGGAGATGCGATCGGCGAGCCCACGCAGGCCCGATCCGCGGTCCGGATCGGCCCCGCCGACGCCGTCGTCCGCGATCTCCACGATCGCGTGCCCGTTGCTGCGCGAGACCGAGACGCGCGCCTGCGAGGCGTGCGCGTACTTGACCACGTTCGTGAGCGCTTCGGCGACGACGAAGTAGGCCGCCGCCTCGACGGAGGGGGGCAGCTGATCGGGCGGCGTGCCGTCCAGGTCGACCGGGACCGGGGAGCGCCCGGCGAGTGCCTCGAGCGCAGCCTTCAGCCCGCGGTCCGACAACACCGCGGGATGGATCCCGCGCGCCAGCTCCCGCAGCTCCTCGAGCGCGCGACCGAGCTCGTCCTGGGCGCCTGCGAGCAGCCCCTCGGCGCCCTCTGGATCCTTGCGCAAGCGGCCCTGAGCAAGGCGCATCGTCAGCGACAGAGCGACCAGCCGCTGCTGGGCGCCATCGTGCAGGTTGCGCTCCAGCCGGCGGCGTTCGGCGGTGCCGGCCTCGACGATCCGGGCACGCGAGCGGCGCAGCTCCTCGACGCGCGCGCGCAGCTGCGCCTGGAGGCGCTCGTTCTCGATCGAGAGGCCCGCGGCGACCGCGACGGAGCGCACGAGCTCGTCGTCCTCGCAGAGCGAGCGGTCGTGGATGATCGCGCCGACGCGGCGACCCTCGCGCTCCACCGGCGCCCAGGCGCGTGCGGGATCGTCGTCCGGGGGCAGCTCTGCGGGCTGGCCGGCGGAGTCGACCCAGCGGCTGGAGTCCTCGAGCCAGTAGACGACCTGCAGGGACCGATCCCCCAATGCCCTAGAGAGCAGATCGCGCAGACCGGTGCTGTCGGGGGCGTCGCCGAGCTTGTGGAGCAGCTCGGACACCGCGCCGGCCTGTACGACGCGCGAGCGCAGCAGGCCGAAGACGAAGCCGAACGGCGTGAGCGCGAAGAACAGCAGCCCGAGCACGCCGGTAACGCCCGAGAGCGAGTCGGGCCCGTTGACGGCCTCCGTCGTGAGCTGGCCGGCCAGCACCACGAGCAGGCAGATGCCGGACCACAGCACCGGTGCCATCGCACGGCGCTGCGGCTGCCTGGCCGCCTGCCAGCGCCAGACGAGCACGTAGAGCACGTAGCCGACGATCACGACGGCGAGCGCCGAGGTCGCGGCGTCGAGGATGTCGAAGACGACCGGATCGGTGCCGAGGCGGATCGCCGACTCCGGCTCGTCGTCGCCGCCTCCGAGCTGGCTCGGATCGGCGAACAGCATCGTGATCCCCGGCCCGACGATCGACAGCGGGTAGCCGACCGCGAGCACCTTGCGCAGCTGCGGCGAGTCGATCCGGCCGTCGGGATATGCGAGCAGCATGTGCACGAAGACCGCGACGTAGAGGCTCGAGAACAGCACCCCGAGCGTGTAGAGCAGCGACGAGTCAGAGGCGGTGAGGACGCTGAGGAAGTACGCGAACCCGACCGCCGTCATCAGCACGCCGAAGCGGTTGTCGGGCCGGCGCCACCACGCGAACAGCCCGGCACCGATGAACGACCAGCCGATGAACAGCGCGAGCGTCGCCGTGACGCCACGGTTGCCGACGTGGTCGGAGGACAGCACGATCGCCAGTGCGACGATGCCGACGACGATGCCCTCGATCGCGACGAGCCCGAGCGCGCGCCGCAGTCCGCTCACGAGCCCAGCAACTCCTGCACGCGCTCTCCCGAGAGCTCGGCCTTGGGCACGAATCCGCAGGCCCCCGAGGTGCTGACGAGCGGCCCGAAGTCCGAGCCGTCCCGGCTCGAGGTCATGATCACCGTCGGATGCTCGGCAAAGGCGGTGATCTGCTCGCAGACGTCAAAGCCGTCGATGTCGGGCAACTGGACGTCGAGCAGCACCACCTCCGGCCGCAGCCGGCAGCACTCATGCAGCGCCGAGGCGCCGTCCACGGCCTCGCCCACGACCTCGAACCCGTCGGACTCCAGCACGACACGCGCGCTCGCCCGGAAGGACGGGTGGTCGTCGACGATGAGGATGCGATGGCCCATGAGCTTGTGAACGATTGTGGACGCGTGCAGATACCCCGCACATACGGGTGACCACACTCAGGCCCGGACAGTCGCCGCCACGCGTCGGAACGCCTCGGCGGGATCGTCGGCTCCGAATATCGACGAGCCCGCCACGAACAGCGTCGCGCCGGCCGCCGCGCAAGGACCGGCGGTCTGCGCGTCGATCCCGCCGTCGACCTCGAGTGCCGGTTCGTCGCCCACCAGCGCGCGCAGGCGCTCGAGCTTGCCCAGCGAGCCCGGCAGAAAGCGCTGCCCGCCCCAGCCCGGGTTGACGGTCATGCACAGCACGAGGTCGAAGTCGCCCAGCAGCTCGAAGACGGACTGGACCGGCGTCCCCGGGCAGAGCGCGATGCCCGCCTTGCAGCCGGCGTCGCGCACGGCCGCGAGCGCGTAGTCGGTGTGCGGCGTCGCCTCGACGTGGATCGTGATCCCGTCGGCTCCCGCCCGCGCGAAGTCCGCGAGATGGCGCTCGGGGCGCTCGACCATCAGGTGGACGTCGAGATACGCGCCCGCGTCGTGCACCTGCCCCGCCAGCGCCTCGACCACCTGCGGCCCCATGCTCAGCGCGGGAACGAAGCGGCCGTCCATGACGTCGACGTGGATCGTGCCGGCGCCGGCCGCGAGCACCGCCTCGACCTGCTCGCCCAGCCGCGCGAAGTCGGCGGCCAGGATCGAGGGCGCGACGCCTACGGGCACGCCTGCCATCAGATCGGCTGGAGCATCGAGCTACGGCAGTGGTTGCAGGCGTAGAGCGCGGTGCTCGACATCCGCACGATCGTCGAGTGCTCACCGCAGTTCGGGCAGACAGAGGCGAGCTCGAAGCGGCGCAGGCAGTTCACGCAGCGGTAGCGGCCGGGCAGGTTCGAGGCCCGCAGCCAGGGCTCGTGGCAGGACGGGCAGACGTCGCCCAGGTCGACCGCCGCGTCGTCGCTCACGAGCCGCCCTCGCGGCGCAGGCGGGCGATGAAGAAGCCGTCGGTTCCGTCGCGATGCGGGAGTGACTGTGCGAGACCCGGCACGTGCGCATGCTCCCACAGCGGAACCTCGCTGCGCAGGCTCTCGGCGTGGAAGTCCCGGCGCTCCTGCAAGAACGCGTGCACCACGTGCTCGTTCTCGACGGGCGAGATGGTGCACGTCGAGTACACGAGCGTGCCGCCCGGGCGCAGCGCGTCGGCCCCGGCGCGCAGGATCGCTGCCTGCTCGCGGGCAAGTTGCAGCGGGAGCTCGCGCGACTTGCGCCAGCGCGCATCGGGCCGCGAAGCGAGCGTGCCCAGGTCCGAGCACGGCGGGTCGACGAGCACGCGGTCGTAGTGCCCGCGCTCCTGCGGCAGCGTCGCGTCGGCGGTGCGCACCTCGACCGGCGCTCCCATGCGGGCCGCCGTGCGGCGCAGCGCGTCCGCCCGCCCGGGATGGCGCTCGACCGCCACCAGCTCGCCGGAACCGGCCATCAGCGCGGCCATGTGCGTCGTCTTGCCGCCCGGCGCGGCGCAGAGGTCGAGCACGCGCTCGCCCGGGCGCGGCGCGAGCAACCGCCCGACCATCATCGAGGCGCGCGATTGCGGCATGAAGCTGCCGCGCTCCCACTCGGGCGATGCGAATGCGTCGAACGGCCCCTCCAGCACCAGACCCTCCGCGAGGCCCGGTGCGGGATGCGAGGCGACGGGCAGCCGCGCTGCGAGCGCGGCCGGGTCCGCGCGCAGGGTGTTGACGCGCAACACGGCCTCGGCCGGCCGGTTGTTCGCCGCCATCAGCGCGCGCGCGGCCTGCGGGCCGAGCGCGTCCCACCAGAGCGCCGCGATCCACTCCGGGTGCGAATGGCGCAGTGCGGCCTGGGCCGGTGTCGCGTCGTCGAGCGCCGCCACCAGATCTTCGACCTCGCGGGCGCCGCGGCGCAGCACCGCGTTGACGAGCTTCGCACCCGCGGGCGAGTCACGCTTGACCAGTTCGACCGACTCGCCGACGGCCGCATGGGCCGGCACCCGATCCGCGTAGGCAAGCTGGTAGAGGCCGAGCCGCAGCGCCGCCAGCACGAGCGGCTCGAGCCGCTCCACCGGACGTTCTGCAAGCGTCCCGATCAGGTGGTCGAGCGTCGCCCGGCGCTGCACCGCCCCGTAGGCCAGGCGCATCGCCAGTGCGCGCTCACGCGCATCGAGCCCGAAGCGGCGCGCTTCGCCGTGCAGGGCACGGTCCGCCCAGGCGCCGTCCTCGAAGACGCGGCGCAAGACCGCAAGCGCGCATGCACGCGCAGGCGTTGCGGCGGTCCTTCCGGAATCCGGTTTGATCGATTTCACACGGACCTACCGGTTCGGGGAGGGTGAGTGAGCTCGTTGATGACGTCGATTCGGATAGAACATCCGTCCAGAAGGGTTCGCGGACCCGGCTTTCGAGGAACCTCCAGGCGAGCGTAGAACTTGCCCACTGGGAGTGGTGGATCACGGATGAGGCAGTGAGCGACCCGGATGAGGCAATGAGCGACCACGACAGCACCCGTAGGGCCGAGCCCGCAAAGGGCGGTTCGCACGCGCGCGACCTGCGCGTCGCCGGCGGCGCCTCGGCCGGCCTGGTCTCCGCGATCCTCGTAGGTGGCGCGCTGCTCGCACCGATCGTGGACCGGAACGGGCCGGCGATCCGGCAAGAACGCGGCCAGGTCGTCACGGTGCAGCTTGCACCGCCGAGCGCCGCCGAGCCCGGCCGGGACCGTGACGACGCCGGCGAGACCGACGGGCGCACGCCGGTCGCCGGCCCGGTTGCGCTCGCGCCCGCGGCGATCCCGGGCGCCGGCACCATCGCACTCCTGACGGGCGCCGCGCCCGGCCGCGCCGCGCCAGGAGCGGTGCCGGAGGCCGAGAGCGCGCCCGAGTCGGTCGCCGCCGGCGACGGCGACGGCGCCCGCGCGATCGCCGACGCCGTCTTCAACCGGCTCGCCAGGGACTCCGACGGCGACGGGATCCCCGATCAGCGCTGGCGGGCCTACGGGATGCCGGCGGACACGCGCGCCGGCGCCGACCAGGACGGCGACGGGATCACGAACGCGGACGAGCTCGAGATCCACACCGCGCCGAACACGGGCTACACCGCCACGGGCGTCGCGGACGCGAACCTCGACGCCGACGGCGACGGCCTGCGCAACGGCCTGGAGGCGCGGGCCGGCACGAAGCCTTACAGCGACGACTCGAACGCCGACGGGGTGGCTGACGCCCAGGCTGACGCCGACGGCGACGGCTTGACCAATCAGACCGAGCAGAGCGCGGGCACGGCCGTCGACACGCCGGATTCCAACGGCGACGGCACCGCCGACGGTCAGACCGACGGCGACGGCGACGGGCTGACGAACCAGACGGAGCAGGCGGTCGGGAGCGATCCCGCCGTTGTCGACTCCAACGCCGACGGCATCGCCGACGGTGCCACCGACTCTGACGGCGACGGCCTGACCAATCAGGCGGAGCAGACGGTCGGGAGCAATCCGGTCGTGGGCGACACCGACGGCGACGGCGTGAGCGACGGCGCCGCCCCGGTCCCCGCGGTTCCTGCGCCCGCCCCGGCCCCCGCTCCGGCGCCTGCGCCTGAACCGGCCCCCGCCCCGGTCCCGGCCCCCGCACCAGCCCCCGCGCCTGCGCCCGCACCGGCCCCCACCCCGGTCCCGGCACCTGAACCGGCCCCCGCCCCCGCACCGGCACCGGCCCCTTCCGGCTCGGTCGCAGCGAGCCTCCCGCCGGCCGGGGCCGGGAACGCGCAGGGACCGGCGCCGGAGGACGAGCAGCCGGACTCCGACCAGCCCGGGCGCCCGCCGGAGGAGCCCGAATCACCCGAAGAGGACTCAGGCATGCTGCCCGGCGGCCCGCCCGAGCCGGGGACCGGCGAAGGCTCCGCGGCGCCGGGTGCCACACCGGCGCCCGCGCCCGCTGTGCCGGCCCCGTCTCCCGCCCCGCCCGCTCCGGCGCCGCCCGGGCCGAGCTCGGAGCCCGCGGCGGCCGTCGTCACCCCGGCGGGAGCCGAGACACCAGTGCCCGCTCCAGCGGCGCCCGCGGCAGCAGCGGCGGCTCCAGCCGCCGCCTAGCACCGGCGACCGGGCGCGACCTCGCCTCAACCCACGCAGCGCTCGCGCGCGCGCTGGAGCTCACGTTCGAGCGTCGTGCCGCGCCAGCCGCCGTCGAGCGCCGGCAGGTGGGGACCGAAACGGTGGTCGCCGCTCAGCGCGCCGAGCCGGATCGCCGCCTCCTCGAGCGCGTGACGCGTCCACAGCGAGGCGCCGCGCTGACCCGCCCTGAGCAGCTCGAGCGCCGGCTCGACGGCGCGCACGTCACCGCGCAGCGCGAGACCGTGGACGGCTTCGATGCGCGTCTCGGCATCGGCGTCGCCCAAGCGGGCGACGAGCGTTTCGCGCAATCCGACCGAATCCTGTGCCGCGAGCGCGCCCAGCGCGAACGTGGCCCAGTCGCGAACCGCCGCGTCGAGATCGGCGGAGAGCTCGGCCAGCGCTTCGAGGGCGAGCGGGTCCGAGCGCCCGGCGAGCGCCGCGACGACGCCGCCACGGACCTCGGCGTCCGGGTGCCGGCGCGATCTCAGCAGCCAGGCGATCCCCCACGGCTCGCCGAGGTGCCCGAACGCCTCCGCGATCACCGCGAGCACGCTCGCGTCGCCCTCCGTCGCGCCCATCCGCTCCAGCAGTGCAGCCGACTCCTCCGGCAGGGTCCGCACTGGTGCGCCGAGTTGCCCCGCGACGTATGCGGCGACGCTGCGCGCCCGCGGGTCCGGGTCCTCGGCGAGCGGCGCGAGCGCGTCCAGGACGTCGACTGTGCCGCGCCACACCAGCGCCGAGAGGTACGGCGCCCACTCCTCGCTGGAGTCCCATTCCACGACGGCGAGCCGCACGAGCGCGGCAGTGTCTCGCTCGGGCAGCCGCGGGTCGAGCCAGAAGTCGGTCAGCGCCGGGTCCGGCCGCCCACGCAACCACGCCTGCGCCGGCATCGGCAACCCACCGGGCGGGCGGATCTCGGTCAGCTCGAGCGCTCCGCCGCGGCAGTCGAGCAGCAGCCGGTCCGCGTCCGTGCGCAGCCGGCCGCCCGCGGGGGCCAGCGTGGAGCCGGCAGGAGCGGCGGCTATGACGCCGAGGAAGCCGCCTCCGGGAAGCGGCAGCCGGGCACCGATGTGCGGGCGCAGCGAGCGCACCCCTCGCTCGACCTCCGTGGGCGTCCGCGTGGGGTCGAGCGCGCGGTCTGCCGCCTCGATCTTGTGCGCGTAGGTGATGCCCGCTGCGTCCTGCTCGATCCATGGCGGCCGCTCCTCCAGCGCGCGCACGAGCAGCTCTCCGGCCCGCACCTGCAAGCGCGCGGCGAGCGCTCCGAAATCGTCCCCATGCCCGATCGGCTCTCGCTCGCGCAGGCATACGGGTCCTGAGTCGAGCCCCTCTGACAGGCGCATGATCGAGACTCCGGTTTCCGCATCGCCGGCCATGATCGCCCGCTCGATCGGCGCGGCGCCGCGCCAGCGCGGCAGCAGCGAGGGATGCACGTTGAAGATCTCGTACCCGCTCAGCAGCGGCTCGCCGACGAGCACCCCGTAGGCGCACAGGACCAGCGCGTCGGGCTCCGCGGCGGCGATCCGCGCGAGCACATCCGGTGCGTGCAGCGCCTCGGGCGCGATCAGCTCGAGGTCGAGCGCGCGTGCGGCGTGTGCGACGGGCGGCGACTGCAGCGCCCGGCCGCGGCCTTTGGGCCGGTCCGGTCGCGTGATCACCAGCGCCGGCCGGTGCGTCGAGGCCGCCAGCCGCTCGAGCACGGCGGCGGCGAATTCGGAGGTGCCCAGGTAGACGGTGCGCAACGACGCTCAGGCCGAGGCGCCGAGCGGCGCTGCAGCGCTCTCGCGTAGCGTCCGCATGGCTTCCTTGCGTTGCTCGCGGGTGGTCCGGTCGAGGATCAGCACACCGTCCAGGTGGTCGATCTCGTGCTGGATCACGCGCGCCTCGAGACCGGACGCCTCGATCAGGATGCCCTCGCCGCGCTCGTCCTGCGCGCGCACGCGCACGTGCACGGGCCGCTCGACCTCGACCAGCACGCCGGGGAGGCTCAGGCAGCCCTCCTCCATCGCCTCGCGCTCCTCCCCCGACCACTCCAGCAGCGGGTTCACGAGCGCCGCGATCGGACCGTCGGCCTCGACCCGGTAGACCAGCACGCGATTCATCAGGCCGACCTGCGTCGCAGCGAGGCCGATGCCGAGCGCCTCGTGCATCAGCTGTCCCATGCGGCGCACCTGGTCGCGCAGCGTGTCGTCGAACCTGTCGACCGCGAGCGCACGGCTGCGCAGCACCGGGTCGCCGTGCTTGCGCACGAGCCGCAGCGCGGCGTCGCGCAGCGCGCGGGTCTCGGGATCGAGCGGAGCGTGCTCGGGCTCAGCGACCTCCGACGGCTCAGCGACCTCCGACGGCTCTTCGTGCGCCATGAGAGCGGATTCTAACGGCGCCCGTGCCGCCCAACAGGCGGGTTGTGGCTCGTGTCCCGGCGAGCGTCGACTGCGGCAAGGAGGGGCGGGTCAAAGGCGACGGAGAACGCCGCGCGCTGACCGACGACTCTCGCTACTGCGGATCGACGTCGACGGAGAACGCAACCTCGCGGTGCTCGCGCCGGTTCGCCGCGCGGTCGACCGCCGCGCGCACCGCGGCGACGGCGGCCGCGCGGTCATGCGTCTTGATCACGACCTGTGAGCGGTGCCGGCCGCGCAGGCGGAAGAGCGGCGCCGGGCCGAGCACGGTCGTCCCGGCGGCACCTGACACCGCGTCGGCGATCTCGCCGGACGCCGCCCGTGGCGCGCCGGCGGCGGCGGCCGAGCAGACGATCCGGATCAGGTCGGCGAACGGCGGGTAGTCGAGCACGCGCCTGCGCTCGAGCTCGCCGGCGACGAAGGCGCGCGTGTCGTGCTGCGCGGCCGCGACGATCGCCGGCGCCGACGGCGACATCGTCTGCACGAGCACCCGGCCGCCGCGCGGCCCTCGTCCCGCGCGGCCCGCGAGTTGGGCGATCAGTGCGAACGTGCGCTCCTCGGCGCGGAAGTCCGGAAAGCGCAGTGTCGCGTCCGCGTCGACCACGACGCCGAGCGTGACGTCCGGGAAATCGTGGCCCTTCGCGACCATCTGCGTGCCGATCAGCAACCCCGTGGATGCGGCGGCGAAGCGCCCCAGCAACTCCGGCACCGCGTCCTTGGCGCCCGCGGTGTCGGCGTCGAGCCGGAAGACGGGCACGTCGAGCGCCGCGCCCAGCTCGGCCTCGAGCCGCTCCGTGCCGGCGCCGTAGCGGGCGACCGCGGGCGAGCCGCAGGCGTCACAGCGCTCGGGAACCCGCTCGCGATGACCGCAGTGATGGCAGGCGACGGCGTGCTCGGCGCGGTGCAGGACGAGCGCGACGTCGCACTGCGGGCACTCCCACACCTTGCCGCACTCCCGGCAGGTGAGGAAGTTCGACCAGCCGCGCCGGTTGAGCAGCAGGATCGCCTTGCGCGCCTCGCTCAGCGCCCGGCGCGTGTCCGGGTGCAGCGGGTGGCGCGCGCCGCGCATGTCGAGCACCCGCACGGGCGGCAGCGGCCGGCTGCCGACGCGCTCGGAGAGGGTGAGCCGCGCGAGCCCGTGCCAGGTCTCCGGACGCGGCGTGGCGGAGCCGACCAACAACCGCTTGCGCATCTCCCCCCCGAAGCGGCGCTCCCCGGCGCGCGTTCCGGAGCCGTCCCGCCCGCTGCCCTGCGCCCCTGGCCCGACCCGCCATCCAGCCACCCGCCGCGCGTCGTAGCGCGGATCGCCCTCGTGCTTGTAGGACGAGTCGTGCTCCTCGTCGACCACGATCAGGCCGAGGTCGCGGACCGGCGCGAAGACCGCCGAGCGCGGCCCGATCGCGACGCGTGCCTCGCCGCTGCGCAGTCGCTGCCACTCGTCGTAGCGCTCGCCCTCGCCCAGCGCGGAGTGCAGCAGCGCGACCGTATCGCCGAAGCGCGCCTGGAACCGACCCACGGTCTGCGGCGTCAGCGCGATCTCGGGCACAAGCACGATCGCGCCCTCCCCGCGCTCGAGCGCCGCCGCCGTCGCGCGCAGGTAGACCTCGGTCTTGCCGGAGCCCGTGACGCCGTGCAGCAGCCAGGCCCCGCCGCGTTCCACCGCCGCGAGCGCGGCCTCCTGCTCGGCGGTTGGGAGCACGGGCTCGTCCGCGCGCGGCTCCGAGAGCGGCACGCGCCGGCGCCGGCGCGGCGCGATCGCCACGAGCCCGCGACCTTCGAGCCGCCGCAGCGCGGCGAGGTCGGCGCCGGCGGCTC
>Ga0136618_10000706_pt1 | contig 11947 bp, 9 predicted proteins | sample AntDrymUQ3302106_2_FD_104805 | JGI IMG/M metagenome (GOLD analysis project Ga0136618, IMG submission 104805) | Polar desert sand microbial communities from Dry Valleys, Antarctica - metaG UQ330 (21.06) | ecosystem: Environmental > Terrestrial > Soil > Desert | place: Antarctica: Dry Valley... | reverse complement strand
GGTCGAAGAATGTGTCGCGCAAGGTTTGACGATTGTTTGCGCCGTCAGCAACGCCGGACATTTGCCGACGCATCCGGTTTTTCCGCCTGCCAGCTCGCCATCGGCAATTTCCGTCGGCGGTCTCGACGATAAAAATTCCATCAATCGCGCACGTCGCGGAATGTATCGCTCGTCTTACGGTCCGACTCTTGACGGTTTTCAAAAACCTGAAATTATCGCGCCTTCGATTTGGGTTCCCGCGCCGATTCTGCCCGACACGCCGACGGCAAATCAAGCCGCGCTTTTGGAAGTTTTGGACAAAGCCGAAGATGAAGATTTGCACGAGATTATCCGGCTCAATCCGAACATCGAGCCGGAACTCGATGCCGCGCTCGACCATCCGGCATATGTCATCCGGCAAATCACCGCGCTCAAACTTCATCACGAAAACCTCATCACGCGCCATTATAAATACGTTGACGGCACGTCGTTCTCCGCACCGATTGTTTCAAGCGTTATCGCGCAGATGCTCGAAGCCAACCCGCATCTCACGCCGCAGAAAATCAAACGAATTTTAATTTCAACCGCCGAACGCCTGCCGCATTACGAAGTTGACCGTCAAGGCTGGGGTGTCATTGACCCGCGCCGCGCAGTCGAAATGGCGATTTCCTTTAGTAATGGATAACGGATAATGGATAATTATTTATTCAAACATTATCCACTATCCGTTATCCATTATCCATTACTAAGATTTACTGGTTGATAAAATTATAAACCAAAATTCCCGTTGCCTTGACGGCTCGGTCGCCGACGATTATCGGGTTAAATTTCGATTGGCGGGCGGCGGCTTCGGCGGGAGGGCGCAGCAGAGAATTGCCACTTGTGGCTTTGGCGGAAGTTACGTTTCCGCTTTCATCAACAAAAACCAGCACGGCGACTTGTCCCGCTGCCCGCATTTGCTTGGCAATCGGCGGATACGCAGGTTTCGGCAGAGAAACGGCGCGTCCGTTCAAAACCCCCGCGTTGACCGGACGGGTTGTCGGCACAGCCGACGGCGTAGGATTCGGCGTTGCTCTCGGCGTCGGCGCAACGCTCGGTCGGGTATCGGCGGGTGTCGGCGTTGCCGAATTAGAATTGTTTGAATTGGAGTCGGCATTTGTGTTCGCATTCGGGGTCGCTCTCGGTGTCGGCGTCGGCGTTGCTCTCGGTGTCGGCGTTCTTAAGCCGGCGTTGGTGTTGAGATTGAGATTCGTATTTTTATTTAAATTCGCATTCGTATCAACATTGAAATTAAAATTTGCAGACGAGTTACCGCCGGTGAGATTAGCGTTTAAATTCATATTAATCGGACTGAAATTGGCGTTGATAATTCTATTTTCATTTGAATCATCCGAGCTTTCACGGCTCAGAAATAAATAAATAATTCCTGATCCCATCAAAAAAATCAAAGTTCCCAAAACCGTTAGAAGAACAACTTTTCCCGTGTTCGATTTTTGCGGCGGCGGCTGGCGATACGAAGCGGTTGTTTTTGTCCGAACTTGCGGTTCTCTTAATTGCTCGGTGGTCGGAATGATGATGCGCGGATTTGGCTCGATTCTGGATGTTTCCGCCGTTTGCGACGTTGATTTCGGCGGATTGCGGCGAATGACGGTTGGCTCGTCCGAATCCTCCTCGACGCTCTCGCTCGGAAGCTCCGTAAAATTCGGCTGGTTTTCCTCTATCAGCGGCGTGCCGTCTTTGGTGCAGAAGCGCAGAATTTCTTCGTCGAAGCGGGTTTGGCAGGTCGGACAAACTCTCATAATTTTATTTGTAAAAGTTTTTTCTGTTTTTTTAGGAATTGTGCAACAATTTCTGCTTACACATTCTATCACGATTACTTAACGGGAAAAATATACTCGGTTAATCGCATTTAATCAACAATTGCTTATAAATAACCTGAGTCTGGATTAAGGGCTTTCACCGCCGGGACGCGGAGACGCTGAGATAATTACGGGAAATAAGAGGAGAAATGGCGAAAGGTTTGTCAATTTCTCAAAATTACAAGAAAAAACTCAGCGTCTCCGCGTTTCGGCGGTTCAATTTTTCTTATCCCAACCCGGCATTAGAAATATGAATGTAATTATCATCGGCGCGGGACTCGGCGGACTCGCTGCGGCAATTCGTCTGGCGAAAAAAGGTTTTTCCGTGACGGTTTTGGAAAAGAATAAAACCGTCGGCGGCAAAGTCAATTCGGTCGAATCAGACGGTTATAAATTCGACACGGGCGCGTCGCTTCTGACGATGCGTCACGTTTTGGAAGAACTGTTCGAGTTTGCCGAAAAACGCATCGAAGATTATCTCGAAATCGTTTCGCTCGAACCGATTTGCCGCTATTTCTGGACGGATAAAACAATCTTTGACGCTTCGACGGATTTGCAAAAAACCGAAAACGAAATTGCTAAACTCGAACCGCGAGACGTTGCGAATTTCCGCAGATTTTTAGCCGACGCGCGGCGTAAATACGAAGTCTCCGAAAAGACTTTTCTCGCGCACAGCCTCAACGATTTACCGAAACTTCTGCGCCCGAAATATCTCAAAGATTTAATCGCTATCTCCTCGATGCGGACACTCGACGCGCACGTCAAAAGCTATTTTCGCTCACCGAAATTGCAGCAGCTTTTTAACCGTTTTGCAACTTACAACGGCTCGTCGCCATATCAAACTCCGGCGACTTTCGCGCTGATTCCGTATGTCGAATTCGGTTTGGGAGCGTGGTATGTGAAAGGCGGAATGTATCGGATTCCGAAGGCTTTGGAAAAATTAGCTGAAGAATTCGGCGTTAAAATCAAAACAAATTGCACGGTTAAAAAAATCGTCGTCGAAAGCAAAAAAGCCGTTGGCGTGCAGTTAGAAAATGGCGAAATTCTGCAAGGTGATTTTGTCGTTACCAACGCCGATGCGATTGAAACTTACCGAACGTTGATTGACAAAGAAAATCGCAGAAGTTTTCCCGACAAAAAACTCGAAAAAATCGAACCGTCGTGCAGCGGTTTTGTTTTGCTTTTAGGAATAAAAAAGCAGTTTCCCCAACTCGCGCATCACAACATTTTCTTTTCCGACGATTACAAAGCCGAATTCGAGCAGATTTTCAAAGATTTGCGACCGGCGCAAAACCCGACGATCTACGTTTGCGCGACATCGCGGACGGACGAAACGCAGTCGCCGAAAGATTGCGAAAATCTTTTTGTTTTGGTGAACGCGCCTTACACGAGCGAGAAAACAAATTGGCAAGCAGAAGCTAAAACCTATCGAGATTTGATAATCAGAAAGTTGGAAAGTTTTGGCTTGGAAGGTTTAGAAAAATCAATCGAATTTGAACAAACAATCACGCCCGCAGATTTCGAGAAAAAATACGCCGCAAACAAAGGTTCGATTTACGGCGTTTCGTCAAACGGAATTTTCAGCGCGTTTCTTCGTCCGCCAAACCGTGCCGGAGACATCGAAAATCTCTACTTCGTCGGCGGCGCAACGCATCCGGGCGGCGGCATTCCGCTCGTGTTGCTGTCGGGAAAATTTGCGGCTGATTTGATTTTGCGCGAATCCTAAAATTCAAGGCGCAGACCGAAAATCGGAAAGCGTTGATTTTCGCTCAAAAATTGCGGAGTTCGCCGGAAAAATTCGTAATTCGGCTGCACGACGCTGTTGTGATTTGTGATGTTGAAATAATCGATATACGGCGCAAAAGAAAATCGTTTGAAGCCGAACCGCTTTTCCGCACGCACGTCAAGGCTCGCAAAATTCGGCAGACGAAGCGCGTTGACATCCTGTTCGGACGCGATGCGCTGAATAAAAAACTGTGAATTCGGGGAAACCCGAACCGGCGTTCGCCGCGTGTACGGCAAACCGCTCGCCAGCCGGTATTTTGCCGCGACGCTGAAACCATAAAATCTGGAAACGCCGATTAAAGTCAATTGGTGCGGACGCTCGAAATCGGACGGAAATTCGACCGCGTTTTCGGCAAAACGGCGGCGCGAACTGATAAAAGCGTAAGAAGCCTGACCGGAAAAAAATCCGCTCAGGGCTTTCTGCACCGAAACTTCGAAGCCGCGCGAACTGCCTTTGCCGGAATTAAAATAATTTCCATCCGAGGTGAAATTTTGCGTCGGGCGCAAAGGCTGCACGATCAAATTGTCGTAATTTTTTTGATAAGCCTCAAACCGCACACGCAAATCTTCACGCGCCAGCCACTCGATTCCGCCGACAACGTGCGTTGCGCGTTGCGTCTTTAATTCACGATTGTCCGGCGTGAGCGATAAAACAAAAATGCTCGGCGGTTGACGGTAAATTCCGCTTCCGAAAGTTACGGCGATTTTTGAATTGACCGCGAAGCGAGCGGCAAGTCGCGGACTTGCCAGAGTTTCTCCGGTCAGACCGTAACGGTCGAGGCGAATGCCGGGCGTAACGGAAAATCGCGGCGTAATGCGCCAAGTCGCCTGCGCGTAAGCAAAAGCGGATGTTTTTGTGTCGAGTTTGAGGCGATTCTGACGCGGCGCGGCGTTAAATTCTTCTTCTAACGGACTAAAAAATCGGCTCGAATTTTCAAACGTAAAATAATCAGCCTGGTCGAAATAAACGCCGCCGCCGTAAGCGACTTGAAGTTTCGGCGAAAGCGAAGAAGTCGCTTCTTCTTTGATGCCGAATTGCGAATCGCGCAAATCGCGCGAGCGTTGCAGAAATTGTAAAAATCCGGGCAGACGAAACGAGCCGTCGTTGTGCGCGCCGGTCGCCCAGACAGTTGTTTGCGCCAGCGTTTTCGTGCCGAATGTCGAACTTAAAGTCGCGCCTAAAATTGCGCGGCGCGAAGTCCGGCGCGTGATAAAGCGGTCGGTGCGGCGGTCGATGTTAAATGATTGCTCTTCGGTTTGGTTAAAATCTTCAAATAAATTTAACGCGGTAAAGGAAAGTTTGTGGCGCGTGGTGAGGTCGTAAATAATTTTGTTGGTAAAATCGAACGTGCGCGGATAACCGATAATGCCTTGTTCGGCAATTCCGGCAACGTCCAGAGCAACATCAATGTAGCTCCGACGAGCCGAAAACAGCCAGCTTCCGCGTCGTCCGAGCGGCACGTCAACGCTCGCGCCGGCAGTTCCCGAATCGGCAAAAACAACCCCTTGCACTCGCCTCCGATTTGCTTCGCGCAAGTGGATGTCGAGCGCGGACGATAATTTATCACCATAGCGCGCACCAAAACCGCCAGCCGAAAATTCCAGCGTATCGAAAACGTCGGGCGCGAGAATGGCGGCGCGTCCGCCGCGATTGCCGTCGTATTTGTCGGTGAAATATGTAAAATCGCCGACCGGAATATTGTCGATAAATGTCAGGTTTTCTTCAGCCGTGCCGCCGCGCACGATTAAATCGGCAAATTCCGCCGAAGCCGCGCTGACCGCAGGCTGTGAATTGATGACGCGCAGCGGGTCGCCGCCGCTGCCCGGCGTTTGACGAATTTCCTCGCGGTTGAGCGTTACGCTGCTGACATTTTGCTCGGTGTTTTCGGCAAAAATTTCGCTTCTGACTTCGACCGTTTCGCTGACGGTTATATCTAGTTGGACGTTCAGCAAAACATTGCGATTTCCCGTTACGCCGATTTGATTTTTGATTATCGAAGCAAAACCGTTTGCGCCGATTTGCACGTCGTAAACTCCCTTTTCAATTTCGAGCCGAAAATTTCCGGCTGCATCGGTTGCCGTTTCGCCCTTGCCTACGACGCTGATTTTCGCGCCCTCAATCGGTTGTCCGCTTGTGCGTTCGGTAACTTGTCCGACAATAAAACCTTTTGAATCGTTCGTTTGAGCGACGATTGTTGAGAAAGTAAAAAATAAAACGAAAAGGATTCGTGAGATCTGCATAAAATTATAAAAGTTTTAAAAAGTTACTGAGTTGCGCCGTATCGCCGGAGAATTTGTTTCATTTCTTCGGAATCAGTTTTTTGAAATGCCGTTTTGCCGTCTTTGTCTTTCAAATTAGGATTTGCGCCCGCTTCGAGTAGAATTTTGACGACTTCTGAATTTTCTTCGTCGCAAGCCATCATCAAAAGCGTTTCTTTCTCGTCCGTTTGAGCATTGACATCCGCGCCTTTTGAAATTAGCAAGCGAATTATTTCGACAGAAGTTTTGTCTTCATCATCCAAATTATCTTCAAGCATTAAAAGAGGTGTTTGTTTTGACCTATTTTTTGCATTAACACTTGCGCCGCGCGCGAGCAAGAAACGCACCATTTCCAAATTTTCGTGTTCGACGGCGACGTGCAGTGCGGTTTTGCCGTCGCTGTCTTTGGTATTAACTTTAAAACCCGAATTGATTAGTTGTTTGACATTTTCGTTATCTTCCTGCGCGATAGAATAAAATAACGGAAATTCATACTCAATGGTAACTATTTCACCGAGACTTCCCACTTCGAGTTCGATTTCAATATTTGATTGTAATGATTTTTTAATTTCAATAAAACGCTCATCGCTTCTAAAACCGACAGCAATAGTTTTTACTTTGTATCTTGCGGGCGGAAGCAAACTAAATCGCGCAACACCATCTTGATTTGTGACTCCGACAAATTCTTCTTTTGTTTTTTGGTTTGTCAATACAATTCGTGTTTCTGGAATTACTGCCTTTGTTGCGTCATAAATCGTAAATGAAATTTGGCTCGTTTTAGAATAATCCTTATTTTGCGTTTTGGTTTTATCCGATTGTTTTTCAACGGTTGTTTCTTTTTTCGGTGGAGCGACGGCTTTGCCTTGCGCGTAGGTCAGTGTTGCAAATGAGAGAGAAGCAGAAAGAACGCCTGCCGCAATCGGTGTCCGGCGCGTGATTTGGTGAAGCTGCCGTTTGAGAGTCTGGACTTTTCCGTCGGGAGTTCGCGCCATTCGCACACAGATATTGCCTGCGGATTTAGCGACGAGTTTTCTGGCTTCTCTGCGCGTCATCGCGGAAATGTTGTAAATATCCTTATCGCAATGTCGGCACAGTCGCGTTTTATCGTCGCCAATCATTTCGTTCCAATCCTTCGGACACGGCGCGGGAACTTCAATCGAATCGAGAAAACTTTTTTTAGCCATAGAGAACTCCTTTTTAGTTTATTTCGATAGTTATCGGTAAAGATGCGGCGAAGTTTTGATTCGGTTGTAAAAGTGGGAAATAAAATTGTCAATCGTAAATCGTAAATCGTGATTAGAAACTATTTTCGATTCACGATTTACGATTCACTTCACTTTCTCTTCGGATATTTACTATTGATGCGCTTTGCGTTTATTATCATTGAAAATTAAATTTACCAAAAACATATGAAATACTGTCCAAACTGCCAAACAACTTATACCGACGACTCGCTCAGATTTTGTCTGCAGGACGGAACGCAGCTGGCGGATGTTTCCGGTATGAATTCGGAGATGCCGACGGTTGCTTTTGACGATTCCGAAACGCTTGTTTCCCGCAAACCGCCGCAGCAAGTCGTGCGGATAAATGTGCCGGAAACCGAGTCGCAAAATTGGCAGCCACCCGAACAACCACGAATCGTTGCGCCGCCGCCGGTCGAAACAAAAAGGTCGAAAACCGCTTTGACCGTTATGGCGACGGTTCTGGGAATGCTTCTGTTTTTGGGTATCGCCGGACTCGGCGCGTGGATGCTTCTGAAAAGCAGAAAAACCGAGGTTGCCGTCAATGTCAATAATGCGCCCGCCAATCGTCCGCTCAATTCAAATTCGGCAAACATCAAAACATCAAACGCGAATCTGACTGCACCGGCTGCTTCTCCGACCGCAACTCCGATTCCGAAACCGACGCTCAAACCGGAAGAAATAAAGGCGGTTACGAATGATGTTAAACAGGCGATTGATGAATGGAAAGGTTCTTCGGAAAATCTCGACCTCGACGGAAATTTGGATCAATACGCCGATTCGGTTGATTATTACGCCGGCGGACGAGTGAATCGTGCGAGAGTTCGCGCCGATAAGCAGAGAGCTTTCGAGCAGTTTGATTCGATAAACTTTAATATCTCCAATGTGAAAATTACGCCGGACGCTTCGGGCGAAAAAGCGATTGCTGTTTTTGATAAGGAATGGCGATTTGAAGGCGAGCAAAGATACTCTGCCGGCAAAGTCCGGCAACAGTTGACGCTCGGTAAAATTGACGGGCGATGGCTGATTACCGGAGAAAAGGATTTGAAAACCTATTATATCGAGAAATAAATGTATGCAAAATAAAACGGTCAACACAGATAAAGGTATTCTGGGCGGAACACCTGTTTTCAACGGCACGCGAGTTCCCGTCAGTATTCTGTTTGATTATCTCGAAGACAATCGAATGGACGAATTCTTGGAAAATTATCCGTCCGTTTCAAAAGAGCAAGTTTCTGAAGTTATCAAATTGGCTTCAAAACTTTTCGATAATAAAGAGATAATCAGTGAAAATCTTAATTGATGAAAATCTGCCTTTGAAGCTAAAAGCGAGTTTCGGAGCGGAACACGAAGTTTATTCCGTGCGTGAAATGCAGTGGATGGGCAAAAAGAACGGCGAGTTGCTCGGACTGATGACATTTGAAGGTTTTGAGGTGCTTGTTACGATGGATAAAAATCTACCAAAACAGCAGAATTTGAGTAAGTTTGCCGTTGTGATTTTTGTTTTACTTGGCATCAACAACAAACTCGAAACGCTCCAAGAACTCGTTCCTCTTGTGCTTTCAAAAATAAAGTCGGAGGTAACTTCAGGCGTTATTTTAATTCAAAAAGATAATTAGAATTTCAGTCGAAAACCCAAGTGAAAGCTCTCAGATTTGAAAATAACAAATTAAACTTAGCCGAAATTAACCGACCAGACAGCGAAGATGAAGCACTCGTGCGCGTCTTAAAATCAGGAATCTGCAATACGGATTTGGAGATTGTCAAAGGTTACGCGAATTTTCAAGGCACCATCGGACACGAATTTGTCGGTGTGGTCGAAGAGGCGAAGGACGCGAAACATCTCGTCGGGAAAAGAGTTGTCGGCGAGATAAATGCGGGCTGCGGCGTTTGTGATTCGTGTAGAAAAGAGGATTCACGGCATTGTCCGGCGCGGACGGTTCTCGGAATCATCGGGCGCGACGGCGCACACGCCGAATTTTTATCTTTGCCGAGCCGCAATCTTTTGGAAGTTCCCCTTGAGATTTCAGACGAACAAGCCGTCTTTACCGAACCGCTCGCGGCGGCTTTCGGAATAACGGAACAAGTTGAAATTCTTCCCGAAACGCGTGTTGCGATTATCGGCGACGGCAAACTCGGAAATCTCTGCGCTCAATCCGTTCGATTAAAAAGTGAAAATGTTTTTCTAATCGGCAAACACAAAGAAAAACTTTCGCTGATCGAAAAGCGTAATATCGAAGGCGTTTTACTCGAAGACGCAAAAAAGCTGTCGAAAAATTTTGATGTCATCGTCGAAGCGAGCGGTTCGGAATCGGGTTTCGCTTTGGCTTTGGATTTGCTGAAACCGCGCGGCAAATTAGTTTTGAAATCCACGTTTCAAGGCGCGGCGAATTGGCAGGCGTGGCGCGTCGTCGTTGACGAGATTACGATTGTCGGTTCGCGCTGCGGACGGTTCGCGCCCGCGCTCGATTTATTAAAAAATAAAGCAGTTGATGTGGAAAGCCTTATCAGCCGGGAATTTTCTCTGAGCGAAGGCGTGAAGGCAATGCAAACTGCCGGACGCAAAGGCGTGATGAAAGTGATTCTTTCAATCAGTTAAAAATTCAGGATTTAAGATTCAGGATTCAGGATTTAAGATTCAAGATTTAAGATTCAGGATTTAAGATTCAAGATTCAGGATTCAAGATTTAAGATTCAGGATTCAGGATTTAGGATTTCAATTTTGAATCCTGAATCCTGAATCCTAAATTCTAAATCCTGAATCCTGAATCCATATTAAAAATTCGTAATTCGTAATTTTATTTTGTTATACTTTGGTGACAAGTATCAGTCGCCGAAATTTTAGTTTTTTAAGGAGCAGCATTGATGTCGATTTATCAAAAACAGTCAAAAAAAGTTTTGTCGCCGAAGATTTATTCATTGTTTGTGAGTTTGGTTTTTGCTTGTTCGATTTTCGGAACGGGCGCGAGTTTTTCGTATTCTCAAACCACCGGCACCGAAAAAGTCAGAGATTTGTCCGCGACACCGGAAAAACTTTCCGCTTCGTTTGCCGAAGTTTCAAGAAGAGTCGAGCCTGCCGTCGTCAACATTGATACGAAGGGAAAAGTTCCCGAAATAACTTTGAAACGCGAAAAACCTTCGGGGCAGCCCGACGACATCACCGAATTTTATCGCCGCCTCGCTCCGCGCCGTCCGCCGAGCGCGGTCGGAAGCGGTTTTATTGTCGAGAAAACCGGCTATATTTTGACAAACAAGCACGTCATTGATGATGCTTTGAGAATAATCGTGCGTCTGCAGTCGGGCGAAGAATTCTTAGCGAAAGTCGTCGGTGTTGACCTGGAAACCGATGTGGCGGTTTTGAAAATTGATACGGGGCGCGAAATGCCGTTTATAAAATTTGCCAATTCGGACGCGGCGCAAATCGGCGATTGGGTTTTAGCAATCGGCTCGCCTTTCGGACTGGCGCAAACCGTTACGGCGGGAATCGTTTCCCAGACAAAACGAGAAACGCCCGACGCTTCGCCTTTTCAAAAGTTCATTCAAACCGACGCGGCAATCAATCGCGGAAATTCCGGCGGACCGCTCGTTAATATGGACGGCGAAGTTATCGGCATCAATTCGCAAATCGCTACTTCGACAGGCGATTATAACGGTATCGGATTTGCCCTGCCGTCAAACGATGCGGCGAATGTCTACCGGCAAATCGTGCAGAACGGACGAGTTCGGCGCGGTTATTTGGGCGTGCTGCTCGAATCGGTGAAAACGGAATTTGCCAAAGTTTATAATCTTCCCGAAGCGAAGGGCGCGATTATTACCAACATACCCAATAAAGAAAGTGTCGCCGCGAAAGGCGGTTTGCAAATGGGCGATGTAATTTTGGAATTTAATAACCAAAAAGTAGCAAACGCACCGGATTTGATTGCAAAGATTTCATCAGCCGCGCCCGCACAGGCAGTCAATGTTTCTTTTTTGCGAGAAATCGGCACTAAATTAGAACGCAAAACAACCGTCATTACGCTTGCCGAACGTCCACCCAGAGACGACGCCGCTAGCGACGAAGTGCCGAAGAAATTGCCGATTGACGCGCAGAAAAAACCGCTTGAGCCGTTCGGTTTAACTTTAGGCGAGTTGACGCCGCAGATGGCAGCGGCTTTTAAGCTCGAAGGTGAAAAGGGCGTGGTTGTCAAAAAGATCAATCCGGCAAGCTTTATTTCCGATGTAAAAAACACGAATGGCACGGACGCGCTCAACGAAGGCGATTTGATTCAGCGCATTAACCGCGTTAATGTAACCGATTTGAAAACTTTTAACGACACCGCCAATAATTTGAAAAAAGGCGATGCCGTTGTTCTGCAAGTTCGGAGCTACAATCCTTACACGGGAAACATTCAACATCGCATCGTGCAATTTACGATTCAGTAAAGAAAGTTAATAGAAAATCGTAAATCGTGAATAGTCCGAATTTACTATTCACGATTTACGATTTACCATTTACGAATTATGAAGGCAAAAGAAGCAAAAAAACCAGGCAAAAAAGCGGAAAGCAAAACTGCAATTTACAAAAATTACATCGGCGGCGAGTGGATAAAATCCGCGTCCGGCGAATTTTTTGAAAATACGAATCCGGCTGACACTTCGGATGTCGTCGGGCGTTTTCCGAAATCTACCGAAGAAGATGTCAACGCGGCGGTCGAAGCGGCGAAGAATGCGGCGACTCGCTGGCGCAGAACGCCCGCGCCGAAACGCGCCGAAATTCTGTTCCGTCTGGCGCGAATTCTAGAACGCGATAAAGAAAATTTTTCGCGCGAGATGACGCGCGAGATG
>Ga0136618_10000701_pt1 | contig 11991 bp, 9 predicted proteins | sample AntDrymUQ3302106_2_FD_104805 | JGI IMG/M metagenome (GOLD analysis project Ga0136618, IMG submission 104805) | Polar desert sand microbial communities from Dry Valleys, Antarctica - metaG UQ330 (21.06) | ecosystem: Environmental > Terrestrial > Soil > Desert | place: Antarctica: Dry Valley... | reverse complement strand
CGCTGCGAGCCAACGTCACGTATTACGGCGCGCTCTACATCGCGCTGGCTGAGCGGCTGGACATGGTCCTGGTCACCTTTGACGCGCGCCTCGACGGCGCTCCGGGGACACGAGCCGTGATCGATGTCCTTCCCGCCGGATCGTCCTGATGCCGGCTGGGTTAACGTTCGCTGTCATGAACTACGAAAGGCTGGCAGCCTCGGCGCGTTGAGCGCCACGAAGTCGCGCCGTCGCGATCTGCTCCGCGTCCGCCGCGACCGTCCCCACGCCTGCTGGGATCACCTCGTGGTCGCCCCGTTGTGGGTGGCCTACCAGGCCAACCTCGGCACGCTGTTGCGCACGTGCGACGCCGCCGGTGCGTGCATGGCGGTGCCAGACACGGCCCACTACCGCGAGGCGCTCGCCGTGGGCGACTCGCGGCGCCTGGGACGCTCCGCCTGCATCCACTGGCTGCAAGACGGCAAGCACCGCTGGGTCGCCGACCAGCGAACGGCCGGCTGGCGCATCGTCGCGGTCGAGCTGGCCGAGGGCGCGGTGCCGCTGCCGCGCCTGCAACCCGCGCGCGAGCGCACCGTCGTGCTGCTCGGCCACGAGACCCGAGGTGTGCCGGAGGAGCTCGTCGCGGAGGCAGACGCGTGCGTGGAGATCCCGATGGTGGGTCGGGGGGCGAGCCTCAACGTCGCGGTGGCCGGCAGCCTGGTGGTCTACCGGCTCGCCGGACTGGCGTGACGCGCGCCCCTCGGCTTCAGTGAGATTCGAGCGTCACCGCAGTTCAGTGGCGATCAACGCGGGCTGAGGGCCGCGCACCCGCTGAGAAAGTCCAGCGTTGCGTCGACGTCCATCGGCCGGGCGAAGAAGAAGCCCTGGCCGTGCGCACACCCCAGATCGCGCAGACGGGTTGTCTGCTCGGCGAGCTCGATTCCCTCGGCTACCACCTCGATGCCGAGGGTGCGGCCGATGGCCAGTACCGCGGGCGTCAGATCCGTGGTCCGTTTGACGTCGTCGCGGAGGAACGAGCGATCCATCTTGAGGACGTCGATGGGAAATCGGCTGAGGTAGCTGAGCGAGGAGTAGCCCGTTCCGAAGTCGTCGAGCGCAAGCCGGACGCCGAGCGCCTTGAGCTCGCTGAGCCGGGCGACGGCGAGCTCGGTATCGGCCAGCACGCTTTCGGTTATCTCGAGCGTGAGGCTGGCCGGGTTCATGCCGGACTCGGTGAGCGCCTCGTGTACGTCCATGACGATGTCTGTGTCCTGGAGCTGGCGCAGCGAGACGTTGATGGCGAGCGTCGGCGTTCGCCCGGGCATCGCAGCGAACAGGCGTTGCGCGTTGCGGCAGCCCTCGCGCAGCACCCATCGCCCAATGGAGATGATGAGTCCGGTTTCCTCGGCGAGCGGGATGAACTCGCCCGGAGCGATCATCCCGTGGTCGGGGTGATGCCAGCGCAGCAGAGCCTCGACTCCGGACACCGACCCGTCGGCAAGCAGCACGACGGGTTGATAGTGCAGCTCCAGCTGGCAGGACGCCAGCGCCTCCTGAAGATCGGCCCGGAGCTCCAGCCGTCTCAAGACACGCTCGTGCATCTCGGGCTCGAACAGCCGGTAACCGCCGTTGGCCTCACGTTTGGCGATGTACATCGCGGCGTCGGCATCGCGGATGAGCTCGTCGGCTCCGGCGACGGACGTGCTGTCGGCCATGGAGATGCCAAGGCTGCTGCTGAGCGTCATCGTCCGCTGGCCGCCGCTGTAGGGCTCGGCGAGCGACTGCTGTATGCGCTCTGCCGTGTCGGCGGCCTCCTGGACGCCTGCGACGTTCTCGAGCAGGACGGCGAACTCGTCGCCGCCGAAACGCGCGGCGGTGTCCGATGTGCGGATGTTCGTCAACATGCGGCGGCCCACCTCGGCGAGGACGGCGTCCCCCGCAGCGTGCCCGAGGGAGTCGTTGATCGTCTTGAAGTCGTCGAGGTCGAGGAAGATGACGGCGAGGCAGTGGCCGCTGCGCTTCGCGTTGGCCAGCGCGTGGCGTGCGCGCTCGAAGAAGAGGGCGCGGTTCGCCAGTCCGGTGACCGGGTCGTGGAACGCCTGGTGGGTGAGCTCGGCCTCGAAGCGCCGCCGGTCGGACACGTCACGGCCATTGAGGACCACGCCGGCGACGTTCTCGTCGGTCGTCAGGTCCGAGCAGAGGATCTCGAAGTGGCGCTCGCTGCCCTCACGGTGAGCCAGGGCGCACTCCAGGGGCCTCAGCGCGCCGCCGGATCCGAGTCCACTTATGGTCGATTCCAGCTCGCGGGCGTCGTCGCCCGCCATGAGGTCGGCGAAGCGCGTCCCGATGATGTCCTCGGGGTCCCAGCCGAGCACGTGCTCGATCGATGGGCTCTGGTAGGTCACCCGGCCGTCGGCATCCAGCACCGTTATGAGGTCGCTCGACTGCCGTACGAGCGACTCGAAGTGCACCTCACTGCGGCGGCGCTGGATCTCGCGAGTCAGCACGGACGCGTCGCGCACGAGGACGGCCATGCGCGTCAATACGAGGACGAACAACACGACCGCGACCAGCTGCACGACGGTCATCGACAGATCACCGCGCTTGAAGGCGTCCAGCAGCGCGATCGCCGGCGCCATGAGCGCCCCCACGGCCAGCAATGCGAGGCGTGACCGCGTGAGAACCGACGCACGCGGCGGACCCGGCTCGGCAAGTCCGGCCATGCTCGGGTGCAGGGCACAAGCGCCGGCCAGCAGATAGAAGCCGATCCAGCCCAGATCGAGCCACAGTTGACGATCGAAGGCGCCGGAGAGCGTCATAAAGCCGAAGAGGGAGTCGGTCGCCAGCAGCAGGACCAGGCTCGAGGCCAACAGCCAGAACGCTATCTCCCGGCGACCGTGACCCAGGACGAGCCGTACCGTCACCGCCAGCAGCAGGACGTCGCCCACCGGGTAGGCGCTGGAGACGAGCTTGACCAGCGTGGAGGCTTGCTCGTCCGCAAGATACGGCGCGATCAGCGCGGTCCACTGCAGCAGCGCCAAGCCGATGCTGAGAATGCCGGCGTCGAGCAGCCCGCGCCGGTCACTGCCGCCGTCGCGCCGACGGACGAGCAGCAGCAGGCTCACCATCAGAACGGGATAGAAGGCGACGTAGAAGACGTCCCCAAGGCTCGGGAACGGCACCGGCCCTGAGAGCACCCGGTACGAGTAGGTGTAGAGGTCGCCCAGCCAGAACAGCACAAGGCCTGCCGCCGCTATCCACCAGGGCGCCGGTGACGCCGGCCGATGCAGGCGCACGCCGACGATGATCGCGAGGATCGGCGAGAGCCCGAGCAGGTTGAACAACGGACCGCTGCCCCGCAACGGACCCGGGACAGCGACGTAGAGCAGCGCGCACAGCGCCCCGACCCCCAGGTAGGCGATCCAGGCGCGGCGCACCATCAGGCGATGACCAACTCCGGTTCGTTCACGATCTGCAGCTCGCCTTCGGCCTGCAGCTCGGTGAGCGCGTCGATGAGGAGGTCGACCTCGGCGTCCGTGTTGACGGCCGTGAGCTGGACACGGAACCCGACTTCTGCCCGCGGCACGACCGGATAGCGCGCCAGGGTGACGAACAGCCCGCAGTCGTAGAGGAAGCGCCCGACGGCATCGATGTGCGTGCTGTCGCGCAGCGGGATCTCGATGATCGGCATGCCCGAGCGATTCGGGGTGTAGACCCCGAGCTGGGCCATGGCGTCGAGCACCCGCTCGGTCAGCCGGTACAGCTCCGCGCGCAGGGCGTCGCCGCGCCTGCGATTGACCGCGAACCCGGCGAGCGCCGTGGCCAGCGACGCGACCGGCGGCGGGCCCGAATAGGCGTACGGCGGGGCGGCGACCTTGATGAGGTCTTTGAGCGCTTTCGGACCGGTGATGAAGGCCAGCAGCGAGGAGTAGGCCTTCGAGAACCCGCCGACGAGGACGATGTTCTCGTAGTCCAGGCCGAAGTGGCGCACTATGGCGTTGCCGCTGGAACCGAAGGGACAGGACTCCTCGGCTGACCGGTCCCCGATGACGCCGAACCCGTGCGCATCGTCGACATAGAGCAGTGCGCCATGGCGCTCGGTGACCTCCGCGAAGGCCGTCAGATCGGGCGGGTTTCCGGTCATCGAGTTCACGCCGTCCATGCAGACGAGTCGCTTCGGGTCCCGCTCGGCGCGCAGCATCGCGTCGAGGTGGTCGGGATCCTCGAACGCGAACTTGCGCACGGCCGCGCCGCGGCCGCGGGCGACCTGACAGCCGTCGTAGATGGACTTGTGCGCCCGGCGGTCGACGAAGATCGTGCCGTTCGCAGCCAGCAACGGGATGACCGCCGCGTGGATGTGGGTGATCGTCGGCAGGACCAGCGCCTCGGGACAGGCCAGCAGCGCGGTGAGCTCGGCCTCGATCTCCTCGCAGAGCACCGGGCTGCCGATGAGTCGCGACCAGCTCGGGTGGGTGCCCCACGCGTCGAGGTAGCCCGGAACGGCTTCGATGACCTCCCGGTCGAGATCGAACCCCAGGTAGTTACACGACGCGAAGTCCGCAAGCCACCGTTCACCGACCCGGATCATGCGGCCATCGATCTCCTCGATCACCGCGTCGCTCATCGGATGTGTCAGCTCGTACTCGCTCACGTGCGGTCCGGTATCCAGCCAGCGATCCATCCACGTCGACGCCTGCCCTGTCATTTTGTCCATGCTGGAGATCGTCCCCATTACGCACCGTCATAACCGGCCTATCGGCACGCACCGGCCGCTCCAGCAGTTAGATACGCAGTTCAGGTGACCCGGCCAACGTCCCTCAGTCAGGAAGCCGCCGGGTGACGAGCCCCTCCGCCACCGCCCAGCCGATCGTCCGGCGAAACGTGTCAGTGATCGCGGTGTAGCTCAAGCCGAGCTCCCGCGTCGCCCGCGAGCCGTCGTAGCGATGGCCGTGCAGGATGGTGCGGATCCGCGCGCGGCAGATCGACGACGATGCCTGGCCCCTCGCTCCGGCGACGCGGTCGGCGATGACCGCAGCTGAGCGCGCCAGGGCCGGCGGCAGCATGTGGACGCGGTACCGCACACCCGACAGCTCGGAGACCATCTCCACCGCCTCGCGGGACGTGATGGTCCCGCCGTTGAGCACGTAGCGCTCACCCGCCCGGCCCCGGTCGGCGGCCAGCAGGTGGCCCTCCACGGTGTCGTCGATGTCGACCACGCTGATGTAGGTGTCCACGAACACCCGCAGCCGGCCGTTGAGGTAGGCGATGATGATCTTGCCGTTGCCGGCGTTGCGGCCCGGCCCCTGGACCGAGGAGGGGTTGACGGCCACGACCTCGACTCCGAGGCTCCGGCCGGCTGCGAAGGCGGCCTGCTCGGCGTGGTGCTTGGAGCGGTCGTAGACCGAGAGGTAGGAGCCCCGGTGCGCGGTGTCCTCGCTCCCGATCGTGCCCGCGGGCTCGCCGACCGACGCGGCGGAGGACGTGAGCACCACGCGCGACACGCCCTCCCGGCCGGCAGCTCGGACCGCCGCCTCGGCGCCCCCCACGTTCACGCGCAGGAGCTGGGCGGGGTCGTCCGGGCAGTGCGAGTTCACACCGGCGACGTGGTACGCGAGCGCACAGCCCGCCATGCCGCGCGCGAGGCTGTCCTCGTCGAGCACGTTGCCCCGGGCGACGGTGGCTCCGCGCCCCGCGACCGCAGCGGCGGCCTCGTCGGAGCGGGCGAGCGCGACGACCTCGTCGCCGCGCTCAACCAGCCGGGCGACCATCGCGCCGCCGATGAAGCCGCTGCCACCCGTGACGAAGACCCTTGCCACGGCTACGCAGCCGGCGGCCGCGACGTGGCCCGCCGGCTGCGGGCCACGATCCGCTTGTCCGGAGTCGTGACGGCGCCCGATGCCTCGAAGAACACCCGGACCCGCTCCATGACGTCGACCCGGTGCTCCCCGTCCCCGGGGCGGACCGGCGGGCCGAAGTGGATCGCGATCGGCTGTCGACGCCCGAGCAGCCGCCCCGGCGCGCGGTGCATCCAGCTCCGGCCCACGGGCATGACCGCGTGCGTCCCGGAGACGTACACGGGCACGATGGCCAGGCCATGCTGGGCGGCGAGGACCGCTGCGCCTGAGAGCAGCCGGCCGACGTTGCCGTCGCGCGACCGGGTGCCCTCGGCGAACACCAGCAGGCTCCACTTCTCGTCGATCAGCTGCGCCAGGTGCGAGGCGGCGTCGGGCACGACACCTCCGCTCTTGCGCTGCACGGGCACGGTGTTGAACGCCAGCGACACCGCACGGGCGAGCCACGGCGCCTGGTAGAAGTAGTCCGCCGCCGCGGCCACCGCCGTGCGCCGCCGCCAGGCCCGCGGGAGCGCTCGCAGGACTGTCGGCGTGTCCATGTGGCTGGAGTGGTTCGCCACGAAGAGGACGGGCCCGTCGAGGTGGTCGAGGTGCTCGCGCCCGACGATCCTCCGGCGGGCGTAGAAGTCGATCATGGGTCCCAGCACGCCGCTGAGGATGACCTCGCGCACCGCGCCGGCCAGGCCGTTGCGGGCCCAGGACTCGTCGGGCCCGGCTCGGGCGGGCGGCGTCACACGATCTTCCCCGGGTTCAGGTTGGCCCCCGGATCCACGCCGTCGAAGAGCGCGTTGAGCATCGCGACGCCGGGCGCCGAGATGTCTGCCTCGAGCCACTCGGCGTGCTCGGTCCCCACCCCGTGGTGATGCGACAGCGTGGCCCCGGAATCGATGAACGCCTGCTGGATCGCCGACTTGACGCGGTCGTACTCCTGCAGCCCATGTTCCGGTGACGTCGGCTTGAAGGCGAAGGTGAAGTACAGGCACGCACCCGCGTGGTAGGAGTGCGAGAGGTGGCACATGAGGTAGCCGCGGATGCCAAGCTCGTCGTAGGCACCGTGGGCGGCGGCCTGGACGGTGTCGTAGACCGTGGAGAGCCGGCTCCACGGAGCCGCGGTCTCAGAGACGTCGGCGAGGGCGCCGTGGTCGAGCAGGAAGTCGCGGATGTAGGGCGTGTCGAACTTCTTCTGGTCATAGAGCGCGCCGGGGGAGCTGCCGATGCACAGCCCGCCGTGGCGGCCGACGATGCGCCCGACGAGCTTGCGTTGCGCGGCGACGTGGCGCTCGCTGCCCTCGTAGCCGATGAAGGAGAGGCACATGGACTCGACGTCGAAGCCGCGCCGGCGCTGCAGGTAGGTGGTGAGCGCCGCGGACTTGATGCGGTCCAGGACGGAGGGCTTCTTGCGCGTCGCGAAGGAGAACGCCGTCTCGGCGGCGTCGGACACGCGCGTGACCGACGCCGACGCCTCGCTGGCGGCGATGTCGCGCATGGCCGCGAGGCCGTCGGCCCAGGTCGGGAACAGGTAGCCGAGGATCGTCCGGCTCGCTGGGATGCGCCGCACGTGCACCGTCGCCTCGGTGATGACGCCCAGCCGCCCCTCGCTGCCCAGCACCATCTCCCGCACGCTCGGACCCGTCGAGGTGTGGGGCACCGGGCGCGTGACCAGCAGCCCGGCGGGCGTGACGACGCGCACCGCGCGCGTGAGGTCTCCGATGTCGCCGTAGCGGTCGGACTGCATGCCCGACGAGCGGGTGGCGATCCAGCCGCCGAGCGTCGAGTGCGTGAAGCTGTCGGGGAAGTGGCCGAGCGTCCACCCCTGGGCGTTGAGCTGGCGCTCGAGGTCCGGGCCGAACGCCCCGGCCTGGATGCGGGCGAGGCGGGACACCTCGTCGACCGCGAGCACCCGGGACAGCCGCGACACGTCGAGCGACACGATCGTGCGTTGCTCCTGCTCGGAGGCCTCGAGGCTGCCGGAGATGCTCGACCCGCCGCCGAAGGGGATGAGGACGGCGTCCGCGTCCAGCGCCGCGCGCAGGACCGCCGCCACCTCGTCCTCGTCGCGGGGCCGGACGACCACGTCGGGAAGCCGGCCGAGGTCGCTGCTGCGCTGCCGCACGAGATCGCGCAGGCTCTTGCCGCGCGCGTGGACGACGCGGTCGAGCGGGTCGGTCGACGGGCGCGCGCCGCCGAGCGCCGACTCGAGGGCGGCCCTCAGGTCCGGCGACAGCGACGGCTCGGGAATGCGCAGATCCTCGAAGGCGACGGGCCGGGAGGGGGCACGGGTGACGTCGAGCTCGATCTGCTTGCGCAGGAAGGGGCCGAGTCCCGGCTTGTCCTCGTGGGTGAACGACACGCCGTCCTGCCCCCACCCCCACCACCTCATCGCTGGCATCGGGGCGACCCTATGGCATCACCCTTGGCGCAGGCACCGCGGATCGGGGTGTGCGCTGTGCTCAGGGGGTACACACCGGACGATGTTCCTCTTCTTCTCGAACCGCATGGGATGCCTGTCGTCACTGCTGCTGTCGGCCGTCATCAGCCTGGTGCTGCTCTTCCTCACCGGTGTCCTGCGATGACGCGATGGCGACCGACCTCGGCCCCATAGCGTTCTCGCCCGGCGGCGAGGAGTGGCTGGAGTACCAGGACGGCGGCGAGCGGCGGCGGGTCGGCTTTCACGACTACGAAGCCATCTACGCGGTTCCCGGCCTGTACGAGCGGGTCTTCTACGACGAGCTGGGCATGCGCTCGTCGACCGAGGTCGTGGGGGCGTTCGGCCGCGCGCTGGCGCAAGAGGGCCGCTTGCCGTCCGGGCAGCGGGTCTTCGAGGTCGGTGCCGGCAACGGCATCGGCGGCGCCGCGTTGCGCGAGCTCGGCGTGGCGTGCCTCGTCGGGCTCGACCTCCAGCCCATGGCGCGCGAGGCAGCCGAGCGCGATCGCCCGGGCGTCTACGACGACTACCTCGTCGCCGACCTCACGGCGCTGGGGGCCCAGAGCGCGGAGGATCTGTGCTCGCGGCGCTTCACGGCGGTGCTGGCGCTCGCGGCCGTCGGCGCCGGCCACCTCCCGCCCGCCGGGCTCGAGCGCGCGCTGGAGCTGCTGGAGCCCGGGGGCCTCTTCGCGTTCGCGGTCACGCCCGACCTGCTCCCCGGCAGTTCCGACCCGGCGGGCCGGGAGACGGGCTACCCGGACCTGCTCGCCCGCCTGCTGGCCGGCGGCCGCGAGCTGGCGCGCCACGCCTACGTGCACCGGCGCCAGACGGACAACACGCCGCACGACGCGGTCGCGCTCGTGGGCCGCGTCGCCTGACCGTTCACGCCGGCTGCTCCCCCTCCGGCAGCCACCGCCGGCTCAGCGGCGTCGCCGTGATCCCGTGCACGACGATGGAGACGATTACGCAGACCGCCGTCGTCCAGAACACCGTGCTCGCCTCCCCGTCGCTGAGCACGCCGGTACCGACGGCGACCGCCGCGTAGTACAGCGACCCGATCCCGCGGACGCCGAACCAGGCGACGAAGGCCCGCTCGCGGGCGGGCAGCCGGCTGCCGAGCAGTGCGAGCCCGACCGACCCCGGCCGGATGAGGAGGAGCAGGGCGGGCACCAGCAGCCAGCCGCCCAGCCCCGGCTCCCCCAGACCCGCGACGGTGACGCTGGAGGCGACGAGCAGCACCAGCGCGAGCTCGCCGAACTTCTCCACGGTCTCGGCGCCGGCGTGGACGCTCTCGTTGTACTCGTGGTCGTGCTCGTAGCGGCGGAACGCGACGCCGCCGGCGAAGGCGGCCAGGAAGCCGTATCCGCTGAGGCTCTCGGCGGCCCCGTAGATGGTGAGGACGCCCGCGATGGCGAGCCAGCCGTCGAGGGCATGCAGCAGGAGACGGCGGTCGCGCAGCCAGACGGCCAGCGCGGCGATGCCGTACCCCAGCGCGGCGCCCACCAGCACCCCGACCACCACGCCGAAGAGGAGGTCGGCCAGCAGCCAGTCGGCAAACCAGCCGTCCGGCCGGTCACCCGCCACGATGATCCCGAGAAACAGGAACGGGAACGCGAGCCCGTCGTTGAGGCCGGCCTCGCCGGTGATGGAGAAGCTCGGCTCGCGCTCCTCCTCTTCCCCCGGAGGGCCGACGCCGATGTCGCCGGCGAGCACCGGGTCCGTCGGCGCGAGGATCGAGCCGAGCACGATGGCGGCCCCCAGCGACAGGCCCATCACCGCGACGCCGAACAGCGCCACCCCGGCGATGGTCAGGGGCATGGCCACCGCCAGCAGGCGGGTGACCGTGCCCCAGGCGCGGAAGTTCAGCTCGCGCTCGAGCTTGAGGCCGGTGGCGAACAGCGCGATGACGAGGGCCAGCTCGCTCGCCTTCTCGAGCACGGAGCTGTCCTGGATGGGGTCCAGCCACTTGACGCCGAAGAGCTGGATGCCGGCGGCGGCCACGGCGCCGAGGCCCAGGTAGATGATGCTCGCCGAGAAGGCGCGGTCGTGCTGGTGTGAGAGCGCGCCGACCGCCGCGAAGACCGCCAGGCCGCAGAACAGCAGCCCGACGACGTACGCGTCGGCGAACGAGAGCCCTGGGGAGGCGGCGATCAACTCGAAGCGGCGGTGCCGCGGGCGAGCACCCCGAGGGCGTGCTTGCGGCTGGCCTCGTCGATCATCTCGCCGTCGTGCAGGGCCGCGCCGCGACCCTCCGCCTCGCTCGTCTCGAGCGCGGCGATCAGCGCGGTCGCGGCCTCGAGCTCGGCGTCGCTCGGGGAGAAGGCCTCGTCGAGCGTCTCGACCTGCGTCGGATGCAGCGCCCACTTGCCGTCGTAGCCGAGCGCGCGGGCGTAGTCCGCCCAGGCGCGGCACCCCTCGACATCGGCGATGTCGAAGAACGGGCCGTCGATCGCCTGGATCCCGGCGGCGCGCGCAGCCACGAGGATGGCGTGGAGGACCGCGGCCCAGCGGTCACGGGGATGCTCGCCGGCCGCGATCGGCGGGCGGCCGAGCGAGGCGGCGAGGTCGGCGTAGCCGACGATCAGGCTCTCGACGCGCGGGCTGCCCCGGGCGATCTCCGGCGCGCGCTCCAGGCCGACCGCGGTCTCGATCAGCAGCTCGAGCCCGACGGGGCGCTCGCGTGGGTGCGCCTGCTCGACCTGCTCCGCGAGCTGCGCGACGAGCTCGGCGTCCAGCCCGCACTCGACCTTCGGGACGACCAGGCAGCGCAGCCGCTCGCCCGCCCCGGCGACGAGCTCGCGCACGTCGCGCTCGAACCACTCGGTGCGCAGGCCGTTGATGCGCACCGCAATGCTGCCCGTCTTGAACTCCTCGTCGCGCACGGCCGCGACGACCATCGCGCGCGCCTCGTCCTTGGCGTGCGGCGGGACGGAGTCCTCGAGGTCGATGACGATCTCGTCGGGCGCGAGGTCCCGGGCCTTAAGGAGCATCTTCTCGGAGGCGCCCGGCACCGAGAGGCAGGAGCGGCGGGCGACCAGGGTTCCGGGGGTCATCGCCGGTTGGTACCAGATCGGTTAATGTGCCGCATGGCCGAGACCGCTGACCAACCGCTCCTCGGGGGGCCGTTCTTCGAGGACTTCGAGGTCGGCCAGGTGTTCGACGACGCCCCGGGCCTCACGCTCACCTCCGGCCACGCGGCGCTGCACCAGGCGCTCACCGGCGACCGGCTGCGGCTGGCGCTCGACGCGTCGCTCAGCCAGGCCGTCACGGGCCGCGAGGGACTGCTCGCCCACCCCAACCTCGTCTGCGACGTCGCGATCGGCCAGTCGACGGGACCGACGCAGCGGGTGCGCGGCAACCTGTTCTACCGCGGGCTCGTCCTGCAGCGGCCGGTGTTCGTCGGCGACACGCTGCGCTCGCGCACGGAGGTCGTCGGGCTGCGCCAGAACAAGCCGCGCTCGGACGGCAGCGCGACCGGCCTCGTCGCGCTGCGGATCCGCACCACCGACCAGCACGGCGAGCCGGTGCTCGACTTCTGGCGCTGCCCGATGATCCCGCTGCGCGACGCGAGCGTGAAGACCGGCCACGACGACCGCTTCGAGGGCATCCCGCAGGAGCTCGACTTCGAGGCAATCGAGGCGGCCATCCCCGCCGACTGGCGCCTGGATTCCTATCGCGAGAGCGTTCCCGGCGTGCACTTCGCCGACCTCGACCCCGGGACCGTCTGGGCGCTCG
>Ga0136618_10000699_pt1 | contig 11995 bp, 11 predicted proteins | sample AntDrymUQ3302106_2_FD_104805 | JGI IMG/M metagenome (GOLD analysis project Ga0136618, IMG submission 104805) | Polar desert sand microbial communities from Dry Valleys, Antarctica - metaG UQ330 (21.06) | ecosystem: Environmental > Terrestrial > Soil > Desert | place: Antarctica: Dry Valley... | reverse complement strand
TACGACCAGGCCGGCGTCATCATGCTCGACGGGTCGGACTCACGCTTCGAATGGGTCGACGACGCCGCGGCGCCGGCCCCGGGCCTCATCCCGTACAGCCAGGTTCCCCAATTGGAGCGTTCGGATTACGTGTTCAACGCCAACGACAGCCACTGGCTCACGCACCCAGACGAATTGCTCACCGGGTTCTCTCCGTTCGCGGGGGCCGAGGCCGTACCCCAATCGCCCCGCACACGCACGAACGTCATGCTCCTGGGCGAAACCGCCGAGCCATGGAGCATCGACGATGTCGAGGCCGCGATCTTCTCCGATCGCACGATCCTCACCGAATCGCTCCTGCCGGCACTCGTCGATGCATGCACGGCAAACCCGACCGTCGACCTCGGCGGCGCGACGGTCGACCTCACTGCCGCGTGTGCGGCGCTCGCCGGCTGGGACGGCACGTACACGCTCGATGCTCGCGGCGCAATCGTGTTCCGCGAATGGCTCTCGCGATTCGCGGGTGAAGATCGCAGCGACGCAGGCCGGCTCTTCGCTGATGCATTCGACCCGGCCGATCCCGCTGGCACTCCCTCGGCGCCCGTGACCGACACCACCGAATGGCTCGTCGAACTCGGCTCCGTCGTTCAGCTCCTCGGTCTCGTCGGCATCCCGGTCGACGCGCCGCTCGGCGACTGGCAGTGGGAGGTTCGAACGGGCGACCGCATTCCGATCCACGGTGGCACCGGCATCGACGGGGTCGCCCAGATCGTCGACTGCTGCGGCGAGGGCACCTCGCTCGCTCCGTTGCCCGACAACGGCGAACGCGTCAACGACACGTCCGCCCTTCGCGCGGCGCCGGATTCCGGGTCCACCGGGTATGCCATCAGCCGGGGTGCCAGCTTCGTGATGGCAGTCCAGTACGGCCCCGACGGCCCCGTTGCCGAAGGTTTCCTCACCTACGGCAACCCCGATGATCCGGCTGATCCCGCGTACCGAACAGGGTTGGAAGCGTTCAGCGCCGGCGAGTGGCGTCCGTTCCTCCTCACCGAGGCCGACGTGGCCGCCGCGGGGCTGGAGCCGACCGTCCTGATGGCTGAGCGGAGGTGATGGGCCTGACCACGACCAGCCGATACGTCCTGACGCTGTCGTGCCCTGATCGGGTCGGCATCGTCCACGCGGTATCAGGATTCCTCGCGTCCCGTGGGTGCAACATTGTCGACAGCCACCAGTTCGGCGACGACGGCACCGGCACGTTCTTCATGCGTGTGGCCTTCGAGACCGACGACGAAACGATCACCCTCGACAGACTCGTGCACGGTTTCGCTCCGGTCGGCGGCACTGCCGAAATGGACTGGGAGATCCACGACGCCACCCGGCGATGCCGCATCCTGGTCATGGTCTCGAAGTTCGGTCACTGCCTCAACGACCTCCTCTACCGCACGCACATCGGTGCGCTCCCGGTCGACATTGTCGGCATCGTGTCCAACCATCGTGACTTCGAAGACGTCGCCACCGCCGCCGGTCTCCCGTTCCACCACATTCCCGTGACCGCAGCGACCAAGGTGGACGGGGAGGATCGACTGGCCGAGCTGATTCGTTCCGGGAACGTCGAACTGCTTGTGCTCGCCCGGTACATGCAGGTGCTCTCGAATACATTCTGCGACACGTTGCCGGGTCGGATCATCAACATTCACCACTCCTTCCTCCCGGGTTTCAAGGGGGCCAAGCCCTATCACCAGGCTCACGAGCGCGGCGTCAAGCTGATCGGCGCGACTGCCCACTACGTCACGAGTGATCTCGACGAAGGACCGATCATCGAACAGGAAGTCGAGCGCGTCGACCATTCTCTTGACGCTGCCGAGCTCGTGGCCGTTGGACGCGACCTCGAGTGCCAGGCGTTGTCACGGGCGATCCGCTGGCACGCCGAACACCGCATCCTCCTCAACGGCAATCGCACCGTCGTCTTCCGCTAGCCCGAGAACGACTTCCTGGGTCGATCGAGCGTGCGTTCGGCGTGGTGGGAGCGCCAGAGCAACATCTCCTGCGCATCGCCGAGCACGATCGAGAGGTCGTCGATCTCGGTCCCCCACGTGGGATCGGTGGCCGTGTCGAAGCAGCGCCACGAGCCGTCACCGAACTGCACGTAGGCGCGGTCGGTGGACCGGAGCACGGCGAGGTGGTCGCGCTCGGGCTGGCGATCCCATGGCCATGCGTCGCGCCGCGCCTCGCCCGAACGGTGACGCCAGTCCCACTCGTAGTGCGCGGCTTGGCGCCAGCCATCTGGCCGCCCATCGCCGTGCAGAAAGGGCGTGAGTGGGTAACCGTCGCATTGCCGTGGCACCGGGATGCCGACGGCGTCGCAGACCGTCGGAAACAGGTCGACGTTTTCGGTGAACTGCTCGACCACGGCGCCGCGGACGGCACGCGGTGACGGATCGCGAACGATGCCGAGGATGTGGTAGCTCGATTCGAAGAACCCGAGCTTCTGCCGCAGTCCTTGGTCGCCGAGTTGATCGGCGTGATCGGCCGTCACGACGATCAACGTGTTGTCCCACTCACCCCGCGCGCGCAGGGACTCCCACACCCGGCCGAGCTGGTAGTCGACCTCGCTGATCATCCCGTAGTACTGCGCGCGCGCAGCGGCCACTGCTCCCGGCTTGACGGGAGCACAGGTTGACGGGTCGGCGAGCAGTTCGTCATGGAGCGGGTGCCGGCGCGCGGGCACGGGGAGCGGCTCCGGGCACTGCGCCGGGTCGTACATCGTCGCGAATTCGCCGGCCGCGTTGTACGGCGGGTGGGGGCGGAGATACGAGGCGTGGGCGAACCACGGCCCGGATTGCCGGTCGATCCAGCGGAGCAGGTGGTCGGTCTGAAATGCGGACAGCGAATGCTCAACCGGGCGCGCGCTCTCGCTCGCCAATGCGCGGCTGACGTCGTCAACGTCGTAGCCGAACCCCGTCAACCAGCTCAGCCACGGCGTGTAGTAGTCGTCGAGTTCGAGCACCGGGTCGAAACCGGGCAGCACGCCCTGCCAGTTCGACAAGCGGGGATCGTCCGGATCCGTGAACGCACGAGGGTCGGGTGCCTGGTCGGTGTAGCCGAAGAGCGCCGGTTCGTAGCCGGCCCGGCGAGCGGCTCTCGCGATGTTGTCGAAGCGGTCGTCGAGCGGCGTGCCGTTGTCGACGACCCGGTTCGTCATCATGTAGGTGCCGGTGTAGAGCGCCGCCCGGCCGGGCCCGCATGGTGCCGCCTGGGCGTAGTGGCGGGCCAACCGCACGCCGTCCGCAGCGAGCGCGTCGAGATTCGGCGTTCGGACGAGTGGATGCCCGGCACACGAGAGCGAGTCGCCCCGGAACTGATCGAGCGTGATGAACAACACGTTGGGAAGCTCGGACACGAGCGACCAGAGTAGGCGTCAGCCGCGAGCGGTGCCTCCGGTCGTGAGGTTCGACGGCGGCGGACCGATCACAGCGACTCGATCGACGGTGGACGACTGGGTGGCTGTTCGCGAAGTTGCCGCGTGACGATGCTGATCGCTTTGTCGAGCTGGACATCGTTGCCGGCCACTCGGTCCTGTGGCGACACCTGCACTTCGACATCCGGATCGACCCTATGATTCTCGACTGCCCATCCGAACTTGTCGAACCAGAACGCGAAACGCGGCTGGGTGACCCCGGTGCCGTCCACGAGCGAGTACAGGCCGTCGATGCCGATGACGCCGCCCCACGTCCGCGTCCCTACCACCGTGCCCAGGCCCAGCGATCGGATCGCCGCCACCACGATGTCACCGTCCGACCCGGCGAACATGTCGCACACCGCGACCATCGGGCCCCGGCGGGCATCAGCAGGGTACGACTGCGGTTCCCAGCCGCGAGCTGTCACCCAGCCAACGATTCGTCGCGCCAACTTCTCCACGACGAGTTGCGACGTGTGGCCACCGCGGTTGGCACGGACATCGACGATGAGCCCGTCGCACATCATCTCGATACGCAGATCTCGGTGAAGCTGCGCCCAGCCGCCTGACTGCATGTCAGGCAGGTGCAGGTAGCCCACCCGGCCGTCCGTGCGTTCCTTCACGTACGCCCGCCGGCCGGCTACCCAATCCTGATACCGAAGCGGAACCTCATCAGCAAGGGGAACGACGACCACCCGGCGATGCTCCCCGCCCGCCGCTGGTGCGACCAGCAGCTCAACCGGCTTGCCGGCCGTGCCCACCAACAACGAGCCCGGCGCGGCACACGGTCCGGTCGGTCGGCCATCGACGGCGACGATCGCGTCGCCTTAGCGTATGGCCACGCCCGGAGCCAGCAGCGGCGACCGGGCCCGTGGTTCCGTTGACTCCCCGGGCACGATGCGCCCCACCCGCCAGGCGCCATCGACGAATTGCACGTCGGCGCCCAGCAGGCCCTGCCGGCGAGCCGGGTCGGGACTCGCGTCCGGCGCGATCGCATACGCATGGGACGAGCCAAGCTCGCCGTGCATCTCCCAGAGGATGTCGATCAACTCGTCGTGAGAACCGATCTTCGCCACCAGCGGTCGGTAACGACTTCGCACGCCGTCCCAGTCGGTCCCGCCCATGTCGGGCCGCCAGTAGTGGTCTCGCATCAGCCGCCAGGCCTCGTCGAACATCTGCGTCCACTCATGTTCGGGTGTGATCTCGAAACGGATCCTCGCGCGGTCGACGTCGATGCGGTCGGGATCGTCCGGGCCGACCTTCCTGTCCGACGGGACCACGATGAGCGCGCCTTGATCGAAGACGACGAGGCGTGACCCGTCGCCGCTGGCGATGACGTTGTCCGCCGCGTCGACGAGCACGTCGACCTTGCCGGTGGCGAGGTCGATGCGCTCGACCGTCGCGCGGTGGGCCTCGTCGTCGAGTCGCGGGCGGTCGTCGCCGAGGATGCCGGCGAGCGGCACGCGCAGCCATACGAGGCCGCCGGCGACCGCTTGCAACCTCGCGTAGCGGACCGCCTCGACCGGCGCCGCGACAATTCGCGACGCCAACCCGTCGGTGTCCACCACCGTCAGCGAAATTTGGGCATTCGCGCCGGCCTGTTCGCCCGTCGCGGCGTCGGCGCCTCCTGCCGGCTTCGCTCGTGCGTCGCGACCACCGAGCATTGGGTCGAACGGCGATGGAGTCGTTGCGGCCAGCGGCACCAGATACGGCCGACACCCGTTCGGGAACGACAGGTCGAACACGAATATGTCGTATACCGGGTCGAAGCTGCGGATCGAGAGGAAGGCCAGGTGGGCACCGTCGAGCGTGAAGACCGGGTCGGTGTCGGAGAACCGGAGCGGGGTGACATCGATGACCGGGCTTCCGCGCCGGGCGACCTCGGTGAGACAAATCTGACGGAGCGGTTCGGGACCAGGGTGCGACCACGCGAGCCACCGTGAATCGGGCGAGAACGCCAACCCGTTGATGTCGCCGTTCTCCGTCTGCGCAATCAGTCTCGGGCGAACCCGGCGCGCGTTCTCGCCGCGTGGGACGTCGGCAACGAGCAACCGGCCATCGTGGCTCGCCACGGCAATGCACGTTCCGTCGGGTGACGCGGCCATCTCGCGTACCCGTCCCACCTGGCCGGCGGCGACGAGCAGCCGCGAGCCACCCGTGGTCGATTCGACGTCGGCCACTTCGATGGCGTCGTCGCCGTCGACGTCGGTGATCCAGGCGACGCGGCCCGTCTCGCCGAGCACAACCGGCAGACGTCGCCTGACCTCCGACCCGGTCGCGAGTGATCGGGCTGGACCGTCGCGGTGAGTCAGCCAATGGATCGTCCCGCGTGCCTCGACGATGGAGGCCCGCCCCGTCCGATCCGGGCCGGCCAAAGCGATCGGCGGCGCGGTCGACGCAACGGTCTGGCGACCCGGCCGGCGCCCGCCCAGCCGAACGTCGATGCGTTGCGGCTCGGCGCCCGGGTCGAGCGAGGACAGCGTCCACAGCGAACCGGCTGACGAATAGACCACTGCCGTGCCGTCCGACGTGGCATGACGAACGTAGAACTCGTGGTCCGTGTGGCGCAGGAGTTGCGCGGTCGTCGGCGCTCGCTTGCCGAGCGGAACGCTGTACAGCTGACCGGTGCCCTCGTGATCGGACAGAAACGCGATCCGTTCCTGGCCGCCGACGGTCGCAACCCACATCGGGCAGACGAGACTGGAACGAAGATCGGCGAAGAGACGCTTGAACTGCCCGGAGCCGGCGGCATCGAGCCAGAGTTGGGCCGCGGTTCCACCGCGATACCGCTTCCACCACGCCGGCTCGGTGAAGTGTGAAGTGACCAGCACGACGGCACCCGTCTGCCCAATGGTCAGATCGCTGGCCCACCCGTACGGCAATTGGCGGCTGGGGGATCCATCGACTGGTACCGCATGGGCGAACACGTGATGGGTGTCCGACTGGCCGACGGATGAAAGGACGAGGACCTCACGTTCGGACCACCACCCGCGCACCACGGTGCGTCGCTGACCCCAGAACGTGAGTCGTCGGGAGTCGCTGCCATCGAGCGCCGCGACATACACCTCGGCGGCGCCGTCCTGCGTTGCCGTCCACGCCACCATCGTCCCATCTGGCGAGATTCGGGGCGACTGCACGGCGACACGATCGGCACTCACCCGGAACGCTCGCCCGCCCGAAATCGACGCCAGCCAAACGTCGTCGTCGGCGACGAAAGCCACGTCGTCGCCGACCGCATGCGGGAACCTGAAGTACGCGTCGGTCGTCACGCCGCCGACCATAGGGGGTCTCAATCCTGACGTTGACGCGGCGCCTCAGTTGGCGAGACAGTGGCGGTCCGGGTGTGGGCTTCGTGATGTGCCGAGATACTGGACGGATGAGCCATCCCATCGACATCGGCATCCCCGAAGCCAAACGGCAGGACATCGCCGAGGGTCTCAGTCGCGTGCTGGCCGACACGTACACGCTGTACCTGAAGACCCACAACTACCACTGGAACGTGACCGGGCCACTCTTCAACACGCTGCATCTAATGTTCGAAACGCAGTACAACGAACAGTGGACCGCCGTCGACCTGATCGCCGAGCGCATCCGTTCGCTGGGCGAGTTCGCGCCTGGCTCGTACGCCCAGTTCGGCGCGCTCACGTCGATCGCCGAGGCTGATGGCGTGCCCAAGGCCGAGCAGATGATCGAAGATCTGGTCAGCGGCAACGAGACCGTGGCGCGAACGATTCGCGAGATCTTCCCCACCGTCGACGACGCCAGTGACGAGCCCACCGCTGACTTGCTGACGCAGCGCCTCCAGGCCCACGAGAAGACCGCCTGGATGCTCCGTTCGATGCTCGCCTGATGGGCTGAGGTCAGGCGATCTCAACGCTCGCGAAACGCGGTCCAGACGTCGGGACGTAGCCGCCCTTTGACGGGCACGTCGAGACCAGCGCGGCGCGCCCATGCGCGCACCTCGCTGACCGTCGGTTCGGGCTCAGGCACCGGGCCGGGCTCCGGTAGCAACGTTTCGAGTCGAAGCCCGGCCGTCTCGTCGCGGGCGTTCGCCAGCGCCGCCCCGAGGAACCGGTACGCCCATTCCTGGGCGAGCAGGCGCGTTTCGCAGAACAGGATTGGGACGTTCGGGAAGCGCACCTGCGCCTCGGCGAGTCCCTCGACCACGACGAGCGGTCGGACCCGGTCGAGTTTGAACACCGCCGAGTAGCGATCCTCCACGACGACTGCGGCGCGCGGCACATTGGCGAGGTCGGCGAGGAGATACCGCATCTTGCCGCTGGTCAGGGTCGACACGAGATCGGCCAGGCTCTTGCGCTCGATGGCCGCGACGATCTGACCGTCAAGCGCGACGGCGTAGTCGCCAGCCGGAAGCGCCCGCTTGGTGACAGCGGCCTGCTGGCGGCTGAAGTTCCAGGCGTACCGCTCGTGGGCGTCGACGACTATCTCCAGCACCTGACCGGCCGCCCTCGCCGTGGGCACGGTGACATTGGGGCGGGCTTGCTTCGCCGTGCGTGCGCTCTGCCAGAAAATGACCTCGCGGCCGCGGGCCTTCGCGAACACGAACTGTGACCGGTTCTCCCGGCCCCGGTCGAGCACGAGATCGATCGCCGCGCCCCGCCGGACGCATGACCTCACCGGGACCCGTTCGACGATCTCAAGCTCGCCGTCGCCCGGCCACTCGTCGGCGCGATGGCAGTAGAGCTTCGTCATGCGCGGCCACACATCGCGGACCTTGAGTGCTACGCCGTTTGGCCCGAGCGGGAGCCGAACGAGAAACGGCAGCGACGATGCAGTGTCCGGGTTCCGCGCGATCACGAAGTCCATCGACCACAGTCTCGCGGACAACCTCGATCGAGAACCGACGTGGCGTCGCGGCATGGCCGGCGAACCGGCTCGTGGCGCCGATCGTTGTGGTCACAACTGCATGCACAACTATTGAAATGTGTCAACCTTCTGGCATGGGACAGAAGCTGAGCGAGCTCGATGATGCGCTCTCCATCGTGCTCGAGAGTATGCGCCGCACGTTCATCACGAGATTGCGCGCCGTCGACCTCACGCCGCCGACCGCGATCACGTTGCGACTGCTCTCCGCCGGCCCGCTGCCGCTCGGCTTGGTCGCCGAACATTTCAATATCGATGCCTCCGCGGTCACGTGGATCGCCGATCGGCTCGAGTCACGCGGCCTCGCCGTTCGGGAGTCGAGCCCCAACGATCGTCGCGTCAAACTCTTGACGCTCACCGACGAGGGACGAGCGCTCGTCACGACGCTGCAACCACGCGCTACCGAGTTCCCCGGGATCGCAACGTTGTCGGCCACCGAGCGCAAGCAACTCGCCGACCTGCTACGCCGCGCCTTCGCCTGACTCGTCAGGTCGACGACGCGCCGCCAGCGCGAAGGCCGTCCATCATCACCGTGAAGAGACGCTCGCAGCACGTGCAACCATCGGCTGAGCTGTCGCTCGTGAGCGCGATCGCGCCGACCATGCGAATCAGATCGTCGACTTCCACGTCGCGCCGTACGTCCCCCGACTTCATGGCCCGCTCGAGCAGGGCTGCGCCGATTCCGCGCATTATTTCGCAGGACGGCGGTCGGTCGTCGGGACGATCCAGCATCGCGATGACGACCGACGCCGCCAGGGCCTGATGGGTGCGGCTCAGCGCGAGCTGCGCCTGGAGCCACTCGCACAATGCGTCGTACGGCTGGTCCGACGCGAGGAGCTCCTGACCGCGTTCGTTCATCGCCTCGACGCCGTCGCGGTATGTGGCGATCAACAACGTTTGGCGGTCGGGGAAGTGGCGATACAGCGTGCCGATTCCAACTCCGGCGCGACATGCGATGGCCTCGAGCGACGCATCCGTCCCGTGCTCGGCGAACTCGACGATCGCCGCGGCGAGCACCCGTTCGCGGTTGCGACGGGCATCGGCACGCACGGCGCGCTCCGCCGGCGCTGGTGTCGCGCCGATCCTCACACCGACCAATTCGCTCGTGTCATCGCGTGACCTCTGTCAAGTCCGTTGCCAAGCGGAGGCAGTCTCCGTATAGTTCCGGAGGTTCCATCCGCTTAGCCCCACTGTACCGGCTGGCCCACCGGTCTGATGACCCCGAGCCACCGCAAACCCCGGACGACAGGAGTGCCTCATGTCCACGATTGCTCTCGATCCTTCAGCGGCCGACATCTCGGCGCTCGACCCGCCGTCGGCGTTGAGCCCCCGTCGGCGCGCCATGGTGTTGGCCGCGATGTGCATGGCGCTCGTGCTCGTTGTCGCCGGCGTGACGATGCTCACCAATGCCCTCCCGATGATCTCGGAGGACCTCGACCTCAGCCAGACCCAGCAGACCTGGGTGGTCGATGCCTACGCCCTGCCCTTCGCTGCGTTCTTACTGATCGCCGGCGCATTGGGCGACCGCTACGGGCGGCGCGGCGCGCTCGTCGCCGGCACGGCGCTGTTCGGCGCCGGCGCGTTGCTGTCATCGATCGCGTCGACCGGAAGCGAACTGCTCGCGTACCGGGCGCTCACCGGCCTCGGCGCCGCGCTGATCATGCCTGGAACGTTGTCGACGATCACGAGCGTGTTCCCCGCCGACAAGCGCGCCCGAGCGGTCGGGGTGTGGACCGGGTTCGCGATGGGTGGCGGGACATTGGGACTGCTCGGATCGGGCGTCCTGCTGCGCTGGTTCTGGTGGGGATCCACGTTCGTGGCGGCCACGGCCATCGCCGTCGTCACGCTTGTCGCCATCGTGCTCACGGTTCCGAGCACTCGGGCGACCGAGCACGTCGGCCTCGACCCGGGCGGCACGATCTTGTCGGCGCTCGGAATCGGCGGCCTGGTGTTCGGCATCATCGAGGGCCCAGAACAAGGCTGGACGTCGGGCGTCACCGTTGCCGGGCTCGTCGTCGGGGTCGCCGCGCTGGTGGCGTTCGTGCTGTGGGAACTCAACGCGCGCAACCCGCTACTCGACCCTCGCTTGTTCCGGCTGCCCGGCTTCGGCACGGGCGCCGCCAGCATCTTCATCATGTTCCTGGCGATGTTCGGGTTCTTCCTGGTCTCGATCCAGTTTCTCCAGTTGATCCTCGGCTACTCCCCGCTCGGGGCCGCGGTCGGTCTGCTCCCGCAGATGTTGCTGATGACTCCGTTGGCCGCCGTAGCCGCAACGCTGTCGCTCCGGTTCGGGCAGCGCCGGCTCACCGTGCTCGGTCTCCTCATCGGAGCAGTCGGGATGGCATGGTTCGCGACGCTCGGTGCCGACAGCAGCTATCCCCAGTTCCTCGTCGGGATCCTCATCGTTGCGGTCGGCATCGGGCTGGCGATGACCCCAGCCACGACCGCAATCGTCAACTCGCTGCCGGTCGCCAAGCAGGGCGTCGCGTCAGCCGTCAACGACACTGCGCGCGAGGTCGGCGCGGCGCTCGGCGTCGCGATCCTCGGGAGCGCGTTCAACTCGGCCTACCGCAGCAAGATCAGCCCGCACTTGAGCGGCTACAACGCGGAGATCGCGGACGCGGCACGCGAGGCGCCGGCGACTGCGTTCGAACGAGCCGACGAGCTCGGAAGCGTCGGTGCGCCGCTGCGCCGGGCGACCGAGAACGCGTTCGTATCGGGACTGCACACCGCCGTGCTGTTGTCGGCGGCGCTCCTGCTCGTGGGCGCGATATATACCTGGTGGCGCGGTCCGGTGCCGGTGAAGTCCGGCCGTCCCGCCGATGTCGACGAGCTGGTGAACGACGAGGCCGAGTTGCTCGTGCCCGCCGCTGCGTTCGACTAAGAGTCTGGCCGCTGCGGTCTGCGCTCGACCCGACTGGCGGCCCTGGTCATCGCAACCAGCATCGGTGCTCTGGAAGCTCCCCAGGGCCACCTCCGTCCGAGCATGTAACGTCGAATGAGACCTCGTCACCACCGGTCGGCGCACGTTGCGCCGCGAACCGCGAACGTCGTTCTCGAACACCACGAAAGAGGACACGCTCATGACCACCACCGTTGGACTATTGCTGACTGTCGAAGCGAAGCCTGGAAAGGCGCGAGACGTTACTCACCTCTTCGCCGCAGCACCGGACATGAAGATGGTGGACGTCCTCGCCAACAAGCTGCCTTGAGTCGCCGGGCAACCCCCGAGGAGTCCAAGCGTGTGCTCGACGCGATCAGATCCGAGCATCAACGCACCGTCGCTCAAATCGAGTCGTTGGAACGATCCGTCGCCGCCATCGTCGAAGCGGCGGAGCTGACCGCCACCGATGACGAGCATGACCCGGAGGGCACGACGATTGCGTACGAGCGAGCCCAAGCGCTCGCCCTGCTCCGTCAGGCGAGGATCGACCTCGATCGGCTCGTCGCTGCCCGGACGCTTCTCGAGTCCGGTGAAGAAATTGTCTGCGCGAACTGTGGGCGTGAGATCGGCTACGAGCGGCTCGTGGCATTGCCCACCGCGAGCACCTGCGTCGAGTGCGCCGTGTAGGCCGGCGTGGCGGGTACCGTCGTCGGCATGACGCCGGAGGAGATCGCCGACCTCGTGTACCTGCGCCGGGCGCGCGACCTCATCGACCGCGACTACGCGCAGCC
>Ga0136618_10000698_pt1 | contig 11995 bp, 9 predicted proteins | sample AntDrymUQ3302106_2_FD_104805 | JGI IMG/M metagenome (GOLD analysis project Ga0136618, IMG submission 104805) | Polar desert sand microbial communities from Dry Valleys, Antarctica - metaG UQ330 (21.06) | ecosystem: Environmental > Terrestrial > Soil > Desert | place: Antarctica: Dry Valley... | reverse complement strand
CCCTGGGTGCACGACGGGCGGGTGATCCGCCCACGCTGGTGGCGTCCAACGAGCGTGCGGCCGAACGACTGAGCTGGCGACCGGCGCGCGGCACACTAGAGGAGATGATCGGATCCGCCTGGGAGATCGTGCGACCGCGGCCTTGATCCGCCGATTGCGCTCGCTGGGCGAGCAGCGGCCGTCGAGTGGCGGCACCGGTGGCACTTCCGTCGCTGCCCTACCATCCGAGCATGCCTTCCCGGAACGCTGAGCCGATCCCCCGCGACCCGCTCGAGTGGCGCCCCCAGGTGCCGCTGCTCACCCGCCGCGCGCGAACCATCCCCGACCCCATCGTCGAGCCTCTCTGGACGGGGACGCGCGCGCTGCTTCACTTCGAGGCCGGGGACGACGGCCCGCCCCGGCGCCTCGTGCTTATCGACTCCGACGGGCACGACGTGACCGCCCGGGAGCCGGGCCTGTCAGAGGAGATCGGCCGATCCATCATGGCGCTGGATGCCGTGGTCGACGGGATCCTCACGGTCCAAGCCACGCGCAGCGGCGAGGGGGCGGCGATCATCCACCAGGCCTCCATCGGGCGCGGCAGCATCTTCATGCCACGCGATGCCGGCATCGACGTGGAACGCAAGGACGCTTATCCCGATCAGATCATGGCCTACGTGGCGCTGGACCTGCTGCAAATCGATGGGCAGCCGCTGTTCGAGCTGCCGCTGCTGGAGCGCAAGCGCCTCCTGGAGAGCCTCGTCCAGCAGGGCGAGCGCGTGCGCGTAGCGCCCTACACGCGGCCACCGGTGGACCCCTGGGTGGCGTCCTGGAAGGGGGCCGGCTTCAAGGGCGCCATGTTGAAGGCCGCCAACGGTCGCTACACGCCCGGTGGCTATGCCCCGGACTGGACGACCGTGACCCGACTCCAACACAAGCGCTGAGCCGACGTTGACTGCTCGAGAACGGCCCCGCCGCCGCGACTGGCCGATCGCGGTCCGTCGTGCCCGCGCGGAGGACAAGGCCGCGGTGCTCTCCTTCGCGACGCGAACCTGGGACGGCCGGGACTACATCCCCGACGTCTGGGACCGCTGGCTGGCCGCCAGCGACGGTGTGCTGCTGATAGCCACCGCGGCCGGCGTGGATCCGACCGACGCCGAGGGGGCCCCGCTGGAGGCTGGAAGGCCCATCGCCGTGGCACGCCTGGTGATGCTTTCCGCGGACGAGGCCTGGCTGGAGGGCATCCGCGTCGATCCACGCGTGCGGGGCATGAGCGTGGCCACGGACTTCCAAGTCGCGGAGCTGCGTTGGGCCGCGGCGCAGGGAGCGCGGGTCGTGCGCTACGCGACGGGTCAGGACAACGAGGGTTCGCACCGTCTGGGAGCGCGCCACGGGCTCTCCCTGCTGGGCCAGTGGCGCTGGTACGGCGTGGACGATGAGGACGAGGAGATCCCGCCGCCGATCCCGCCGCCGATCGGAGGGAGTGCGACGGCCACCGGCCCCACCGTCGTCTCGGAGGACGAGGCGGACCGCTGGTGGGCTCGCGTGGCAGCTGACCCCACGCTGCGGGTTGGGCACGGTCTGTACGAGCGGCGCGCCTGGGCCCTCCAGGAGCTGACCGAGGAGCGATTTCGCGGCCATGTCTCCCGCGGCCAGGTGACCGTGCGGGCCGCGCCGGACACGATGGACGCCGCTGACGCGTGGGCCTTGGCCATCGCTCGCGACGAGGGCTGGGGCGACGAGGACCCGACGCTGCCCGCCTCCCCTGCGCTGCTCATCGGAGATGGCCGCGCCTCACTCGCGCTGCTCCGGGCGATGAGCGGCGGCCGGCCGGGCGTGCCGCGCGTCCGGCTGCCGGAGGCCGATCCGCCGATCCTGGACGCGGATACCGTCGCGGCCTGGACCGCAGCGGGATGGAAGCCGCGCGACCGAACGCTGCACATCCTGGCTCGACCGCTGGACGCGATGCATCCGCTGCCGAAGCCGGCGGAAGCGAACCTTATGGATATGGAAGAGGAGCCGCGTCCCATCGCTCGTCCCTGGTCCGCTTCCCGCTGAGGAGCGCCGTCAGTCGGGCGGAGGAGGCGAGCGTCAGGACCCCAGATCGAGGACGACGACCTGGTCACCTGCGTCGCCCACGAGCTCGTCGGACAGCTGAAGGGTGAACTGGCCCTCCGGCAGCAGGGAGCGTTCGACGGCGACCATGAAGGCGTAGGGATTGGCATCGGAGGTGCAGGCCATTCCCTGGGGGGTGGGGAAGGTGATGTCCCCGTGGACGCGGTCGCTCGTCACGACGAGGCCGGCGAAGTGCACCTGGCGACAACTGCCGCTGATGGCCGGGCTGAAACGGACGATGATCTCCTCCTCGAAGTCGACGGCGGGCAGCTCGCCGGCCTCCAGGCGCTGCCACTCCCTGCGGAATGACTCTGCCTCCGTGAACGCTGCCACGCTGTATATGCCGCCGCGCGGCAGCTCGGCGAGCAGACGCCAGCCTTCGCCAGCGAGGGGCTGCTCAGGCTCGAACTCGATCTCATACGCGACGATGCGCAGCATCTGGCGCCCGAAACGTTCGTAGATCCGCCCGGCGGAGGTGGGGTCGTTGCTTCCTCCCGTGAGCTCCACGACATTGTCGATGATGTCCAGGCCCGTGCTGTACAGGCTGAGGCCGGTCGACTCGACCCATTCGTGCTCATCACCGATGCGTTCCTGAAGCTCCGTCAGGGCCAACTCACTGAAGCGCACCTTCTTCACGGTGAGCGGCGTGTCCGGGAGCAGTTCGCGGAGCGCCGCCTCGTGGGTTGCCGCATCCTCGGTGAACTGGACCACGATGCCGGCATGTGTGTCGCGGTCGATGTACAGCCCGCCGAACGTGTCTCGGTTCTCCCGTCCGTATCGGTTCAGGGTCCGAATCGTCGCCTCGTCCGGGTTCCAGTGCGGTGGCACAAGGCCCGTCCCTGTAGTCGGGGCCGGGGAGGGCGAGCTTGCCTCACCGTCTGATGGAGTGGCGCTGCCCGTTTCCGCGGGCCTGCTCGCCACGGGGAACGACTGCGAGGCCCGCGCTGACGGCGTTGATCCACCGCCTGATGCCTGGCAGGCGGTGAGTCCCACGAGCGCGCAGACCAAGACCGCGATGAGCGCCGCGCCCCGAGCGTTTCGAGCGGAGCGGGTGGCTGACGGAGCGGAGCGCCTGGCGCTTCGAGTGGGATGCGACATTTGAGACTCCAGCGGCGAGGCCTGTTCGGAAGCAGCCCCAGGAGGACGTGCGTCCGGTGCATCGAGTTCCTCTGAGCACGCGTCACGCCCACGCGCCGCGGCCCGCCATCGCGGCGTGTCCGAGGACTCACCTTACCTCGCGCCGTCGGTGCACGGCCCGCCCATCTTCGGTAGGCTGCCCGGGATGCCCCAAGCCACCCTGCCCAAGGCGCTGCGGGACGAGATCGATGCACTCGGCAAGGCTGACATCATGGTCGGCATCCCGAGCTTCAAGAACGCCAGCACCATCGGCTACGTCGTGCGCGCCGCCCAGGCCGGTCTCGTGCAGTACTTCCCCGACCTCCGCCCGGTGGTGGTCAACGCCGACGCGGGATCGCCCGACGGGACCCAGCGCGTGGTGGTGGAAACGGAGCCGCCCGACTACATCGAGCGCATCCTGCTGGTCCGGCCCAAGAACAAGCTCCAGCGCATCAGCCTGACCTATCCGGAGATCGACGGGGTCGGCGGCAAGGGTGCTGCGCTGCGCACGATCTTCCAGATCGCCGACGCGCTGGGCGTCCAGGCGCTGGTGGTGGTCGACTCCGATCTGCGCAGCATCGTCCCGGAATGGGTGGAGCTGCTGGCCGGACCCATCCTGAAGGGCGGCTTCGACTACGTGGCGCCGCTCTACAGCCGCTACAAGTACGACGGCACCATCACCAACACGGTGACCTACCCCCTCACCCGGGCGCTCTACGGGCTGCGCATCCGCCAGCCCATCGGTGGTGACTTCGGCGTCAGCGGCGATCTCATCCGTCACTACCTGGAGCAGGACGACTGGACGGCGGACACCAGCAAGTTCGGCATCGACATCTGGATGACGCACAGCGCCATCGCCGGTGGCTTCGCCGTCTGCCAGACGCGACTGGGCGCCAAGGTCCACGACCCCAAGGATCCGGGCTCGGACCTGGGGCCGATGTTCAGCCAGGTGGTGAGCACCATCCTGCGCCTCACCGAACGCCACGCGGCCCGCTGGCTGGACGTCAAGGGCTCGCATGAGATCCCCGTCTACGGCTTCGAGCGGATCATCGACCCGCCGCCGCTCAGCGTGAACACGCAGCGGCTGCTGGAGGAGTTCGCCAAGGGGCGCCTGACGGTCCGCGACACCTGGGCCACGATCTTGGCGCCGGAGCAGCTGGCGGCGGTCGACCACCTGGCGGAGGAGGCCAGCCAGGCCGTGGAGATGGCCACCCGCGCCGACACGCCGGCCACCGTGGAGGACTCGCGCTTCAGCTTCCCCGACGAGGCGTGGGCGCGCATCATCTACGACTGCGCCCTGGCGGCACGCCAGAAGCTCCAGCCGATGGACCGGCTGGTGGCGTCGCTCATCCCGCTCTATTTCGGGCGCGTGGCCAGCCTCATCATCGAGACCCGGGAGATGACCACCGACCAGGCCGAAGCCTTCGTGGAGCGCCAGGCGCGTGCCTTCGAGCTGACCAAGCCCTACCTGGTCGATCGCTGGCGCGCACTCGACGAGGGCGCTCGAGGCGGCAAGGCCGGAAAGGGGGGCAAGTCCGGCGGATCGAGCAAGACCGACAAGTCCGGCAAGCTGTCCAAACAGCCCGGCAAGGCGGCGGCGTCGGCCAAGGCGCCTTCATCGGCGAAGCGTCGGGCTGACGCGGGAGCCAAGCGCTGATGGTGCGCCACCGCTCGCCTGCGCGCATCCTCATCCCCCTGGCCAATCCGCGCACCGCGGCCGACCTCATCCGCATCGGCTCGGCGCTGATGGAGCACGGCGGCACGCTCATCGCCCTGGGCATCGTGGAGGTACCGGAGGGCATGCCGCTCTCCGAAGGTGCCACCAAGGCGCGCCAGGCACGGCGCCTGCTCCAGCGGGTGCTGGAGTTCGCGCCACCCGGCGTGGAGCTGCGGACCGTGGTCCGCATCGGGCGCCGCGCGGCGGAGGGCATCGTGGAGCTCGCCGCGGAGGAAGAGGCAGACCTGATCCTCTTCGGCTGGGCGGGCAAGCCCGGTGGACGTCGGAACCTTCCGGACGCCGTGTTCAGCCCCACCATCGACGAGGTCGTGCGCGACGCCCCCTGCGACATCGCGGTCGTCAAGCAGCGCGGCGTCGGCTCCGTGGGGCGCATCCTCACCGCTGTCCGCGGCGGCCCCCACGCGGAGCTGGCGCTCCGGTTCGCGGAGGCCCTCGGGCGGTCATTCGATGCCGACGTGACCGTCCTCCACGTCGTCCCGCCGGACATCTCGCCCACCGTCCGCTCCCAGGCCGAGCGGGCTCTCGCGGCATTCGTCCACCTCCATGCCAGCGAGCGCGGCCGGGCCACGCTGGTCGAGGGCTCCGACATCCGGGCCACCATCCTGCGCGAGTCGGAGGGCGCACAGCTTGTGGTCATGGGCGCCACTGCCAGCCTGCCGCACGACCCCACCGACGGTGCCCTCTTCGGCGCCCTGCCCGAGACCATCGCGCAGGAGGCGCAGCCCACGGTCATCGTGGTCAAGACACGGGAGCAGCACACCCGTTCCGTGTTCGAGAAGCGTGCCGAGCAGGCCGAGACCCTGGAGGCTGCCGACCGGGCTGCGGAGGCCGGGCGCAGCATCACCGCGCGGGTCGATCGCTGGTTCGCCGAGTCGAGCTTCCATCACGGCGAGTTCGCCGATCTGAAACGCCTGGTGGCCCTCAAGGAGAAGCAGGGCCTGACCATCAGCGCCGTGCTGCCAACGCTCAACGAGGCCGACACCATCGGGCCCATCGTGCGCGCCACGCGGCGCCAGCTGATGGAGCAGCTGCCGCTCATCGATGAGCTGCTGGTCATCGACTCCGACTCTGAGGACGACACCCGCGAGCTGGCCGAGGGTGAGGGCGCGCGGGTGGTGCGCCACAGCGACATCCTGCCGCGCTACGGCACCTATCGCGGCAAGGGCGAGGCGCTCTGGAAGAGCCTTTACGAGACGAGCGGCGACCTGGTGGCCTGGTCCGACACGGACATCCGCGACTGGCATCCGCGCTTCTTCTACGGCACGCTTGGGCCGCTGCTGACGGAGAAGCGCATCGGCTACGTGAAGGCTCACTACCAGCGGCCCATCGTGGAGGGCGGCCTGCTCAAGGAGGGCGGCGGGGGACGAGTCACGGAGCTGGTGGCGCGGCCGCTCATCAACCTCTTCTTCCCGGAGCTGTCGGGCTACATCCAGCCGCTGGCGGGGGAATATGCCGGCCGGCGCGAGCATCTCGAGCAGATCCCCTTCTTCACCGGTTACGCGGTCGAGATCGGCCACCTTATCGACCTGGCCGACCGCTTGGGCCTCCAGGGCTTCGGCCAGGTGGACCTGGATATCCGGATGCACCGCAACCAGGAGCTGGAAGGCCTGTCACGGATGAGCTTCGTCATCCTCCAGGCGGTCATGAAGCGTGTCGAGGAACGCCACCGCGCGCGACTGTTCCCGGAGATGGGCTCGACCATGAAGCTGCCTCGTTCCACGCCCAACCGGCTGTCCCTGGAGGTGATCGACCTGGCCGACCAGGAGCGCCCGCCCATGATCCGCATCCCCGAGTACCTCGAGCGCCGGGCGCAGCGGGAGCCGGATCCCGCGTGACGTGAGGCTGCTGGTCGCGCCCGACTCCTTCAAGGGTTCGCTCACCTCCGTGGCCGTCGCGCGCGGGCTGACCGACGGCTGGTCGCGCGGCCGGCCCGACGACACCATCCGGCTCTCGCCCCTGGCCGACGGTGGGGAAGGCACGCTGGACGCCGTGGCGTCGGCGGGCGGCTGGGTGGAGTTGCCCGCCATGTCCCGCGATCCGCTCGGCGAGCCGCTCGATGGCCGCTTCCTGCGGCAGGATGACCGGGCGGTGGTGGAGCTGGCCACCGCGTCGGGGCTCTCCCGAGTGCCCCCCGAGAGGCGCGACGCGCTGGCGGCCTCCACCTTCGGGACCGGGTTGATCGTGGCCGCGGCCATCGGGCTGGGGGTGCGGCGCGTGGTGCTGGGGCTGGGCGGCAGCGCCACCACGGACGGCGGATCGGGGCTCCTGCGAGCGCTGGGCGTGCGCTTCCTGGACGCCGACGGGCGGGAGCTCCCGATGGGCGGCGGCGCGCTGGAGCGGCTTGCCCGCGTCGACCTGTCCGGCCTGGCACCGATCCTTGCCGAAGTCGAGCTGGTCATCGCCTCCGACGTCACGAACCCGCTGCTGGGCGAGCTGGGGGCAGCCGCGACCTACGGGCCGCAGAAGGGGGCCGATCCGGCCCAGGTCGAGCGGCTGGATGCGAACCTGGCGCACTACGCCGACGTGCTGGAGGCGGCGGTGGGCCGCTCCCTGCGCGATGTGCCCGGCTCCGGCGCGGCCGGCGGCACGACCGCGGGGTTGCTGGCCATCGCCGGTCGCTTCGCCACCTTCGAGGTCCGGCCCGGCGTGGACGTGGTGATGGAGCTGACCGGCTTCGACGAGGCGCTGGGCGAGGTCGACCTGGTGCTGACCGGTGAGGGCCGCGTGGACCGGCAGACGGCCTTCGGCAAGACCGCGCTGGGTGTGGCGCGGCGGGCCGCCGACTCCGGGCGGCCGTGCATCTGCTTCGGCGGCGGCGTGACGGAGGAGGGCATCGCGGCACTGGCGGCACTCGGGGCGGTGGTGATGCCGGTCACCGAGGCGCCCGGGTCGGTGGAAACGCAGATGGCGTCGGGAGTGGCGCCGGTGGAGCGAGCCGCCGAGCGAGCGGCGCGACTGGTGACCATCGGTCGTGGCTGAGACCGCGGCGGCACCCAGGCGCAGGACCGTCGTCCGCAGCCGGAAGCGAAAGGTCGCCGATCCGGCCAAGGCCTGGACAAGGCGGCTGGCTCGCTATCGACCCGGGGTGGTCGAGGACACGCTGCAAGCCATGCGCGCCATGTACGGGAACCCCACCTGGCAGCGCGTTCACGATCCGACCAGTGAGTTGGTGCTGACGATCCTCTCCCAGAACAGCGCCGACATCAACGCGGAGAAGGCCTTCGATGCCCTGCGCGCGCACTTCCCGTCGCAGTCGGCTGCCCTTGAGGCTTCCAAGGTGAATCGGCCGGGCTGGGGCGGCACCGGGATAGAGGGTGGCGCGCCGCCGGACTGGTCGGCCGTGGAGCAGGCGCCCATCGATAAGCTGATCGACGTCATCCGGCCGGGCGGTCTCGCGCCGCAGAAGGCGCCCCGCATCCAGGCGTCGCTCCGGGCGTTGCGTGAGGCGCGCGGCGACTACTCGCTGGAGTTCCTGGGCGACCTGCCGCCCATGGAAGCCGTGGCCTGGCTGACCGCCATCGCCGGCATCGGGCGGAAGACTGCATCGGTGGTGCTGCTGTTCTGCTTCGGCACTCCGTTGATGCCGGTCGATCGTCACGTGGAGCGCGTGGCCAAGCGCATCGGTCTGGTGCCGGTCAAGGCGGACCTGCTGCTGGCCCACGACATGTTCCTGGCCATGCTCGAACCCGACCAGATGTATGAGTCGCACGTCAACCTGATAACCCACGGCCGGCAGACCTGCCACGCGCGCAAGCCCGCCTGTGGGCGCTGCGCCATCGCGCCGCGCTGCCGTTACGTCAATCCCAAGGCGCCCTGACGGAGGGGCGAATCGCCGGGGAGCAGGAAGCGTCGGCTCTCGATCGGCGGAGTGACGGCACGATCGTCGGAGGGCGGCCTTGACGTTCGGTGAGCCGGGTGGCGGGGCAGGCAGCGGTCATTCGTGGCGGCGGTAGTGTCCGGAGTGACGCCACTATCGTCGGGAAGGCTCATTGCGTAGGCTTTCTTCCTCACCACGACCGGCAGATCGGAGCTTGGGGGATGGTTTCGACCGCGCGGGCATCGCGATGACGATCGTGCCGTCAAGATGCACCACAAGCGACACGCCTCTCGTCCGCACGATCCCCCCTGGCGCCGGCCGGCGAGGTCCTTGCCTGCATCGTGACGATAGTGGCGTCACCATCGTCGGCACGAGCCACGGCCCACGAATCCAGCCACGAGGGGACAGCACATGACGGATCTCCAGCAGCTCATCGACGGCTTCCTTGAGAACGAGTTCGAGACATCGCCGGTCCTCGCCAGCGGCCTCGGCCTGACCCAGTACGACGACCGCCTGGACGACCTGTCGGCCGAGTCGTTCGAGAAGCGCGACGCCGACGCCGCGGAATGGCTCGCCCGCTTCGAGGCCGTTCCCGACGACGGCCTGGACACGGACGCCCGCATCGACCGGGACCTGGCCATCGCCATGCTTCGCGGCCGCACCATCACCGCCGACTGGCAGGGCTGGAAGCGCGACCCGCTGACCTACACGTCACCGGCCCTGGGCGGTCTGTTCGGGCTCTTCCTGCACCGCCTTCGCCCCGAGGCCGAGCTGGTCGATGCGGCCATCGCTCGCCTGGAGCAGATCCCGCGCGCGCTGGAGCAGGGCGCACAGAACATGGATCCCACGTTGGCGCATCCCCTCATCGTGGAGCGCGGGCTAGCCTCGGCCAAGGCGGGCGGCCGCTACGTCCGAGACCTGCTGCCCAACGAGGTCACCGACCCGGCGGCCCAGCAGCGGATGCGCGACACGGGCGCTACGGCCGGTGAAGCGTTCGATGCCTGGGTGGCGCATCTCGACACCGTCCGCCAGGAAGCCAGCGGCGAGTGGCGCTACGGCGAGGAGCGCTACACGCGGCTGCTGCGCGAGAAGGAGAACCTGCCCTACGACGCGCGCTCGCTCCGCGAGCGGGGCCAGGCCGAGTACGACCGCCTGGATGCCGAGATGCGCGCACTCTGCCTTGAAGCCCGCGGTACGGACGACTGGCGCACCGTCCTGCACGAGGCCAACGAGGACCACCCGCGGACCGAGGAGGAGATGCGCCTCGCGTATGCCGACTGGACCGAGCGGGCACGCGTCTTCCTGGAAGAGACCGGGCTGGTGACGCTGCCCGAGGGCGAGCGGTGTGTCGTGGAGCCATCGCCGGTGTTCCAGCGTCCGGTCATCGGGGTGGCCTCATACATGAGCTCGCCCGCCTTCACGGACAAGCTGCTGGGCCACTTCTTCGTGCCCTTCGCGCCGGATGGGACGCCGGAAGATGAGGTGCAGAAGCGGCTTGCGGCCAACAGTCACAGCGGCATCCCGACCACGTCCGTCCACGAGGCGTACCCCGGCCATCACTGGCACATCACCTGGAGCAAGATCCACGCCTCGCGCATCCGGCTCGTGCTGGGAACGCCCTACTTCAGCGAGGGCTGGGCGCTCTACGCCGAGCGCGTCATGCGCGAGCGCGGCTTCTTCACCGATCCCATCCAGGAGCTCCAGCACCTGGAGGCAACGATCTTCCGCGCCGCGCGCATCGTGGTCGACACCAGCCTCCACCTGGGCGACATGGACTACGAGGAAGGCGTCGCGTTCATGATGGAGAAGACCCCTCTACCGGAGCCGACCGCGCGCGCGGAGGTCGGGCGCTACTGCTGGTGGCCGACACAGGCTTCGGCTTACCTGACCGGCTGCCTGGAGATCCTGCGCATCCGCGAGCGGTACCTTGCCCAACGCGGGCTGGCTGATGTCCCGCCAGCCGAGGTGGAGGTCGGCGTCATGCGCGAGTTCCACGATCGGTTGGCCGCCAGCGGACGGCTGCCCCTGGGTCTGGCCGAGCGGGCCGTCCTGGGTGAGCCGGCGTAAGGGTCGCCCTCGCCGACGAGGTTCCCGACCGGATCGCCTGTCGCCGATACGTTCCTGCAAGGAACGCCGAGTCCGTGAGATGGAGGCAGCCCCGCCTCGTCGCTACAGTCTCCACCACGACAGGGGCGACCCTCGCCTGTCGCATCGAAACCGATATCTCCGGTGCACGACGTCTGGTGACGGGATGTCGAGCGCATCTTTTGCACGGCCCGGGCCCCCTCCCCGGGCCGTGCAGCTTTTTAGCGGAGTAGTGCCACTCCCAAGCTAACCGCCAGGATCCCCAGCACTCCGAGTGCCAGCCACGCCTCCCGGTGGCCGCGGTACTCCACCACGGTGGCGATCAAGGCGACGGCCGGAGTGACGATGACCACGACGACGCCGAGCGTCGCCCAGCCCCACGGCTCGGGCACGGTCAGGGAGCCGATGACGGCTGCGATGTCAAGCCCGCTCGGTGCCGTGGTAGGACGGCCAAAGATCTCCAGCGCGATAGCCACCGTGAAGCAGAAGGCGCTGACCAGCGAGCCGCCGGTGAGCACGGCAGACGTCGCCCGCGTGCCCACGCTCCGCTGCGCCGTGCTCATCCCGTAAAGGCACGGAAGAACATCTGCACCGCGAAGATGAGGGCCACGGCGATGAACGCGAGCTGGAGCGCGCTCTGTGAGACCCGCGAGGAGACCCGCGCGCCGATCCGCGCGCCGATGAAGACGCCCAGCGCCACCGGGCCGGCCAGCACGGGATCGAGGGCACCGGCGGAGAAGTACAGCAGCGCGCTGGCCGCGGCCGTGGGTCCCAGCATGAACGTGCTCGTGGCCGTGGCCACCCGGATCGGCACGCCCATGGCCAGGTTCATGGTGGGTACGTTGATCACGCCGCCACCAACTCCCAGCAACCCCGAGACGTTGCCAGCCGCGAACGATACGGCGGCACCGGCCTCCATCCGGCGCGCGCGATAGCGGACCTCGCGTCCGTCTGAAGGCTCGATGTAGCTGGATACGAAGCCGCCGTCCACGGGATCGTCCTGCGGCATGGACATTGGAGGGGCGACCCGCCGGCGGATCATCTGGATGGCCACCAAGACGAGCAGAGTGCCGAAGAGGAGCGCCAGGGCACGTCCGTCGATGAGGCCCCCCAGCAGCCCGCCGGTGATGCCACCGGCGGCCGTG
>Ga0136618_10000697_pt1 | contig 11998 bp, 10 predicted proteins | sample AntDrymUQ3302106_2_FD_104805 | JGI IMG/M metagenome (GOLD analysis project Ga0136618, IMG submission 104805) | Polar desert sand microbial communities from Dry Valleys, Antarctica - metaG UQ330 (21.06) | ecosystem: Environmental > Terrestrial > Soil > Desert | place: Antarctica: Dry Valley... | reverse complement strand
GTTTTCGTGAATGTGCAAGATGCGATGCGTTTCGGCTTGCGGCGGCAAGCTAAGTTCGGGAACGGTGTGCGAGCCGTTCGACGTGCCGAGTTCGAGATAATTTATCAGCTTCGCCGTTACGTCCAAACCGATATTCGCCTGCGCTTCTTCGGTCGAGCCGCCGATGTGCGGCGTTAAAATCACGTTCGACAAATTCTGCAAATTGCTGGAAAATTCGTCGCCGTTTTTCTCCGGTTCTTCGGGGAAAACATCAATCGCCGCGCCGCTAATCTTGCCGCTGTCGATGAATTTTTTCAGCGCGTTCAAATCAACGACATCGCCGCGACTGTAATTGAGAAAAATCGAGCCTTTTTGCATTTCACCGAGAGTTTTTTCGTTTATCATATTGCGCGTCGTCGCGTCCGACGGAACGTGCAAAGTTACGATGTTCGATTGCTTCAACAATTCCTTCAAATCACGAATTTGTTTCGCGTTGCCGTGCGGCAGTTTTGTCAAAACATCGTAATAAACGACGTTCATTCCGAGTGCTTCCGCCATCACCGAAACTTGGGAACCGATATTTCCGTAACCGATTACTCCCAAAGTTTTCCCGCGCAGTTCAAAACTTCCTTTCGCTTCTTTGAGCCAAACGCCTTTGTGCGCCGCGATGTTTTTGTCCGTGATTTTGCGAATCAGCATCACGCACAAACCGATGACGAGTTCGGCAACCGAGCGCGTGTTTGAATATGGCGCGTTGAAAACGGCGATGCCTTTTTCGGTCGCTGCTCGCAAATCAACTTGATTGATGCCGATACAAAACGCGCCGATTGCCAGAAGTTTGTCGGCTTTTTTCAAAACATTTTCCGTGACGCGCGTTTTCGACCTGATGCCCAAAATGTGAACGCCTTTGATTTCTTTAACTAAATCGGCTTCGCTCAACGCGCCTGAAAATCTTCTTATTTCCGCATAGCCGCTTTGGTTTAATTCCTCGACAGCCGAATCCGAGATGTTTTCGAGCAGTAGAATTTTGATTTTGCTGCGCGGGTAAGATGTCTGTTTAGGTTTCATAAAAAGGCTGATTATAACAAAATTGTGAGCGAAGTTTTATTCCCGACGTTTTTAAATATTCTAACGTCAGGTTAAATTTCGCCTTTGCCTTGACACAAAATCCCTTGAGTGAATAACATAGATTTGTTATGAAAAATTCTTTCGCGCAAAAAAATATGTGGTGCTGTTCGTGTTGTCTTAATTTAAGCGGCGAGCGGTTTCGCGCGAAGAAATAAACTTTAGCTGAAAAAGTATTTCCACAAAAGACCGCTTATTGATAAAGCGGTCTTTTGTTTTTTTATATGAACAATCATCAAATTGCGGTTTATTACGAGCATCCCGATTGGTTTCGTTCGCTTTTCACCGCGCTCGAACGGCGCGCGATTGAATATGTAAAAATTGACGCGGCAAATCATTTTTACAATCCGAATGAGGCGAAAAATTATTCGCTCTTTTTTAATCGAATGAGCGCGTCGGCTTATCTGCGCGGACACGGCAACGCGATTTTTTACACGCGCGGGCTTCTGGCGAATCTGGAAAAACAAGGCGTGCGCGTCATCAACGGCTACGACGCTTTTCAAATCGAAATTTCCAAAGCTCTGCAAGCCGCGCTTTTTGAATCGCTCGGCGTAAAATATCCGAAAACAAGAATCATCAATTCCGCTGCTTCCGCCGTTGAAGCAGCGAAAGATTTAGAATTTCCGATAGTCTTCAAACCTAATATCGGCGGGCGCGGCGCGGGAATCATTAAGTTTGATTCATTAAAAGATTTGGAAAACGCCGCCAGGGAAAATTTGCTCGATTTGGGAATTGATTCGACAGGTTTGGTGCAGGAGTTTGCGCCCAAACGAGGCGAACACATCAACCGCGTCGAAACGCTCGGCGGCAAATTTTTATATGCGATTAAAATTTATCCGAATGAAGAAAGTTTTAATTTGTGTCCGGCGGAAATTTGCCAAATTGAAGACGCGCGGGAAACGAGCGGTGCTGCCGCAATCGGCGAAATGTGTCTGACGGACGCGCCGAAAAGCGGCTTGCGAATCGAGCCGTTTGAGCCGCCGCCGGAAATCATTGAAACGGTCGAGCGGATCGCGAAAGCGGCGAAAATTGATGTCGGCGGCGTCGAGTATTTGATTGACGACCGCAACGGCGACGCGCTTTTTTACGACATCAACGCGCTGTCGAATTTTGTCGCCGATGCGGTGAATTTAATCGGGTTCGACCCGCACGAAAAACTCGTGGATTTTTTAGAAAAGGAGAATGAATTATGCGCTACGGATACTGGATGCCGGTCTTCGGCGGTTGGCTGAGAAACGTCGAAAATGAAGGAATGGAAGCGAGTTGGGATTATGTGAAAAAACTCGCCAAGCGTTCCGAAGAAATCGGTTTCGATTTGTCGCTCGTTGCCGAACTGAATCTAAACGACATCAAAGGCGTTGACGCGCCTTCGCTCGATGCGTGGTCAACGGCGGCGGCTCTGACTGCCGTGACCGACACGCTCGAACTGATGGTCGCCGTGCGCCCGACTTTTCACAATCCCGCGCTGCTGGCAAAACAAGCCGCGAACATTGACCGCATCGGCGGCGGCGGACGACTTTCGTTAAACGTCGTGTCGTCTTGGTGGGCGGGCGAAGCGCGCAAATACGGCGTGCAGTTTGACGAACACGATGACCGCTATGCTCGCACGGCGGAATGGCTCGAAATCGTTGATAAATTATGGCGCGAAGACCATTTTTCATTTTCCGGCGATTATTACAAAATCGAAGACGCGGTGATGCAGCCGAAGCCGATTAAAAAACCCGTGATTTACGCGGGCGGCGAATCGGAAAAAGCCAAAGACACGATTGCCCGCCTTTGCGACGCTTACGTGATGCACGGCGACGCGCCGGAAAAAGTAAAATCGAAAATCGAAGATATGGAAGCCAGACGCGAACGGTTAAATTTGCCGCCGATGATTTACGGCGTTGCCGGTTACACGATTGTGCGCGAGACGGAAGCGGACGTTAAAAAAGAAATTGAACGAATCACGGATGTAAAACAATCCGCCGCCGGATACGGCAATTATCAAGACTGGCTTGCCAACACAAAATTAGAACAGCAAGTCTCTCTGGAAGATTATTCGGTCTCGAATCGCGGCTTGCGCTCCGGTTTGACGGGAACGCCCGCCCAAGTCGCCGATAAAGTCGGCGGATTTGAACGAGCGGGAGTTAATTTGCTGCTTTTGCAATGCAGCCCGCAGATTGAAGAGATGGAGCGATTTTCCGAAGCGGTTATTAAACAAAGCGCGTCGGCAAATGCGACGACGCGATAAAAAGGATAGGTGACGTAATTTAGCGGTAAAAACGATTTAAAGTCTTGTATCCGCGGAAACCGCGAAAAGCACTAAAATACAAAACTTTAATTTTTTGTTTTCGTGCTTTTCGCGGGCAATCTGCGGCGAGTATTTCTTGACCGGCAGTTTAGATTATTTCAAGAAATGTTGTCGCTGCGGCGAGCCAGAGCGCGCATGCCGAGAAACAATAAAGTTGCCGCGCCTATTCCCAATCCGATTTTAACCGGCGCGGGAAGCGGCTCGCCGCGCAAGGTGAGCGGCGCGAGCAGCGGGCGAAGCTGATAGCCGAGCCACGTTCCGCTCGCCATTCCCGGCGCGGAAGTTTCCAGCTCGACGAAGCTCTGCGGAAACCCGCGCCGCAAGCCTTTCCAGCCGTCGGTCATCGAAGCGAGCAGATGCGGTGTCCGATGAGTTCCGCCTTTGACCGTGCCGCGCCCGTCTTGCTCTAATAATTCTTCAATCGCCTCAAACAAGGTCGGCGCGTGCGTCCACATATTGTAAAACGCAACACGCCCGTCCGCGTCAATCAAATAAGTCGGGTCGGCAAGACCGCCATAGACTTGATGCGTCGTTCCTGCGAGGTCGTCGACCAAAACGGAATACTCAACATCGCCTTCTTGTTTAAATTTTTCGGCATCGCGCATTTTCTCCTCAAAGCTGCGATACGTCATCGCGTCCGGTCCGGGATGCGCCTGCCTGATTATCACGTCAATAAAATGAACTTGACCAGACCAATTTTGATAAAGTTTTTTGAGCGGCTCGACCGAGCCGGCGGTAATCGGTCAGCTAAACGAGCCGAAATGCAGAATCGTCGGCTGCCCGCGCAGTTCGCTCAGGCGCAACGAGCCGCCGCCGACCTGCGGTAAATCAAAATCCGGTGCCAGTTCGCCCGGCAGAATACCGCGCGCCTCGACGGTTCGCTGCGCGTCCAGCAAAAGATGTTTCGCCCGAAAATGTTCAAAATTATAATTATCTTCCTTTTCGCTTTCACCTAAAGCGGCAAAGCGTTTTTCAATTTCCGTCCCTTGCATATGTTTCCTCCCTTATTTTTGTTATTATTTTTTCAAATTAATCAGCCGGATTAATAAATCTGGCTAACCGCTAATCTACATATGAATCGTCAAATCGTGAACGCCTTCCGCCGCTTCCATTATCGATTCGGAAACGGTCGGGTGCGCGTGAATCGTCCTGCCTAGTTCGTCGGCGGTCGTTTCGAGCGACATCGCCACGCAAGCCTCTGCCAATAATTCCGTCGCGTGTGGTCCGATGATGTGGACGCCGAGAACTTCGTCGTATTTTTTCTCGCTGACGATTTTCACGAAGCCGTCGGTTTCGCCCAGAATTCGCGCTTTGCCCGATGCCGAGAACGGGAATTTACCGACTTTTACGTCATAGCCTTCTTCGCGTGCTTTCGCTTCGGTCAAGCCGACTGATGCAACTTCCGGGTCGCAATATGTGCAGTTCGGAACGAGGCGCATATTGATTGGTTCGACCTTTTTGCCCGCGAGTTTTTCGACGACCATAATGCCTTCTTTTGAAGCCAAGTGAGCAAGCCAAGGTGTGGCGATAACGTCGCCGATGGCGAAAATATTCGGCTCGGCGGTTTCGCAGTATTCGTTGACTTCGACCGTGCCGCGTTCGGAAACTTTGACTTTTGTATTTTCGAGTCCGAGATTTTCCAAGTAAGGCATTCGTCCGACGGCGACGAGAAACATTTCGGCTTCAAAGGAAACGTCAGCGCCTTTGTCATTTTTGCCCGTCGCTTTGACACCTTTTTTGCTTTTTTCGAGTTTGTCCAACTTGATTCCGGTTTCGATCTTTATTTTTTGCTTTTTGAAGCTGCGGGCGAGTTCTTTGGAAACTTCTTCGTCTTCGACGGGAACGATGCGCGGCAGAAATTCGATGACCGTCGTTTCGCAGCCAAAACGCGCATAAACACTGGCAAATTCTACGCCGACTGCGCCCGAACCCATCACAATCATTGATTTCGGAACTCGTTCCAATTCTAAAATCTGGTCTGAGTTGACGACTTGTTTGCCGTCGGTTTCAAAACCCGGAAACGGTTTGACAACCGAACCCGTCGCAATGATGATGTTTTTTGTTTCGATGATTTGCTTTTTGCCGCCGTCAGCCGTTACTTCGACTTTGCCGCGCCCCGCGATTTTGCCGAAGCCGTTAAAAACGGTTATTTTATTTTTCTTCATCAAATACGAAACGCCAGCCGAGTTTTTTGCAACGACATCGCTTTTGCGCTTTTGAACCTGCGTCCAATCAAAACCTAAATTTTCTACCTTGATTCCGAAATCGCTAAAATGTCCGGCTTGCTCGTAAAGATGCGCTGCCATCAAAAGAGCCTTCGTCGGAATGCAGCCGCGCAAACCGCATGTCCCGCCAAGCCGCGCATCTTTTTCCTTTTCAATCAAGGCTACTTTCAAACCGACCTGCGCTCCCCGGACAGCAGCGACATAGCCGCCCGGACCCGAACCGATAATTGTTACGTCAAATTGTTCTGCCAATGTTTTTCCCTCGTTTATTAAATTTATTATTTAGTGCTGAAAAAGATATTATAGGAACTTAAACGGTTTCAAGCTAGTTAAGAAAAAAAACTTGCATTAAACTGTCAAAATTATGGAACACACAAAGGAATTTTTGGAAATTGCCGAAGATGCCCGAAGCCGCGTGAAGGAAATTTCGGTCGAAGAAACTTTGAAAAAAGTAAAAAACGGCGCGAATTTAATCGACGTGCGCGAAGATAATGAATGGAACGACGGACACGCCGGAGGCGCAATTCATCTGGGACGCGGAATTATCGAACGCGATATTATCGGAAAGTTTCCCGATAAAAATGCGGATTTGATTTTATACTGCGGCGGAGGTTATCGTTCTGCGCTGGCGGCAGACAATCTGCAAAAGATGGGGTATACGAATGTGCTTTCGATGGCGGGCGGCTGGTCGGCTTGGAAGGAAGCAAACGCTCCGATTGAAGATTAACCGCAAACAATACACCGGAAAAGTTCAGCCGCCGATTATACAATAATGCGAGTAATCGGCGGCTGAACTTTTCTTAAAATGCTTTCGGCGCGTTGACAGCGACAAAGTTAATGTCGGTCGTCTCTTCCAGGACGGAAATAACTCGCGTCGGCTGGCTGAAGTTATAGTGTTTCGCCCGCGCGCTCAGGATGTAAGTGTCGCCCGCCGCGACTTCCGCGAAGGTGTAATATCCGAAAGCGGTGCTGGTCGCCATGCGAACCGCTCCGCTCGAATCGGTCATCATTATCAAAACATTACGAATGCCGCGTCCCGAAGCCGTCAGCACACGACCGCCGATTGTCACCGTTGCCGCAGTCGGAGCAAGCGGCGCGGCGGTGAAAAATCCGCTTTTGATTGTGAAAGGCGTCGTGCTGCTTACGCCTGTAATCGATTGTCCGATTGCGCCGGTAATCGAATATGTATTGCCCGCGTCCGCACTCGTTCCGCCGCCGCCCGCGATGACCGATTGTTCGAGCGTGTAAGGCGGATTGCTCGCCACCTGCGCGGTTGCCGTTATGGATAAAAGCGCGAAAAACATCGTCGTTAAAGTTACCTGTATATTTCTTTTCATTTATAATCCTTCAATTCGGCGGCACCTCGCTTGTCTCGCAAACAGTCGCCGAATCGTCAACCTGTATTTTTAAGTTTTGCCGACCGTCGGTGATTTCGTTTTTTTCGCTAGCCCCAGAGCGCATTCTGATTTGCGGACAAAGCCAACGCGCTTTATTATTTGTCGCCGCGCTTTTTTCAATCGTTCGTCTTGCAGACGGCGGCTTGCGCGTTGGTCGAACAAACAAGCGCGCGCAGAGCGTCAATCAACGCTTTCTGTTCGGCAAGCTGTTTTGCCTGCGCGTCAATCTGCGCCTGCTGCGCTTCGATTCGCGTCTGTTGTATTTCCGTCAATCCATTTTCAGCCGGACGCAGTGGATTAATATTACCTGTCGAACAGCCGAAAATCTCGCCGGTCGTCGTGTTGCGGCACAAATGCTGGGTGAGTGCGTTGTCAACCGTGATGTCCGGCAGACGAACCCTGTCGCTGGATCTTCCGAGAACAATCGTGTTGTTGGTGGTCACAACCGCGCCCGAACCGAGAGCGGTTGCAAAGTTCAATGCGCCCGAACCGACATTCGCGCCTTGTCCGATAAGCGTATTGTTCGCGCCCGTCGTGTTCAGGTTTCCGGCAGCCGAGCCGAAGAACGAGTTGTTACTCGCCGTGTTATTTTGACCAGCTAGCGTGCCGAAGAACGAGTTGAAGGCGCCTGCCGTGTTCGCAAAACCGGCTAGCGTGCCGAAATAGGCATTGTTGTTCGCCGAGTTATTAGAACCGCCGGCATCCTTGCCGAAGAACGAGTTGTTCGCGCCCGACGTGTTCAATTGACCGGCTAGCGAACCGAAGAACGAGTTGTTGCTCGCCGTGCTCAATGCACCGGCAGTCCTGCCGAAGAACGAGTTGTCGCTGCTCGCCGTGTTCGACGCACCGGCAAACCTGCCGAAGAATGAGTTGCCGACGCCCTCCGTGTTCGCTGCACCGGCAAGCGCGCCGAAGAACGCGTTGGCGCCGCCCGTCGTATTGGAATTGCCCGCGCTGAGTCCGGCAAACAGATTATTCGTTCCCGGATTGCTTAATATGCGATTGTTGTTGATGTTGTATTGCGTCGCCGCGTTAAAGATGTTCGCCGTGCCTGTCGAGTCAATATTGAAATTGGCTGCGGTTTGCTGCGTCGTCTGATTGCGGATAAATGCCGTGCTGTTCGTCTGCACGAAATTACTCGCCGCCGTGCCGCCGAGATTGTCGGCGTTGGTCGCGGTCGTCGCGGTCGTCGCCGTTGTCGCCGTGTCCGCCGTTCCCGCGCTTCGGGCGCGAATCGCATACATCGTTGACGTTATCGGCTGACGCGGCGCGAGCGTCGTATATGCGCCCGTTTCTGTGCCGCGCCGAACCGCAATCTCCAGCGTTCTGTCCGCGCCGGGAAACGCCGCCGCGCCGAAATCCAATTGGACGGTGAACACGCCGCTCGTCACCGGCACGTCGTCGCGCGTTATCGTCGCTATCGGCGCGCCCGTTTCATCGTAGAGCGTGAACTGCAAATCGTATGTGCCGCTCATCATTCCGCTGTCGGTCAAGCGTCCCTGATAAGTAAATGTTGTAGTTTGCGCCTGCGCCGTCGTCATCGAGACGAACAAAACAAGCATCAAAAGAAACGCGCCCGAAATGAACTGTCGTAAAGTAGAATTCATAGTTTTATTTGGTTGTGAAAGATACTGACTATCTTTCGGTTAAAGGCGGTCAAAAAGATTGATTGCCTGTGAAATTGCCTAATCCCTGAAAAGAACTCGTTGAATCGTCGGCAGTAACGCGAATCAATTACCGACAGGTTTTGTTAAAATGCTTTCCAAAAGAGTTGTTATTGATAGGTGCGGCAATTTTGCGCTCTTTCTCTTTTTATGTCAAGACAATTTTCGTGCGGCGCGTTGTTTAAGTCTTGCAGGCGGCGATTTTGGTAAGACAACGCTTCCGCGCTTTGCGGAAGATTCGGTTAATTATTACAATCCAATTTATGACTGAACAAACAACGGAAAAGAGAAAAGATACTCGCATCGAAACCGATTCGATGGGCGCGATCGAAGTGGCGACGGATAAATATTGGGGAGCGCAGACCGAGCGCAGTTTGCATCATTTCAATATCGGCTTCGACGTGATGCCCCGCGAGATGATTCGCGCGCTCGGCATTCTGAAAAAGGCGGCGGCAATCGTCAATCATCAATTGAAATCCGACAAAATGACTTTGGAGAAAACCGATTTGATTATTCGCGCGGCAAACGAAGTGATTGCCGGAGATTTGGACGCGCATTTTCCTCTGCGCGTCTGGCAGACAGGTTCGGGAACGCAGACGAATATGAATGCCAACGAAGTCATTTCCAATCGCGCCATCGAAATCGCAGGCGGCGAAATGGGTTCTAAAAAGCCTGTTCACCCGAACGACGACGTGAATATGTCGCAATCGTCGAACGACACTTTTCCGACGGCGATGTATATCGCGGCGGCTGAAAGATTAAATGCTTTGATTCCGCAAATTCAAAAAGTTTACGACGCAATTGACGCGAAAGCCACAGAATTTGCCGACGTGGTAAAAATCGGCAGAACGCATCTTCAGGACGCAACGCCTTTGACCGTCGGGCAGGAGTTCGGCGGTTGGGCGAGTTTAGTTGAGCGCGATATTGAAAGATTAAAATTGGTGATGCCGGGTTTGCTCGATTTAGCGATTGGCGGAACGGCGGTCGGAACAGGTCTGAACTCGCATCCCGAATTTGCCGAACGCGCCGCCGCGCAAATTGCCGAGTTGACAGGCTTGCCGTTCAAAGCGCACCCGAACAAATTCGCCGCGCTCTCGGCGCACGACGAAATTGTTTTCGCCAGCGGAGCGTTGAAAACTCTCGCCTGCAGCTTGATGAAAATTGCCAACGATATTCGCTGGCTCGCGTCTGGTCCGCGATGTGGAATCGGCGAAATTTCGCTGCCGGAAAATGAGCCGGGTTCTTCGATTATGCCGGGCAAAGTCAACCCGACTCAGAGCGAGGCGATGACGATGGTTGCCGCGCAGGTTCTAGGCAATGATGCTGCAATCGGTTTTGCCGGTTCGCAGGGCAATTTTGAATTGAATGTTTTCAAACCCGTGATGATTCACAACTTCCTGCATTCGGTTCGCCTGCTGGGCGACGCATCCGTCGGCTTTGTCGAATTCTGCATTGACGGAATCGAACTGAACCGCGAACAAATTGACGAATACCTGAACGATTCGCTGATGCTCGTCACGGCTCTGAATCAACATATCGGCTACGACAACGCTTCAAAGATTGCCAAGAACGCGCACAAAAAAGGAATTTCTCTGAGAGAGTCGGCAATCGGATTAGGAATTTTGGAAGGCGAGAAATTCGATGAATTAGTGAAGCCCGAAGAAATGACGCATCCGTAAAAAAGTTGAAGAAGCGTTTTGCTGACAACTTACAAACTGCCTGGCGAAACTTTGTCAGAAAATTAAAGATGTGAAATAAATCTTAAATTTTCTTTCAGTCTGTTTTTCGACTTGCTCAACTCTTTGGGCTGTCATACTATCCTTAATTACAACCAACCCACAATTTAATTTAGGCTTCCGAAATTTAATTTACGCTTCCGATATTCGAGAGCGTTCAAGTTTTTAAATTAATAATTTAATAGAAAGAGGATTCTAATATGCGAAAGTTTTTTCCATTATTGATAGCAATTTCACTGCTTGCTCAAATTGCCTCCGCGCAATCGCAAGCGACGACCGGAAACATCGAAGGGCGCGTCGTTGACACGAACGGGGCGGCGGTGGCGAATGTTACCGTGACCGCTAAAAGTCAGGACACGGGGCTTGAGAAAAATGCTGCGACGACTGAGGACGGCAATTTTGTTCTGCCGTTTTTGCCGCCGGGAAACTATACGGTAACGACCGCCGCCGGACAAGGTTTCGGCGCGTCAACTTATGAAAATGTCAGGGTTACGGTCGGCGCGAAAAATACGCTCGAAATTGCTCTGTCGGCAAGCGGCGCGGTCAACTTCGTTGACGTGAGTGCCGAAGGACAAGGCGTGGAAACGACGCGCACTTCGATTTCTTCGACGGTTGACGAACGCCGCGTGATAAATTTGCCGACGAACGGGCGCAATTTTTTGGATTTCGTAACATTAACGCCCGGCATTGTCCGCGACCCGACACGGCAAGGCGATTTGGCGGTCGGCGGTCAGAAAGGAACGCTCAACAGTTTGCAGATTGACGGTACGAGCAGCGACAACACTTTTTTTGGTCAATCGACGGGACGCACCGGATCGGGACGCCCTCCGTCGCAGTTTTCGGTTGACACGGTAAAGGAATTTCAGGTCAACCAAAATGGTTTCTCGGCTGAATTCGGACGCGCCGCCGGAGCAGTTATCAATGTCGTGACGAAAAGCGGCACGAACCGATTTACCGGAAGCGCGTTCGAGTATTTCCGTGATGAATCGCTCAACGCCCGCAACCCGTTTTTAGTAGCGGCAAACCGCGCGCGTCCTGCCGGACAAATCAACCAATTCGGCGGAACATTCGGCGGACCGATCCGGCGAGACCGAATCTTTTTCTTCGGCGCGTATGAAGGTCAACGCTCGAATCTGCCGAATCCGGTCGTGCTGAATTCTCTGCCGTTCGCGCCCGCCAGCGTTCAAACGCTGCTCGCACCGAAAGTCGCTTCCTACAATATCAACCGCCAGCAAAATGTTTTTTTGATTAAAACCGATTTTAACATCAACGACCGCAATCAGGTTTGGGTGCGATTTAACCAGCAAAACTTCGTCGGAACAAATCTCGAATTTGCGGGCATAAATAGCGCGCTTGAACATAGCGGCAACACCAATGTCACTACTTCAACTCTCAGTTCAAGCTGGACTTCGACCCTTTCGGCAAAGTTTTTTAACGAGTTTCGTTTTCAATTTTCGCGCGACCGCGAGCCGGGCTTGGCAAATTCAAACGACCCCGAAGTTGCCTTAACAGCGAATGCGGGCGGCTTTAACGACGGAACTTTCTTTTTCGGACGCAACAGTTTCAGCCCGCGCGAAAC
>Ga0136618_10000695_pt1 | contig 12004 bp, 10 predicted proteins | sample AntDrymUQ3302106_2_FD_104805 | JGI IMG/M metagenome (GOLD analysis project Ga0136618, IMG submission 104805) | Polar desert sand microbial communities from Dry Valleys, Antarctica - metaG UQ330 (21.06) | ecosystem: Environmental > Terrestrial > Soil > Desert | place: Antarctica: Dry Valley... | reverse complement strand
GCCAGCGGATTCTCCAGCTTCCGGCTGTGTATGTCGCCATCCGCATCATCGTCGGACACCAGCACGCCGCCCGACTTTTCGACGCCTTCAGAGCCGTGCTGATAGCGGATGTCGCCAGCCAGCCAGGTGGTTTCGGCACCCCAGTAAACGTCTTGATCCGGCTCCCATACGTCCTCGCGCCCGCCGCCGAAACCAAACGTCCTGAAGCCCATCGTTTCCAACGCAACGTTGCCCACGAGAATCATCAGGTCAGCCCACGAGATTTTCCGACCATACTTCTGTTTGATCGGCCACAAGAGCCGCCGCGCCTTGTCCAGACTCACATTGTCCGGCCAACTATTGAGCGGCGCGAAACGCTGTTGCCCCCGTCCGCCGCCGCCGCGACCGTCGCCGATGCGGTAAGTTCCGGCACTGTGCCACGTCAAGCGAATAAACAACGGTCCGTAATGTCCGAAGTCCGCTGGCCACCAATCCTGCGAGTCGGTCATCAGCGCGGACAGATCCTCCTTCACGGCCGCCAGGTCGAGCGTCTTGAACTCTTCCGCGTAATTAAATCCCGCGCCCATCGGATCCGATAGCGAAGAGTGTTGGCGAAGGATGCTCAAGTCCAACTTGTTCGGCCACCAGTCACGATTTGACCTGTGACTAGCGGTGGTAAACTTGATTGCTCCTCCCGTAAACGGGCATCGGCTTGAATCATTAACATCCAAAACTGGGTCAATTGATGATTCGCTCTGTACTTTGTTATTTCCCATCTTTTATTTACCTTTTAAATTGTTTTTTTAGATTGTTTTCCGGAACAAATTTATGTCATTCGTTCTAGCTCAACCCCAATATGCTGTCAATTTTGTCATTTACTGCACTCAGGACATAAACCACGCAGAGTCAGTTCGATCACTTCAGCTTTGAATTTCGAGCGGTCGGACGCTTCTTCAATCAGCGCGACCGGAATAGACAGTTCCAGATCGACCATCATTCCGCAATTGTTACAGATCGCGTGGTCGTGCTGCGTCAGTTTGCGATCATAACGGTTGGCGTCCATGCCGAACCGGATCTCGCCGATCAAGCCCTCTTTCTTCAGGTAATTCAGAGAATTGTAAACGGTTGCGAACGAGATGCCCGGCAGAAGCCGGCGGGCATCATCAAAGACCTCATTGGCAGTCAGATGCTTGTCCGATCCGCGAATCGCCCGGAGGACGGCTTGGCGCTGTTTCGTCAATCCTAGACTTTCGATATCCTTCATTGCGTACTTTAATAACATTTATTTAGATTTAGAATAATTCTGATTCAAAAATATGTCAAGAGATTCAAGATACTTAACTGATTCCAATTTCAAACATGGGAAATTATAAAGAAAAAGAAAAAATTAACAACAAAATTAATAATAAACCTATTGCGTGACAAGGCAGCAATTCTCGGTTTAGAATTTCACTTCAACGGAACTTCGTAGAGATTTGCCATTTGAGCGTATAACGCCGACATTGAACAAAACGCCAACACTTTGAACAAACTTCGCATCGTTTCCCATAACTTTGCTCGCGTTCGTAGTCCGGCTCGCAACTGCCCGAATATCTCGCAACATCGTTCTTGAATCTGGTCAACCAGAAACGCCAGCATCATTAACATCGCCAAGCCGGTTGCCAAATACTGCTCGCCGTGTCCGTAATTATGTTCAAAGTTGTAACCCTGATTCTTCAAGGTATCGAACGTCTCGTTTTCGATTCAAGATTGACGTGCGGGCAATTGCCAAAAGAGAGCGTTGCCGTTACCTTGTGCGACATAGCGATAAAAGATTGAGGTACTTTGCTTGGTTTTTCAATCTGTTAAATCAAACGAATCTTCGCCTGTTTGCCTGATGTATCAGTTTAACTTTTTTACGTCCAGCATTTTCGCTCTGACACGCTTGTTTTCGCCCGTCACGCACTTGAAGAGAGTTGCCTTAAGTTATTAAACATTCTACTGGCAGTACCGCGCCATATAAAAATAAATTTTACCGGCGTTAATCGCTGATCGACTGCCTAGTCGAATTGACTGTTTTTCACCTAGCCGAACGCCTGATGCGCGAACGGTTTGTTTCCTTCAAAATTAATCAAATAAAGAAAAAACGATTTTCTTTCGATTAAATTAAAATGGAGTTCAAAGAAATGGAAACAAACAATAAAGAAAGCGGAAACAATCTGGCTGATTTTTCCGCGCAAATTACTAAAGTAGTGGAAACGGTCGCCGGATCTATCGTCGCAATTGACGCTCGTCCGCGCGTGGCGACGAGCGGAGTTATTTGGCAAACCGGCGGCATCATCGTCTCGACCAATCACACGATTCAACGCGACGACGATATTACCGTCGCGCTGGCCGACGGACGAACGACTTCCGCAATGCTCGTCGGACGCGATGCCGGAACCGACATCGCCGTTTTGAAAATTGACGACGAAGAAATCGCCAATTCACTAAAACCGGCGGACGCTGCGGAAACATCAGAAATCAAAGTCGGAAATTTCGTGCTCGCGGTCGGACGAACGAACGCGGAAACGGGTGTAACGGCGAGTTTCGGAATAATTAATCAGACGGGCGGCGCATGGCGAACATGGCGCGGCGACGAAATCGAACGTTTTATCAGTCTTGATTTAGCGATTTACCTTGGATTTTCCGGCGGCGCATTAATAAACGCGGACGGCCAAGTTTTAGGCGTAAATACTTCCGCCTTCGGACGCGGCTTGGCTTTAACAATTCCATCCGAGACGGTTAACCGCATCGTTAATACGCTGCTGACCAAAGGCAAAATCGCTCGCCCGTATTTGGGCATCGGCACATCGCAGATTGTTCCTTTGCCGGAAAATTTGCGTGAAAAACTGAATTTAGAGCAGTCGAGCGGTTTGATGATGCTAACGGTCGAAGCGGATGGCGCGGCGGAAAAAGCCGGAGTGTTGATTGGCGACGTTTTATTGTCTTTAGACGATAAGCCCACGCTTGAACCGGCGGACGTGCAAGCCGCGCTGTGGGGAAAAGAGGCCGGAAACGCGGTTAATGCAAAAATCCTGCGCGGCGGTGAATTAAAGGAAATCGAAATCGTACTAGGCGAGCGTCCAGAAAGAAGTCACGGCAAAGAGCGCAGACGCGGCAGAGGTTTCCGACGACGCGGTTGCTGAAACGGATGAACGGCGAGAACGACACTATTAAAATTTACATCGTCGCGGCTTCGGCAGTCGCGCGTACCGGTTTGGAATCGGTCTTGCGAAATGACGCAAACATTATCGTAACGGGCAGCGCGGCGGAAATTTCTGCCGCGCCGTCTGTTTTTTCGGGCAGTCTGGCGGCGATTGACGTGCTTTTGATGAACATTGAGCGGCGTAAAGATTTTCTTGCTCTATCGGAATTTTTAAGTGAGGGCAACGGCGAAGCGGCGGCAAATTTGCAGTTTCCCGTTGTCGTTCTGCTTACGCCGGATTTTCAGGATTTTCAGCAAACTGTTCAGTTACTGCACGGAGGCGTGCGCGGGATTTTACCGTCTGATTCGACGGGCGATGAAATCAATGCGGCAATCGTCGCGGCGGCGAACAATTTAATCGTCGCCGCGCCGGAAATGCTGGACGCGCTTTTTTCATCAAACGGAGACGAAGATTTTACGTTAAGCGAAGAAAGCGATTTGCAAGACGGCGACGCGGTTGAAAGTTTAACAGTGCGTGAAAGAGAAGTTTTGGAACTGCTGGTCGAAGGCGCAAGCAACAAAGCGATTGCCGACCGGATGAGTATTTCCGAACACACCGTTAAATTCCACGTCGCATCGATTTTCGGCAAGCTCGCGGTCAACTCGCGCACCGAGGCCGCAACTCAAGCTCTGCGGCGCGGATTGATTTTATTGTGAAAAAGATTATTTTCAGCGTTGCAAACAATATTTTGAAAAAAGAACTAAAAAGTTTTTAAGGAAAAAAAGTCGGAGGAACTCTTCAGCAACGATTGATAATTGAAAAACCCGAGAAATTGATTGGCGATAAAGTCTGTGATTCCAACCCGGGAAAAAGCCAAGAACACAAGATGGCAGAAAACTTCGACTTTACAGTCAGCGTTAGAAAATTGAAAGGTTCTTTGCATGGATACAAAACTATTGCCGGATTGTTGTCCGATACGAATATCATTCGGATAACTTTCTCGGTTTTGTTCATCTGGCTTGTATATTAATTCCACTCAAATTTCATTTATGAGATAGCTTCTAGGTGAAACTGCAAAAAACTATTTTTTTTGTTTATCCGTCGCGCCGAAAAACGGAAATTGAATTGCCAAATCGAGCCAACGCTTCTGCACCTCAACGTAATTATTGACGGCTTGCTGCGCGAAATCCGCCAAGGCTGCCGCCGGCGACGAATCGTCAATCTTTAATGTATCTTTCATCGCATTGACGAGCTGGGCGTTTTGCCGGGAGACGAAATCGAGCCACGCGGCGCGCATTTTGACGAGCGATTCGATGCTTTGATTCGCGCTCTTATCCGTTGATTTATTGTTGAAACTTGAAAAATCAGCGTTTGATTGAACGGCTTGCAAGATTTGCTCGCTTTGTTGGACGGCAATTTCCGACCAGCGTTTCTGCGCTTCGATAAAGCTTTCGATTCCCTGTTTAACCCAATCGGACAAAGCCTCCGTCGGCGCGGTCTGCCGCATTGCAGACATTTTGTTGACGGTTTCAACCAGCAATGCGTTTTGCTGCGCGGCGTTTTCAAACCACGTTTTCTGCGCTTCGACGAGTTGGTCTAAAACCTTCTGCGCGTAATCCGCCGGAAGCGGATTTGCCGATTTTTCTTTGTTGGAAGCCGTTTGTTTTTTAGTGTTTCCGGATGTTCCGGCATTTTTACGTCCGGTAGATTTTGCGTCAGCCATAGATTCGGTTCTCCGCTATTTAAAAATGGAAAGAAGTCTGAAGTTTATTACGCTCCAGACTTCCAAGTCAAAATGTCTTTGAATTATTTACCCGCTCGCTTAGCTTGAATTGCGGCGTTGTCAACGATTTCCGCACCGCCCGCGACGACGTTGTTCACCGTATTTTTTACGGTGTCGCCCGCCGTGTTAATCGTCCTTTCGCCGGTATTGGCGAACAGATTAATCCATTGACGATTGATTTTGGAAATGCTGTCAAAGTAATTTCTCGCCACGTTCACGCCACTTTCCTGCGCGTCAAGACCGACCTGAAACATATTTTGCATATAACCGTTGGCGACTTCCGCCGTTTTCACCGTGCTTTCAAAAACCGCGTTCGCCGTTTTTTGTGAAAGCTCAATCGCCGAATTCACATTATCAATAGTTTGTTCCGTCGCTTCCTGCGTCATTTGTTTTGTTTCTTGTTTCATACCGAGTATCTCCTAAATATTTTTGCTTTAAAATTTTTATTAGTTAGTCAGTGATTGTTTTTCCGGCTAACAAATCCAATAATAAACTCTGAAAATAGTTTTGTCAAGTTTTATTTCGCATTTGCGAGATAATTTTATATAACAAAAAATGTTAGTTTGCTTAGCAGAAATAAACAAATGACTCCTTCACGATAGAATGTGCGGCATTTTTTGATAAGATTCTCGCATTTGCACAAATAAATATCTCAATAAGACAAGCTACTTGATAGATTAGATATACGTTTATGCTGTGATTATAGTATTCTGGATTTATTATGGCGAAAAAAAAGAAAGAGCCGACTGATCCGTTGGTTATCAAACGTTACGGCAACCGCCGTCTTTACAATACAGAAACGCGTGGATACGTCAATTATCAGGATTTAATCAAGATGGCGCGAGCGGGCGACGATTTTCAGGTGATTGATTCCAAAACAAGCGAAGACGTGACGAAAGCCATTTTGATTCAACTGATTTTGGAAGAAGAAAAGAACAATCACAATATCTTGCCGACACCATTTCTATTTCAACTTTTGCGCTCGAACGAAGAATCGTTACAAGATTTTTTCAAAAATCATTTGACGACGAGCTTGGCGGCTTATATGAAAACCAAAGAAGAATTTGATAAACGATTTCGCAGTGTGCTGGAAATGACGATTCCCAACGCGCAAACGTGGGAGAAACTAATTCCCGGCGCGGAGATGATGCGCGGGTTTTTAACCGGTGAGAAAAAGAATAAAGATGCGGAATAACAATAGTGAATAATGAACGACGAATGGTTAATCGAAAATAAGCTGCCTTTTAATTACTACTCGTTATTTCTCTCAGTCAGTTGACATAAAAATGGAGCGCAAGCATCATCGCTCGCGCTCCATTTAAACTATCAATAAAAACTTTTTTCAGGCTGCTCGCTCATTACTTTTAAACAAGCGATTGGCGATGATGCGATAAACTTGCGGGTTGACGACTAATCCGACGTGTGTTCCCGACACTTTGTAATTGTTGGTTGCCTCGTCATCAACGCAGACTTGCCAATCAACGATGCCGTCGGTTTCCGTATAGACGGCAGTTTGCAAAATAGTCGGCGGAAAACAAGTGTCCCAAGCCCTGACGGTTTGGCAGTCGCAATTGCCGGTGAAACATTCCGGGTGTTCGTTGTTGGTTTCACGCAGGATGCGGGCGCGGATTTGATCCGCCGTTTTCATTACAGCCGGATGCGAGCGAATGCCGCGAAACGGCGAGCCGAGCGCAACCACCGAACGGACGATGTCCGCACGCTGTACGGCAGCCGAACGCGCCAGAATTCCGCCCAGGCTATGACCGATTAGATGGACGGGTTTGCCGGTTTCGGCTTCGGCTTTTTCAATCGTCGCCACCAATTTTTTGCCGAGCTTGTCGAGACAGTTGGCGTTCCAGCCGATGCCGGACATATACGGTTTATAGCCGATGCGCCAGAGCCAGAAATAAAGCTCCGTCATGTAATAATCGGTTCCCATAAATCCGGGAATCAGCACGACTGCCGAACCGTCGCCGCGTTTCGCCCCGAAGCCGTAATAAATCGCCGAAGCCCGCAACGATACCCAATCAATTCCCCATAACGCTTCACGGAAGATCGGTCGTTTGGCTGGTCGGCTGTCTTTATGCGTGTAATTCCCTGTGTTCGTCATAATTTTTTATTATTACTTATTTCGGGCTGTTCGCGCCAACTGTTTTTTGTTTCGCATCCGCTGTCAGTTTTGTTTGTTTCGCGTTCGTTGTCGGTTTTGTTTGGCTGGCGCGTTTGGACGTTGCCCGCTTTTTGTCGCCGCTGATTTTCGCCTCAACCGGCTTGGCTTTTTCGACGCTTCGCGGCTTAGTGTTTTTAACTGTTTTCGGTTTGGTTTCTTTGGCTGCGCGTGATTTAGTTTTACCAGTTGCTTGCGGTTCCGCTTCTTTAGCTGCTCGCGGTTCAGATTTTTTAGTCGACGGCACATCGTTTTTCTCGACTGCCGCCGCTTTTAATAATTCGGCGAAAGATTCGTTTAGAAAATCTCTGAGCCGCTCGACATCCGGCATCGCCTGGACATCGGCGGTTAAACCGAAAGTGATTTTCTGATCGTAAGTTAAAATCGCACAGCCGCAACCGACCGCATAGCCGACCGGAACATACGGGTAATAAGCGAGCATTTTTCTGCCGAGCGTGTAAAGCGGCACTTGCGGACCCGGCACGTTCGTCGAAACCATATTGACGGCGGGCATCGGCATTGATGCCAACGCCCCGGCGAGAGCCTGCACCGGCGCGGGCAAAACGCCCATTAAAGCCGAAAATAAACTGACTCCCTCCGCCACGCGCCCGCCTTTGAGCGCGGCGGTCGTGCGGTTGATCAAACGAAAGCGTTCCGCCGGATCGGGCAGGTCGAGCGGAATTTCGACGGGCAAAATTGAAACGAGATTGCCGAGCGCGCCGTGCTGTTCCGCCTGCCGCAAGCTGACCGGAACCATAAATCTGACGCTGCGATTCGCCGTCGGTTGCCCGTGATCGGCGACATATTTTGAAACCGCGCCGGATAAAATCGTCAACGCCGCGTCGTTGACCGTTCCGCCCAGGGCGGCGCGAATCGCGCGGACTTCGGCGAAAGAAAATTCGCTCCACACCAGTCGCCGTTCGCCCGAACACTGCCGGTTAAACGGCAGAATCGCCGCCGGTGTCGCCATTCCCGGCAAATCGCCGCCGATGCGCGTCATCGCATCGCGCGTCGGCTGCTCGACTAAGGCTTGCGTTAAATTCAGTAAACCGTTTTGAAATTCCATCCAGCGGTTCATTCCTTCTTCCATTCCGCCGAGCAACGAGTCGAAAAATTGCCGCGTCGGGTCAAGCCTTTCAGTGCGCGGGCGCGTCGTTTCCGGCTTCACTGGAATTTTAATTTCGGGCGAGATGTCCAAAATAATTTTAATCAAATCAATGCCCGAAATTCCGTCCACCATACAATGATGAATGCGAGCGATCATCGCCGTGTTGCCGCCTTCCAACCCATAAACCCAGAAAATATCCCAGAGCGGTTTGTCGCGTTCCATCACGGGCGTGAAAATTTTGCTTGACAATTCAACTAGTTCCTGTTCGCCGCCCGGCTTGTCAATCTGAAGTTTGAAAATGTGTTTGCGAATGTCGAAATGCGGGTCAAATTCCCACGTCGGATGCGCCATATTATATGGGTCGAACTTGACGATTTGCTGATAACGCGGAATCAGGTGCATTTTGGCATCCATCATCGCTATAAAATCTTCAAACGGCACTTCGCCCTCGAAAAGGTGAACGCTGCCGATATGCATCGGCGCTTCCTTTTTCTCAAAATAGAGAAAGCTCGAATCAGTTGTCGTTAAGCGGCGGTTAAGTGTTTTAGACATAATTTTTTCGTTAAACGGAATGAACTGCTATTTCTTCTGCAAAATCTTCGACCCAATCTCGTTGCTCGTCGGTTTCCGGAACTTCCAAGCCGCGCACCTTGCTTAATTGCTGAAAAGCCGCGTCCGGTGTGATTCCGAGCAAAACCATCAACGCCGCCGCCAGCAACGACGAACGCCCGATGCTCTGGCGACAGTGAATCCCAACGTTTTTTCCTTTAGCGAGCAGTATTTTTAATTTATTCAGCAACTCAAGCAGCGCGTTTTTGGAAACCGGAACGCGGCGGTCGGCAACGGGAAATGAAAAAAACGCTATTCCGTTTGCCTGGCAAAATTCGGCTTCACGGGCGAGTTCAAACGCTTCGGTTTCGCTGGCATCAAGCAGCGAAACAATCACGTCAAGGTCTGCCTCGCGCCACGCCGCAACTTCATCCTCAATCCACTCGCCGCCGCGCGGACGCGGCACGATGGCGATGCGTCCCGGATATTCTTCTTTTGTCCAATAAACCTTGGCTTGCATTTTTAGCTGATTTGTTTCCACACTTCTCGCGGCAAAGCGTCAACATCAACGCTGCGTTCGCCCAAAATTATGATGCGGTGATGCCCGTCCATCATCGTTCCGTCCGTTTGGGTCTTGAGCGCGCCGACCGTTCCCGGTTTGAGCGATTTAATGATTTCTTCGGTCGAAAGTTTGCGAAACTGCTCAAGTTTCAATTGAATCAAAGAACTTTCGGAGTGCAGCGATTTCAACGGCGGTTGTTGATTCATTATACACCAAATCCTACATCAATTAGATGCCCAAACATCGAGCCGGTAACGATTCTGCGTGGTCAATTCGTTTAACCATTCTTCGGCTTCGGCGACGTTTCCGCCGGTTTTCTCAACATAAATCGCGGCGAAGGTGCGCCTGACATCGGGAGCCATCCGGCTGGCATCGCCGCAGACGTAAATTACCGCGCCCGCTTCGAGCATCCGCCAGACTTCATCGCGGCGGACGTAAATTTCGTTTTGGACGTAGCATTTTTCCTGCCCTTCAACGCGCGAAAAACTGGTTGATAATTGGACGATTGCTTGCCGTTCAAACTCGCGTAATTCCTCTTCGTAAATAAAATCCTGCTGCGGATCGCGACAGCCGAAGAAAAGAATCGCTTCGCCGATTTCTTTGCCATCGGCTTTTAGACGGGCGCGTTCCTGCAAAAAGCCGCGAAACGGCGCGATGCCGGTTCCGGGTCCGATCATAATTATCGGAACGGTCGAATCGTCCGGCAGTCCGAAGACCGATTTCGTGTCTTTGACAAAAGCGTAAATCTGGCTCGTTTCAATTTTGCGGGCGAGATAGTTGGTGCAAACGCCTTGGTAAATTCCTTTCCCTGCCCGTGCCGGACTTTCGACGACGGCGACCGTGATGCTGCAAATTTGCGGATTTTCCAGCGGCGAAGACGAAACCGAGTAATAACGCGGGCGAAGCGGCGGCAGCGTTTCGAGATAAATTTCAAACGGCAGACCGCACGCCGGAAATTCTTCGAGCAAATCCAGAACCGATTTTTTGGTGTCCAAAATTTCTTCGCGGTAACGCGCCGCCGTCTGTTCGTCGTCGTCGGTCAGCGCGAGAAGTTGAATTTTGTGCGGCGGGCAATCGGTGTATTCGGCGAGCGTTTTGATTTGCGCGCGCGTGGCAACTTCCTGCAATTCGACGTAATCGCGCAGCAGTCGGTAAACGGAAATCGTCTGTTCAACCGGCAGAAAGGTTTTGCGGTTCGCCTGTTTGCGCAATCGGATATAAGTTTCACGCTCGAAACCAAACCGCGCGGCAACTCGCTCGATTAAATTTTCGCTATTTTGCGGAATCACACCGAGATGATCGCCGACGTGATATGAAAGATTTTCGGGCAATTCGAGTTCGATATGCTTGGTTGAGCGTTCCGACGAATGCTCGCCGATTTTCCGGTGCAGTTCACGATTTGTCAGAACGCGCAACGGCTTTGCATCAAACGAATCAACGAATCCGCTCATCTGCGCTCCCGTCACAATTTCGAGTTTATAAAGTTGCTTCGAGCCTTCGTCAACCTCAAATCGAAGATTTAATTCCTTCCCGACCAGCTTTCGCAACGGCTGATACCAACTTTGAAATTGTCCCTCAAAATCGTCACGGGCATCGCCTTCGCCGTGCGCGTAAAGACGTTTCGCGCCAAGTTGCGCCAGCCGTTCGTCAATGTAACGCGGGACGACTTGAAAAGTTGAAGCCCAATCCCGATTGCCGCAACCGAAAACCGCGTAAGTCACGCCTGCCAACGATTCGTCGGAACCTTTTAGCCAATCATAAAACCGCGCGGCGTTGTCCGGCGGCGCGCCATTGTAAGACGACGCGGCGATAAAGGTCAGCCCGTCTTTCGGCAAATGTCCGGCGTAATCGTCGAGCGCGGCGATTTTCACGGAAAACCCGTTTTCCTCCGCATCCTGCGCGATTCGCCGGGCGATTTCCTCCGCCGTTCCCATATTCGAGCCGTATAAAACCAGCAGCGGAGTTCTATGCAATCGCGAACTGCGATTTGCGGATGACGAAAGCTGTTCGTGCGATTCTTCATCCTTAATTCCTAAATCGTAATTCGTAATTCGTAATTCGTCTTTCTCTTCGGATGGACGAAGCCGAACCCTAATCTTTAACCCGTCAGGCTTCATCGTCAGAGTTTCTTTGATTTTTAATTCGTAGCCGGTATGGTTGAGCAGTTCAAAGCGTTGGAGAATCATTCCGACAACCAACGTTGCCTCCTGCATAGCAAATTGTCGTCCGATGCACGCCCGCTGACCGTTGCCGAAGGGTTTGTAAGCATTCGGCGGCAGTGCGGCTTCGCGTTCGGGCGTGAAATTGTCGGGGTTGAAAATTTCCGCGTCTGCGCCCCAAACTGATTTATCGCGGTGCAGCATCGGCAACAAAATATTGATTTGATGAGTGCGTTTGATTTTGTATTTGCCGCCGAGAATCGTGTCTTCGTAAGGCACAAGGGCGAAAGCCGGAGCAGTCGGGAAAAGACGCAGAGTTTCCTTCAAAATCTGCGCGATATACGTTAATCGATTGACTTCGGCGTAAGTCGGCTGACGGGAGTAATCGCGTCCCAGCACGCGGTCAACTTCTTCGTAAGCCCGCGCCAGCACGTCCGGATTTTTGAGCAGTTCGTAAATAGCAAACGACAGTAAACCGCTCGTCGTTTCGTGTCCGGCGATGAGAAATGTGATGACTTGTATAACGAATG
>Ga0136618_10000694_pt1 | contig 12006 bp, 11 predicted proteins | sample AntDrymUQ3302106_2_FD_104805 | JGI IMG/M metagenome (GOLD analysis project Ga0136618, IMG submission 104805) | Polar desert sand microbial communities from Dry Valleys, Antarctica - metaG UQ330 (21.06) | ecosystem: Environmental > Terrestrial > Soil > Desert | place: Antarctica: Dry Valley... | reverse complement strand
CGACCGGCAGCAACGAGAGCCAGCGAGGCAGGACCACCCGGCCACCGAGCGGGGTGTCGTCGGCCAGGTCGGCTAGGAGGTCGTCGGCATCGGTGCGCCACGTCATCGGCTCCGGGCCCGCCGACGGGGGCGCATGCAGCGGGCTCAGGGCGAGGTCGTAGAGGGCACGGCGGCCCGGATCGCGCAGGGTGGTCCACGCCTCGTTGACGGCCCGCATGGCCTGCGCATCACCGCCCGGGCGGTCGGGGTGGTGGGTGCGCGCCAGCGCCACGTAGGCCTGCCGCACCTCAGCGGTCGGTGCGTCCGGTGCCACGCCCAGCACCTCGTAGTGCGTCACGGCGGGGGGGAGGTCGTCGACGAGGACGACGTGGTCGAGGTCGTGGTCGTCGACGATCCATCCGACCCCGCCGAGGTGGTCGGGCTGGCGGCGGTATCAGCGGCGCAGGCCGGCAGGTCGAGGGCCACCGTCTCGAGCGTGACCAGGGGTTCGGTCGGACCGGCGACGGCCGGATCCACCGGAGCCGTCTCGACCGTCCGCGGCACGCGCAGCACCAACCCGGGCGCCCCGGCGGAGAGGCAGCGGAGCTCGAACCCGGCTCGGCCTCCGTCGGTCAGGCGGACGGAGGTGCTGGTGCTGGTGGAGGTCGGGGCATCGATGGTGCCGGGGGGCCCGGGGTCGTCCCGCGGGACCCAGCGCCCAAGGCCGCTGAGCTCGACCGTGACGCCGGCGAGCGGCGTCGAGCGGACCACGCCGTCGGGGTCGACGATGCGCTGGACGACGAGGACCACGACGTTGACGAGGCCGCCCACCACGGGCTGGTCTGGCGCGGCATCGGCCCGCACGACCAGGCCGCGCTGGTCGTCCACGACGAGATCGAAGGTGTGCTCCTCCCGGTCGGCCAGGAACCGCACCTCCGCCGTCGTCTGGGCGAAGGTGGGCGCGAGGAACGCTCTCACCCGGTAGCGACCACCCGGCACGTCCCGCAGCTCCCAGCGCCCGTCGGGCCCGGTCACCACGTCACGGCGCAGCTCTCGACCGGCCACCAGCCGGTCGACCCGAACGGTGGCTCCGGCCAGCGGTCCGGCGGGACCGCGCACGCTGCCCACGAGTCGGGCCGTGCCCGTCTCATCGATGGTAGTGGTCGTCTCGCCGCCGACGCCGGGCAGCACCACGCCGCTCAGGTCCACCACGCTGGTCGAGGTGGTGGCGTCCGTCGTCGGCGAGGGGCGGGCGTCGTCGTCGCCGCCGGTGCAGGCGGCCAGCAGCACGGCGACCAGCGCGAGCAGGGCGCGCCCGGTCACCGCAGTGGGAGGGCGGCGACGCGAGCGGTGGTGGTCGAACCGTCCGGTCGGCGCAGCTCCACCGCCGCTCCGGGCTCCACCGAGCGGGCGAGCGGCGCCAGCGCCACCGCGCCAAGCGCGGCGGAGAGGCCGGAGGAGGTGACCACGCCGACCTCCTTCTCGCCCAGGACGGCTGCGGTGCCGACGGGAGGCGGGTCGCCATCCACCAGCAGGCCGCGCAGGGGCCGGGGCACGTTCCCCCCGCGGCTGTCGATGCGGGCCACCAGCTCCTGGCCGGTGTAGCAACCCTTGGTGAAGCTCACCGAGAGGTCGATGAGCCACTGGCCGGCCTCCGCGGGGATGGTGGCCTCGGTGAGCTCGGCGCCCATGGCCGGCACACCCGCCTCGATGCGGAGCACTTCGAAGGCCTCGTCTCCCAGCTCGTCCACCGTCGCCGGCAGCTGCAGGTCATCGCCGAACAGGTCGACCCCAGCCACCCCGGGCCAATCGGCCGGCAGGGCCAGAGCGTCTGGCCCCACCACCTCGCGCTGGTCGAACCCCTCACCACGCAGGGCCCAGCCGTGCAGCGGCACCGGCTCGAGCTCCGCCTTCACCCGCATCTTGAAGCGCTGGAGCCGCGCTCGCACCGACTCTCCGTGCCCGGAGTCGACGTCGAGCAGCACGTCGTCATCACCCTGGCGGGTCACCCGTAGCCAAGCCGTCACCTTGCCGGTCGGCTCGAGGAGCAGGGAGCGAGCCGACTGGCCGATCCCGAGCGCCCCCACGTCCTGGCTGAGCTGCCCCTGGAGGTAGGAGATGGCCTCGGGCCCGTGCACTCGTAGGCCGTCACGCTCGATGGCCACCGCGCCCGGCGTCGTCCTCAGGTCGATGACGTCCCCCATGCGCGCACGTTACCCAGTGGGCGACGGGGATCCGCTGGCGTGGGCTCGGCGGCGGGCGGTCATCCGTCGGGCGGCGGGGATGGCGGCGAGGAGGGCGGCTGCCTTGTTGTGGCACTCGAGGTCCTCGTGCTCGGGCACGCTGTCGGCCACGATGCCGGCGCCGGCTTGCACCGATGCCCGTCCATCGTCGCCCACCACGAGGGTGCGGATGGCGATGGCGGTGTCGATGTTGCCGGAGAAGTCGAGGTAGCCGACGACCCCGGCGTACGGACCCCGCTTGGTGGGCTCCAGGGCATCGATGATCTCCATGGCCCGCACCTTGGGTGCCCCCGAGACGGTGCCAGCGGGGAGCGTCGCCCGCAGCACGTCGATGGCGGTCTTGCCCTGCTGCAGCCGGCCGGAGACCTGCGAGGTCATGTGCATGACGTGGCTGTAGCGCTCCAGCGTCATCATCTCGTCCACGCTGACGCTGCCGTACTCCACCACCCGGCCGACGTCGTTGCGGGCCAGGTCGACCAGCATGATGTGCTCGGCGATCTCCTTGGGGTGCTCGATCAGCTCGGCGGCCATGCGGCGGTCCTCCTCGTCGGTGCGACCGCGCCGTCGGGTGCCAGCGATGGGCCGGGAGATGACGGTACCGTCGAGGAGCTTGACGAGCGGCTCCGGCGACGAACCCACCAGGGTCACTCCGGGCTGGCGCACGAAGTACATGTAGGGGCTGGGGTTCACCTGGCGGAGCACCCGGTAGACGTCGAAGGGATGGGCGTCGAGGTCGAGGTCGAAGCGCTGGGAGAGGATGATCTCGAAGATGTCGCCGGCCAGGATGTGCTCCTTGGCCACCTCCACCGCCTGGCGGTAGTCGGTCGAGCTCATCACCGACCGCACGTCCGGCAGCGGTTCGCCGGGATCGGGCGGCTCGACGAGGGGCTCGTCGAGGGCACCGGCGCCGTCCCGGCCGAGCTGGTCGAGGCGAGCGACCGCGGCGTCGTAGCGGGCGTCGAGCTCGGCATCCGAGAGGCCTGTCTCGACGAGCACGTTCTCGATCAGCGAGACGCGTTGCCGCCAGTGGTCGTAGGCGGCCAGCTGTCCGATCACCGACACCATGGCCTCGGGGTGGCCCTGGTCGTCGGGCGGAACGTCGGGCAGGTGCTCGACCTCGCGCACCACGTCGTAGCCGAGGTAGCCCATGATCCCGCCGTGCAGGGGCGGGAGGTCGTCGAGCACCGGCGCCTTCCACACCGCCAACAGGTGCTCGACAGCGGCCAGGATCCCCTGGTCGAGGGGCACGCCCTCGGGTAGGTGCCCGGTCGTCGTCACCGACCGACCGCGGGCGGTGAGGGTGGCCAGCGGGTTGCGCCCGATGAACGACCAGCGGCCCCAGCGCTCACCGTGGTCCACGGATTCGAGCAGGAAGCCGGGCTCCTCCCCCACCACCCGCAGGAACGCCGACACCGGGGTGCTCAGGTCGGCCAGGACCTCCCGCCAGACGGGGATGACGGTGTGGTGGCGGGCCAGGGCCCGGAACTCGTCCTGCGACGGCCGCAGGGTCACCCGAAGGTCCGGAAGAAGCAGGAGCGCTCCCCGGTGTGGCAAGCCCCCTTGCCCTCCTGCTCGACGACGAACAGCAGGGTGTCGCCATCGCAGTCGTAGCTGGCCTGGCGGACGAACTGGCGGTCACCGCTCGTGTCACCCTTGCGCCACACCTCCTGGCGGCTGCGCGACCAGAAGACGGTGCGACCCTCGGCCAAGCTCATGCGCAGGGTCTCGGCGTTCATCCACGCCATCATCAGCACCTCGCCGGTGCCGTGCTCCTGCACGATGGCCGGGACCAGGCCGGCATCGTCGTACTTCACCAGCGAGAGCTGGTCGTCCGTGGCGGCGATGGGGGTGGCGACGGGCATGGCCTCATCGTACGAGCGGGCGTCATGACGACCACAACCCGTTACCGCCGACGTCACTCCGTGCGAAGGACATGGGCCACGCGCATCGACGCAGCCCGTTGCGACGGCCAGGCGGCCAAGAGGTTGGCGGCGAGCAGTGCGACCGGCGCGATCAGCACCAGGGCCCAGACGGCGACGGGCGGGATGTACTCGATGGGCGTGGTGTCGGCCACGGACCGCCACAGCGTGCGGCCGAGAGCGAAGCCGAGCGGCACGCCGAAGGTCAGGCCGACCGCGGCGAGCAGCGTCCCCTGGATGAGGACGATGGCCCGGGTCTGCCGACGGGTGACGCCGACGGCGCGCAGCACAGCGAGATCGTGACGGCGGCGCCGCACGGCCGTGGCGACGGCGTGGCCGACGGCTGCCACTGCAAGCAGAGCGAGGAAGCCGGCCAACAGCAACGGGAGCCGCTGCACCTGCCGGAGCTCAGCGAGGCGTGAGGGCGGCGCCCGCTCGGTGACGATCTCGGCCGCCGCTTCAGGCGGCGCGCCGAGCACCTCCGCCACCGACGCCCCGGTTCGGGCGGCTACGGCATCGAGATCGGCGCCGGATCGGAGGCTGACCTCCGCGGTGCGGAACTTGAACCCCTCGATGAGCTCGTCGTAGGTGTCGGGCAGGACCCAGGCACCCTCGTCGTAGGAGTTGTGCGACCCCTCGGGCACGAACGCGATGCCAGTGACCACATAGGTGCCGGACGACCGCGAGCCGCTCAGGTCGATGCGATCCCCCACCGACGCCCCGAGGAGCGTCGCCGATTCAGTGGCGATCGTGACCTCATCGGACGTGGTGGGCAGGCGACCGTCGAGCACCACAATCGGGGGTGGCGCGTCGACGGGGTCGATGACGAAGGCGGCCATGTCCACCCGACCGGACTCCAGCACCCCCTGACGCGTGTCGTTGACGGCGACGACCTCAGGGTCGGCCGCCAGCGCCTCCAGGACGTCATCCGTCGGCACGAAGTCCTCGCCGTTGAAGCCCAGGAACGCCTGGAGCTCCGACACCTGCCCGAAGCGCTCCGGGTGGGCGGCGGCGTCGTCCACCCCGGCTGCGAAGGTGAGGGCCCCCACCACGCCGAGGACGCCGACGACGGCCCCGAGGAGCGCCGGGAGCACGGGCACCGACTGCGCACCGCGGCCCCGGTCGAGGGCGAAGCTGGTGCCGATCGTGAACGGGATCGGCGCACCCGCCCGGGCCGCCAGGCCGGCGATCGACGACCGGTGGCTGCGGCGCCCGGCCCCGAACGATCGGGCGGCCGACCAGGAGGCTGCCACCGCTCCGGCGACGACGAGGGTGGCGATGAGGACGAGCCCGGGGAGGAGCACGGCCAGGTCGGCATGGCGCCCTGGGGTCGGCTCGAACGGCGAGGCGGTGCCGGTCGGGAACCGGGACGAGGCGAGCCAGGCACCGAGGACACCGACGGCTACGCCACTGATCGCGGCGACGGCCGGACCTGCCGCGGCAGCCATGCGGACGTGCCTCGGGGGCATGCCGACGGCCGCGAGGACCTGCAGGTCCTGGGTCGAGCCGGTCACGAATCGCACCACCGACTGTCCGACGAGGAAGAGGGCGGCGATGAGAGCGGCGGCGGCGAAGGCAAGCAGGGCGTCAGCCTCGAAGTCGGCGACATCCTCGGCGTGCGCCGCCCCGGCGGCCAGGTCGAAGAACTCGATGTCTCGCCGCCCGGTCAGCTCGGCGAGGTCGTCCCGGAAGTCGGGGACAGCCCTCGCGCCGCCGTCGAGCCGCACAAGGGCGTTGATGTTGGCGATCTCGGTGTTGCCGATGAGGTTGGCACGGTGCTGATCGAAGAGGCCGTTGGACGGGATCAGGGTGCCGTCGCTCGAGTCCCCCGAATCGCTGAACCACGGGGACCGGACGACACCGACGATCGTGGTCTCGATCTCGGGACCCTCAGGCGGGGGCGCCTCCCCGGCGGAGAGGTAGGCCTCGTCGACCTGTTCGGGCGTGAGGAGCTGGAGGGTGACGGTGTCGCCCACGCCCTGGCCAAAGGTGCCCTCGAAGGCCTGGGTGATGACGGCCTCGTCGTCCCGGCTGGGGTCAGCCAGCCGGCCCTCGAGCACCACGGGGCGCTCGATGTCGAGCATGGCCCGGTCGCCGTAGGCGAAGTTGGCCGCCTCCGGCGGGAGCCCCTTGATGAAGTACACCGACACCGGGAAGCGGGCGATCGCCGTCACGTTGGGCAGCTCGCGGACGGCTTCCCAGTCGAAGCCCCGCTCATTGGGGAGGGCGGCGACGGTGGCCGGCTGCGTGCGAGCCAGCAGCCGGTCGACCGCTGACGAGCCCCGGCGTGCCCCCGCCACCGAGGTGAGCACGACCCCGGTGGAGAGCGCCACCAGCAGCGCTAGCACCGCCAACGACCGGGCGCGGGCACGCAGATCGATGCGGATCCAGGCCCACACTGCGCTCACGGCTTCTGCCCCATGGCTCGACCGTACGCCCTGCCCCGAACGGCCGGGAAGGGCGGCATCCCCCCTTTGTGACGGGGTGCTGGCACCCCGCCCCATCGTTCCTAGGCTGCGCCGATGTCCGAGCCGTGGGTGTGCTTCGAGGACGACCACCTGCTGGCGGTGGCCAAGCCGGCCGGTGTCAACACCCACCGGGCCGACGTGCACGCCCAGGACGGCATGTACGAATGGGTGCAGAGGCAGAGGCCGTCGGCGTCGCTGGCGGTGCTGCACCGGCTCGACAAGGCGACGTCGGGCGTCCTGCTCTTCGGCAAGTCGGCGGCCGCCAACCGGTCGCTCACAGCCCAGTTCGAGGGCCGTTCCCTCACCAAGCGCTACGAGCTCATCGTGGAGCGGGACGACCAGCACCCGGTCGAGCTCCGATGCCGCCTCCCAGTCGGTGGCGCCGACGCCGACACGACGTTCGCGCAAGCCGCCACCGGTGACGCCTTTCAGCGGTATGTCGCTCGGCCGCACACCGGCCGGACCCACCAGGTGCGGGCCCACGCCGCCGCCCTCGGGATGCCGATCCTCGGCGACGTCGACCGCGGCGGCGGCTCCTCGCCACGCCTGTTCCTCCACGCCGCCGCGCTGCGGGTGGATCATCCCGTCTCTGGGCCGCTCGACCTGGTCGCCGACCGGCCGACCAGCTTCGACCGCGTGCTGGACGACGCGGCGGCCGATGCATCCCTCGCCGCCCTGGTGGCCCAGGAAGCCCGGGCCTTGCTGTTCGATCCAGCGGACACCGATGCCTACCTGTGGATCGACCGTCACCACGACGGCCTCGCCGACACCCGCGTGGAGCGGCTGGGCGACGTCGCCCTCGTGGTCCGAAACACCGACGACGACACCCCGCTGCCGGCCGCCTGGCTTGACGCCCTGCACGACACCCTCAAGCTGCGGGCGATCTACCAGCAGCACCGCCCCCGAAGCGGCACCGGTGGGCCCTCGCGTGTGGTCTCTGGTCAGGCAACCCCGCGCTTCGAGGTGCTGGAGCTCGGTGCCCGGTACCTCATCGACCTTCAGGCAAGCGCCACCTCCACCGGGCTGTTCCTCGACCAGCGCGAGACTCGCCGGCAGCTGCGCTCGGCCGACCTCGCCGACAAGACGGCGCTCAACGCCTTCGCCCACACGGGATCGTTCTCCGTGGTGACCGCCATGGCGGGGGCGGAGACCCTGACCCTTGACCTCAGCCGGCGATACCTCGACTGGGCGACCGAGAACCTGCGCCTCAACGACCTCGACCCGGCCGACCACGACTTCGTCTACGGCGACGCCCTCGGGTGGCTCGACCGCTTCGCCAAGAAGGGACGCACCTTCGACGTCGTGCTCGTCGACCCGCCGAGCTCCAGCACCTCGCGCAAGAGGGGGGCGGGCCGCTGGGTGGTCGATCGCGACCTGCACGACCTCGTCACGCGAGCGGCTCGGGTCGTCGCCCCCGGCGGCATGTTGTTCGCCTCCACCAACCTCCGCCGCATGACGTGGCCGGCGTTCCTCGACCACATTGAGCGCGGCTTGGCCGACGCCGCCCGAGCCGGCACGATCGACCCCCGCACCCTCCCACTCGACCACCGCAGCGGCCCCGGCGACCCGCCCTACCTCAAGGCGGCTTGGGTCACCCTCGCGGACTAGAGGTACAGGCCGGTAGACGACTCCTCGAGGCGCTGAGCAGCCACGGCATGGATGTCGCGCTCCCGCAGGATGATGTAGTCATCCCCGCGGACCTCGACCTCGTAGCGGTCCTCCGGGCTGAACAGCACGTGGTCGCCGATCTCCATCGTTCGGACGTTGGAACCCGCCGCCACCACCTCGGCCCACACCAGCCGCTTCTTCATCTCGGCCGTGGCCGGGATCAGGATGCCGCCGGAGCTCTGGCGCTCCCCCTCCGCCGTGAGCTTCACCAACAGCCGGTCGTTGAGCATCTTGATCGGAAGCTTCTCGTCCTTGTCGGCCGTCACCGAGCCCACGATAGGGGGCAGGTCAGTCGGCGGGTCGGCGTCAGGCGGGGCGGACCTCGATGCCGGCTTCCGTCATGACCTGCTTGGCGGCGGCGATGGTGTGCTCCTCGAAGTGGAAGATGGATGCCGCCAGGACGGCGTCGGCACCGCCGTGGAGCACGCCTTCGACGAGGTGCTCGAGCGTGCCGACCCCGCCAGAGGCGATGACCGGGATCCGGCGGGAGTCGGTCATGGCTCGGGTGAGGTCGATGTCGAAGCCCTGCTTGGTGCCGTCCCGATCCATGGAGGTCAGAAGGATCTCGCCGGCCCCGAGCTCCTCCGCCTGCTTGGCCCAGCTCAGGGCATCGATGCCGGTGCGGATGCGCCCGCCGTGGACGAAGACCTCGAAGCCCATCTCGGTGCGGCGAGCGTCGATGGCGACGACGCAGCACTGGGTGCCGAACTCGTCGGCGATCTCCCGGATCAGCTCGGGACGGTCGACGGCGGCGCTGTTCACGGAGACCTTGTCGGCGCCGGCGCGGAGCAGGCGGCGGGCGTCGTCGACGCTGCGGATGCCACCGCCGATGGTGAAGGGGATGAACACCTGCTCGGCCACCCGGGCGGCCATCTCCACGGTGGTGTCGCGGGCGTCCGACGAGGCGGTGATGTCGAGGAACACGAGCTCGTCGGCTCCCTCGGCGTCGTAGCGGGCCGCCAGCTCCACCGGGTCCCCCGCATCGACGAGATCGACGAAGTTGATGCCCTTCACGACGCGCCCGGCGTCGACGTCGAGGCACGGGATGATGCGAGCCGTCTTCACGTCCGGCTCGCCTGCAGAGCCGCCACGGCCTCGGCCACGTCGAGGTGACCCTCGTAGATGGCGGTGCCGACGATGGCGCCGACCAGCCGGCGGCCATCCGACTCCACCGCGTCGAGGGCGACGAGGTCGGCGAGGGTGCCGACTCCCCCAGACGCGATGACGTCGAGCTCGGTGGCGGCCAGGACCTCGGCCAGGCCGGTGGTGTCGGCACCGGCCATGAGGCCCTCGGCCTGGATCTGGGTCACGACCACCGCGTCGGCGCCGGCGTCGGCCAGGCGGCGGAGCGCCTCGGGCCACTCGACGCCCGACCCCTGGGCCCAGCCCCGCACGGCCACCTCGCGACCGCGCACGTCCAGCCCCAGCGCGACCGGTTGACGGGATGCGATGGTGGCCACGAGGTCGGGGTCCTCCATGGCCGCGGTACCCATGACCACCCGGGCCACGCCGACATCCGCGAGGGCGGCGGCCGCCTCCGCGCTGCGGACGCCCCCGCCGGCCTGCACGGGCACATCGACGGCCGCGGCGATGGCGGCGATCAGGTGCCGGTTCACCTGTTCACCGGAGCGGGCGGCGTCCAGGTCGACGGTGTGGAGCCAGCGGGCTCCGGCGGCCACGAAGGCCCGGGCCACCGCCACCGGATCGTCGTCATGGACGCGCTCGCGCGCGAAGTCACCCTGGATGAGCTGCACGACGCGGCCGCCGCGCAGGTCGATGGCCGGGTAGAGGTCCATCAGGCGGGAACGACGGACGACGTGCGCTCCACGAAGGCCTGCAGGACGGCCAGGCCGGTGCGGCTCGACTTCTCGGGGTGGAACTGGGTGGCCCACACCGAGCCCTGCTCGACTGCCGCGACGACGGGGCCGCCGTAGTCGCAGGTCGCTGTGACGATGGCGTCGTCGGTGTCGGCTGCGAAGGAGTGCACGAAGTATGCCCATGCCGGGTCGGGTGCCCGCCGGAGGAGCTCTGGGCTTCCCCGCCGCTCGAGCAGGTTCCACTGCATCTGGGGCCGCTTCACATCGCCAGGCAGGCGCCGTACCGCGCCCGGCAGGATGCCAAGACCAGTGGCTGCCGGGCTCTCCTCGGAGGACTCGAAGAGTATCTGCATGCCGATGCAGATCCCGAGGAACGGCACGCCTCGTTCGACGATCTCGTGGACGAGATCGTCGAGGCCGGCGCGACGCACGGCCTCCATGCAGCGGCCGAAGGCGCCCACGCCGGGCAGCACCACGCCATCGGCCTCCCGGATGAGGCCGGGGTCGGCGGTGAGGCGGGCATCGGCGCCCAGGTGCTGCAGGGCCTTCTGGGCGGAGCGCAGGTTGCCGATCTCGTAGTCCAGCACCGCGATGAGCGGCATCAGATGGAGCCCTTGGTCGACGGGATGCCCTCTCCCTCGATGCGCACGGCGTCGCGCAGGCAGCGGGACACGCCCTTGAAGCAGGCCTCGACGATGTGGTGGGTGTTGCGCCCCTCCCGCAGGCGGACGTGGAGCGTGATGCCGGCGGCAGTGGCGAAGGACTGCCAGAAGTGCTCGGCCATCTCCGGGTTGAACGGCGGGTTGCCAAGGGGCAGGACCTCGCCGAAGGGCACGTCGTAGACGCTGAACGGGCGGCCGGAGAGGTCGAGGGCCACCTCCACCAGGGCCTCGTCGAGTGGGTACAGGCCGCTGGCGAAGCGCCGGATGTCGGCCTTGTCGCCGAGGGCCTCCCGGAACACCTCACCGATGGTGATCCCGACGTCCTCCACCGTGTGGTGCCCGTCCACGTGGAGGTCACCGGTGGCCTGCACGGCGAGGTCGAAGCCGCCGTGACGACCCAGCTGGTCGAGCATGTGGTCGAAGAAGGGCAGCCCGGTGGAGGACGACACCTCGCCGGTGGGACCGTCGAGATCGAGGCGCACGGAGATGTTCGTCTCCTTGGTGGTGCGCTCCTTGGCTGCAGACCTCGTCATGAGAGCGCGTCCTCCAGGGCGGCGAGGAAGGCGTCGTCCTCGGCAGGGGTGCCGATGGTGACACGCAGGCAGCCGTCGAGGCGAGGCCACGATGAGCAGTCCCGCACGAGCACCGACCGGTCGAGCAGGGCTTGCCACACGACCCCACCGTCGCGCTCCTGGGGGCGGAACAGGATGAAGTTGGCCGCCGATGGCCACACGGTGACGGGCAGGTCGGCCAGGCGGGCCGCCAAGCGACCGCGCTCCTCGACGAGCGCCGCCACCCGCGCGCGCATGGCGTCGTCGAAGCCGAGGGCGAGCCGGCCGGCCGCCTGCTTCACGCCGTCGAGGTGGTACGGCAGCACCACCTGGTCGAGCTGCGCCACCAGCGGGCGGGGGCCGATGAGGTATCCGAGGCGGGCGGCGGCCATCGACCACGTCTTGGAGTAGGTGCGGGTGACGACGAGCGGCCGGTCATCGTCCACCAGCTCGAGGGCCGACCACGGCGCGAACTGCCCGTAGGCCTCGTCGACCACCACCAGTCCAGGGGCCATGGCCAGCACCTCGCGGACCGTCGCCTCGTCGTCGAGCATCCCGGTGGGGTTGTTGGGCGAGCAGAGGAAGGTGATGGCGGGTTCGGCCTCGGCCAGGACCCGGCGCACCTCGTCGAGGTCGAGGGCCATGTCCTCGGTGCGCTCACCGGTGGCCACGCCGGTGCCGGTGATGCGGGCGATGTGG
>Ga0136618_10000693_pt1 | contig 12008 bp, 10 predicted proteins | sample AntDrymUQ3302106_2_FD_104805 | JGI IMG/M metagenome (GOLD analysis project Ga0136618, IMG submission 104805) | Polar desert sand microbial communities from Dry Valleys, Antarctica - metaG UQ330 (21.06) | ecosystem: Environmental > Terrestrial > Soil > Desert | place: Antarctica: Dry Valley... | reverse complement strand
CGCCCGGCCAGCGGAGGTACCTCGCAAGGCGTTACCCCGAGTCGTGGCCATCGCCAACCAGAAGGGAGGAGTGGGCAAGACCACCACTGCCGTCAACCTGGGGGCATGCCTGGCGGACCTCGGGTATCGCGTCCTCGTCGTGGATCTAGATCCTCAGGGAAACGCCAGCACTGGCCTGGGGATCAATGTCCGGGAGCTGGAGACCTCGATGTACGACGTCATACTCCACGACGCACCGCTGGAGGACTGCGTAGAAGGAACATCGATCCGCAACCTGTTGGTGGCCCCGTCAGCACTCGATCTGGCCGGTGCCGAGATCGAGCTCGTGCCCGCCTTCAGTCGGGAGATGCGCTTGCGCAACGCCCTCGAACAGGTTCGCGACGATTTCGACTACGTCCTCATCGACTGTCCCCCGTCGCTCGGCCTGCTCACAGTGAACGCGATGGCGGCAGCCGAAGAGGTCCTGGTTCCGATCCAGTGCGAGTACTACGCGCTCGAGGGCCTCGGTCAGCTGATCCGCAACGTGTCGCTGGTCCAGAAGAACCTTAACCGCCGTCTCCAGGTCTCGACCATCGTCTTGGTGATGTACGACGCCCGGACAAAGCTGAGTGACCAGGTTGCCGTCGAAGTCCGCGAGCACTTCGGGGACAAGGTCTGTCGGCAGGTCATCCCTCGCACGGTCCGGCTGTCGGAGGCACCGTCGTTCGGACAGCCAATCATCGCGTTCGACCCGTCCTCCCGGGGGGCCATCGCCTACCGGGAGCTGGCCAAGGAGTTCAGTGGTGGCCCGGCGTAGCGGGTTGGGGCGAGGCCTCGAATCCCTGATCCCCGCAGCGCCGGAACCCGATACCGACGCCCCCCCGGCTGCCGGTTTCATAGACCTGCCGATCAGCGACATCGATCCCAACCCGCATCAGCCTCGCGGCCACATCGACGAGGACACCCTGGCGTCGTTGGCAGCCTCGGTGCGCGAGGTGGGAGTTCTGCAGCCGATACTCGTCCGCCCTATTGGTGACCGCTTCGAGCTGGTCGCTGGGGAGCGTCGTTGGCGGGCCGCCCGCCGGGCCGGGCTGGACCGAGTCCCTGCGGTGATCCGAACCGTCGACGACCGAGGCTCCTTGGAGCAGGCCGTCATCGAGAACCTGCACCGCCAGGACCTCAACCCCCTGGAGGAGGCCAGCGCCTACCAACAGCTCGTAGAAGAGTTCGGGTTCACCCAAGACGACGTCGCCCGGCGGGTCGGTCGGTCCCGCTCCGCAGTGGCCAACATCCTTCGACTGTTCCAGCTGCCGCCATCGGTCCAACGCATGGTGCGCGATACGCAGCTGTCGGCCGGACACGCCCGTGCCCTGCTGGGCAGCCCTGACCGGGCTTTCCAGGAGGCTTTGGCCCGGCGTGCAGTCGACAAGGGCATGTCGGTGCGCGAAGTCGAGGAGGCGGTGCGCGTGCGCCAGGGTGGTTCGGATCGGGCCCGGCGAAAGCCGGGGGCTTCCGGCCAGGACCGACAGCCCGGTCTGCTCGAGCTGGAGGGGCTGTTGTCGGACAGACTCGACACGCGCGTCGCTGTATCGATGACGGCCAAGCGGGGCAAGGTGGTGATCGACTTCGCCACCATCGAAGATCTCGAGCGGATCTACCGACTCCTGACCGATCCCGCCAGCCGAGCCTGACCGTCCGGCGCGACCTCACGGCGCGTGACCAGCGGCACACAGGATCAGGGCTGCAGTTGACGGTTCCCGTTGACCACAGGCTGTGGACAATGTGGTGGACAACCTGATTCTCGACCATGGCCACAGGGGTCCGATCTTGAGCCGTTCGGGGCGGCGCGACCGTGGTTGAGGGTCAAGGCAACCGGGGCTCGGGGCCACGGCGGGTGCCGATCAGCTGACGTGCGGCCCCGTCGAGCCCCGGGTTCTCGGGGCCCCGGTCGATGAGCGTCAGCGCGCGGCCGGCAAGGGGTCCTCGACCCAGGCCTCGATCGCAGCGCTGACGACCCGGGCCAGGCTGGCGCCGCGTTCCACCACGGTGCGGGCCGGGGCCAGCTCGCACACCACCGCCGGCATGCGGGTCTCGCGCAGCACCGGCAGCCGCATGCCGGCCACGGCGACGGGACCGTCGAGGGCCCTCGACGTCGCCAGGTCGATGGCCAAGAGGGTGGCCAGCCGCTCTCCCCCGTCGGAGGTGAAACCTTCCGTGGCGTAGTACGCACATCGGGGGTCATCCAGCTCGCCGCCGATGCTCAACCCGAGATAGACCTCGGCGCCCCAGTCGTTCGCTTCGTGGGCCTGGACCGATCCGTCCGGGTGGAGGGTGACGGCGGCGGTCGCCCCGGCGGTGTGCAGTACCCGTTCGATCGCCGCAGCCAGGGCCCCGGCCCCGCCATGGTCACCGATGAGGACCCGGCGCCCGGCGAGCTGGCGCGGCGCGGCCCGCAGGCGGGCTCGCTCCAGGACCCCGGCCTTGACGGCGATGGGGGTACGGGCCCCGACGCGGGCCAGCTCGGCGATGGTGGCCGGCCCGCAGATGCCATCGACGGTCAGTCCACAGTTGCGCTGGAAGTCCTGCAGGGCGCTCCGGCTCCGGGGCCCGAGGATGGCGTCCACCCGGTCGTCGAGGAAACCCAGACCTCCCAGTCGGGACTGGAGGTCGGCCACGTCGTCGCCGCGCAGCATCGGGGTCCGCTCGTAGAGCAGGCGATCGCCGAGCCGCCACCCGGCGTCGACCAGGGCGCTCCAGGTCTGGCGCCCACAGATGCCGTCGACGCGGATGCCCCGATCGGCTTGGAAGCGCCGGATGGCAGCCTCGGTGTCGGGGCCGTAGCCCTCCTCGTCGACGATCGGCTCGCCGGCGCGGCGCAAGCGATGGTGCAGGTCGACGACCGCAGCGCCGCAGGAGTCGCGCCGCAGCGGCAGCGTTTCGATCACGGGCTGGTGGGCCGACAACGCCTGCGGCGAGGGCGGGGCACCGGTGGTCACGGGCGGCACGCTAGAGCGTGGCCGACGGTGCCCGCCGGCCGGGTCGATCCGGCCCGATCAGAGGTAGGGGCTGAGCTCCTCGACGAGCTGGTGCTTGCCTTTCGCCCCGACCACCCGGGCCTCCGGGGAGCCTTCCTTGAACAAGATGAGGGTGGGGATGCTCATCACGTCGAAGCGGCGAGCGATGTCGGGGTTCTCGTCCACGTTCACCTTGGCGATGCGCAGCTTGTCAGCGTGCTCGGAGGCGATCTCTTCGAGGACAGGGGCGATCGACTTGCATGGTCCGCACCACTCGGCCCAGAAATCGACGAGGACGGGCAGCTCGGCGCTGGCCAGGGTTTCGTCGAAGGTTGTGGTGCTGAGGGTCTGAACGGTCTGTGCCATGAGAGGCGATCTCCTTGTTGGCGGGCGTGAGAACGAATCGGAATGTGCGTGCAGGGAACCCAACAGCGCCGGGGGCGAGACCCTTCCGCGCCGTCCTGGCGAGCGAGCCGGTCAGTGCTGGGCCTCGAGCCAGCGTTCGGCGTCGATGGCGGCCATGCACCCGGACCCGGCGGCGGTTATGGCCTGGCGGTAGATGCTGTCCTGCACGTCACCGCAGGCGAACACTCCGTCGACGTCGGTGCGCGAGCCGGCATCGGTGAGGATGTACCCCCCGCCATCCATCGCCACCTGACCCTTGAAGAGGTCGGTGTTGGGCCGATGCCCGATGGCGACGAACAGCCCGGTGACGGCCAGCTCCTCGACCTTGTCGGTCAGCACGTCGCGCAGACGGACCGATTTCAGTGTGGCCTCGCCCTCGATGGAGTCGACCACCCGGTTCCACGCGAAGCGGATCTTCGGGTTGGCGAGGGCTCGGTCCTGCATGATCTTCGACGCCCTGAGCTCGTCGCGACGGTGGACCACGGTGACCGACCGGGCGAACTTGGTGAGGAACGACGCCTCCTCCAGTGCCGAGTCACCTCCTCCGATGACGGCTATGTCGTGGTCGCGGAAGAAGAACCCGTCGCAGGTGGCACACGTAGACACCCCGTGGCCGACGAGCTCTTGCTCGCCGGGGAGACCGAGCATCACCGGCCGGGCTCCGGTCGAGATGATGACGGCGTTGGCCCGGTAAGTGGGCTCGGCCGCGTCGGCATCACCGACCCAGAGCCGAAAGGGCCGAGTCGAGAGGTCGACCCTCGTCACCCGTTCCACGCGCAGGTCCGCTCCGAAGCGGGCGGCCTGCTGCTTGAAGCCGACCATGAGGTCGGGGCCCATGATGCCGTCGGGGAAGCCGGGGTAGTTCTCGACCTCGGTGGTCGTCATCAGTGCTCCCCCGGGCTGGTCGGTCGTCGACGAGGGCTCTCCCTCCAGCACCAGGGGAGCCAGGCTGGCCCGGGCTGCGTAGATGGCTGCAGTCAGGCCGGCCGGCCCGGAGCCGATGATGATGAGCGGGTGGATGTCGTCGGGCACTGCGCCTCCGAGCGGGTGGTGTCTCATCGAGCAGTGCCAGCGTGGTGGACCGAGGGACCGCTCACGCGATACAACGAGATACCCCCGGGGGGTATTCCGGGCTCAGTCGGGGTCGGGTTGGATGCCCTTGCGCCAGATGAGGAAGCCGATCCCGAGCAGGCCGAGCCCGATGATGGTGTGGGCGATCCAGGTGGAGCGGCCCTCGCGATCGATGTCGGCCTGGTCGAGCAGGGCGTCGACGCCGACATCGATGCCCCGGAGCACCAGGGCGAGCACCAGGGCCAGCGCAGCTATCCCGACGATGGCTGCGAGCAGGCCGTAGACCACGGTCCTTGCAGCGGAGGTGGCCGGGCCCGTGGTCTTGCCCTTGATCGAGTCGACGAAGTCGACGATGGCGTTGGTGACCTGAGCTGGCCAGTCAGAGTCGCGCTGCGCCGGACTCGGGCGCTTGGGGGCCAAGGGCTCGGGCATGGCCGGCAGCGTAGTGCGTGCTCGCAGCCCTGGGGTTGGGCGCTGCGACCGCAGCAGGGCGACACCGGATGGCTGGTGCGCACCGTGGCTCGGCGGTCACCTGTCGTGTTGAACGACGAAGCGCGGGAAGCAGCTCACAGGGTCGACGACGTAGAGCCTGATCTTCGGCCCGTCACCGTCGCCGGCTGCGACCGATGTGCCGAGCACGAGGAGCACCGATCCGTCGACCGTCACCCGCAACGCAGCCTGAGCCGGGCCGATGTCGGGGTCCGACGCCTCGAGAACCATGCTGCAGCGGGTCACGTCAGCCTCGGCGGCTCGACCTGCGGTGGTGCGGGAATCGAGATCCGCCAGCCCGGGCTGGTCGGGCGGCGCATCTACGGAGGATGGGAGGGTGAGCGTGGTCGGGTCGACTTCCGCGAGGGCGGCTCGCAGAGCGTCGTCGTCGGCGAAGTCAGCGTCGACCACGGCCCCCTCGAACGCTCCGCTCTCTGCGCTGGGGGTGGGGGGCGCCGACTGGTCGGCGTCCCCGGCTTCGGCGCCCGCGCCCCCGCCGCCGGCTTCCTCGGAGCGGTCGCTCTCCGCAGAGCTGGCGCCGGAGTTCGCCCTTTGCTCGGTGCTGCTGCCGTCGGAGACGACGAGGCCGATCCCGACAGCCAGGAGGACCACGACGGCTGCGGCCACCGCCGGCAGCGGTGGCAGCCGTCGTCGTCGGCCTCGGTGGGTGGCCAGCGACGTCACGGGCGTGTCGTCGCCTTCGCCGTCGGCATCGATCGGATGCGGCGGCCCCCCGCGAGGCGCCGGGTCACGGGTGGCGCCGGTGGGCTCGACACCGTCCTGCTCGTCGCGCGCTGGTGGGACGTCCGCCTCGTCCTCGGCCGCCTCGGCATGGGCCAAGGCGGCGCTGCGCAGCTTCGCCATCGTGGCCGCGGGCAGGGGAGCCGGTGGGGCCGCCATCCGGTCGGCCACCGCCCGCAGCTCGCTCAGCCGAGCCACCAATCGCGGGTCGCGGGCGACCCGCCGTCGTTGCTCCGGGGTCGCCTCGTCGTCGAGGACGGCGCTGACCGCGGCCTCGTCGAGATCGAGCGGGCCGTCATCGGCGACGGCGGGATCCGGATCACCGGGCTCGGGTGGAGGGGTCGGGGTCATGGTCGCACGCTGGGACGCTCGGAGGACGGGGTCTGGTTCCCCGAGAGGGAACGAGCCAGGGCGCTGCGGCCCCGCGCGATGCGAGAGCGCACCGTGCCCGGCGGGATGCCCAGGGTCTCGGCGATCTCGGCGTAGTCCAGCCCGAGGAGATCCCGGAGCACCACCGGTGCCCGGAACTCGGCGGGCAGGGCGGCGAGGGCGGCGTCGATGTCGGTGCGGTCGGCGACCGCCTCGTCGACGGAGGGCGCCCCGCCGCGGTCGGCTCGTTCCTGCTCGGGCAGCGGCACCGACGATCGCCGGCGCTGCCGCCGCAGCTCGTCGAGGCAGCAGTTCGTAGTGACCCGGTACATCCACGTCGTCGCCTTGGAACGGCCGTCGAAGCGGGGGAGACCCTTGACGATGGCGATCATCGACTCTTGCAGGGCGTCGAGGGCGTCGGTCGGGTCGCCGGTGATCCTCCGGCACACGGCATGGAGCTGCTGCTCGTGACGGCGCAGGAGGGCGTCGATGGCGACGCGATCCCCGGCGCAGGCGGCGGGAAGCAGGTCGGCGTCGGGATCGCTGCCGGTCGCCGTCACCGGAGTTCGCCCGGGTCCCCTGGGCCGACCTGGCCCCGGTCCACCACCCGACCGGCGCCGGCCACTCGGTTGATCACGACGCCACCTCGACGGTGGCCTCGGCCACCTTGACCACGCCCTCGTCGTCGGTCCGGGTGATCCACAAGATGACCACCGCGCCGTCCTGATCATCGAGGTCGAACCTGGCCCCGCCGTCGATGTCGCGGGCCCGGGCGACCGGCTCGCCCCACTCCTCGAACGGGCCGTCGGGACGCGCCGGGAGCACGTAGACCTGTGCCGCCCATCCCTTGCTGGCCGAGGTCACCTCCAAGCGCTCTGCCCGCCGCTGGCGGCCGAGGTCGAACACGAGCCCCACACCGGGCTTGAGCCCGCTCCCAGGGATGTCGGGGTTGCTGTAGTCCTGGGTGGACCAGGCGGTGTCGTCGTCGCCGTCGACGGCCAACGGGGCGTCGGGGTCGTTCTCGCCCTCGGTCCCGAAGGGATCGAACGCGGCCGCCCGCAGCGTGATCGTCTCGGTCCCGCCGGGCCCGAGGATGCGCCACCCGAGGAGGGCGATGGCCAGGGCCGAGCCGGCCAGTACGGCCACCAGCGCAACGAGCGGTCCGGCGCGCCGCCGACGGCCGCCGGTGTGCGGCGGGGCGGGCGTCGGCCTGGGAGGAGACGGAGGCGGGGGCGGAGGCCGATGGGAGACGTGGAGATCGGGTGAGGGCGAGCGCGGATCCTGAGGAGCGCCCGGTCCGGCGTCGCTCGGGGCCGGCGCAGGGGACGCGGTCGAGGTCGCCCGGCCGGCGGCCGGCGGCGGAGCCGGTCCCCTCAGCGATGCCGGCCCAGTTCTGGCCGCTGGGGCCGGAGGCGGCGGACGCCCGGCGGCGATGGCACCGAGGGTGCGGGCCAGACTGGTCGCATCGGGCCAGCGGTCATCGGGCCGACGGGCGAGCGTGCGCCGCAGGACCTGCTCGAGGTCGTCGGGAAGGTCTGGTCGCAGCGATCGCGGCGGAGTCGGATCCTGGTGGAGGCGCGCGAGGGCGGTGGCGGCCTCGGTGTCGGCCCGGAAGGGCACCCGCCCGCAGAGCATCTCGTACAGCACCACCCCAAGGGCGTACAGATCGGTCCGCCCGTCGACGGCCTCGCCCTCGACCTGCTCGGGCGCGAGGTACTTCGCCGTTCCGAGCATCTGACGACCGGTCGTCAGATCGGCGCCCTCGGTCGCCTTGGCAATGCCGAAGTCGGTGACCACCACTCGGCCCGTCGACGCCAGCAAGACGTTGGCCGGTTTGATGTCGCGGTGGACGACCCCGTCGCGGTGGGCGACGGCGAGGGCGTCCGCGATGCGGGCGGCGATGCGGGCGGCCTCGACCGATGGGAGCCGCCCTTCGTGGTCGAGGCGCTGACGCAGGGTGTCACCGTCGACCAGCTCCATCACGATGGCTTCGACCTCGTCGGTCGACACCGTGTCGTAGACCGACACCACCGACGGGTGGGTCAGGCGGGCGGCGGCGAGGGCCTCGGCCCGGAATCGGGCGACGAACGAATCGTCGTCGGCCAGGTGCTCGAGCAGGATCTTGACTGCAACGGGGCGGTCCAGGACCTCGTCGCGAGCCTCCCAGACCCGCGCCATGCCGCCGGTGGCGATGGGACGTCCCAGGCGGTATCGACCGGCGAGGACGGTGCCACGCCGGGGGGGCCCGGGCTCGCCGGGAGAGGGAGGCGAGGAGCCCATCGCGATCGACGTTACGTCCGGCGCTGGCTGACCGGCGGCCGCGGCGGCCGGCATGGGGCGCTATTCGGAGTCGATCCAGGTGAGTCCGATGATCCGAGGTCCTCCGTGGGTGCCGATCACCGGGCCGATGGTCGATCGGGTGAAGCTGTCGCGGGGTCGGACGTCGGCGATGACGTCGGCGAACTCCTCGGCATCGGGGGCGCCGCCGTCGCACACCACGACGCGCTCTACCTCGCCCGCCGCGACCAGACGGTCGCGGAGGAACAGCATCTCCTTCTTGCGGGTACGCACCTTGCCGGCCTCCTCGACCACTCCGGTGCTGATGTCGATCACCGGCTTGATGGACAGCAGCGTGCCGAGCATCGCCCTGGCGCCGCCGATGCGGCCGCCCTTCTTGAGGTTCTCGAGGGTGTCGAGGCCGCCGAGCACGTGGGTGCGGCCCCACGCGCCCTCGACGACGGCCACCACCTCGTCCGCGGAGCCGCCGGCTGCGGCGCTCTCGGCGGCCATGGTGACGATGGTGCCGAGCCCTGCGGTGATCGACTTGGAGTCGACGACCCGCACGTCGACGTCGCCCTCGACCGCGCGGGCTGCCGCCTGGGCCGATGCCATGGTGGCCGACAAGGCCGACGACAGATTGATGCAGACCACCGCCTCGGCTCCGTCGGCTGCGGCGGCCCGGAACGCCGCTTCGAACGCGCCCGGGGCTGGAGCCGCCGTCTCGGGCAGGCCGTCGAAATCGGCCATCCGCTTGTAGAACTCCGCCGCCGACAGCTCCTCCCGATCCACCAGCTCGTCGTCACCGAAGCGGATCGTGAGCGGAACGATGGCGATGCGATGGGCTTCGACGATGTCGTCCGGCAGGTCGCAGGAGCTGTCGGTGACGATGCGGACGCCTGTCATGGGCCCTCCCGGGTCGGGGTGCGGCACCGTGGCGGCGCCGATCTGGCCTTGGACCCGCCGGGGCGCAGTGGGGTTACGTGCGCCCCTCTGCGTTCGCGTCGGCGCCGACCATGCTCTCGGCCGCCCGTCGCCCGCGGGCCGCAGCCTCCTCCCGGCGGGCTCGACGGGAGCGCGTCCAGTGCCTTGCCCACCACAGGACGAGGAACGCCGCCGCCCCGGCCGACAGCACGACACCCAGACCGGAGATCGCCGTGGACCGCACGGTGTAGCGCACCTCGTCGAGCTTCACGGTGCCGTCAGGTGTGCGGATGGTGATGTCGATGGGCGAGTCGCCGGGCACCCGAGCCCGCACGGGCAGGGCGATCCGGTTGTCGCCGGGGACCACCCGGCGGACGATTCGGGCCCCGTCGGGGAAGTCGACCCGGCGATCGGACTCCAGCTCGATGACCACGTCCACCGGCTCCTCGAGCTGGCTTCGGAGGGTGAGCGGGACGGCCCCCTCGCTGGATGTGAGGGTGATCGTCTGGCGACCGGGGGCAGCGACCGAGCTGAGCCGGGCGTCGACGGTGGCCAGGACAGACTCGACGTACTCCCGCTGGGCCCGGGGCGAGAGGGTGGACGATCCGGAGAGCAGGAGCCGCTGGTCGAGCGCAACGATCTCCTCGTGGCCGGGGCCGGTCAGGCTCTCGTAGGACGCCAGCAGCGACCGCGCCCGGAGCAGGCGCCCGGGGTGGCCACCGAGGTCGATCGGGACCGTCGGGATCAGGGTGCCCGGGCTGCGAGTGCCGATGGTGTCGAGCAGGCCGCCGACGGTGACCGGCCGGACGGGCGCGTCGGGGGCGAGGAGGATGGCCGCCAGGCGGCCGACGGCCGCGGAGTCGACCGGCCACTGCGGCGACGGCATCATCACCACCCCCCGCTGGCTGTCGCCCAGCGACGCCACCAGAGCCAGCTCGGCGACGAGGCTGGCCTCGTCGAGGATGGGGTCGCCCTTGCGGGTCAGGGCTCCCGACAGACCTGGGTCAGGGGCGATGGCGTCGAGGCTGCGGTTGGGGCCGGCAGAGATGGTCACCGGTCCCATCGCCGGGCCGTCGGCCGCGTCGATCGCCTCGGGGGCGACGATGACAGAGCGCACGCCCACCGGCCACAGCGCAGCGGCGGCCGCCGGGCTGAAGTCCTCCACAGCGAGCCAGGTGCTGCTGTCGGCGCGCCCCAGGCGCCCGGTGAGCACACCGTTGCCCCGCACCCGCTGACGTTCCAGCTCCTCCTGCAGGCCACGGTCGATCCAGGCCGCCACGGGCACCTCGACGTAGGGGCCGTCGACCACCTGCCGGGTGCGGGCTGCCTCGCGCAAGGCGGCCAGGGCCGCGGCACCCTCCGGCTCGCGGTCGAGCGCCTCTATCGTCTCGGGTCGGGGGACCAGGGTGAGAGGCAGATCCTCGGCGAAGGTCAGCCCGTTGCTCACCGAGATCACCTGGTCCACCAGCCCGCGAGGCATCTCGGAGGCGCCGTCAGCACCGACCGAGGGGGATGCGCTGACGGGCAGGACAGGGGCGACGAGAAGGGGCGGGCGGTCCGTATCGTCCTCGCCGTCGGACGGGACCCGGGCGAGGAAGGTGACCGTGGAGCTAAGGGTCTCGTCGTCGGCGTCCACGACCTCGATCTGCACGGGATAGACGCCGGGTGCCAGGCCTCGCTCGAGGAACGCCCAGCCCGGGATGTTCTGCTGCTCCGAGTTCAGAGTTACCGCCAGGCGCACCCTTCGACCTCCCCCGGGAGCAGCCGGCGCCGCATCGAGGTCGACGCTGGGGATGCCGGCCTTGCGCTCGCCCTCGACCACGTCGAACAGCGCCCGGTTGAACTGCTCCCGGTCCTCGAACCGAGCGTAGATGGCGCCTCGCACGCTGCCGCCTGGCGGCGCGCCCTCGACGGCCAGGTCGATCGTCCACGTGCCGTCACGCGTGATCCACGGCGCCTCCTGGCCCAGTCCCCGCACCGACGGGCCGTCGTCCTCACCCGGCTCCTGGGTTCGTGGTGTCTCTCGAGCTGGTGGCGGTGCTCCGCCGTGGGCCGCAGGCGAGCCGACCGCAGTCAGCCCCAACATCGCCGTCGCCACGACAGCTCCGAGGAGCCGGCGGGGCATCACCGAGCGTCCTCGAAGGCGAGAGTGAGGACGGTGAGCCCGCCCGGCTCGGGGACGAACCCGAGGCGGCGGTACAGGGCCAGCGCGCCGGCATTGCCGACCTGGGTGTTGACCACCGCCGATCGAACCCGTCGGCGACGCAACCAGCGCAACCCGTCGAGCACGAGCGCGGTGCCCACGCCGCGGCCTCGGTGCGTGGGTTCGACGGCCAGTCGCTGGACGTACCCCCGTTCACCCGACCGACCCGTGACGGCGTAGCCGAGCACTTCGGGATCGGTGGCCACGCGAAACCTGGCCGTCGACGTGGCCGCGATGGCGTCGCGCAGGCCCGCCCAGTCGAGGCGCCAGAACGGGTCGAACGCTCGAGCGTCGACCGCCAGAGCGGCGTCGCGGTCGGCTCGTCGGGCGCGGCGCAGGCCCACGTCGAGCGTTGGGGCCGGGGGGAGGTCGGCCAGATCGTGGGTGAGCAGGTGCAGGCGGTCGTGGACCTCGAACCCGGCGGCCAGGAAGGGGGCCCGCTCGGTGGCAGCTAGGGCTCCGGTGACCAGGCGCGAGATCCCGTTGGCAGCGGCGGCGTCGGCGATGGCGCCGATCTCCGCCGGCGTGGGAGGGGT
>Ga0136618_10000692_pt1 | contig 12013 bp, 13 predicted proteins | sample AntDrymUQ3302106_2_FD_104805 | JGI IMG/M metagenome (GOLD analysis project Ga0136618, IMG submission 104805) | Polar desert sand microbial communities from Dry Valleys, Antarctica - metaG UQ330 (21.06) | ecosystem: Environmental > Terrestrial > Soil > Desert | place: Antarctica: Dry Valley... | reverse complement strand
CGCGGCCTCTTTCGAGGCCTTCTGGAGCTCCGAGACGACGAGCCGCAGGGCCTGGGCCCGCTGGCGATCGCCCGACCGAAGGGCTCCGACCGCGTCGGCCTGGACCTGCGCGAGGATCGACATTCCCCCTCAGTGTAGGGCGGCCCGGCGATGGTCCGGCGTAGCGTCGAGCCGAGGGCCGGTGCCCCGGCCGCGTTGCTAAGAAGAGCGGATGGCATTCGCCGTGATCGTATTCCTCGTCGCGCTGGCGGTCATCGCCAGCGAGCGGGTGCATCGCACCCAGGTCGCGCTGATCGGGGCGGCGATTGTCGTCGTGGCGGGCGTGATCGAGCAGGAGCAGGCGATCGAGGCGATCGACTTCAACACGATCGGACTGCTCGCGGGGATGATGCTCGTCGTCCGCCTGACCGAGCCGACGGGGATCTACAACTACATGGCCATCCGGGCCGGCCAGCTCGCCCGCGGGCGGCCGCTGCCCGTGGTGATCGCGCTCACCGGGACCACCGCGGTGCTCTCGGCCTTCCTCGACAACCTCACCACCATCCTCCTGATGGTGCCGATCACCTTCCTGCTCGCCGACACCCTCGACCTCCCGCCGATCCCGCTGATCATCATGGAGATCATCGCCTCGAACATCGGCGGCACCGCGACCCTGATCGGCGATCCGCCCAACATCCTGATCGCCGGCGCGACCGGGCTGTCGTTCAACGAGTTCCTGGTCAACCTCGCGCCGATCGCCGCGCTCACGCTCGTCGTGGTGGTCGGCGCCCTCTACGTCTTCTACCGCCCACGATTGAAGATCGCCGCGGAGAACCGCGAGAAGGTGATGTCGCTCGACGCCCGCCGTTCGATCGAGAACGCCGACGAGCTGAAGCGCACGCTGCCGATCCTCGTGCTCACCATCCTCGGCTTCTTCGCCCACCAGGCCCTCGGTCTCGAGCCGGCCACGGTCGCGCTGACCGGGGCCTCGGCGATGCTGCTGGCCTCGCGCCAGCCGGTCGAGGAGGCGCTCAGCGGCATCGAGTGGGCGACGCTGTTCTTCTTCCTCGGCCTGTTCGTGCTCGTGGGGTCGCTCGAGGTCACCGGCGCGATCGACGAGGTCGCGCAGGCGATCGGCGGGGTCACGGGCGGCAACCGCACGGCCGAGCTCCTCGGCATCACCTGGATATCGGCCATCGGCTCGGGGGTGGTCGACAACATCCCCTTCACGGCGGCGATGATCCCGGTCGTCGAGCAGCTCCAGGCGGGCAACGGCGGAGACGACGCCTACTGGTGGGCGCTCTCGCTCGGGGCCTGCTTCGGGGGAAACGCGACGCTGATCGCCGCGGCCGCCAACGTCGCGGCCTCCGGGCTGGCCGAGCGGGCCGGCCAGCCGATCTCCTTCCTCGGCTTCCTGGCCGTCGGGCTGCCGGTCACCCTGCTGTCGATGGTGATGGCGACGGGCTACATCGCCGTGCGCTATCTGTAGTCGTCGAGGATGAGTCCGGACGCCCTCAAGAGAGCTCTCGTCCGCGAGGTGCCGACGCTTGCCGGCGATCGCGAGCTCGGGGACGCCGTGCGCGAGATCATCGCGAGCGACCTGCCCGCGCTGCCCGTGGTCGACGAGCGCGGGCGACTCGTGGGCCTGTTCGGCGAGCGCGAGCTCATCGCCGCCCTCTTTCCCGGCTACTTCGGGGAGCTGCGCTCGGCCGCCTTCGTCCCCCACTCGATCGACGAGGTGATCGAACGCCGCCTCGAGTGCCGCCGCGACCCGGTCAGCCGCTACGCCAACACCGAGCGGATCGCGGCGGGGCCGGACTTCTCGGATGCCCAGCTCGCGGAGACCTTCCTCCACCACCGCGTCCTGATCGTGCCGATCCTCGACGAGGACCGTCGCGTCACGGGTGTCATCACCAGGTCTGACTTCTTCAGGGCTCTGGCCGATCGCCTGACCGGCCGCGAGTGACGACGTCGAGCTAGCGCTCCGGGGCGTCCGCCCCGCGCGTCGGACCCGACTCGTCGATCACCCGCTCCCCCTTCATCGGCTCGCCCGCCCGCCAGGCCGCGTGCGCGACGACGTGCGCGGAGACCGGCGCGGTGACCAGGAGGAAGGCCGCGACCAGCAGCCCGCGCAGCGCGGTCGGCGACTCACCTCTGAGCATGGCGGCGACGAGCAGGCAGATCACCCCGAGGGCCACGGCCTTGCTCTGGGCGTGGAGCTTCGTGTAGGCGTCGGGCATCCGGTAGATGCCCACCACTCCCAGGGTCATGACCACGAGGCCGAGCACGACGAGCGCGTCGACAAGCCAGACGAGCACGCCGCTCACGAGGGGTGCGACTCGTCGTAGTAGCGCGCGGCGGCGAGCGTGGCCGCAAAGGCGACGAGCGCGAGCACGAGGGCCGCGTCGAGGTAGTAGGTCTCGCGCCGGTCGGCCGCGAACACCGCCAGCAGGCCGACGAGGACGAGGACCAAGGTGTCGAGCGACAGGATCCGCTCCGCGGGGCTCGAGCGGCGCGCGACGAGCGCGACCGAGGCTCCGAGGAGCCCGGCGATCCAGAGCACCGCGAGGTCGAGCACGAGCGCGTGCATCTACGGGAAGACGGGACGCTGGTAGCGCTCGTAGAGGTGCCGCTGCTGGTCTCGGACCCGTTTTGGATCGGCCGCGTCGAGGGCATGCACGAGCATGACCCTCCGCTCCCAGTCGAGGTCGACGACCAGCTCGCCCGGGGTGAGCGAGATCGCGATGCTCGACACTGCGACTCCGAAGTCGCTGCGCTCGTCCATGGGGACCGCGACCAGGCCGCTGACGTGGGCCGGCGTGGGCCGGAGCACGGCGACGCTGACGCGCCAGGTGCCCACCAAGACCTCTCGGGCCACGATCAGCAGGAAGGCGGGAAGTCCGAGAGCGCGCCGCGCGAGCTCCCCGACGCCCGGCGCGCGATGCGCGAACAGGAAGCCCCTCAGGGCGAACAGTACGAGAGCGGCGATCAAGGCTCCGAGCAGGAGGTCGAGCCCCGCGAAGCTGCCGAGGGTCAGGGCGTAGACCAGCACGAGCGCCGCGAGCGCGGACCCGGCCTCGCCCGCGCGGCCCGGGCTCATCCCGCGCCGCCCGCGAGCATGGCGGCCGCGCGCCGGCTGACGGCGAGCAGCGGCTCGGGCCAGAGGCCCAGCGCGAGCACGACGACCGCCACGCTCGCGGTCACCGCGCCGATCGCGCGACCTCCGGCCGGCACCGAGCGCTCCTCGCGCCAGAAGTCGTGCTGGTAGATCTGGAACATGTAGACGAACGACAGGGCGCTGCCGAGCACGAGCAGCCCGAGCACCACGGCTCCCTGCTCGACGCCGGCTCGCAGCACCTCGAGCTTGGCCAGGAAGCCGGCGGCCGGGGGCACGCCCGCGACGCTCAGGGCGCCGACCGCGAAGGCCAGCCCGACGAGCCAGCCGCGGAGCTCCGAGGCGAGGAACAGGAGCGCCTTGTTGAGGCTGTTGACCACGGCGTAGAGGATCGCGGCGGCGTAGCCCACCGGGCCCCCGATGGCGAGCGCGACGATCACGTAGCCGACCTGGCCGATCGACGAGTAGGCGAGGACGCCGGGAGCGCTGCGGCGCGCCACCGCCTGGAGGCTGCCGTAGAGGAGGCTGGCGATCCCGAGGACGAGCAGGACGGGCGCCCCCAGGCGAAGGGTCTCCGGGAGGATGTCGGCGCCGAAGCGCAGCAGCCCGTAGGCCCCGATGTTGGCCAGCGCGCCGCCGAGGATCGCGGCCACGGCGGGCCGCGCGCTGGCGTAGACCGTCGGCAGCCAGAAGTGGAAGGGGAAGAGCCCGAGCTTGACCAGGAAGGCCACGAGCAGCGAGATCGCGATCGGGACCGTCGCGGCCGAGTCCACGGTCGCGACGCGCTCGGCTACGAGCTCCATGGTCAGGGTCCCGGTTACCCGGTAGAGGCCGGCGACGCCGATCAGGAAGATGAACGAGCCGAGCAGGTTGACGACTGCGAACACCAGGCCGGCCCGAAGCTGGCGCGCCTCCTGGCCGTAGGTGGTAAGCGAGTAGGCGGCGATCATCGCCAGCTCGAAGAAGACGTAGAAGTTGAAGACGTCGCCGGTCAGGAACAGCCCGCACAGGCCCGTGGTCAGGAACAGGGCGAGCGCGCCGAAGGTCCGCGAGCGGGTGCCGTGCAGCGCCTCGAACAGGACGGCGGCGAGCACGACTCCGACGGAGACGGCGGCGAATGTGGCCCCGAGCGCGTCCGCCGAGAAGACGATGCCGATGCCCATCGGCCAGCCCCCGGCGACCGTGGTCCGCGGTCCGTGGGCGAGGACGTCGAGCAGGAGGGCGAGCGAGGACGCGAACACGAGGGCCAGGGCGGCCACGACGAGCCACGCCACCCAGCGCCGGCGGCTGTCGAGCAGGGCGAGCACCACGGCGGCGACCCAGGCGATCATCAGAGGAAGGACGGGGCTCACACCGACACCTCCTCCTGCTCGAGCTCCTGCTCGCGGCGGGTCTCGAGCTGCGAGAGCTCGTCGAGGTCGATCGTCTCACTCGTGGCGTAGACCTGGTAGGCGAGCACAAACAGCAGAGCCGCGACGGCCAGCCCGATGACGATCCCGGTCAGCGCCAGCGCCTGGACGACGGGGTCTGAGACAGCCCCGTCGCCGAGCGGCAGAATCGGGGCGCGACCACGGTCGAGGGCGGCGGCCAGCAGGGCCAGGATGGCGGCGTTCGACACGAGCACGAGACCGGCGACGATCCTGAGCAGGTCGGGCTTCAGCATCAGGTAGGCGCCCGAGCCGAACAGCGTTCCGACCGTCGCCGCGAGGAGCAGGATCACGAGCGCTGCTCCTCTTCCTCACCCGGATGGGCGAACAGGTGGAGCCCGGTGACCACCGTGCCGAGCACGAGCAGGCAGACCCCGACGTCGAAGAGCACGGGGGTGATGAGCTCGAGCGTGCCGACCTTCACCGGGCTCACGCCGGGCTCGGGCCGGTGCTTGAGGACGGGCTCTCCCGCGAGCATGGGCGCGACCGCAACCGCCAGGGCCAGGCCGAGCCCGCCGAGCGCCAGCCGGTAGGCCCAGCGCACGGGCAGCAGGCTCTCGGCCCGGCGCTGACCGAAGGCCACGTCCTGGAGGACGAAGCCGACGGCGGCGAGCAGCCCGGCCGCGAACCCGTCGCCGACGTCGGTGTAGCCCTTCACGAGCATGCCCGCGGCGAGGACGAGCAGAGGCGCGAGCAGGAGCCGCGCGAGCGTCTGGGTGGGCAGCGTCACGCCGAGCGCAGGCGCAGCAACGTGGTCAACGCGACAAGGCCCGCGGCGAGCACGGTGATCTCCCCGAGGGTGTCGAGGGCGCGGAAGTCGGCCAGGATCGCCGTCACGACGTCCTTGGCGTGCGCGTCGTCGGTTCGCGCGATCAGCTCGGGTGCGACCGGGTTCGACGGCTTCGGGGTCGAGGTGACGCTCCAGACCACGAAGAACGCGCTCAGGCCCGCCACGGTGGCGAAGAGCGTGTCGCGCACGCGGCGGCCGAGGGGTAGCCTCAACCCGGCCTCCCGGCGCAGCACGCCGGCGGGGAGGCGTGCGAGCGTGACGAAGAACAGCAGCGACAGCGTGATCTCCACCAGCACCGCGACGAGCGCGACGTCGGGGGCTCCCAGGAGGGCGTAGACCGCGGCGAGCGCGAAGCCCGTCCCCGAGAGCGTGAGGGCGAGGCCGAGGTGCTCCTTGGGACGGGTCGTGGCCACCGCCGCGGCCGCCGCGCCGAGAAGGCCGGCCACCAGGCCCAGGTCGTCGAGCGACATCGCGCCCACGCGGTAGCGCCCCTCCCAGGGGGTCACGAGCGCGCCGAGGAGTAGGAGGCCGGCACCGGGAAGGAGGACCGCCGCGACCCGGCTGCGGAGGTCGCGGACCTCGACGTCGTGCACGCGGTCGGACAGGCGGTTCAGCCCTCGCAACCCATACGTGTAGAGGCGCTCCGGTCCCAGCCGCGCGCCGAGGCCGCCGACCGCCTCGAGGGCCGGGCGCAGGCGCGGCTCGAGCCACAGGCCGACCCCCCCGAGAGCGAAGGTCCCGAGCGCGAGCAGGTTCGTCGCCCGCAGGTCGAGGTGGTAGGCCGCCTCGACCGGTGCCGGCGCCCCGATGCTCGACCGGCCGGCCGCCTCGGCGAGCTGCTCGAAGGGACCCACCGCCACCCCGCCGACCAGCAGTACGAGCGCCAGCAGCGCCGGCGGCACGACCAGCCCGGGCGCGAGCGGGGTCCCCTCAGCTCGTGCCGGCCCGAGGAACAGACGCGACCAGAACCGGAACATGTAGACGAAGGTCAGCGTCGCCACGGCCACGGCGACCACGGTGAGGATCGGCCCGCGGGCGAGCGCGGCCTTGAAGAAGAGCTCGTCGGCGAAGAAGCCGAGGGTGAGCGGCAACGCCGCGATGGCCGCGACCGCCACGAGGCTCGCGCCGGCCAGCACCGGCATCGAGCGCCACAGCCCGCCGAGGCGCCGCAGGCTGTCCTCGCCGCCGGCGGCCTCGATGACGGCGCCGGCGGTCAGGAAGAGCGCCGACTTCGCCACCCCGTGCATGAGCACGTAGAACGCGGCCGCGGTCGCTCCGGCCGCCCCGCCCAACCCGTAGAGGGCGACCACGTAGCCGTACTGCGACACCGTCGAGTAGGCGAGGATGGGCTTCAGCCGGTCCTCGGCGAGCGACAGCGTCCCGCCGACGAGCGCGGAGGCGAAGCCGACCACCACGAGGCCGTCGAGCACCGCCTGGGTGGGCGCGAGCAGCGGGTAGAGACGGCCGAGCACGAGCACGCCGGCGGCCACCATGGCCGCTGAGTGCAGGTAGGCGGAGATCGGCGTCGGCGCGACCATCGCCCGGCGCAGCCAGAAGTGGAAGGGCACCTGGGCGCTCTTGGCCAGGGCGGCGACGGCGATGAGGACGCCGGCCACGGTCAGCGTCGGGCCCGGCTGCGCACGCGCCGCGAGCTCGGGGACCGAGAACGTGCCGAGCTCGGCGTAGAGGAGAACGGCGGCGAGCAGCAGCAGGACCGCGGTCGCGCCCGTGACCACGAGCGCCATCAGCGCCGCCCAGCGGGCCTCGGCCTCGGAGCGATCGAAGCCAATCAGGAAGTACGAGCACACGGCGGTCAGGTCGAAGCAGACGAAGATCACCATGAGGTCCTGAGCGGTGGCCAGGCCGATCATCGAGACCATGAAGAGGACGAGCAGCGCGTAGAACGACCGCCCGTCGCGCAGCGGTCGCTTCATGTGCTCGAGATGCAGCGGCAGATAGCGGATCGAGTAGGCGAACACCGCGATCCCGACCCCGCTGGCCAGCAGGGCGTAGAGCGCGCCGAGGCCGTCGAGCGTGAAGGCCAGGCGAAGGTCGAGGCTCGGCGCCCAGGGCAGGTCGATCGTGAAGCCTCCGGTGAGCCACGACGCGAGCAGGGCGGCAAAGACGATCACGGCCGCCGCCAGCGCCAGCAATCCGTCGAAGCGCGGGGGGATCCGCTCGGTCTGGCGCGTCAGCCCGAGGGAGGTCCGGAGGGAGATCGTGGAGGGCATGGAGGAGCAGAGGCCGGGCCGGCGTTGCGCCGGCGAAGGATCACGTAACCGCGACAGTCTCCCGGATCGGCCGAGCCGGCCCGTTACCCGCTCGCCCCGGCCGTCAAGCGCCCACTTAGACTGGCCGCCCCCATGACCGACGGCGCTCTGATCCTCGTCACCGGAGCGCTGCTGGCGCTCGGGATCGCCGCATCGCTGGCCGCCGGCCGGCTGCGCGTCCCGGGCCTGATCCTGTTCCTCGCCCTCGGGATGGCCATCGGCTCCGACGGGCTCGGCCTGATCGTCTTCGACGACTTCGAGCTGACGCGGACGATCGGGGTCGTCGCGCTCGCGCTCATCCTCTTCGAGGGCGGGCTCACGGCCGGTTGGCCGGAGATTCGCCCCGTGTTCTGGTCGGCCGTGTCGCTGGCCACGATCGGCACCTTGATCACCGCGGGACTGGTCGGCGCCGCCGCGGCGTGGCTGCTCGACCTGCCGCTGCTCTACGGGCTCCTGCTCGGCTCGATCGTCTCGACCACCGACAGCGCGGCGATCTTCTCGGTCCTGCGCGGGTCGAGCCTCAAGCGCCGCATCGCGCGAACGCTCGAGGCCGAGTCGGGCCTCAACGACCCGATCGCGGTGCTGCTGGTGATCGGCTTCATCGAGTGGATCGGGCGCCCGGACTACGGACTGGGCGACATGGCGATCCTCTTCGTCGAGGAGCTCGGGATCGGCGCGGTGGCCGGGGTGGCCTGCGGCCAGGGCGCCGTCATGGCGTTCCGCCGCGTCCCGTTCGTCTCGAGCGGCCTCTACCCGGTGGCCTCGATCGCCACCGCGGCGATCGCCTTCGGCGCCGCCGACGTGCTCGGAGGCTCGGGCTTCCTCGCCGTCTACCTGGCGGGCCTCGCGCTCGGCGGGGCGCGCGTGCCGGCCAGGGCGACGATCACCGACTTCCACGCCGGCCTCGGCTGGGTGAGCCAGATCGTCCTCTTCTTCACCCTCGGGCTGCTCGTGTTCCCGAGCGACCTCGGGCCGATCGCCGGAGATGGGCTGTTGCTCGCGGTGGTGCTCGCGGTCGTCGCGCGGCCGGTCGCCGCGCTCGTGGCCACGAGGATCGGGCGCTTCCCGCCACGTGAGTCGCTGCTGATCGGCTGGGCCGGACTGCGCGGCGCGATCCCGATCGTGCTCGCCACCTTCCCGGTGATCGCGGAGGTCCCGCGCGCCGACGTCTTCTTCAACATCGTCTTCTTCGTGGTCCTGACCTCGACGCTCGTGCAGGGCGCGACCTTCGAGCCGCTGGCCCGCGCGCTCGCGGTGACGGCCGACGAGCCGGCGCTGCCGCGGCCGCTGATCGAGGTCGGCGCGATCCGTCGCCTCGGGGCGGAGGTCATCGAGTACCCGGTGGGCGAGGGCGAGGCGGTGGTCGGACGCGTGGTCAACGAGCTCGGCCTACCTCGCGACGCGCTCGTGAACGTGATCGTCCGTGGCGAGGAAGCCCTGCTGCCGCGTGGGTCGACCCGCATCGAGGCCGGCGACCGCCTGCACATCCTCACGCGCGAGAGCGCGCGCGACGAGGTCGAGGAGCTGCGCGTGCGCTGGCGCGAGGGTCCGATGAGGACGCCCAAGCCAGCAGCGCCCCAGGCCGTCGGGCGGGCGACGATCTTCACGGTCCGCCCGTGGGCCCCCGGCGACGGCGACCTTTCCCAGCCCGACCGCCTGGGTGGCGTGGCCGTCGCCCGGCGCCTGCGCACGCGGCGAGAGCGCGGCGGCGCCCTCGTGCTGCTCGAGGACGGACGCTTCGGCATCACCGGCGACGGGCTGGTCGCCGTCGGCGGCTCGCGCCAGCTCCTGCGCTACTGCCGCGAGCGAATCCGGCGCGCGAGCGAGCCCGAGGAGCGCGCGTGGTGGCAGGAGGCGGCGGGCGTCGTGTCACAGCGGGCGGTGGGCTGAGGCCAGGGCCGGCGCCCGAGGAGGCCCTCGCCCGAAAAGCTTCCACTAGCCCAGTCCGCTGGTTACGTCCGGTCAGACAGGCAGCCCCGAGTCGGCGCGGGGGTGCAACCCCGCCAGAGTGACCGTGACGAGCCGGCGGACCGCGGCCTTGGACGGCAGGCTGCTCGCTGCCGTGAGGGCGTGGAGGCAGTAGCTCGCGAGCTCGTCAGGCGCGACATCATCCCGGAGGTCGCCGTTCTCTGCGCCCTCGGCCAGCAGGTCTCGGATGAGGTCGCTGAGCTGCTGCTGCGCTCGGGCGACGTGCTCACCTCGATGTAGGAGTGCCGCGAGTTCGGTGTCGTGGTGCTCGTGGGAAATGAGCGCATAGGCCTCGAGCACAGCTTCGAGCCGCTCGCCAGGGTCGCCAGCTTGGTCCCGGACTTCGGCGAGATGTTCGAGGTGGCCGGTGACCTGACGTTCGTGCCAGGCGAACAGGATCGCTTCCACGTCTGAGAAGTACTTGTACAGCGTCGCACGTCCGATGCCGGTCTCCTCGGCGATCTGCGACATCGTCACCGACAGCAGCCCGTGCTGGGCCACCAGCGCCGCAGTGGTGTCCAGGGTCGCGTCGCGCACCGCGCGGCGGTGCGCCTCGATCGTCTCGTTCCACAGCTTCGGCACCATCCCAGTCTACGTGACGACGATAGGCGAGACACCCTGTCTGCATATCGACGTACTGTCTGGTAACGTCGTTATGAAGACCTTGACAACCACGCGCGACAGAAGAGGACACGCACATGGCTGACCCGCCCCCCTACCGCGACACCGGCGGCGACACCGGGGTGGCGCCCGACCGCGAATCGACCACCGGCGTACCACGCTGGGTGAAGGTGTTTGGGATCATCGCCCTCGTCCTGGTCCTGCTGGTTGTCGTCCTGCTCCTCGCCGGCGGTGGTAGCCACGGCCCCGCTCGCCACACATCGTCCGGTGACGTTGGTGACCCAACACCGCGCTTGGTCGTTATGGAGTCCGGTGGCCTTGGTGGCCACAAACCGCCTGCGGGTGGCCACACACCGTGATGACCACGAGACCCCGCCTGCGCAAGTTCGTGCTCACCGCGCATGTGGTCTCCTCGGTCGGCTGGATCGGCGCGGTCGCTGTCTTCCTGGCTCTCGGCGTCGCCGGTCTGACCAGCCAGGATGCTCAGGTGGTGCGTGCCGTCTATCTCGCGATGGAGCCGGCCGGCTGGTCTGTCCTCGTCCCGTTGAGCCTCGCCTCGCTGCTGACCGGGCTCGTCCAGTCACTGGGCACCAAGTGGGGCTTGTTCCGGCACTACTGGATCCTGATCAAGCTCCTGATCAACGTCTTTGCCACCATCATCTTGCTGCTGTACATGCAGACCCTGGGCTACCTCGCAGGCGTAGCCGCGCAGACGACATTGTCCAGTGGCGACCTCAGCGCGCTGAGGAGCCCATCCCCCGTGATCCACGCCGGTCTCGGCCTGCTGCTGTTGCTCGTAGCGGCGACGCTGTCGGTGTACAAGCCGCGGGGCATGACCCGGTACGGGCAGCGCAAGCAGCACGAGCAGCGTACGGTGTCGGCGGCCGTAGATGCCGCGACCCCTGCTCGGCCTCGACCGAGCGGAACCCTGTCCTGACCTTGCTGAGGTGACGACGGGCATAGGAGCGCGCCTGATACCCAAGCGATGCGTTGCCACCCTCGGCGTGACCAGCACAGCCGACAGCGGAAGGGCCAGGGAGTTGGGCGTGGTCGTGATCGCCGTCGACGCGCACAAGCACAGCCACACGCTGGTCGCTGTCGATCAACACCGACCGCCCCGCCGGACAACTCCGATCTCTCCCGTTAGACAGTCGCCCTCCAATCGCTCGCGCGCTCGAGCAAGACCGTGCTCCATCCCCGCGAGCTCACCCGCCTGCGCTCCGCGAGCGCGGGCGCGAACGCCGCGACCACCTCGCCGGCCTCGGCGTCGAGCAGCCCGGAGACAATGACGCGCTCGGGCGCGAGCTCGAGCACCCGCGAAACGAGGCGCAGCAGCAGCGGGCGCATGAGGTTGGCCACGATGGTCTCGGCGCCCGGTGGCGCCTCGTCGCGGAGGTTGACGCGCTCGATGAGATCCAGCGTGACGCCGTTCGCGCGCGCGTTGCGCTCGGTGGCCTCGAGCGCCGCGCGGTCGGCGTCGACCGCGGTGACCGGACCGAAGCCGAGCTTGGCCGCCGCGACGGCCAGGACGCCCGAGCCGCAGCCGAGGTCGGCGAGCGAGCCAGCGGCCGCCCCTGTGCGCCGCTCGCCGGCGAGCTCGACCAGCAGCTCGAGGCATCCCTCGGTGGTCGGGTGGCTCCCCGTCCCGAAGGCCTGGCCCGGGTCGATCACCACCTCGGCGACGCCTGGCCGCACCGCCGGCTGCTCCCACGGGGGGCGTACGTAGAGGCGCCCGGCCACGAGCACGGGGCGGTGGAAGCGCTGCCAGCGCTCGGCCCAGTCGTCGGGGACCTCGGTACCGCGCACCGTGACCGTCACCCCGGCGATCTCGGCCTCGCCCTCG
>Ga0136618_10000691_pt1 | contig 12018 bp, 10 predicted proteins | sample AntDrymUQ3302106_2_FD_104805 | JGI IMG/M metagenome (GOLD analysis project Ga0136618, IMG submission 104805) | Polar desert sand microbial communities from Dry Valleys, Antarctica - metaG UQ330 (21.06) | ecosystem: Environmental > Terrestrial > Soil > Desert | place: Antarctica: Dry Valley... | reverse complement strand
GACGATCCACTCGACGAACTGGCCGGCGCCCCATCCCGTCGCCCGGTCGATCAGGCTGACCTCGACCGGTCGGCGGTGACCCTGGCCGCGGCCACCACGGCAGTGCGCACGGCGAGCGACTCGGCCCGCGCCGAAGCCGACTCCGCCGGGCGATGCGCGGCGACCGAGTCGGCCCGGACCGCAGCGTGGGACCGGCGGTCGGTCCTCCGAGATCGAAGGGCTGACCTCGACTCCGAGGCTGAGGTGGTGGCCCGGGCCCGCGACGAGCTCGACGCTGCATTGCGGGCGCTGCGTGTGGCGGGGCCGCTCCAGGCCAGCCGAACCGCGACCGCCGACGCCGATGACGCGCGGCGCACCCACCGCGGCGCGGCCGAGGCCTTGGCCGACGTCTCGGCGGCGGCGCCCGATGCGGTGGTCGCGCTCGGCCAACGCCCGCTGGACGCCTCGGCCCTGGTCGACGTCGACGACGAGTGGCTGGGCGAGATCGGCACCGCCCTCGTGCGACGGTCCGAGGAGGTGCACAGCGCGGCCGGAGCATCTCAACGGGCGGCCCAGGCGGTAGCAGCGGCCGAGCGAGCCCGAGCCGATGCAGAGAGCCGGGAGGCCAGCGGGCAACGGTGGTCGCGAGCGGCCGAGGAGGCCGAGTCCAAGCGTGTGACGGCCGAGGAGACGGTGCTCGCCGCCCAGGCCGCGGCGGCGCGTGTCGCGCACCTGGTCGCCGAGATCGAGCAGCTGGCCGAGTGGTCGGCGATGGCTCGGCGACTTCCGGGGGCCGATGCGTCGGTGCTGACCAGCGAGCGGGAGGTGGCTGAGCGCAAGAACCACGAGGCCGACGCCCGCCTGGCCTTCGCCGATCTGCGCCAGGCCCAGCTCGACGCCATGTCCGCCGAGCTGGCCCGCTCGCTGGGGGGAGGTGAGCCGTGCCCGGTGTGTGGGGCGGTCGAGCACCCTCGGCCGGCGCCGCCGGTCGACGGTGCGCCCACTCGAGACGAGGTCGATCGGGCCGAGGCCGAGGTGGCGGCCCGCGCCAAGCGTCGCGAGGAGGCCGATGGCGCCCTGGCCAGGGCCCGGGCCCTTCGAGCTGACCTCCGGTCCGCAGCCGGGGAGGCCGCCGATGACCCCGAGGGAGTGACCCGGAGGCTGGCCGAGCGCCAGGCCGCACTGTCGGAGGTACGGACCACCGCGGACCGGCTCGGCCCGGCTCGGAGTCGCCTCGTCGAGCTGGCGTCGGCACGCGACGAGGCTCGGCGGTTGGCAGCTGAGGATGTCGCCACCGCCGCCGGTCTCGCCGCGACCGCCAGCGGCCACGACGAGGTCGTCGCCACCGAGGCGGCTGAGGTCGTTCGTGTGCTCGGCTCGGAGGCCGACACCACCACCGCCGGGCGGGCGACGACGGTCCTCGCCGGCCTGGCCCAGGGACTCACCGCCCTGGCCCGGGCCCGCACCGCCGTCCTGGTGGCGGGGGCCGCCGAGGCCGAGGCCGACCGAGCCCTTGCCGCAGCGCTGGCCGACGAGGGCTTCGTCGACGCTGGTGCGGCGGACGACGCTGTCCGGCCGGCCCGGACCATCGGTCACCTCACCGAGCGCCTCGCCACGTGGGAGGCCGACGACCACGCCGTCACCGCCGGGTTGGCCGACCCCTCGCTGGCCGACCTCCCCGATGCCCGTCCTGACCGAATGACCCATGAGCGCCGGGCCGACGAAGCGGCCGACCGTCACCAACGACTGGTCGCCGCCGGCGCCCGGCTCGGCGCAGCCCGCGCTCTGGTCGCCGAGGCGGCGACCGAGCACGCCGAGGAGGCGGCGCGCCTTGCCGTGGCCGCCGCAGAACACGAGGTCCGGCATCTCTTGGCCGAGGTGTGCTCGGGTCGCGGCGGCGACCGGGTGTCGCTGCAGCGGTGGGTGCTGGCCGCCCACTTCGAGACGATCTGCACCAGGGCCAACCGGCGTCTAGCGGCAATGACCGCTGGTCGCTTCGCCCTCCGGGTCCACGCCGCCGCCGCTCACGGAGCCCGGGCCGGGCTCGACCTACGGGTCCACGACGCCCACACCGGCGAGGAGCGCGAGGTGACGACGCTGTCGGGAGGCGAGACGTTCCAGGCCTCGCTCGCCCTGGCCCTCGGCATGGCCGACGTCGTCGCCGAGCGCTCCGGGGGCATCCGCCTCGACGTGCTGTTCATCGACGAGGGCTTCGGCAGCCTCGATCCCGACGCATTGCACCTCGCCCTGGACGAGCTCGACCGTCTTCGCGCCGGTGGCCGCATGGTCGGGGTGATCAGCCACGTCGCCGGTCTGCGTGAGCGAATCGGCACCGGCATCGAGGTCCGACGCACCCGAACCGGTTCGGAGGTCCTCGTGGGTTGACCGTCTTCCGCGCGGATGTGGGTGCGATGCCGTCCGCGTGGGCGCGCTCAGGCGGGTTCCAGGCGGGCGATGACGCCGCTTAGCGACAGCACGTACACCTCGCCGTCGAGGTCGGCGTCGATGGACACGACCTGGTCGACGTCCTCGTCGAGCACCGCCGTGTCCGACACCTGGGTGCCGCCGTGGCGCAACGCGCCGAGACCCGGCTTGCAGAAGTCGCCGAACAGGTAGCCGCCGTCGAGGCTTGGGATGCGGCTGCCCCGGTAGACCAGCCCACCGGTGACCGAGCACCATCCGTCGCTGTGGCTCATCTCGAACACCGGGCCGACGGCGTCGCCGCCGCGCACCTCGCGGCTGTCGTCGTAGACCTCCGAGCCCTCGAAGCGGCTCCACCCGAGGTTGGCACCCAGGATCGCGCCGACCGCCAGCCGGTCGATCTCCTCCAGCCCGTCCTGGCCCACGTCGGCGATCCAGAGGTCGCCGTTGGCGGCGTCGAAGCGCAGCCGCCACGGGTTGCGGACCCCGGTGACGGCGATCTCGGGGCGCCCGCCGCCGCTGGCGAAGGGGTTGTCGGCCGGGATGCGATAGGGGCGGTCGCCGTCGGAGCCGGTCGGGTCGATGCGCAGCACCTTGCCCAGCAGCTCGTCCGCGTTCTGAGCCCGGTCCTCGGGATCCCCCCCGCTGCCTCCGTCGCCCAGCCCGATCCACAGGTGGCCGTCGGGCCCGGTGACGATGTCGCCGCCGTTGTGGTTCGGGTAGGGCTGATCGACGGTCAGCAGATCGACCCGGCTCCCGGCGTCGGCCGCGTCGCCGTCCATGGTGAAGCGGGCGATGCGCGTCTCGCCGTCGGGGCCGCTGTGATGGACGTAGAGCACGTCGCCGCCGGGAGAGAAGGCCAGGCCGAGCAGACCCCGTTCGCCGCCGCTCGTGGTCACGTCGCTCAGGTCGAGGGCCGTCCCCGCCTCTCGCAGCCCGTCGCCGTCGGGTTCGAAGGCCACGACGCGTCCCCCCTGTTCGGCCACGTACAGCCGGTCCGAGCCGGGGCGGGCCACGAGCTTGGTCGGGGCCTCGGCCCGGGCCACCTCCGTGAGCTGGATCGCCACCTCGCCCAGCGGGCGCGCTCCGCGCGCCTCGGTGGTTGGCGGCACGGTGGTGGGCGGCGCCGCCGAGGTGGTGGGAGCCGCAGTGGTCGGCGCCGTCGTCGTGGTGGTGGTCGTGGTTGGGGTGGACCCGTTGCCCGCCGGCCCGGAGCGAGTCGTGGACGTGGTCGTGGTCGTGGTCGTGGTCGAGGTCGACGATGTCGACGATGTCGACGGGACCCGGCCCTCGACGGGCTCGCCCCGCTCGCCGCCGGAGCGTGGCTCGTCGTCTCCGCAGGAGGCTATGACGAGGGTGAGGGCCAGGAGCGCGATCACGGCCTGGCGGGGCCTGATCGATGGTCGGATCAGCAGGGGCACCTTCGGCAGTGTGTCACCAGTCTCGGAGGCCTCACTGGTCGCCCCCCACCGGGCGGAGCAGGCCCTCCTGGACGACCGAGGCCACCAGTCGGCCGCCCTGGTCGAAGAACAGCCCGCGAGCCAGGCCACGCGCTGCGGAGGCCGATGGGGTGTCCTGGGCGTAGAGGAGCCACTCGTCGGCCCGGAACGGCCGGTGGAACCACATGGCGTGATCGAGGCTGGCCATCATCACGTCGGGCTCGATGAAAGACCGTCCGTGGGGGAGCAGCGCGGTGTCGAGGAGCGTCATGTCCGAGGCGTAGGTCACCACGCAGGCGTGCAGCACCGGCCCGTCGGGCAGGGTGCCGTTGGCGCGGATCCACACCCGGCTGAAGGGGGGAAGCGCCTTGCGTCGAGCGGACGGGCTCCAGTCGACGTAGCGCACGTCGATGGGCCGGGGCCGGTCGAGCCAATCCTGGCCCGCCGCGCCGAGCACGGGCCTCCAGCGAGCCTCGAAGTCCGGCAGGGACTCCGGATCGGGCAGGTCCGGTGGCATCGGAGCCTGGTGGTCGAGGCCCTCCTCGGGTCGGTGGAACGAGGCCGACAGGTTGAAGATGGGTCGCCCGTGCTGGATGGCCACGACCCGCCGGGTCGTGAAGGACCGGCCGTCGCGGATGCGGTCGACCTCGTAGAGGATCGGCACCGTCGGGTCGCCGGGCCGCAGGAAGTAGGCGTGCAGCGAGTGGACGGGACGGTCGTCGTCGAGCGTTCGGGCTGCGGCGACGAGGGCTTGGCCGGCCACCTGCCCGCCGAACACCCGCTGCACATCGACGTCGGGGCTGGAGCCCCGGAAGATGTTGACCTCGATCTGCTCGAGGTCGAGCAGCCGCACCAGGTCGTCGACCGCCGCCTGCTCCATCGAGCCATCCTGGCAGGCGGCATCGATCCACCTCCTCCGGCGGGGCACAGCGGGTTCTTCGGATGCGAGTCGGACCGCGCCCCTACCATCGCCGGCATGTCCGACGACCCATCGCCCCTGGCCTTCCCCGACGACTTCGTGTGGGGCACGGCCACCGCTGCTCATCAGATCGAGGGCGGGAACTGGAACAACGACTGGTGGCGGTTCGAGCACACACCGGGTTCGGGCACCCGCGAACCGAGTGGCGATGCCTGCGACTCCTGGAACCGCTGGGAGGCCGACGCCGACATCGTCTCGGACCTCGGCCTGGGGTCCTACCGGTTCTCGATCGAGTGGAGCCGCATCGAGCCCGAGGACGGGCTCTGGTCCACGGCGTCGCTCGACCACTACGCCCGCCAGTGCGACGGGCTCCGGGAGCGGGGGATCGACCCGGTGGTCACGTTCCATCACTTCACGACCCCACGGTGGCTGGCCGACCGCGGCGGGTGGGAGAGCGACGAAGCCGTCGAACGCTTCGCCACGTTCTGCCAGCGGGCCGGCGCCCACCTCGGTCCGGACCGGGTCAGCCGGGCCTGCACCATCAACGAGCCCAACATCGTCGCCCTCATCGGGTGGGGTATCGGCGCGTTCCCCCCGGGCAAGGCCGACACAGGCCTGGCCGGCGAGGTGGGCGACCGCTTCGCCGTGGCCCACCGGCGCGCGGTCGAGGCTCTGCGCGAGGCGTTGCCGGGGGTGCCGGTCGGACTCACCCTGTCGATGGCGGAGTGGACCGCCGTGGGCGACACCGACGACGAGCGGGAGGCGGCGCAGGGCCGGATCGAGCGCAACCGGCACCTGATGGAGGACCGCTTCCTGGCCGCCACCGAGGGCGACGACTTCATCGGGGTGCAGACCTACTCCCGCTCCCGATGGGGACCTGGTGGCTTGCTCGGACCCGAGGAGGGCGTGGCCAGCCTGGCCATGGGCTACGAGTACTGGCCCCAGGCCCTGGAGACGACGATCCGGCGGGCGTGGGATCGCACCGGCGGGGCCATGCCCGTGGTGGTCACCGAGAACGGCATCGGCACCGACGACGACGCCCAGCGCATCAGCTTCGTGCGGGCCGCGCTGGAGGGAGTGTGGCGCTGCCTCGACGATGGCATCGACGTGGCCGGCTACACCTACTGGAGTCTGCTCGACAACTTTGAGTGGGCCTTCGGCTACGGCCCACGGTTCGGGCTGATCGACGTCGACCGCTCCACGTTCGACCGAAACCCGAAGCCCAGCGCCCGCTGGTACGGCGAGGTCGCCCGGGCCAACGCCCTTCCCCCGACCTGATCCGCGCTCCGTCTACGTGCCGGGAGGGCACGACCGGTATTGTCATGGCCCTTGTGATCCTGACCCCTCGAGGCCTGCTGGAGCACAGCCGCACCGCGTCGGGGCGGCGGATGATCCGCTACGGCACCGCATCGCTCATCGCCATAGCCATCACCCAGGTGCTGATCGTCGTGTTCCTGCGCGGGTTCGAGTGGGAGGCCGTGCGGTCGAACCTCGGCGCCACCATGCTCACCTCGATCCCGGCGTTCATGCTCAACAAGTACTGGGTGTGGGGCAAGTCGGGACGGGCCCGCATCCGGCGCGAGGTCATTCCCTTCTGGGTCTTCACCGTGGCCGGCTGGTTCCTGTCCACCGGCGCCGTCTACCTCGCCGATCAGGCCACGACCGACGAGTCCCTGGTCAACACGCTCTCGGTCATGGCCGCCAGCATCGCCGGGTTCGGGGTCCTCTGGGTCCTCAAGTACCTGTTCCTCGACAAGATCATGTTCGGCTCCGATCACCACACTCCCTACGACGAGGAGTACGAGGCCGAGGAGGCCGACGAGACAGGGGAGAGCGGCACCGGGACCGGGACCGAGACCATGGTCAACGCTCGGGCGGCAACGTCCGAGATCTGATCGGATCCAGCGCGGAGGTGGACCCAGCGTTGCGCGCCGCTGCGGTCGCGGCCCGGGGTTTCATGCCCCCCGACGAGGGCGACGCCCTGTTCGGTGCGGCAGTGGAGGCCGGCATCGCCGTGCCCGGAGCGCCGTTCGTCGAGGTCGGGTCCTACTGCGGTCGCTCGACGGTGTGGATCGGTGCGGCCGCCCGCCAGGTGGGCACGACCCTCGTGGCCGTCGACCACCATCGTGGCTCGGAGGAGAACCAGGCCGGGTGGGAGCACCACGAACCCGATCTGGTCGATCCCGAGACGGGGCGGATGGACACCCTCCCGGTGTTCCGGCGCACCATCCACGATGCCGGCCTGGAGGACGTCGTGGTCGCCGCCGTGGGCCGCTCACCGACGGTGGCTCACATCTGGTCGACGCCTCTGGCCATGTGCTTCATCGACGGGGGTCACGGTGTCGATCCGGCCCGAGCCGACTACCGGGGCTGGGTCGGGCACGTTGCGGTGGGCGGCACGCTGGCCATCCACGACGTCTTCGACGACCCGGCCGACGGGGGCCGGCCCCCCTACGACGAGATCTACCGGCCGGCCCTGGCCTCGGGCTGTTTCGAGGAGCGTCGCGCGGTGGGCTCGCTGCGAGTCCTCACACGCATCGCCGACTGAGGGCCGACCGGCGACGGTCACCCGGGGCGATCCCCCGTTGGCTGATGGCTGTGGTGCTGATCTACCAGCAACGCCCCGTCGGCGGTCCGCAGCAGGGCGCCGCCGTAGGCGGCCGAGAGGTTCGCAGTCGTCAGCACATCGGACGGAACGCCGGCGGCGACGACCCGTCCAGCGAGGAGCACGACGTGGTCGCCGGACGCGGCCTCGGCCAGGTCGTGGGTCGAGAAGACCACGGTTCGCCCTGCGCTGCGCTCCTCAGCGATGACGGCTCGAATGCGCGCCGCCGACGGCAGGTCGAGCCCGGTGACCGGTTCGTCGAGCAGCAGCAACTCACCGTCTTGGGCCAGTCCCTGGGCGACGGCGACCCGCTGGCGCTCCCCGCCCGACAGCTCGCGCAGGTGACGGGTCGAGAGATCGGACAGGGCCAGGCGCTCGAGGGCATCGCTCACCGCGGTTCGGTCGCCGCGTCCCAACCGACCGAGCAACCCTCGTCCCGCATAGCGGGCCATGGTCACCACCTCCTTCACCGTCACCGGGAGGCGCTCGTTGACGTGGGACACCTGGGGCACGTAGCGGACCCGGGTTCGACCGCTCTCAGCGGGACGTCCGAGGACCGTCAGGCTCCCCGGGCGCGGCGGTATCAGACCGGCGGTGGCGTGCAGCAGGGTCGACTTGCCCGATCCGTTGGGACCGACGAGGGTCGTCACCGCACCCGCCGGGAAGGCGAAGCTGGTGTCCTTGATCGCCGCCCGGCTGCCGTAGGAGAGTGTGACGCGCTCGCCGACGACCGCGGAGCGGCCGATCGGATCGGCGCCGCAGCTTTCGTTCACGATGGACGCCCTCGTGGCCGCTGGGTCACGGCACTCCTCCGCGTCGACGTTGCTGGGTCTGCCCCGGATTTCGTAGTGTAGGAGTTGTTCTCATTCCGATACAACCGTCTGGACAGGTACTTGCCTGGGTGACCCTGATCCGCCAAACTGGGAGTTGTTCTCATTTCGATGAAGACGGCTACGGAGGTTCCCCGGGTGCAAAGAAGACAGCGATCCGGCATGGTGCTGCTGACGACCGTTGCTCTCGGCCTGGCGGCATGCGGTGCCGGTGGTGGAGCTGGCGGCGCCCCGGGAGCAGATGGGCCCCGCGTCGTGGTGACGACGAACATCCTCGGCGACGTGGTCGGCGTCATCGTCGGCGACGATGCCGAGCTCGAGGTGGTCATGCCTGTGGGCAGCGTCCCTCATGAGTTCGAGCCGGCGGCCCAGCAGGCGTCGTCGATGCGTGACGCCGATGCCCTCATCACCAGCGGGGATGGCTTCGAGGAGGGTCTCGTCGATGCCATCGAGGCGGCAGAGGCCGACGACGTGGCGGTCTTCGAGGCCGCGAGCGCGGTGGAGACCCTCGAGCTAGGTGGTGGAGAGGCCGGCGGCTCGCCCGACCCGCACTGGTTCACCGACCCAGTGCGCATGGCCACGGCCGCCCAGGCCATCGCCGAGTTCCTCGTCGACAACGTCGAGGGCCTCGACGCCGACGACATCCGATCCCGGGCCGACGACCGTGCCAGGGAGCTGCGTGCGCTTTCCGAGGAGATGACCGACACCCTCTCGTCGATACCGGAACCGAAGCGCAAGCTGGTCACCAACCACGAGGTCTTCGGCTACTTCGCCGAGCGCTTCGACTTCGAGGTGGTGGGAGCGTTGATCCCGGGGGGGACCACGTTGGCCGAGCCGAGCGCCGCCGAGATCGTCGAGCTGGCCGATCTGGTCGTCGAGGAGGACGTGCCGGCCATCTTCGCCGACAGCGATCAGCCCGACCAGCTGGCCGAGAGCCTCGCAGAGGAGGTCGGACGCGACGTCGAGATCGTTGCCCTGTTCACCGAATCCCTCGGCGACGACGGCTCGGGGGCCGAGACCTACGTGGCCATGATGCGCCAGAACGCCGAGCGCATCGCCGAAGCCCTCAGCGGTTAGGACGGCACCGTGGGCTTCCTCATCGACCCCTTCGTCGACAGCTCCCTCATGCGAGAGGCGTTGGTGGCCGGCCTCCTCGCCGTGGTGACGTGCTCGTTGGTGGGCACCTGGGTCGTGCTGCGAGGCATGAGCTTCATGGGCGATGCCCTCGCCCACGGGGTCCTGCCGGGCATCGCCGTGGCCTTCCTGCTCGGCGTGAACACGACGGTGGGGGCCCTGTTCGGGGCGGCGGTGATGATGGGCGGGGTCGGCCTGGTCAGCCGACGCACCCGGCTGGGGGAGGACACTGCGATCGGGCTGTTGTTCGTCGGGATGTTGGCGCTCGGGGTCATCATCGTCTCGCGGGCAGGCTCCTTCGCCAACGACCTCACCGGGTTCCTGTTCGGCTCCGCCGCCGGCATCGAGCTGGTCGACCTCCAGGTCCAGGCGGCCGCGGCGGTGGTCGTCATCGTGGGTGTGACCGTGCTCTACCGCTCGTTCCTGGTGCTCTCCTTCAACCCGCAGAAGGCCGCACTGCTGGGTCTGCGCCCACGGCTGGCCCATGCGGTGCTCCTCGCGCTGGTGGCTCTGGCCATCGTCGCCTCCTTCCGGGCGGTGGGGACGCTGCTCGTGTTCGGACTGCTGGTGGCCCCACCGGCGGCTGCCGCGCTGCTGGTGCGGCGCGTACCCACCATGATGTTGACGTCGGTCGGGTTCGGGGCGGTGGCCGTCGTTGCCGGCCTGCTCATGAGCTGGTACTGGCGGACGGCGATCGGTGCGTCCATGGCTGGCATGGCGGTGCTGCTCTTCTTCGTGGTGCTGGCCATCACCGAGCTGCGCGCCGCCCTCCACCGCCGGCAGGAAGGGTCCCCGGCAGGGCCGAGCGGACCCTCCGCCGCGTTGGGCGGGTGACGCGGCCCATGGCCTCGCCTTCGCCGAGTCAGCCCCGAGTTACCCTCCCCGCCGTGGCGTCGGAGATCCATACGGCGGTGGCGGACCTCGTCGCCCGAGACGGTCAGCGCTACACGCCGGTGCGACGGGCCCTGGTGGAGGAACTCGAGGACACCGATCAGCCCCTCACCATCCCTGAGCTGCTAACCCGCCGGCCCGGCATGGCTCAGAGCTCGGCCTACCGCAACCTCAGCGTCCTCGAGTCCGCAGGGGTCGTCACCCGCATCGTCGTCGGGGCCGACGAACATGCCCGCTACGAGCTGTCCGAGGACCTCACCGAGCATCACCACCATCACCTGATCTGCGAGCAGTGCGGCACCGTGGACGACTTCACGGTTCCGCCCGAGGTCGAGGATCTGGTCGATCGAGCGCTGGGTCGTGCGGCCCGCCGGAACCGTTTCCTGGTCACGAGCCACCGCCTCGACCTCGTCGGCATCTGCGCGCGCTGCCGTTAGGCGCGCGGTCAGGTCATCGCGGTGTAGCCGGGCCGGCCGGCGGCATCCCACTCCTGCCAGAAGGCGAGGAACTCGTCGCCGAGGAAGGGGTCATCGCCGCGCAGGGCGATGCCACCGCGCCGGATGGTCCAGTCCCACGGGGCCAGCTCGACGGCCCGGGCCAGGTGGGCGGCGGCGGCCTGGCCGTTGCCTCGACCGTGGAGCCAGGCGGCCAGGCGCCGCTCGGCGAGGGCGAGCTGCTCGTCGGGCGTGCGGGTCGGCGGCGGAGCGTTGGCGTCGACCGGCAGCTCGCCATCGCGCACCCAGCGGCGCAGGGCGTCGTGGTGGGTAGCCGAGTCGATGTGGGTGAAGTCGCGGAACTGGTCGTCGCCCGGTGCGATCGTCGGCGGCTTCACGACGGTGCCGTCCTCGTCGACCCACACCACGCTGGGGACGTTGGTGATGCCGTAGCGCTCGGCGGTGACGTGGGCCGCGTCCACGACGACGGGGTAGTCAACGTCGGCGGCGTCGATCCAGGGCCGGGCATCGTCGGCCGAGGCGTCGAGGGCGACGGAGAAGATCGACAGCCCCTCATCGCCGAGCTCGTCCTGGATCGCCTGCCAGGCCGCGAGCTCGTGACGGCAGCCGCACCACGACGCCCAGGTGACCAGCACCCGCTTGCGCCCGGATTGATCGCCGAACGACCGGACCGTTCCGTCCACGTCGGGCAGATCGAGGTCGGGCGCGGCCTCCCCCGACGCGGCGGGCGGGTGCGAGGCGGGGGCCAGGGCTGCGACCCCGTGCTCGGCGTCGACGGCGAGGGGCAGGCCGAGGGCGGCGGCCCACTCGACCAGATCGACCCGGCCGTCGCCGGCGTCGACCGAGCGACCGAGCAGCGCGACGCACACCTCGCCCCGACACAGCCCCTCCGGCTTCAACGTCCAGCCCGTCGCCTCCGCCAGCGCGGCGCCGTCGACGTTGGCGGTGTCGCCCGGCAGGTCGTGGGGGGTGCCGTCGGGATCGAGGAGAGTGAGGGTCGGCGAGGTCACGAGCCCGAGGGTACGACCCGCCTGCGGCCGGCCGTCAGCCGTCGTCGCCCGGCTGCGGCTCGAACAGCGAGAACATCGCTCCCTGCGGGTCGGTGACCGTCGCAGCTCGTCCGATCGGGGTGTCGATCGGCCCGGCGACCACCGTGCCCCGCAGATCGGTGACCTTGGCCAGCGACTCCTCGATGTCGGTGACGCAGAACGCCAGATCCCAGTGGGTGGGCAAACCCTCGATGGGCGGCGGGGTGATGCCGCCGACGACGTCGTCGCCCGCCTTGAACACGGTGTACGGGCCTCCCATGTCCATCTCCTCGGTGGTGACCCCCAGGAGTGCGGTG
>Ga0136618_10000690_pt1 | contig 12024 bp, 16 predicted proteins | sample AntDrymUQ3302106_2_FD_104805 | JGI IMG/M metagenome (GOLD analysis project Ga0136618, IMG submission 104805) | Polar desert sand microbial communities from Dry Valleys, Antarctica - metaG UQ330 (21.06) | ecosystem: Environmental > Terrestrial > Soil > Desert | place: Antarctica: Dry Valley... | reverse complement strand
GTCACCCAGGCCACTGGAGGCACCGGTGACGATGGCGACCCGTCCGTCGAGGCGGAACGGGGAAGAGAGGTCGATGGCGCTCATGGCGCCAGAACCTAGGTGCCGCCGGGCATGGCAGGCTGACCGGAGGAAGGGTTGTCGACCAAGGGGAAGCGCACATGAAGTTCGGCGTGATGTTCGCCAACGTGGGTCCGATGGGCACCGCGGAGGGCGCGGTCGGGATCGCCCAAGCCGCGGAAGCGGGCGGGATCGAGTCGCTCTGGACCGTGGAGCACACCATCGTGCCGGCCGGCTACCAGTCCACCTATCCCTACAGCGACAGCGGCAGGATGCCGGGCCCTGAGGACTCCCCGATCCCGGATCCGCTCATCTGGTTGGCCTTCGTGGCCGCCGCCACCTCCACCATCCGCCTCGGCACCGGCATCCTCATCCTCCCGCAACGCAACCCGGTGATCCTGGCCAAGGAGGTGGCCACGCTCGACCAGCTGTCGGGTGGGCGCGTGGAGCTCGGCATCGGGGTGGGCTGGCTCGAGGAGGAGTTCGACGCCCTCGGCGTGCCGTTCTCGGATCGTGGGCAGCGCACCGACGACCACGTGGCCGCCCTGCGGGCGCTGTGGACGCAGCCCGAGGCGAGCCATCAGAGCGAGTTCACCACCTTCTCCCGCGCCATCTCCCGACCGCAGCCCACCCAGGCCAACATCCCGATCGTCGTGGGCGGTCACAGCCGGGCGGCCGCCCGGAGGGCGGGTCGGCTGGGCGACGGCTTCTTCCCCGGCAAGGGCAGCCACGAGGAGCTGGCCGAGCTCATCGACATCATGCGGGCGACCGCCGTCGAGCACGGCCGGGATCCTGACGCCATCGAGGTGACCACCGGAGGCAACGGCGCGCTGGGCAGCGGCGCCCTCGACGAGGTCAAGAAGCTGGCCGACCTCGGCGTGAGCCGCATCATCATCCCGCCCCTCGCCTTCGACGTGGAGGGCCAGCGGACCGGCTTCGCCAGGTACGGCGAGGACGTCATCGCCCACTGCTGATCAGCGGGGCCGGAGTGGCTCCGCAGGCAGCTCCGGCGTCAGCCGGCCGCCCCATCCGCCAGCTCGAGGAGCTTGGTGACCGTTCGCCAGCCCCGCTGCGTGCCGACCGCACCCTTGCGCCGGCCAAGGTCAGCGGCCAGCCGGCTACGGCCGACGCCGCCCGGGAGGAACAGGTGCAGCTCCGAGCCCACGGCGATGGCCTGCTCCGGCTCGTACCTGTCGAGCGCCAGGTCGGCTAGCGCGGCCTTGGCGGGCCCGTCCGTGAACACGACGTGGACGTGGTCCGGATCCTCGCCGCGCGCCAGGAAGGGGTTGGTGGCCACGACCTCGGCCAGCTGGGCGCGGGTGCGCACCACCACGGCGGGTGAGACGTCGCTCGCCGAGGCGATGACAGCGGCCAGGTCCGTTGCGACCTTGGCGGCGCCATCTCCCGTGGACAGCACCAGGTTTCCGCTCTGGATGTAGGTCGCCACGTCCTGGTACCCCAGCCCGGTGGCGATGGCGCGCAGGTCCGACATCGGCAGCTTGCCCCGGCCGCCCACATTGATCCCGCGCAGCAGCGCCACCATCACCGTCACCCAGAGAGTCTGGCCCGATGGCCAGGGGTCTGCCTCAGGCAGGGAGCGGGCAACGGCGCGGCGGGTGGCCGGCTTGCTGGCGGACGGTCTCCTCGACCAGCCAGGCCCGTAGCCGATCCACGCCGTCGCGGTCCGGCGACGAGGCAGACGACCGGCCAGGCCACCCCCTGAGCAGCTGGTTGAGGGAGCCGACCGCGGAGAGCGCCGCGTCGCTGACCGCCAGCTCCAGATCGAAGCGGGTATGGCACTCGGCGGCGGCTTGGAGGGCGGCGTAACGGCCGGCCAGCCGAACCGGCGCGCTCCGCTCGAGCAGCTCGAACAGCCGGGTCGGTTCCTCGGCCGGCCCGGGGCCGAGCAGTGCGAGCTGCAGCTCTCTCACGACCTCGTCGACCTGGATGCCGCTCGCCACGGCGGCCCGGACCGGCAGTCCGGGGAAGCTGAGGGACTGGCCCGGAGCGACGGTGCGGTGGTGCCCGATGACGATGACGGCGTCGTTGGGATCGGGATGCGCTCCGTCGGAGAGCTCGACCCACACCGACTTTGCGCCTTCGGCCGTCGAGACCCCCCAACGGGTGCTGAGGGCGGCGACGATCTGGAGCCCACGACCGGTCGTGCTTCGCCCGGTCAGGTCGGCCGCACTTCCCGAGGTCGGCACGGGCACCGGCAGCTGGTCGGGGCACGGGTCGAGCACGTCGACGCGAACCCCATCCCCCGTCCGCCTGACGGCGAGCGTGAAGGGGCTCCGGGAGTGGAGCACCGCGTTGGCGGCCAGCTCGGACACGCAGAGCGCGGTGTCATCGACGAGGTGGGCTCGTCCCCAGTCCAGGAGCAGCTCGGTGACGAAGCGGCGCGCATCGCCACTGCTGATCGCCGTGGGCGAGAAGGTGGCGACCCGGACCTCGGGGTCAGGCATCGATCCCATGGTGCCACCAAGAGGCCAGGTGTTCGAACATGGTCGCCTGCCGCACGCGTAGGCATCCGATCTCGCCGGGCGGGGTAGAGACGCCGGCGTACATCCCATCGCTCACAACGGAGGACAGCCCATGCTCGGGTTCATCATCGGCTTGATCATCATCGGTCTCATCGCCGGGTTCATCGCTCGGGCGGTCGTTCCTGGAGATGACTCCATGGGCATCGGCGCCACCATCGTGCTCGGCATCGTCGGCTCCTTCGTCGGTGGCTTCCTCGCCGATGTCCTGTTCCGCTCCGAGGGCGAAGATCGCGGCCTGAGCCCAGCGGGGATCATCGGCTCCATCCTCGGCGCCATCATCGTCCTGCTCATCTACAACGCCGTCACGGGCCGGCGGCGCGGCGCCATCCGCTGACCTCAGCCGCCGAGGACCCCGGGCGGTCGCAACTACGACGCGGAGAGCGTGGCATCGACAACTCCTAGCAAGCCGCGGCGTAGATCCCGCAGTGCCCGGGGACCGAGCTGGTTCTTCAGCGCTCGATCCAGGTCCTCGAAGGTGCGGTTGGCGGCCCGGACCGCATCCGCTCCGCGCGCCGCGAAGGTGATGAGCTTCGCCCGTCCATCGAGCGGATCTGGCCGAGTTTCCAGGTAGCCCAACGCCACGAGGTCGCTGACGAGCTCCGACATGGCTTGCTTGGTCACTCCGGCACGCTTCGCCAGCTCCGTGAGCCGGATCCCGTCAAAGGTGACGTGGGCCATGACGGTGTGGTGGACCGCACGATGGTCCGAGAACCCAGCCTCAACGAGGTGCCCCTGCAACGCGTTCACGACGTGGCGCTCGGCGAGAACCAACAGGAGGAGCAACGGTGTGTCTTCGTTCGGGTACGGCATCCACAGATATTAGTCAGGAGCCTTGACCATTTGGGCAACAGGCGCGACACTCGCCCGACACCGAACGAGGGAGGCGCAAGATGGCAGTCCTGATGGTCCACGAGAGCCCCGGCGGTACCGAAGAGCAGTACAAGGAGGTGGTGTCACGGCTCACCGATGGCAAGGGCTTCAACTCACTCAGCGATTGGCCGGTCGAGGGGATCCTCTTCCACGTCGCCGCACCGATGGACGGCGGATGGCGCGTCATCGACATCTGGGAGTCCGAGGAGGCCTTCGAGCGCTTCGGACCGGCGATCGGCCCCGTGCTGGAGGAAGTCGGGTTCCCCGGCGAGCCCCGACTGTTTCCGATCTACGACATCGTGAAGTAGCTGCAGGCGAAACCGGGTTCTCACCGGCACCGCCGTGAAAGCTGGTGAGAGCCGAAACCGGCTGTGACCAGAGGTTCCGGTTCTCAACCAGGGTGGAGGTGATGGGACTCGAACCCACGGCCTCTTCGATGCGACCGAAGCGCTCTAGCCAACTGAGCTACACCCCCGAGGGATGGCTCAGGCTAGCGGACGGTGGTTGCGGATCAGGAGCCGTAGCGACGCATGGCCAGCTGCGGCTGCGCCTGCCGGCGGGTCTGCTGTGGCGGCATGTACCGCACCTTGAGGTCCTTCTCGGCGGTCTGCTGCTGCAGGCTGACGAGCATGGCGACGTAGGCCACGAAGGCGATGTCGACCACCAGGTTGAGCATCCACACCGTGCCGCCGAGGGCGACGGCGAGCAAGAGGGTGACGACGACGGCGCCGAGGAGGGTGACGAACACGTCGCGCCGGCGTCGACGGACCTCAGCCCGGCGCACGGCGGCCTGGGATGGGGCCGGGCGGTGGGCGGCCAGCTGAGCCACGTTCGAGCGGGGCTGGTGGCGGGGCGCCTCGTAGCGACCCACGTCGAGACGGGACAGGTTGCCGGAGCGCCCGCCGGGCGTGGTGCGCTCGAGCACGTTGAGCTGCTGGCGGAACGAGGCGATGGAGTCGCCCGGACGGCTCTCGCGGCGGGTCTGGAGATACGGGGGGATCAACACGAAGCCCCAGATGAGGCCCAGGATGACAAGTACCAGCACGGTGGTCACGCTCCGTAGCCGTCCTTTGCGCTTCGAGGACCGTACTTGGCGCCTGGTGGACATCGGTGGATGCCCGGCGGCCCAGAGGGTCCGGCGGATGCTGCACTCGATCGGGTGGCCGTCCATGTCGGATGGCGTGCGAACGTTACGGTTGTACTACGAACCGGCGACGACCGCCACCGAAACTGCAAACTATTGCAAGCAGGCTCAGGGGTCGAGGCCGTCGTCCAGAGGTCCGCGTCGGTAGGTGCCCGAACGGCCGCCGGTCTTCTCCCAGAGCGCCACGTCACCGATCACCATGGCCCGGTCGACCGACTTGCACATGTCGTAGATCGTCAACGCCGCCACCGTGCAGGCGGTGAGGGCCTCCATCTCCACGCCGGTGCGATCGACGGTGTCCACCGCCGCCTCCACCTCGATGAAGGTGTCCTCGATCCGGAAGTTCACCAGCACCGCCCCCACCAGCAACGGGTGGCACAGGGGGATCAGGTCGGCGGTGCGCTTGGCCGCCTGGATCCCGGCCACCCGGGCCACCGAGAGCACGTCGCCCTTGGTGACGGCGCCCTTGGCCACCAGCGAGGTGGTGTCGGGCTGCATGTGCACCCGAGCCCGAGCCACGGCTCGGCGGTGGGTGGCGTCCTTGGGGGTGACGTCGACCATGCGGGCCCGGCCCAGTGGATCGAGGTGGGTGAGGCCGTGGTCGGACATGCCCGGCAGTCTATTCAGCCACCGATCTGGCTCATGGAGCGGCGGGGCTTCACGAACTGCACCTGGTTGATGGCGTGCCCGGCCCACTTGGCCCCCACGCAGGCCTCGATGGCCGTGGAGAGGGCGTCGTCGGTGCCGCCCGAGCGCAGCACGGTGCGCAGGTCGTGGTCCTCCAGGGAGAAGAGGCAGCTGCGGAGCTGGCCGTCGGCAGTGAGCCGGATGCGGTCGCACTGCTCGCAGAACGGGCGAGTGACGCTCGGGATCACCCCCACCTCGCCGCCGCCATCCTGGTAGCGGAACCGCTCGGCGGGCTCGCTCCCCCGGTCCATCGCCTCCAACGGGAAGACGGCACCGATGCGCTCGACGATCTCGGCCTGGGTGACGACCTGCTCGGTGGTCCAGGCGTCGCCGCCGTCGAGGGGCATCCACTCGATGAAGCGCACGGTGACGCCGACGTCGCGCCCGAAGCGGGCCAGGTCGACGATCTCGTCGTCGTTCACGCCTCGCACCACGACCACGTTCACCTTCACCGGCGTGAGCCCTGCCTCCACCGCGGCGTCGATGCCGTCGAGCACGTCATCGAGCTGGTCCCGGCGGGTGAGCTGTGCGAAGCGCTCGGGGCGCAGGGAGTCGAGGGAGACGTTCACCCGCCGGAGGCCGGCTTCGGCCAGGCCGGGGGCCACGGAGCGGAGGGTCGCGCCGTTGGTGGTGAGCGACAGGTCCACAGGAAGGGCAGCCAGCTTGGCCACCAGCACCGGCAGGTGGGCCCGGACGGTCGGCTCGCCCCCGGTGAGGCGGATGGAGCGGACGCCGTGGCGCTCCACCATCAGCCGGGCGATCCGTTCCAGCTCCTCGAAGGTCAGGACCTCGCCCTTGGGCAGCCAGGTCATGCCCTCCTCGGGCATGCAGTAGGTGCAACGGAAGTTGCAGCGGTCAGTGACGGAGATCCGCAGGTCCCGGTGGACGCGCCCGTAGGAGTCGACCAGTGGTCGGGGCACCTGGGCTGTGGGTTCGCGGACCATGATCTGACCAGGGTACGGGGCGGACCCCTCGACCATCACGCCTCGAGCTGCAGCATCTTCGTCACGCCGGCCACGTCGAAGGTGCGCCGGATCGTCGGGCTCACCCCCCGGAGCCGCAGATCCGCACCGTCGAGGTGGAAGCTGAGGAGCACCGAGAGCCCGGAAGAGTCGAGGAAGCTGACGTCGCTGAGGTCGACCACCACGGGCTGGCGGCCGTCGCAGGCACCGGCCAGCGACTCTCGGAAGCTCTCCTTGGTGGCCAGGTCGAGGTCCACGCCGACGTGGAGCACCCGTTCGGTGCCCACCTCGAGCCGGAAGTCGGTGCGTCCCTCGGAACCCAATGCCACTCCTGCAGGGTCGATGCGGCTGGGCCCTCTGGGTCTGAAGGCTGGAGGCCAGGGTAGCCTGCGCCGCCGCGGTCAGACCTCGCGCAGGAGCAGCACGCGCACGGGGTCCCCAGCCGGTACGCCATCGCCGTCGGCCAAGGCGACCAGACCGTCGGCTCGGGCCATGGCGGTGAGGTGGTGCGACCCCTGCCCCCCGGCCGAGCGCACGTGCAGGTTGCCGTCGGCGTCACGCTCGGCCCGCACCCGCACGAAGTGCACCTTGCCGTCAGGATGGCGGGCGAAGGCCTCGGCGGCGAGCGCCGGCACCTCGGGGCGGAGCAGGTCGACGTGCCCGGCCATCTGGCGCAGGGCGGGCCGGGCCAGCAGCTCGAAGCTCACCATCGACGAGACGGGGTTGCCGGGCAGACCGAAGACAGGGGTGGAGCGGTCCCCGACCAGACCGAACGCAAACGGCTTGGCCGGCCGGATGGCGATCTGCATCCAGCGCATGTCCCCGATGCGGTCGAGCACCACCTTCACCAGATCGATGTCCCCCATCGAGACCCCGCCGCTGGTGATGACCGCATCGCACGAGGCGGCTCCGTCGATGATGGCGGCGGCGATGGCGGCGTCATCATCCTTGATGCAGCCGAGGTCGACCGCCTGCCACCCGTCCTGAGCCACCAGGGCCAGGAGGGTGGCCCGGTTCGAGTCACGTATCTGGCCGGGGGCCAGGGGCCGCCCCGCCTCCACCAGCTCGTCGCCAGTGGACAGCACCCCGACCCGGGGTCGGGGGTGGGCCAGCACGTCGGTCACCCCCAGGCCGGTCAGCACGCCGAGGTGGCCCGGTGAGAGGACCTCGCCCGGCTCGAAGACGAGATCACCGGCCCCAAGGTCGTCGCCGACCACCCGCACCGCGTCTCCCACCGCCACCGAGGTCTCCAGCGCCACCCGGGCCCCCCCGTCGAGGCGACGGGTGCGCTCCACCACCACGACGGCGTCGGCGCCCTCGGGCATCGGCGCGCCGGTGAAGATCCGCATCGCCTCGCCGCCGCGCAGGGCCTGCCGAGCCGGGTGTCCGGCCGCCACCTCCCCCACTACGGGCAGCTCGACCGGCTCGGTGGCGGTGGCGGTGGCGGTGTCGGCGGCCCGGACGGCGTAGCCGTCCATGGCCGTGTTGGCGAAGGCGGGCACATCTTCCGGTGACATGATGGCCTCGGCCAGCACGCAACCGACGGCGGCCACCGTGCGGGTGCGCACCGGGGCGAGCGGCGCCACCCGCTCGAGCACGTGAGCGCGGGCTTCGGTGAGCGAGATCAGGCGATGCCCTGCTCTCGCACGTACCCGGCCAGCCACCGCCGGAACTCGGGGCCGAGATCATCGCGAGCCAGGGCCAGCTCCACTGTTGCCCGCAGGTAGTCGAGCTTGCTGCCGATGTCGTAGCGGCCCTCATCGAAGGTGTAGCCGTAGACGTCGAGGTCGGGCAGGAGGCCGCCGATGGCGTCGGTGAGCTGGATCTCCCCCCCGGACCCCGGTGACGTCCGATCGATCGACTCGAAGATGGCCGGGGTGAAGACGTAGCGGCCCATCACCCCCCAGGTGGACGGGGCGTCGGCCGGCTTCGGCTTCTCGACGATGCTCGTCACCTTCAGGAGTCGCGGGCTGGCCTGCTCGTAGGCGATGCTGCCGTAGGCGCTGATCTCCTCCAACGGGAACTGCTTGCAGGCGATCACCGCGGCGGCTCCTCGAGACTGGTGGACCTCGATCATCTCCGCCAGCACGGTGGAGTGCTCGTCCATGATGTCGTCGCCGAGCATCACGGCGAAGGGCTGGTCACCGACGTGCTTCCGGGCGGTGGCCACGGCGTGGCCGAGCCCGAGCGCCTCGCCTTGGCGGACGTAGTGGATGTCGGCCAGACCGGACAGGTCGAGCACCTCGGCCAGCAGCGAGTCCTTGCCCTTGGCATGGAGGTCGGCCTCCAGCTCCACGTTGCGGTCGAAGTGGTCCTCGATGGCCTTCTTGCCCCGACCCGTGATGATGAGGATGTCGTCGATGCCGGAGCGCACGGCCTCCTCCACCACGTACTGGATGGCCGGCTTGTCGACGACCGGAAGCATCTCCTTCGGCTGCGCCTTGGTGGCGGGGAGGAACCGGGTGCCCAGGCCGGCGGCGGGGATGACGGCCTTGCGGACATAGGTCATGGCTCGTGTCTACTCGCTCCTCTGAGGGGCCAACGAGTGCTCCTCGCCGCGCCTGAGGCGGCCCAGATTGTCCCGGTGGCGGGCCACCACGAGCAGCCCGCAGGCAGCAAAGGCAGCAACCTCTCCGACCGGCCGGCCGTCCACGATCGCAACGGCCGGGAGGCCGACGGCCACCACGATGCTGCCCGCCGAGGCGGCGCCGACGAGCTTGACGGTCGCCAGCCACACTGCGGCCAGCCCGACCGCCGGCACCGGCAGGAGGACGGCGGCCATCCCGGCGCCGGTGGCCACGCCCTTGCCGCCCCGGAGCCGGCGGGTCGCAGGAGCCACGTGACCGAGCACCGCCGCCAGCCCACACGCCACCCCGACGCCGCGTCCGCCCTCCGCCAGCCCGGCGGCGGCCGCCACCGCCCCCTTGGCCACGTCGCCCACCAGCACCGTGGCCCCGGCCCGCCACCCCATCGTGCGAAACGTGTTGGACGCCCCCGGGTTCCCCGACCCCTCCCGGGTGGGGTCATGGCCGGCCTCCCGACCCACCAGGATGGCGGTGGGCACGGTGCCCAGGAGGTAGGTGGGCACCACGAGCAACCACGCCGGCTCCACCCGCTCACCCTACGGCCGCCCCGCGGGCCGTTGTCGTCGCACCGGTCGTGGCCGCCGAAGTTGCCTTTGCATCGATGTCGTCGTTGCGCCGGTGGGCCGGTCAGGCCCCCGGCCCATCCTCAGCCGGTGAAGCGCGGAGGCGACACGACCGGGGTGGCGGGCGGCGGCACAGCAGGTGCCGCCGGCGCGTCCGGCCCCCGGGGGGTGTCGGGCGTGGGCGGCGGGCCCGGCGGCGTCGGCGGCGGCTCGCCACCGGTGCCGGGGGTGCCGGCGGCACAGCCCGTGGGCCGCACGATCGTGTTCTGCTGCAGCGTCACCGCACCCTCGTCCCCGGGGGCGTTGGCGGCCAGCAGGCGGCCGGTGACGGTGGCCCCCGTGGCCAGGCTGATGCTGGCCGAGGCGAGGATCGTGCCGACGAAGGTCGAGCTCGAGCCGAGGGTCGCCGAGCTTCCGACCGTCCAGTACACGTTGCAGGCCATCTGGGCGGCGGTGGTGCCCGCCGGGAGGTTGGAGAAGGCGACGGTGGAGGCCGACGACGTGATGAGGGTGGAGGTGGCCTGGAAGATCCAGACGGAGTCCGGGTCGGCCTGCGCGTCCAGCGTCAGGGTGCCGCTCAGGTTCGTCGGCGCACCACCGAAGCTGTAGAGGCCGGCCACGAGCTCGAGGCCGGCGAGGTCCGGGCCGATGGGTGTCGCACCGGGGAGGGCCGAGGCGTGATCGAACGCAGCCCGGGCGTCGTCTTCCACCGTGGTCATGAGGCCGGCGTCTCCGACGACGCACGGGGCGGGCCCGGTGCCGTCGATGGAGTAGATGGTGCCGGTGACCTCGGCGCAGGTGAGGCCGGCGTAGCTGCTGCCCGCCGCCGGGCTCAGACCGACGTCGCCGGTGATGGCGGAGGTGGGGACGTTCGTGACCGCGCTCCCCGCCCGGATGGCGAAGGCGGCGGCGGTGCCCAGCCCCAGGGGCGTGGGCCCGGCGCTGGCGGGCGTGCCGGGGAGGAAGAGCCCCGCGCAGAGGAGGAGTCCAACGAGGAGTGTTCCCAGCGCGCGATGGCGTCGACAGCGACGATGCATGGTTCTCCTTCGGCAGTCGTAGTGCTCGGGTTGAGCCTGGGCGATCCGCGGGGTCGAGGGCGCAGGTCTCCACCTCCGAGCGGACGCACGAATCGTCCCACGGTCAGGTCGTTTCGTGCGCGGATGCGTGGCGCGGAGGGACGGGGCCAGGGATCGCGCCACTGACGTCGAGGCGCCGCTAGCCTGGCACTCCCCATCATCGAGTGCTAAGCGGAGGATCGAGCGAGTGCCCACCTACGAGTACCGGTGCAAGGCCTGCAGCAACGAGACCGAGGTCGTCCAGCCCTTCACCGACGACGCCCTCACCACCTGCGAGGCCTGTGGCGGCGAGCTCCGCAAGCTGTTCGGCAACGTCGGCATCGCGTTCAAGGGCACCGGCTTCTACAAGAACGACAGCCGGGCCAAGCCCAAGAGCACGGCCAAGGGCGACGGCAGCGGCGGCGACAAGGCCGGCGGCGACAAGGCCGGTGGGGACAAGGCCAGCTCGGACAAGGGGGGAGGCGACAAGACCGGCGGGGACAAGTCCAGCGCCGACTCCGCGTCGAGCAACGGCAAGAAGGACAGCGGCTCGTCCGCCAAGCCGGACAGCGGCGGGTCCAAGATGGCCAAGAAGACCCCCGCCGCCAGCACGTCGTCCAGCCCCTGACACCCCTTCCGCTCACCGGCCCCCGCCGATAGCGTCGGTTCCGGCTTCCCCCGCCGATCGTTCGATCCGGAGGAAGGGCGCGCCCATGCACCGGACACCCCTACACCGCCCCCGGGTGGCGCTGGCCCTGCGTCGCCGACCGCGTCTCCGCAGCGCCCTCGTGGTCATCTTCGCCGTGGCCTGCGGCGCCGGCGTGGCCGCCACCGTGCACCAGGCCGACACCGCCCGGGCCGCCTGGGGCGAAGCCACCGAAGTGCTGGTGGCCCGCCGGGACCTCGACGCCGGCGACCCCGTCGACGGCGACACCACCCGCCTGGTCGCGCACCCCGGACCCCTCGTGCCGCCCGGCGCCCTCACCGAGCTCCCCGACGGCGGTCGGGTAGCGGAGGCCGTGTACGCCGGCGAGGTGCTGCGGGCCGAGCGGCTGGCCCCCGGCGGCGTCTCGGCGGTGGCGGCTCGTCTCCCCAGCGGCACCCGGGCGGTGGCCGTGCCCGTCGAGGCCGGCACGACCCCGCCAGTGGCGGTGGGCGATCGTGTCGACGTGCTGGTGGCGCTGGCCGCGGAGGCGGCCAGCGACGGACCCCCAGGGTTCGCCCTGGCCACCGACGTGGTGGTCGTCGCCGTCACCGAAGTGGCCGTCACCCTCGCCATGCCTCGCGACGCCGCGCCCCGCCTGGCGGTCGCCTTCGGCCAGGGTGCCGTCACCCTCGCCCTCGTCGGTCGCTAGCCACGTGGTCACAACAGGATCGAAGGTGACCACGCCCTCCACCTCGGCGCCGCCCGACGGTTGGGCACCGCCATCACCTTCCTCACCTTCGACGTGCGCCAGGCTTAGGACCTGAGCGGATAGGTGTTCAGTTGGGGCTCCACCGGTCGCGGTAGGTGATGAGCTTGCCGATGATGAGTACGACGGTGGCGAGGCGTAGGGCG
>Ga0136618_10000689_pt1 | contig 12026 bp, 11 predicted proteins | sample AntDrymUQ3302106_2_FD_104805 | JGI IMG/M metagenome (GOLD analysis project Ga0136618, IMG submission 104805) | Polar desert sand microbial communities from Dry Valleys, Antarctica - metaG UQ330 (21.06) | ecosystem: Environmental > Terrestrial > Soil > Desert | place: Antarctica: Dry Valley... | reverse complement strand
TTTTTTCCAGCAATTGAAATAAAACAATTTTTTCGGTTTCAGTCAGATTGGAATAAACATCGTCCTCCAAATCCTGCCAGAGTTTTTCGACTTTTGAACGAATTCCGATGCCTTTTTCCGTCAAAAAAATACGGGTGGCGCGTCCGTCAGTTTCATCTTTTTGCAAAGTAAGAAACCCGCCGTCAATTAAACTTTTGATCATTTTATTGACTGTCGGCGAAGAAAGGTTAAGACTCCTTGCTATATTATTCTGCCGCTGACCGTCTTCAGACCAAAGCGAAATAAGTATAAAAACCTGTCCGCTGTGAAGCCCGGTACTGTTTAATGCTTTCTCTAGATTTATCCGGTAAGCATTGAAAACCTGATTAAATAGATAATTTATTGTGGTTTTTAATTCCATAGTTTTAGATAGTAACCTAATCTTTTTTTATAAGCAAACTAATAATAAGCAAACTAATAATAATTACTTAGTTTACTTATTATTAGTTTGAAAAGCAAAAATTTTAAGGATGAAAATTTACAATTCGGAAAAATTGTGTCTTTGATTATTTATTTTGTTTAGAGAAGTGCGGGAAGTTAGTTGAAGAAAAGGCTTATTACTGAGAGTTAGTCTGAAAACTGTAATGCCGTTACGCGAAGGTTCTGCGTGACGACATTACAATGTTTTTGACATCACGAAGATTTTTATGCAAGTCCGCCTTTCTTCCAATCACTCAAGAATGAATCTAATCCTTTATCGGTCAGAGGATGTTTTACGAGTTGTTGAATAACCTTAAATGGAAGTGTTGCGACGTGTGCGCCGACAAGCGCCGCATCAACGATGTGCATCGGATGACGAATCGAAGCGGCTAAAACTTCGGTTTCAAAATTGTAGTTATCGTAGATCTGAATAATATCGGCTATCAACTGCATACCGTTTTGACCGATGTCGTCCAATCTCCCGATAAAGGGAGAAATATAACTCGCCCCGGCTTTTGCCGCAAGAAGCGCCTGGGCGGCTGAAAAGCAGAGCGTAACATTAACTTTTGTTCCTTCCGCACGAAAAATTCTGGTTGCCTTTAAGCCGTCTAAAGTGAGAGGGCATTTTATCACCACATTCGGCGCGATTTTTGCCAGTTCACGACCTTGTTTAAGCATTCCTTCCGTATCCAGCGCCGTAACCTCGGCGGAAACGTCGCCTTTTACAATTTCGCAAATTTTAGCAATATGCTCGTTAAAATTTACATCCTTTTCTTTTGCGATTAATGATGGATTAGTCGTCACGCCGTCAATTAGACCAAGCTCATTTGCTTCCCGGATTTCATCTAAATTTGCCGTATCTATAAAAAATTTCATATTGGTTTTCCCTTGTTCTCCTCAAAAAAGTATTAGTTCTATTTCGGTATCAGAACGAGTAAAAAATTTATTGCTAAAACAATTAAAGCCGTAATTGCAAATTTTTTGTTCTTACCGTATTTAAACGAGATAATGCCAAAAATAACTCCGCATATCAACAGCGCAAACCAAATCAGAAAGTTAGCGGAAAGAATGTATTCGGCAAATCCGTAATAATATTGTTTTGACAGATAAAGCCATTGCCAGTAATTATGGGCAAACGCCAGCACAATTGGAGCAATTTCTAAAACATTAAACCATCTGGTTTTTATCGAATCTTTGATTTGTTCCGATATTTGTTCTGTTTTACCTATTTTCCCCATTTTCTCGGATTGATTTTGTAGTTGTTTTAGCCCGACATCAGTTTTAAACTCATCTGATTGAATGCTGCCAAAATCATTCTCGAAAGCATTAATCGGCAAAACTGCGGTTTTTGTTGCGGTTCTAATAGGCGGGATTTGATGCAAGAGAAATTTATTCAGGTCGCCGTCGTTATCTGCAAAATCCAAAAGTTTCGCGCCGTCTTCCAGACAGTATTCGAGCATATTATCAAAATAATCGGTATTACATTTTGAACATCTTTTCATTCTTAAATCGGTTGGAAGGCTTTCATTACCGGATTTGATAATGTTCCAATTCCTTCAATTTCAATCTCGCAAACATCCGCGTCTTCTAATTTGGAAACACCCGAAGGCGTCCCGGTAGCAATAATATCTCCTTCATTCAAAGTCATCTGCTGCGAGATATATCTTACTAAAAATTCGACCGGAAAAACCATCTGCGAAGTTCGCCCGTGCTGCTTAACGATTCCGTTGACTCTGGTGGTCAGACAAATATCACTTGTATCTAAATCGGTTTCGACAAATGATGCAATCGGACAGAAGGTGTCGAAGGATTTTGCGCGGGTAAATTGGACGTCCCTGCGCTGTAAATCTCTGGCGGTTACATCATTCAAAATAGTATAACCGAAGATATATTCGTAAGGATTATCAACATCGGACAAGTTTTTGCATTTACGTCCAATAATCACGGCAAGTTCGCCTTCGTGTTCAACTTGAATAGATTGGGGCGGAAGTAGAATTGAATCGCCGTCAGTAACGACTGCGGACGGAGCCTTTAAAAATAAAAGAGGTTCTTTCGGAACTTCGTTACCGAGTTCGGCTGCGTGTTCGGCATAATTGCGACCGACACAGACAATTTTTGAAGGAACAACCGGTGGGAGAAACTTTATTGTATTCCGGTCAAAGTAAACGGTTGACTTTTGATCGTTTTCATACAGATAAACTCTTGCGCCCAACAAAACTCCGGTTTTAATTTCATCGTTAACTGCAAAACGGCAGATTTTCATAATAATGAGTGTATAAAAAGGAAAAAAGGAAAAAAGGAAAAATCAGGGAAGCGTTTCAGAAACAACCTCCGACGGTTCGCTAACGTTTCCGGCATTATCAATGGCAATCAGATAATAAAAATAAGTTTTGCCCGACTCGACATTTGTATCTTGAAATGTATTTGTCGTCAGCATATCCCCTGTTAATAACGACCATTCGGATTTTTTTAGATTTCGGTCGGTCGAACGATAAATCCGATAGCCGGCAATATCTTTCTCGGTATTAGCGGCAAAGAAAATTGACAGATTATTCGGCGCGGCAGCAATCGTAATCGCATCCGGCGCATCTGGAACAAAAGAGTCAATCGGAATTATCTTTACTATATTTGACTCGAAACTTTCGAGCGGTTCTCCATTATTTCCGAGCGAAACAGCTCTTACAAAGTAAAAATAGTCTTTATTGAATTCAAAAAAATTGTCCGTATAATTAGTTCTCGAGATTGGAGTTTCATTCAGGAGCTTTGCCGTTTCTGTTTCAGAATTTGAGCGGTATAGATTATAACCCAGAAGATTTATCGGAGTTGTGCCGTCAACATTCGTTTGCGGCGCTTTCCAATCGAGCAATATCGCTTCTTCTGTTGCCCTGGCTGTTAAAAAGACAGGATTATTCGCTGCCCTGGCGGACGGTTCAATCAAAAAGAAATTTGAAAAAGCAGCTTTTTGTCCCGAAGAATTGACAAAACGAATAGCATAACGCAGGCGGACGAGTTGACCGGCGAATTCAAGTGTATCGGTATAAGAAATTTTTTGAAGAGCAAAATCACTATCGGAAATCGGGAGCGACGCAATCAATGTGCTGCGTGAAGCAAATTCTTCTTCAGAAAGAGTCAAAGATGAAGCCGACGGTTCGGCAAGACGATAAATGTCGGCGCGATTTATATTTAATACACTGCCGTCGGGAGCGTTTCTCGCGGTCATTTTCCAGGATAAAATAATACTGCCTCCTTTCTGAAAACCGTTTATTTCAATTCTCTGAGTTACTCTCTCATTCGGAGGAAGCGGCGGCTTACGTTTCCCGCAGCTTATTGTCGTAAGCATAGCAAAAAGTGTAAACGCTAATGCCGCTTTAATAATAAGTCTATTGCTTAAAAAGAAAGGTTTAAGTAAGTGCTTTAACATTGGTCTATTTTAAAGAACATATTGTCTTAAATTTTGATCCCGGATAAGACCGCCAAGTTTGTTTTGAACATAGTCCGCGTTGATTGTTTGATTCTTTTCTTCGATCTCATTGCCGAGAAAACTAATTTCTTCGAGCAGCTTTTCTAAAAGAGTATGAAGCCGCCGGGCGCCGATGTTTTCGGTTGATTTATTGATTTCTTCGGTCATTTCAGCAAGCAGTTCGATAGCGTCTTCAGTGAAATTAAGCACAACTCCTTCTGTGTTAAGCAGCGCTTGATATTGTTTAATAAGCGAATTTTTAGGTTGTGTAAGAATTCGCTTAAGATCGTCAATTGTTAATGGTTCAAGTTCGACGCGAATTGGAAATCTTCCCTGTAATTCGGGAATTAAATCGGAAGGCTTGGAAACGTGAAAAGCGCCGGCGGCAATAAAAAGTATATGTTCGGTGTTGACCATTCCGTATCGAGTATTAACATTTGTGCCTTCAACAATCGGCAGCAAATCTCGCTGTACTCCTTCACGGGAAACGTCCGGGTTGCCGCCGGTTTCTCTGCCTGCGATTTTATCTATCTCGTCGAGGAATATAATGCCGGAAGATTGTGTCTTTTCGATAGCGGAACGGGTAATTTGTTCCATATCAATTAAATTCTCCTGTTCATCCCGGATCAAATATGAACGCGCCTCGGAAATTTTCATCTTCCGTTTGACGCTCTTTTGCGGAAAGATATTACCAAACATATCCCGAAAATTTACGCCCATTTCTTCCATTCCCTGACCACCGACAAAATCAATCATCGGCGTAGAACGGTCCTGCGTTTCGATTTCAATCGGGCGGTCGTTTAATTCGCCGCTTCGCAATTGTTCACGTAATTTTTCGCGGGTTCTGTTTTGCGGTTTCTCGTCGGTATTCAATAAGTTTGATTCATCAAAATTGTAAGAGTAGCCGGAACTGGAATTAGGAATCAGAATATCCAAAATTTTCTCTTCGACGTTGTGTTCCGCCTGCATCTGAATTTCTTCAAATGCGAGTTGTTTTGTCATATCTACCGCAATATCGGTCAATTCGCGCACCATACTTTCAACGTCGCGTCCGACATAACCGACTTCGGTAAATTTAGAAGCCTCGATTTTAATAAAAGGCGAGTTGGCAAGCCGGGCTAAACGGCGGGCGATTTCCGTCTTTCCGACTCCGGTCGAGCCAATCATCAAGATATTTTTCGGCAAAACATCCTGCGCCATTTCGGGCGTTAATTTTTGCCGCCGGATGCGATTTCTAAGCGCGACCGCTACCGCTCGTTTGGCATTATCCTGCCCGACGACATATTTATCCAATTCGGCAACGATTTGACGAGGAGTCAAATCGTCGAGCTTTATCTGCTGAGCATTTTTTTGTGTTTCACCACTAAGATATATCGGCATTGTTTAGTTTGGTAAAAATATCAGTAAAAAAAGTAAAAAATAAGAAAAAAGTTACAATTCTTCGATGACAATATCGGAGTTCGTGTAGATACAAATCTCGCCGGCAATTTTCAGAGCCTCTTCCGCAATTTCTTTGTTGGTCAGATTTGTATGTTTTAAAAGAGCGCGGGCGGCGGCAAGCGCAAACATACTGCCGGAACCGACCGAGAGCAACCCTTCATCAGAAGAAATAACATCGCCTTTCCCGGAGATTAAAAACGCATCCTTTATATCGGCGACGATAAGCAGTGCTTCGAGATGTCGCAGATATTTATCGGTTCGCCAATCCTTGCTGAGTTCGATGGCGGCTCTTTCCAATTGACCTTGAAATTGTTCGAGTTTTGATTCAAATCTCGTCAGAAGCGTAAAAGCGTCGGCAGTCGCACCGGCAAAACCGACTAAAATTTTGTCGTTATAAATTCGTCTGACCTTTCTGGCGTTACTTTTGATAATTGTTTCGCCGAGAGTCACCTGCCCGTCACCTGCCATCGCCACTTGTCCGTTTCTGTGAACGAGTAGAACTGTCGTTGAACGGATTACATTATTAATATTTTCACGCATCATAAAAAACATAATGATAAATCTTTAATCTCAAATGCTCAAATTGACAGATGACACTCACTTGTTTGAACATTGAAGAGTAATTGAATATTTAGCCGTGACTATAACTTCTCAGTGCATTTTGTGAATATGAAATTTTTAACAAATACGCTCAGGTTAAGTCTTGGAAGTTGATTGTTAAGTCTTCAATTGTTTAAAATTAGGTCTCATAATCTGATAGAGGGAACTAGTTCAAGAATAGAAAAAACAGGAATTTTTTCTATTTACTAAATTACACGATAGGAGCTGAATAGAACTTGTGAAATTGCTTCAACCGCAAACGGTTAAATTAGGATTGGAAAAAAGTTTAGACGAAGAAATAAACCTTCTCAAAAATAAAAGAATCGGACTCATTTGTAACCAGGCTTCGGTTAATCATCAATATCAGCATTGCGCCGATTTGTTTTTTGAAAACCCTGATATTGATTTAGTTTCTTTATTTGGACCCCAACACGGAATTCGCGGCGATGTGCAGGACAATATGATTGAAACTCTTCACACATTAGACAAAAAAACCGGATTGCCGATATTTTCCCTGTATAGTGAAACCAGAGAACCAACGGCAGAGATGCTTTCGAGGATTGATACAATTGTTTTTGACCTTCAGGATGTCGGTTGCCGCGTCTATACATTTATCTATACGATGGCAAACGCAATGCGCGCTTGCGCCAATTCCGGCAAGGAATTTATCGTTTTGGATCGCCCGAATCCAATCGGTGGTGAAATCATCGAAGGTAACACTTTAGAAAAAGGAAATGAATCTTTCGTCGGACAGTTTCAGATACCGATGCGGCACGGATTAACAGTCGGGGAATTAGCTCAACTATTTAATGAAGAGTTTCATATAAATTGTGATCTAAAAGTAGTTACGATGGATGATTGGAAAAGGAATTTGTATTCCGATGAAACCGATGCCCCGTGGGTTATGCCTTCGCCGAATATGCCCACGGTTGAAACGGCAGTCGTATTTCCGGCAACCGTCTATTTTGAAGGAACTCAGGTGTCGGAAGGTCGCGGAACGACAAAACCTTTTGAAATTATCGGCGCACCATACATAGTTGCGAAAGATTATCAGGAGGCTCTGGCAAAACTCGAACTTCCAGGAGTTATTTTCAGGGAAATAAACTTTTTACCGACTTTTCAAAAATATAAAGATGAAGTCTGCGGCGGCGTCTTTTTGCATATTACGGATAGAAAACAATTTAAGCCGGTAATTACCGGAATAGCGTTGATAAAAACTTTATATGAATTATATAGAGAAGAATTCAAATGGAAAAATCCGCCTTACGAGTATGTCTACGATAGAAATCCGTTTGACGTTATTGCGGGAACGACTACGACCAGAGAACAAATTGAAAATGGTTTGAATTTGGAGAAAATAGAACTTTCCTGGAGCGACGGCGTAGAATTGTTTCGGGAGACGAGAAAAAAATACTTGTTGTATTGATTAAAGTCTTTTCTAGAAATTTGTAACCTACTTGATTAACACAGTTACGACATTTTCCTTAAGTTAATTGTCAATGTCTGATTGCCGACACTTAAAGTTATATAGTTACAAATTAGAGAAAATTAAAGAAAAATAGAGAATAAAATAGAAGATAATAATGAATAATTTATTTTTTACCGGACTTATTTCCTGGTTTCTGCCGGGTGTTGGACACATATTAGAAGGGCGGTTGAAACGAGGAATTATAATCGGAGCGACTATTTGGTTGTTGTTTATTATTGCCGTTTTAAGTGGCGGAGCATATTACCCCGGATTTGAATTTAAGGACGGCGCACTGCTTTATCTTTTAAATATATTCGCGCGGGTGGGTAATGGCTTAGGGGCATTCATAAGTTTTTGGTTAATGTCCAGTCCGCCGCCGAATGTTGCCGCCTGGGCGACTTTTGAATACGGCGGAAGGTTTTTGGAAATTGCCGGATTACTCAACTACCTGGCTGTTTTGGATGCGGTTGATATTCATCTGGGGAGGAAGAAATGATTCATTTTTTATATTTGGTCGGATTTGCAATATTTGTTTCAATCGCATTCGGCGCTTTTACCAATGGAAATTCCAGAGATAAATTTTTTTCAGGTTTAAAAACCTTCGCTCAATTTCTGATAATCAGTTTAGTTTTGGCGTGGATATTTTATTTTCTGCCGTGGTAATAAATAATGAGTTTAATCGAAACAGAAGGGTTGATATTAAAAAGCTACAGTTTAGCTGAAGCCGATAAGATTGTTATTTTTCTCACGCAGAGCCAGGGTTTGGTGCGCGGCGTCGCAAAAGGAGCTAAACGATTAAAAAGTAAATACGGCGGAAGTCTTGAGCCGTTTTCCATAACGCAAATAACATATTTTCAGAAGGAAGAGAGGGAACTGGTCACCATTCGTGAGAGCGAATTAATCAAATCATATTTTGAAAGCGCCAGCAAACCGATTTTTCTGCAAAAATTCGCGTATGTTGCCGAATTATTAATTGAATTTGCTCCTCCGCACGACCCGAATGAGCGGCTTTACAGAATGGTCAAGGTTTGCCTCGAAACGGCATCGGAGATAAAAGAAAATCTCGAAAGCGTCGTTCTTTATTTTGAACTTTGGCTTTTGCGTCTGGGCGGTTATTTACCCGATTGGAACAAATGCGACAATTGCAAACGGCAATTAAATGAAGCAGAAAAAGCAAATTTACAAATTAATTTTCATCTGCTTTGTTCTAATTGCTCAAAAACAAAAAGCAGATTGATAATCTCGCCTATTCAAAAACAGATTTTTAATACCGCGCAGAAAGTTTCTCCCTTGAAATTCGTGGACTTTACAAAAGACCGACTGGTTGATGTTCGTGAAATTTCTTTTATTCTCAAAAAAATAATTTCCAATATTCTTGGAAAGGAATTCGTCGGGGAGAAGGTGTTAGTTGTCAGCTCCTGAAAACAATGAAAAGATTTAGTTGGCTAATCTCAAAGTATTTGCTGCAAGCAATCACACCTTATTTTATTTTTACATGGCTTTTGATAAGCGTTATTTTGTTTGTTCAGCAGGCGAGTCGCTATTCGGATATTTTTTTTAGCGCCAATATACCGGCGAGTTTGGTATGGCAGTTAACTTTTGCGCTTGCTCCAAACGTCATCGCTTTCACCTGTCCGATGGCGATTTTAATCGGCGTTATTATCGGGCTTTCCAGAATGCAGGGCGATAGTGAACTGGTCGCCATCCGGGCTGCCGGAATAGGTAATTTACAAATTACTTTACCGATAATAATTTTAGGTATTTTTCTTTCCTTTTTCGCTTTTTTTATAAATTTGAAAGGCGTTCCGTTTGCCGCGCAGATTATTCGCAAAATTGCCGTTCAAACCGCAATTTATAAATTAGAATCGCCTATCGAACCGGGAGTTTTCAACACGGAAATCAACGGTTATACAATTTACGTCAAAGAAGGAGATATTCAAAACGGCGCCTGGAAAAATATTTTTATATATCACGAAGATGTTGATAATAATGTTGTGCGTCTGATAACCTCAAAAAATGGTCGTTTAGATTTTAATGAACAATCAAATGAATTAGTGTTGGAAAATGCAGTCATTACGACCTTATCTACATCAACTCAAAATTCTAACGAACAATTCAAACCGCAAATTTCAGAGAAATCCATGGAGAAATCCATTGAGAAATATGTGTCGGAAAATGTCGGGCAAGTGCGTTTGGCAATCCAGACAAAACGCGGCGAACTTATTGATAAATTAAGCAAAAGCGAGCAAGCGGCGGAAGAAATGGGTTTGACCGAACTTTATGTTTTTATACAGGGCAAAGAGGGAAAGGAAAAAATTGAAGCACAAGTTTTGTGGCAGAGAAGAATACTTCTTTCAATAACGCCTTTGATTTTTGCGCTTTTGGGAACCGGTCTAATCCTGCGGATTAAGCGGGCAAGCCGGGGATTCGGAGTTTTTTTGGCTTTAATTATATTGGTCGGATATTATTTATTAGCACTTTTAGGAGAACAACTTGCCCGAACTGAAGCGATAAGCGTTACGGCAGGCGGACTTTTACCATTTATTATAAGTTGTGGATTGATTGTCTGGTTATTCGTCGCGCATAGCTTTTACAAAAAAACTATGCCTTTGTCTTTTTTAAATGAGTATAATCCAATTAACTTCTCGAAAGAAACAAATAAAATATCGAAGAGTAATTTCTTTAAAGACAATTTTTTTAAGGACAAATTTTTTATAGATTTGACATCAGGAATTCTCGATTTCGACATCATTGCGAGTCTGTTGAAGTATTTATTTCTGACCTTAGGATTTTTGTCTTCGATATACTTGATATTTACGGCTTTTGAACTCTGGAAATTCGCCGGAACAATCAACAACGGTTTTTACCTTTTACTAAAATATCTATTTTTTCTTTTACCTTTTATTTACATCCAACTCGTGCCGTCGGCATTGATGATTGCAACGCTTGCCACTTATGTTATTAAGTCGCGCCAGAATGAAATTGTCACCTGGACAGCCGCCGGACAGAGCGTTTACCGGCTGCTTTTACCCTGTTTTTTATTTATGATTTTTGTCGGACTTATAAACTGGCAATTTCAGGAGAGAATTTTGCCGAAATCCAATCAGCTGCAGGACGAATTGCGAACTCAAATTCGCAATCGCGGAAACATATTAAGTAGAGAAGGGAAGTTTTGGGTCGCCAATGATAAGCGGATTTACTCGTTTAATATCGAGGAAAACACACATTCATCAATAGAAACAGTAAAAAAAGTAAAAAATTTGTCAATCTATGATTTTTCTGGAAATGATTCCAGATTGCAGACAATCCACCGAATCCCGGAAGCTGTCTGGGATGAAAACAGCATTCATTTTGAAAGCAAAGCCGAAAGAATCAGCCTGGCGAACGGACAAATTATCAATCAAGTTTTAGACGGCGGAGAGATTGCCGAGAACACAAATCCTTTTAATAATTTATATAAAAAACCGACTCACCTGGACACCCTTCAAACGAGAGAACAGATGAAAAAAAGCGAATCGGAGGTTGAGCGGAGAAACTATGCAATCGCATTGGAAAAGAAGCACACGACACTGTTTTTGCCGTTTATTATTACATTGTTCACCGCTCCTTTCGCACTCTCCCTGAGCCGAAAAGGGAAAGCGGTAACGGTCGGATATGCCGTCGGCGTGTGGCTTTTATTTATGGGAATGACGAGTGTTTTTGAACAGTACGGGCTAAACGGGTTTATCTCGCCGTTTTTCGCGGTTTGGAGTCCGCTCTTTGCTTTTGCAATGCTCGGCGTTTATTTGCTCTCTAAAATTAGAACCTAAAAAAGAGGTGCAAAATTTCCACACCTCTTTTTTATTTTTTTATATTTTTACTATTTCGCAAGTAATAATTTATGTTCCGGTTTCCCATGATGACATATATTCAAGCATTTCCGGCGTCAGCGTATCAATTGAAACGCCCATCGCGCGAAGTTTTAGAGAAGCGATTTCCTGGTCAACTTCGGCGGGCAGAACGTGAACGCCCGCGCTTAGTTTGCCTTTTTCCTTCACCAGATATTCAGCCGACAAGGCTTGATTGGCAAAACTCATATCCATCACGCTTGCCGGATGTCCTTCGGCGGCGGCTAAGTTGATTAAGCGACCTTCGCCCAAAACAATAACGCTTTTGCTGCCGTCATTGAAAGAATATTCCTCAACAAACGGGCGGCGCGAAACCGGCGCGGAACTCATCTCGCGCAACGCTTCGAGATTCAATTCCAAATCAAAATGACCGCTGTTGCAGACGATTGCGCCGTTCTTCATCGCTTCGAAATGTTCTTTGTCAATGACGTGACGGTTGCCGGTCACGGTCACGAAAATATCGCCGACTTTGACTGCTTCCTTCATTGGCAGAACGCGGAAACCGTCCATTACCGCTTCAATCGCTTTAATGGGGTCAATTTCGGTTATCACGACGTTTGCGCCCATTCCGCGAGCGCGCATCGCGCAGCCTTTCCCGCACCAGCCGTATCCGACGACGACTAAAGTTTTTCCGGCTAACAAAATATTGGTCGCTCTGATAATTCCGTCGAGAGTGGATTGACCGGTGCCGTAGCGATTATCAAAGAAATGT
>Ga0136618_10000688_pt1 | contig 12030 bp, 8 predicted proteins | sample AntDrymUQ3302106_2_FD_104805 | JGI IMG/M metagenome (GOLD analysis project Ga0136618, IMG submission 104805) | Polar desert sand microbial communities from Dry Valleys, Antarctica - metaG UQ330 (21.06) | ecosystem: Environmental > Terrestrial > Soil > Desert | place: Antarctica: Dry Valley... | reverse complement strand
TGGTGTCGGAGTGGGAATCGGCGTTGATTCAGGTTTCGATAGTATAATCGGAGCGACTTTAGTTTTCGGACTTTTTTGTCGAATCGCCTCGACAAGTTGATTGCCCGCGCCGCCATTGACGAGTTCCTTTTCAATTTCCGGCGTAAGTCCAAATGTAATTCCGCGCATTTTGACGGCATCGGTCAAAAGTGTGTTTCTATCGGCTAAAGTTGCTTTTTTTGACCGCAACCCGATTAAAATATCGGCTAAACTCAGTTGTGCCGGCTGCGTCTGTCCGCGCAAAACAAACGGCAGCGAAAGCAGCAGCGACATCAATAAAAAAATTGAGAAAAGATACGAGCGCGTTGATTTGATTTTGGAATGAAACATAGCTTTCATCTTTTTATTTCTTGAAGTTCAACAAATTAACTTTAAGTTTTTCGCAGGTTTTAATTTTTTAAAAGTCCAAGCAGCCACGTTTTTGTTATCTTTCGGCGATTCGATTAATTATCATTGATAAGGTCGTCAACCGTTATGGCTTTCTGTTTTTTGGGCTGTGTTTTTGGCGGCGGCGGAATTTGTTTTTCAACTCGCGGCGCAAGCGGCGGCGCGGTTTTATTTCTCAACGGAGGACGGCTGACCGGCGTTTCGGTCAAACTCGGCGTTTCGACAAAGTCAGGCGTTTCGGAAGGTGTCGGCATCGCACTTGTTTCAGGCGTTGCTTCAATAATCGGCGCAGGCGCGGTTTCGACAGTCGGTTCAGCGATAGCTGTCTCTACCGGAGAAGTCGGCTGTTCTAAAACTATCTGAATCGGTTCGGCTGTTCTGAATAACCGGTAATACCGAATTCCAAAAAATGCTCCGCCGAACATTAATAAAACCAAGACACCGACCGACATTCGCCTCCAGATTTTATTATCTTTTTGCGGTTGGGCAAACATGTCTTTGAATTCATCAGACGAATTTTCGGGCGCGACACTTTGTTTTGTCGGTTCGGGTATAATAGCCGCCGAAGTAGATGCCTGTTTGAAAACTTTCGGAGAATTTATTGCTGCCACTAAAGATTTTTTATCGCCGGATTTCAACGATTCGTCAGTGTTTAAATCTAATGATTCCCTACCGCCCGATTTCTCGGTTTCTTTTTCCAACAAACGCTTTTCAGCTTCGGCGGCACGCTGCTCGGCTCTTAATCTCCGGGCTTCCGATTCACGCAATTTTTGTTTTATCAACTCGGTTTGCCGCTTTTGCTCCGCTTCGATTTCCAATCTCTTTTGTTCGTCAACCCGGCGTTTCTGCTCCAAACTTTTGTTTTCCGTTGACGGTATTTCCAACACAACTTCTTGTTTTTTCGCTTCCTGCGCATCGTGTTCTTTTGCTCGCACAACGGCTGTCCGCAATACCTGGCGCATTACCAGCGCCGAATGAAAACGATTTTCGCGCTTAATTTCCAGTGCTTTCATCAAAACATCGGAAATCTCGGGTGGAATCAGCGGGTTGAGATGCTTCGGAGTCGGCAGAGGATCGGATTTGCCTTCCAAAATATCAATCGAACGTTCAAGCGCGTCAACCGGAAGCCGCGCCGTCAGCAAATAATAAAGCGTTGCACCGAGCGCGTAAATATCGCTTCGCGCATCCGCCGGTTGATTTAGAATCTTCTCTGATTTTTCGTCATAGCTGTTCGCAATCACATTCTGAGATGCCCGGTCGAGTCCTCCCCAAATTTGTTCGAGCGACGAATAATGCAGAGCCGTGTGGTCGATAGTTTGATTCGTATCGGCTGCATTCACATTCGCATCCGGGGTTTTAGCAATACCGAATGCGAGCAATTTAATTTTACCGCTCGCCGTCAATTTTATATTTTGGGGTTTTATGTCGCGGTGGATAATCGGAGCGGTGCGCGTGTGCAGGTAATGAAGCGCGTCCAGTAATTGGTCAGCCCAATTTGCCGCCACCGGAAGAGTAAACGGTTTTTTACTTTTTTCAATTAACTCACTCAAAACTTTTCCGTCAACCGATTCCAACACTAAAAACTGGCGGTCAACTTCAGAGAAATAATCGCGGACGTGCAGAAGCGATTCGTGTTTTATCTGCTTCAAAATTTTCGCTTCGTCAGCAAACGCGAGTTTGAGCGTTTCCTGTTGAGCAGCGTTTGTTACTTTTTTTAACCTGACCGGAATCTCCTTGAGCAAGACGTTCGTTTCGAGAATAGTGTCGAAGGCTTCATAGCCCGCGCCGGCTGCGTCCTGCCCGAACCGGTGAGTTATCCGGTAGCGTCCCTGTTGTAAAACTTCATTTATTGCGAGCATATTTTGGGTTTATAAAAGAGGTGGGATAATTGGTGTTTCGAGTTTTCAACAAACAGGTGAAATGTTTGTTAGCTGTATTATAGCCGATTTGAAAAATAATGGAAGATATTTTTTAAGAAATTTTAACGGAGTTTTACAGGTTTAACGATTGAACTAAAAGAAGCTATCTCAAAATTTTTCTCACTTGAGAATCATTTTTGAGATAGCTTCTAAATATCCGTCAAAATAAAATCGGTTTTGTTCGGGCGATTGTGCTGTCTAACCAGATTAATTGTCGAAATAATACATTCCGCCTGTAAAGGTATTTTCTTCAGATTCCTTTTCATCTTTCAGAAATCCCTGAGCGACAAAAAGTTTGACGATTGTGCGGGCATCGTTGCGCCCGAATTTATCGGACAGCAAGCTCATCCGGTTGAGGTCGGCTTTGCCGAGCAGTTGAATTTGGTTGAAATAGCGGAACAGCAACAATCCGTCCCACGAGTAGCCTTTGACTTTCATCAAAAGCTCGCCCTTTTTGAAACTTTGACTGCGCTTGTTGTATTTACTCAAAACCGCCGATGCCTGCACAAAATCGTTTAGCTGGTCAACAAACGGCTCGAAAATGCGAAACGCTTCGTCGGGTTTGACAGCCGCGTAACCTTTGACGAGTTCCATCAAATCATTTAATTCGTCCTCGTCTTCGGGATACTCGTTGGTCAATCTTTTCGCGTCCTTCATTAAATTCAGTGCGGCTTCACGATCTTTTTCCGTGCCTTTTTTCTGAAAATCTATCGCTAAGGCAACTAATCTTTGAATTTGAGTTTTCTTTTTGCTCAAACTTCCAATCATTTTTTTGGCTTCGTCGAGTTTGCCGTCTTTTGCCGTGCGAGTGATTCTCGATGCCTCGAATTGCTCGCTCGCCCGTTCTCGCGCCTTTTCGTCGGGTATCTGTTCGATGATTTTCTTCGCCCGCGCTTCGTCTTCGATTTGCGCGACTTTAGTGGTTATAGCGTCATACGCCGAGACTTTTTCGTATTCGTTGAACTTCGGCAAATCGGCGAGAATTTCTTCGGGTGTCGAATTCGGATTCCAGAGTTTTTGCTGCTGCTGCATTCGCTTCACCTCCGGCGGAAGATTTTTCATCGTCTCGGCTAGTTTTTGTTTCAAAAGCTGAAATTTTTCCGGCGCGAGCTTTTCCAGACCCGACATTGCCTGGTTCATCGACATTGTCATTTCGAGCGAATTGGTCGGCTGCAAAAAGGTGTCGGCGAGCTTGCCCGCTAAATCTTTCAGCTGCGTCTCGGTAAAAGCAAAAGGTTTTTCTTTCGGATTTTTCGGCGCGTTCGGATTGGTCGCGTATTGCAAAAAACGAATCGCCGCACTCAAATCTTCGCGTCTTTTCGTCAACTCGGTATCGACGATTTTTTTTACCAGCTCATCTGCCAATTCGGTCGCTTTCTTGTCGCTTTTTTTGTTCAGCTTTTGCAGCAGCGGCAAAACATTCCACGAAATTCCTTTGGCTAAACTGTCTTTGATTAATTTGATGGCTTTGTCGGGATTTTGTTCGGCGGCAAGCACGGCAAAACTTTGTTCGAGAGCGATTTCCGACCGAACGCGATATTGTTCCGGGTTAAAGTTCATATAACTGCCGTCTTGTTTTGCCGTCGGCTGCGAAGCCCTGACTAACGCCTCGGCGAGTTTGGCGGGACGTGTCTGTACCAATAATTCCAAAGCTAAATCGGCATCGTGTTTGGCAATCAACGGCAAAACCTCATTACGAATGTTGCTAAACTGAAAAATGTCCGCGTAAGGATCGTCGCTGTCTTTTTTGTCCTTTTCGCCTTCGGCGTTGGCGGCGAGAATATCATTTCCCGAATTGCGGAAAAGTTCGCGGGCGCGTTTCTCGTCAAACTTCCAATACAAATCGCCGGCAATTGCATAAACAATCGCCCGATTTTGCGCCAGTTTGAGCGTTCCCGCATCGCCGACCGTCTGGTCGAGCATTTTCAGCACCCGTTCTTCCAATTCTTTTTTTATCTTTTCCTTTTCCGATTGCGATTCGGTCGGCGATGTTTGCGCGAAACTTGAAACTGAAAAGAGTGAAAACAAAACAAGCAGAAAAGTAAAATTTTTAACTCGCATAAATTTGTCCTTTGAGTAACAAGACAGGTCAGAACCGCCTGCGTGAGCGGGCGGATAAAGTTCAGGATTCATAGTTCAAATATTTTCTGACTTTGAACTTGAACCTTAAACCAACAAAGAAGCCGTCCGCTCACGCAGACGGTTCTGACAGATGATTCTAATTGCCCATTGTAAACACCATATTTCCGGCATCGCCGAAACTGCCGACGTTTCTGCCGCCTTCGAGTCCGATTTTTTTACCGAAAAAGGCTTGCACAATGTAGAGTTTCAGAAGCAGACGCGCGTCGTCGCGCTGGAATTTATCGGCTATATTTTTCAAACGGTCAATGTCGGAATTTGCCAGCAGATTTAATTCCTTTCCGTATTGAAAAATACCGTTTCCGACGCGCGGCAGACCGCGTGTTAAAACCATTTCGCCGTTCTTAAAGCCCGTATTTCTTTTCTCGTATTTGGCAAGCAGCGCGGCGGCGGTCACGATTTCGCTGGCTTGATTGGCAAAAGTTTCGAGCATCGAAAAAGCGACGGTCGGGTCAACATACGCAAACCCGCTCGCCACTCTCAAATAATCGTTGATGGCGTCTTCGTCCTGCGGCGTGTCGTCAATTAATCTTCTGGCTTCGTCCATCAATTTCGACGCGATTTCCCTGTCTTCTTTTGTGTCTTTTGTTTGAAAACCGATTGCCATTTGCACAATTCGCTCAACTTTTTCTTTGTTTGACGAAAGCCGGTCAATAATTTTTCGGGCTTCGTCAATCTTGCCGTCTTTGATTTTAGTTTCGGCAACTTTTGAATCGAGATAAGCGAGCGCGTCGTCGCGTTCCTTGCCTTCGGGTGCTTGATTCAAACTTTCACGCGCTTTTTCGACGCTTCCATCTTTAACTGCTTGTTCGACTGCACCTTTATACATCATTCCGCGCATTTGCACCGGCATTTTCGCAGAACGGGCAATCATTTTTTCGGCTGATGGTTTACTGCCGCCGTCAAACGCATCGTCATCAAACATCGAAAAACTTTCGGGCAAGTTTTTTTTTATCGCGTTTTGTTTTTGTTTGACGAGGGCGGCACGTTCGGGAATGATTTTTTCTAAAACCGAGGTTGCTTGACGAAACTGAAAATAAACTTCCGTCCCTTTGCTGGCATTGAGCTGCAACAAATAATCAGCCATTTTATTGGCTAAATCTTTCGCTAACTTCTCTTCAATTTTAATCGCTTTGGTCGTTTCGGCTTTCGCTGCCGGTTTATCCGAGTTCAGATAAAACTGCTGCAAAAATGTGATGGTGACATTTCTCTCCACGTCTTTCTTAGAAAAATCGCCGTCCAGAAGTTTCTTCCCGATTTCTGTCGTCAGTTCGACGGCGAGTTTATTGTCTTTGGCATTAATTTTACTGAGACTTTGAAAAACAGAATTGGTTACGCCGTTTTTAGCGATGCTCTCGCGGAGTAGTTTCGCTGCTTTGGTCGGGTCTTTGTCAGCCGATTGCGCGGAAAAACTTTGTTCGAGCCGGAGTTCCTCATCGGCGAGGAATTTGTTTTGATTTTCTTCCATTCTCGTAGCGGCTGTTTTTTGCGATTTTTCCCCAGGCAGAATCGGCTGCTGTGTACTGGAAGCGAGCGCGACCGCGACATTTGGCGGGCGAGTCGCATAAAGAAGTTCCAGAGCCAGTTCCGCGTCGTATTTGGCAACGGTCAGCAGAATTTGTTTGCGCGGAGAGGCGTTCTGAAAAACACTCATAAATCCGAGTATCGAACTATCAGTCGCCGGTGCATTGTTGGCTTGAACGATTTCGTTTGCGGCTTGCCGAAAAAGCTGTCTGGCTCTTTTTTCATCGCGCTGCCACATCAAATCGCCAGCCGAAGCAGCGACCAACGCTCGATTGTCGGGAAGTTTTAGCAAAGCGGTTTCATTAACAACCTGTTCAAGAAGCGCAATTGCCTTTTTCTCCAACTCCTGCCGCGCCTTTTCCTTTTCTTCTTTCGATTCGGTCGGTGAGGTTTGGGCAAAAATTGAGCTTGAAATGGCAAAAATCAATAGAAATATACTGAATAGTTTCAAATTTTTCATTCGTTTTCTCCTTGGAGTGTTGGTAACAGAGACTCTTACGCGATTATTTTGAGAAAAGTTTTACTATAAAAGCGCATCATATAATAAAACGGTTAAAGATAGCCAGCAATATTGCAATAGAATCCGAAAACAGCTTTGCAGCGAAATAAAAATTATGATTTTCCGAATAATAAAGTCAGAGTTTTAGAAATGGTATCCAAAATGTCAGACGATATAAAATCAAGTAAAATAACCGATGAGAAAACATATCTCAATCGCCGTAATTTTATGCGTGCGGGACTTCTTGCGGGAACGACTCTGGCAACGGCGGGAGTTTATCGTTTTATAAATCCGCCGCCGCCAAAAGAAATTGTCACAGCAAGTATCGAAGACATTTCCAAATCTGAAATTCTTGTCTATAAGACGGCAGAAAAGGTAAATTCGTTTCAGGAAATTACCAATTACAATAATTTTTACGAATTTTCCACGAGCAAGACGGCGGTTGCACGAAAAGCCGAGGATTTTGTAACCAGACCCTGGACTATCGAAGTCGGCGGACTCGCGCAAAATCCGCAGACTTTTGGAATCGAGGATTTACTAAAATTTGCTCAGGAAGAAAGAATTTATCGTTTCCGCTGCGTCGAAGGCTGGTCAATGGTCATTCCGTGGGTCGGCTTTCCGCTCAAAACTTTGCTCGATAAAGTCGAGCCGCTCGGCACAGCGAAATATGTCGCTTTTCAAACGCTGTATGACCCGAAGCAAATGCAGTCGAGTTTTTCCGCGGGAATTGATTTGCCGTATGTCGAAGGCTTGCGGCTCGATGAAGCCGTTCATCCTTTGACGATTTTGGCGACCGGACTTTACGGCAAACAATTGCCGAATCAAAACGGCGCGCCGATTCGTCTGGTCGTGCCTTGGAAATACGGTTTCAAAAGCATCAAATCAATCGTGAAAATTACGCTGACCGATGTTGAGCCGCCGATAACCTGGAACATCGCCGTGCCGCGCGAATACGGATTTTATTCAAACGTCAATCCAAATGTGCGGCATCCGCGCTGGTCGCAGGCGACGGAAAATCGTATCGGCGAATACACGCGCCGCGAAACTTTGATGTTTAACGGTTATGCCGACGAAGTTGCGAGTTTGTATAACGGAATGGATTTGAAAAAGTTTTTTTAAACGGAAAACGGAAAGTGGAAAGTGGAAAATTAAATCTTTCTTCATTTTCCACTTTCCATTTTCCGTTTTCCGTTTTCCATTTATGAATGATGTAAAATTCAACAAAATCGTTATTTTTCTCAACAGTCTTGTGCCGCTTGCGCTGCTTGCCTGGGATGCTTGGTTCGGGAAAATCGGCGCAAATCCGATTGAGTTTTTTCTACGCACGACCGGCGTTTTAACCATCGTGTTTTTGTTTGTAACTCTGTCAATCACGCCGCTTCGCAAATATTACGGCTGGAACCAATTGGTGAAATTCAGAAGAATGCTTGGTTTATACGCCTTCTTTTACGGCTTTCTGCATTTAATAACTTACAGCATTTTTGATAAAAGTCTGAGCGTTTCGGCGATTGTCGGCGATATTTGGGAACGTCCGTTTGTCGCGGTTGGAATGGCGAGCTTTTTTCTTTTAATTCCGCTTGCCGTGTCTTCGACCAACGGAGCGATAAAGCGTCTGGGCGGAAAAAATTGGCAGAGACTCCATCGCCTGACTTATCTGGCGGCGATTGGCGGCGTGGTGCATTTTTGGATGATAGTGAAGTCTGATTTAACTTATCCTTTTTTGTTCGCGCTGGTTTTAGCAGGGTTGCTCGGATATAGAATTTACGCGGCGTTTGAAAAACTAAAAGTGAAAAACTAAAAGTGAAAAGTGAAAAATTAAATCATTCACTTTTCACTTTTCACTTTTAGTTTTTCACTATTTTCTTTATCGGCGTAACCTGGTCGAATGTTCTTCGGAAATCTTCGCCGTTCAAGACAACCGTTTTGCACATTTCAAACAGTCGTGAACGGAGACGAACGCCGATTCTATCTTCCAAAGTTTCATCGCGTTCAGCGCGTTGTTCGTCCAAATAATTGGTGGTAAAAATCGTGAGTTTTTTGTCGTTATAGCGCGTGTTGATGATGTTTGCCATTGTGTCGCGCACCCAATCGGTCGGTTTTGACGCGCCGATTTCATCAAGCACGAGAATTTCCGCATCGAAAATCGGGGCGAGAACTTTTAGCTCGGATGTTTGCGAAACCGCGTTGTAAGAACCTTGAATACTTTTCAGCAGTGCGCCGAATTCATAAAAAAGACAGGAGAACCCGCGTTCGGTCAAACCTTTAAGAATCGAAACCGCCAGATGAGTTTTGCCGACTCCGACCGTTCCCATCAAAAGGAGCCCGCGGTCAACCGCCGGATATTCCATCGTCAGGCGCGATGCAAAGCGAAAGGCGCGTTCCTGCGACGGATTGAGAACGCGGTAACTGTGAAAATGGCAATCGGTGTAACGCTTCGGAATCCGCGCCTTTTCTATCAAATTAGAATGTGATTTCTGCTTGCGGCATTCGCACGGACGCGCACCTTTGCCCGCGACAATTTCCATTCCCGAACCGTAACAAAGCGGACAAACCTCAGGCTCCCGGCTTGCCTCCGGCGCGTCGTAGAAATTGCGCTCAGGCTCAGGCTGAACCGCATTCGGAACGGCGAAGAGCGGATGGATTTTCGCTTTTTCTTGGGGCATCTGGGAAAAATTTGTTAAGTATTGTGGTGCTTTCGACAATAAAGAACATTGAAGACGATTTGAATTATAACACTGAATTTTTCGATTTCAAGTTTTATTCCGCATTTAAGAACTCAATAAACATCGGACTCAAACGGATTCGGCAAAAACCCGAAAGGCGAAGTTTGTGCAAAGACACGACTTAGGATTTAACAAAAAATTCATATTTGAAAAATAAATTTTCTTCGCTTGATTCTTCCGCCTCCGTGCGTGCTTGCAAAGCAAAAAGTGAAAAACGAAAAGCGGAAAATAAAAAGTGAATAAATATGTACTTTACAATCTATTAACTTAATATTTACAATCTACCTTTCATTTTTCACTTTTCGTTTTTTACTTTTCTGATATGGGTATTTTAAATGATTTATTGATAAAGCTGGGTTGGGCTGATTTAAGAGTCGAGCGAAGCCCGATTTCGGTTTTTCTTCTGGACGATGACAAAAGAAGACATCGCTGGTTTGAAAAAAGATTTGAAGGCGACGAACTGGATATTGTCGAAACGGTTGAAGAAGCCAAAGTATTGTTAAAGGGTTACGCATACGATGCCATTTTCCTCGACCACGATTTGCTGCCGCATCACTACGAATCAAACGACCACGACGATTTTGCAAAAACAGGTTATGCGATTGCCGAATTCTTGAACGAAAATAAAACTTTGCAGCGTGCCGCAACCATCATCGTTCACACGCGCAACGCCGACGGCGCAATCCGAATGGTTGAAAAACTGCGCGAATCGGGGAGAAATGTCGAATACGTCGCTTTTCCGATGCTCGATTTGAAGATTAAAAACTACTGGAAAAGATAAGTTGTTAGATAATGGATAACGGATAATGAATAATTTTTTGATTTCTTAATTATCCATTATCCGTTATCCATTATCCATTTTTTATAGCCCCGCCATATCCCATTTGCGGACGACTTCATTTATCAAATTTGCAACTTTGTCATTAACTTTTTTGAAATATTCGTCGGCTTTCTTTTGGTCGAATTTCGGATAGCCTTGCCCTTTCTGATAAAGCCCGATTGAAGACGGAAACGGGACGGCTGACCAGGTTCCTGCCGCCGGATATGCGGTTGCCATATCGTCCTTGTATCTTTCGGGATGCACGAGTGTCGGGTCAACTGCTTGAATGTAACCTGTTTCATTATTACCGGCGTGTCCGCCATCCTCGCCGAAAACTTCCTTTGTTTCGTCCGACGCAAGCGACCACCAATTGATAACCAAAATCCGCACTTTTTTTTCAGCCGAAACTTCAGTCGCCACCGATTGTAAAACCGCCGTCTGCCCGCCGCCGTGACCGTTAAGGATGATGATGTTGCGAAAATTATTTTTTGCCAAACCTTCGAGAATCTGTTTTACAAAAGGGCGATAAGCGGATTCGGTAATTTGAAATGCGCCCGGATAATCGGACATTGAACCCGTCATTCCATAAGACAGGGTCGGCGCAATCATCGCGTTGGTTCGCCGCGCAATTTGCTGCGCCATCGCCGTCGGAGCAGTGTTGTCCGCACCGTTGTTGATAACGCCGTGCGGCTCTAAAGTTCCCGTCGGAAGCAAAACCGTCTGAATTTTAGACGGCACAACTTCTCGAAATTCCATCCAGTTGATTCGGTCCATCTCTCGGGTTGAAACCGTGTCTTTAGACGCTTGACTCGCCGGTTGTGCTTTTTTCACAATTTGTCCAAACACAAAAATTTGGAGCATCATCAACACAACCGACACCGAAATAACTTTTTTCATTTTCTAAATTCTCTCCTTTATTTTGAAACAAATGATACGCTTTTACGAGCTGGCTTGTAAAAAGAAATAGGAATATTGTGCAAGCATATTACGAAATTATAAAGCGGATCGACTATTAAGTTGAGTCATCATCACGCCTTATTTTGGGATTCAGTGTTTATTTCGCAATCACTTTAACTTTCTCGATTTTTATTTTTGTAGAATTTATGTTGTATTATTTTATCAAATAGCAGAAAGGGCGTGACTAACTATTTCAAGTTAATCACGCCCTTTTTCTTTTCTTCCTCTGCCTCCCCTCTACTCTCTCCCCTTGGCGATTCTAGAGACGAGCGGCATCTGTTTTGCGACAGATGCCGTCTATTGTTTTACTACCCTTAGAATGTCACTCTAGCTCGCTTGCGCGACTTGATCTGGGCTGTTCCCACTTCGTTGACAAACGCCACTTCGTTGACTCCGGGGAGCAAACTCGTGATCGTTGCCTGTCTGTTAGCGGTGTCCGCAATCACTCCACCGGTCGGTGAGGTGATGCCGCCTGCCGCTACTCTGATTCCCGTCTGCGCTCTCTCGGTGATGGTCACCGTCGAGCCGACGTCGAATGACCCTGCCGTATTCGACGGTCCACCCGCAGCGTTGGTCCCTGTGAACGGTCCCGACACGAAGTCGCAACTGCCGTTCTGCAGGTTGCCCGGCGTGTTGGAACTTGCCGGTCCGGCTGCCACCGTGACTGATGCGGTGTTGGCTGCGAACAATGGTCCGGTCGGACCATCCGCTCGGTTAGCGACTACATCGAAGACAAACGAACGCGATAAGTCCGAAGGAATACCGGCTCCGGCTACCTTACAGATTTTCAGCGTCGTCGCCTGGAAGTTGAAGTTGACAAACTCCACTTCAACTACTTCGCGGCGAATCGGCACCGTCACTCGTCTGGCACTGATCGTACCGGCAGTCACGGTGTTTGCACCCGTACCGGTAGAACCCGATTGCGGCGGGAAGAACGGCTCACCCTGCGGTGTGCCGCCGGCACGAACTACCGGAGCAACAATACCGGAAGTTGAACGAATTCTCGATACCCGAATGGTGCCG
>Ga0136618_10000687_pt1 | contig 12030 bp, 23 predicted proteins | sample AntDrymUQ3302106_2_FD_104805 | JGI IMG/M metagenome (GOLD analysis project Ga0136618, IMG submission 104805) | Polar desert sand microbial communities from Dry Valleys, Antarctica - metaG UQ330 (21.06) | ecosystem: Environmental > Terrestrial > Soil > Desert | place: Antarctica: Dry Valley... | reverse complement strand
GAGTCCGGTGCGTCGAGGCAGGACTTGCAGACATCCTCATTGGACGATGGGCCGCCGAGCCTCCATCCGTGTTCGGCAGCATCCCTCGAACTGATCCAGCGCCAGCACTTGGCCAGATAAACATCTCCCAAATCCTCTGCTTTAACCGGATCCTTGCTCTGAGCGATGTGCCACACGCCCTCGGAGGAGTAGCGCATGAAAAGCTGTCCGTCCGACGTCACGACAACACTCCGTCGGTCGCCGTCCTTGCGCAGAAGTAGCAATAGCGCCCCTTGGGCGAGCTAAACAAACCTCCGTGCTCGTCGACCCAGTCCTTGCTGAAGGCCCAGTGGCACTCGACGAGGTACAGGATTCCAAACTTGGTACCTGATCGCGGCAGGACATCGCGTACTGCGTGATGTGCCGTGACTCCGCCGTGAATAGGAGTGAACCGCGTCCCAACGGGAAATGGGCCGGGATCAGGAATCCCGCAGCCGATCTGGTCCAGAGTATCGAACAGGAACGCCTGCCCTGAGGGCCGGACTTCGCGCAGGCCGGCCAGAATCGCTTCGCAACCTGCAGCCCTTGCGTCAGGTTCCGCCTGGGCGATCGACTTGATGATGACCGCGATGGCGTGCCGACGGTCGTCGTCCGCGAGCAGCGGGGTGAGAGCCCGTATGGCAGCAGCGCCATGGGCGCGCAGTCGCTGGTGACATCGGCCGATCAGGCCCGCAGGCGGAGCCGTGCCAACCTCCTCGACCAGCTCGTCGATCCCTTCCGGCAAATTGCCCGATGTCGGCATATGCGCTAGATCTCCAGTGGCTCGAACTCGATGATGGCGCGCATGAACTCGCCGTCTTCGAATTCGCCGATCACTGCGTAGGGGCCATCGCCGCCGAAGTTCGACAGCAAGACGACAGGTTGGTCGTCAAGCTGGATTGCTGGCTTGTCGCTGAGGTCGCGTGTCACCGCCGCGTAGTCGATACCTGGCTTGCCGTCCTCCACTGACGGCAGGGTGTAGGCAGGGTCGCCGACCACCACCGTGCCGCTGTCGACCTCGATGATCCCGATCACGCGTCGAACGACCTTGGCCACTTTGCCCTCTCTAGACATCGAACTCGGCGATCACCGGACAGTGGTCGCTCAGCGCCCATGCCTGCTCATCATCCACCGGGGCGCAAGAGATGAGCGACGGAGCCAGTGCCCTTGAGGCGAAGAAGGATTCCATCTGCCACGGTCCTCCGTCGGGCTTGTTGTCCAAGCGGAACGTGCGGACGTGCCGGCAGTCCGGTGCTGGCCCGCACGGGCAGTTCGTCAACGGTCCCCGATCGGGAGCCGCTCCCTGGGCAAGGCAGCCGACGAATCCGGCTGCGGCGAACCGGTCGACGGTGTTCCTATGCATCGGCCCCCAACGATGTGGCTCGTCTGGCGAGGGGTCGGTGTATTGCGTCCCCGACATTGAGATCGCCGGCGATCACCATGAGCCGACCGTCGTCTGAGTCGATCAAGGGCGTCAGGTCGGACAGCATCCGGTGCACGGTTGTGGTGGCGTAGTAGAGCTTGGTCTTGGGGTTGAAGTCATCCAACAGACCGTACCCGCTGATCAACACCAGACGTGACTCGGCCGCAAGCTTCAAGGTGATCCCGACCCAGCTGCCGGGGTGGCTGATCCAGATCCTTCCGTTGCGGTGCTCGACGCCGCTGTTGAGCGGCACGGTCCCGATTGGCTCGAACTCCAGAGTTGGGTTGAAGACGACGACGGCCGACCCCCAACGGCGGTAGCGCGGGTGGATGAACCAAGCATCGGGCTGGTCTGGTGCGGGATACGAGCGAACGGGCCAGGTGGCAGGGTGCATGTACGGCGGTAGCACCGCTTCCTGGACGAGCGCGACGTCAACCCCAAGCCCTTGGAGGTAGTCCAAGCATCACGCTGAGCGCCGCCCGATGGGTCGTCGCGCATGCGCTTCCAGTGATCCATGTTCCAGGTCGCGATTCGGAGCCTCAATGTGCGTCCTTTGGCCCGAGCGCCTCGAGGATGCGTTTCCTCGCCTCGTCGGATGTCGTCGGCCCGCCGAACTCGAACAATGCGTACTGGCGCCCCTTTGCCGACTGGCCGTCTTTGCCAAGCGCAATGGTCAGACCGTTGTCGAGCCCTTCGAAGCCGATGTATAGCCCGTGGTGGTCGACCTGGAGGAAACGCGCGTAGATCCGCAGCAGCGGGTATCCGCCGCCCTTGTGCGCGAGGCTCCAGCGCCAGCCCGCATCCGTGCGCTCGACGTAGACCAGGTGCTCGTGCTCCGTCGCCAGCGCGACAGCCGCGGCGACCTCATCCAATGAGGATGGCACGAACATGCTCTGCGCGAGCCGCTCGCGGTCCATGTCAGCGCTCATCGGCAGTCCAAGGCAGAAAGGCGCCGCAGGCTGGGCAACAGAATTCGGGGTCTTCGAAGCCGACGACGCATCCACCGAGACGGATCTCTCCGCGCGCGGCTCTCTCGAACGTCTCTCCGGTGGGATAGCCGTACACGATACGCAACGGCGTCACCTTCTCGCGGCAGCGCGGACAGGTGCGCAACTCAGGCTTAGTTGCCCCGCCGTCATGCATTCGTCGCGGAAGTGCCGCCCGCCTCCAGCTCGGTGAAGTCGAAGGCCGCGGGCTGGTCGTCGGCGCGGGTCAGGTAATCGGACGGGTGGGTGTTGCGGGAGCCGAGCGCTATGACGACGAGGTCGCCGTGCGACAAGGTGACGATGGGCTCGACCGAGCCGAGCGCGGCGAGCAGGGCATGGCGAGAAACAGCGACTGCGTCTATCTGGGCGGCGGGCACGAGTATTCCCCTATCTGGGCCGCGGAGGCCGGGCACTCGGGTCCTCTGAGGGCGGCTCCAGAACTGAATCTCAACTACGCCTGTGACAGCTTGCGTGTCACGAGCAACCAAGGAATAAGCCGCTGATGACGGACCGGTAACAGAGCGCGGCCAGACTCGGGAAATATCGGAGGGGCACCACGGGGGTCAGGGTTGCCCGATTTCAGCTCGTGCACGGTGGTTTGGACGGAACACGCATTGCAGCGCGCCGTTGAGAGAGGCGTCACCTATCAAGAGGTTGAAGCGATCATCAGGGAGTCGGACGACGAGGAGGGGTCCCGGCGCGGGCGGTGGATTCTCTGGGGTTGCGCCAGGGACCGACGGACGAAGATCGTAATCCGGCCACTTGCTAATCTCTGCTTGGTCATTTCGGTGATGAGGACGGCGAAACCATGTACCTGACCTACGACGAACAGGCTGATGCCGTGTATGTCCAGTTCCGACGAAGCGCCGTGGCTCGTACGGAGGAATTGAGCGACAGCGTTGCCGTGGACTACGGCGCCGAAGACCTGCCGCTGGGGGTGGAGTTTCTAAACGTCAGTTTGGGAATCGAGCTTGACCGCGTTCCCCATCGCGCGGAAGTGCTGAAGCTCCTGGAAGCGCGACACTTCAAGGTCTACGCCTAAGCGAACTCCCGGCTGACGCGGCCTTGACCGCGTCATCGACCGTCACGCGCGCCACTCGATCCATCGGGAAGCCGCCAACTCCTGTGCCCATCGCCGGCAACGCCATGGAGGCTATGGATCGACCGTCCGAAACTGTGTATGGCAAGATGTATGGCATGGACAAGACAACGGTCTATCTGCCGTCTGAGTTGAAGGAGGCGTTAGGCCGAGCCGCCCGGCGCCGTCGCCGTAGCGAAGCCGATCTCATCCGCGAGGGCGTGGCACTGGTCGTAGCGCGCAGCGAACCTCGAGCGCCGCGCCTGCCCCTTTTCGAGAGTGGCCGGGCTGATTTGGCCGAGACGGTCGACGATGCCCTGAAGGGCTTCGGGGACGTTTGATCCTTCTCGATACGAGCGGGCTGTTGGCTGCAATCGACGGCAGCCAGCGCCAGCACGCGGCCGCGCTCCAGGCGCTTCGCACCGCCGAACCGCCGCTGCTCCTTTCGCCCTTCGTTCTGGCCGAGCTCGACTACCTCCTCGCTACCCGCGTCGGCACTCAAGCGGAGCTCGCCCTTCTCGACGAAGTCGCCGAGGGGGCGTATCAGCTCGAGCCGTTCGATCGAGATGACGTTGCCAGCGCCATCGATGTCCTAAAGCAGTACGAAGACATCCAACTGGGCCTCGCCGACGCTTCAATCGTCGTTCTTGCCAAGCGCCACTCGGTCGCGACCGTGCTGACGCTCGATGAACGCCACTTCCGAGTGCTTCGCACGGATCCCGGACAACACTTCAAGATCTTGCCCGCAGATGCACCGCATACGACAAGATCGCGACGGCACCCAATCGGCCGTGCTGGAGGCAGCTGACCGGGATGGCCGTCTCGCTTGGCGCCGCTCTATCCGCCCGCTGATGTTCACATCTGAGCGTACTTGCTAGCATCAGAGACGCGTTGCTAGACTACACTTCGTGCTGGTCGACGCGAGCCCACTCATCTATCTCGCCAAGATCGACGCGTTGGATGTCTTCGCATCGAGTGGCCATGTTCCACTCATTACGCCAGAGGTCGAAAGAGAAACAGCAAGACCCGGGCTTGCATACGAGTATCCCGCTTCACTCGTGATCGCTGACGCGCTCGACAGTGGCCTGCTTTCGCGCACGCAACTCACGGAGCCCGAAATGAAGCTCGCCGAGAGACTGTCACGCGAGGCCGGCGGGATAGACCTCGGCGAGTCGGAGGTTCTGGCGGCGGCCGCCGCGCGCCATGAGCCGGCGCTCCTGTTCGAGCGACGAGCGACTGCGCTCGCACGGTCGATGGGAGTCGACGCATGGAGCCCGGCCCGGCTCCTGTTCGCGGGGACACCCGATTCATCGCTGCTGCGTGACCGAATCCGCGGGTTCGCATCGCTGGTTCAGATGCGCTACGAGGACGTCCAGAAGCTGATCGCTGTCACAGAGGAATCCGACCGATGATCGAAAGGCAACAGGTAAATCTCCGGCTCGAGCGCGAGCTGGTCGACCAGCTCGACGATTTGGCGCGGAGCGAACACGTGGATCGGACGGAGGTGGCGCGCCGGATCCTCGTTTCCGGAGTGGCCGAGGCCCGTATTGAGCGGTCATTGCACGAATACGGTGCCGGACGCGTGACTGCTTGGCGTGCCGCGCGTGACGCCGGCATCGGGTTGTACGAGATGCTCGATCGAATTCGGGATCGAGGCATCCCATATGAGCTCGACCCCGCCGAACTGGAGCACGTCAGCCAGCTCAGCCGCTCACGGCAAGCAACCCGAGTCGCCGAACGGCGCGCCAACTACACGAGCGATGCTGAGTCGGGGATCGACGAGCGACGTGCTGGTTATAAGCCGAAGAAGATCCGCACCTTGTTCGTCGGCGAGTCATCGCCGGCGCAGGGCACGCACTTCTACCGCGCCAACTCGAATCTCTTCCGGGCAACGCGGTCTGCCTATGCCATGGCCATGGGCGACGACACCGTCCCGACTGGTGAAGCATTCCTCCGATTCTTCGCCGACCAGGGCGCTTGGCTGGTGGACCTGGCCGACCGGCCGGTCAATCGTCTCCAGGAGTCCGAGCGACGGTCCGCCCTCCAAGCGGGCATACCACGCCTCGCGGAGACGATCAGGGCCGACCAGCCCGAGCGGGTGGTCGTCGTGAAGCGCGATATCGGCGACCTCGTTCGTCAGGCGATCGAGGCCGCGGCGTCCGAAGCGACGCTGGTCGTCCTGCCATTCCCGGTCCGCCAGTGGGCGCCGGTCTACCAACGCGAGTTGGCCGCATACCTCCGCGCGCGCTTCGGCTCAGATCGGCTCTGAACACGGCAGGTCTTCGCAATCTGGCGAGTCAGCGACCCACACCGACATCAGTGCCTCGATTCCTTTGAAGCCGTCTGCGATCGGGGCCCCGAAGTGGTGCGGGCAGCGCGTTTCGCCTATCGGTGACTCACAATGCTCGTGAACTACCACACCGAAGCGAGACACGAACCATTGGTCGTCGTGCCGATGGAACGCTCGGCGGTAGCCGCGCTGGTGATCGATGAGTTCGTACCGGTATGCGGACCGCTCATAAGCATCGTCGACCGCCTGCCATTTCTCGGCGATCTCAACTGTCGCGCGGGGTGGATTGCGTCCATCGGGCAGCGAGCCGACGACGTTGAACCGGCGGCCTCCGCCCGGCTCGCTTTCGATGTTGAGCGATTCGTCGTCAGACAGGGTCAGCGTGATGCCGTAACGCTCCGCTAGCTCCGCGAGATCCGCGACGTAGGCGTCGAGTTCGGCAGGCGCAAGGCGCACGCGCTAGACGCGCTCGAGGGGCCGAGCGGCCGCTCCGCCAACGTCTTCTCCTGAACCGTATTCCTGGATGTCGCCGACCTCGCGATGGATGACACGCCTCCGCGCGACTGGCCCCTGCTCGAAGCGAGCGAAGGCAGAAGCTGGTATGCGGAATAGCCGATCCGAGATCCGAAGCGCGGGCAATTCACCGCGTTCAATAAGGCGAAGGACTGTGTCTGTGCTGACCCGCAGCTGGGCGGCAACCTCTGCGGTCGTCAGATATCGCTTCTCCACGATGCTTGTCTCCGATGCGGCTTCTGCGCCCCGTGCGGTTCGAGGAAGTATACCGCGTTAGCCGCACGAGGTCCCGCGTCGCCTAGTCAAGAGAACGGCCCGAGAGTCCTGGCTCGTTGATGGCCCGGCAACCACCGACACCTGATGCGGGAGCCTACATAAGCGGATGGCGCCAGCGGAGACCGGCGAAGCGACTGAAGTCGCGGTCCGTCGTCACGAGCTCGGCGCCCGACTCGATCGCGAGCGCTGCAACATATGCGTCTGGAACGAGGTTCCCCTTAGGGGCAGCGGCTAGGCAAAGGCGTTCGAAGATCGCCCAATGTCGATCGCCCGGGCCCACGATTACCGCCCCAGGCTGGCCCCGCACCGCGTTGGCGAAGTCCAAGGCCTTACTCGGGGTCGAGGGCGGGTCGAACACCTTTGGATGCGTGGCGACGCGCACGAAGCCACTCAGCACCAGTTCCGATACGGCGAATGGTTCATCCGACGCAAACGCAGCCTCCAGCCAGGCGCGGTACCGCGCGTGATCCGGCGCCGCCTCCCGGAACGCGTAGACGTAGATATTCACGTCGGGAAGAATCAGCGCTCGGCGCCTTCCATGAGCTCGAGCAGGGCGGCACTGTCATCCAGATCAACGCCTGGCAACAGCCTGCCGCCCTTCAAGATCGGCAGCGCTGGAGCCGTCTCCGGCTGAAGGTCGCGCTGCGCAAACGCCACGCGTAGCGCATCGTCGACTACGGCCGTCAAGGTCTTGCCCGTTTTCGCGGCGCGCGATTTTGCCTCGGCCAAGAGCCGGTCATCGATCCTGATAGTGGTTCGCATGCATCAAAGCATCAGGCCATGACATCAATATGTCAATGGCAAGCAGCGCAGGGAGACCGGCGCAGTACTGTCACTGTCCGCGCTGGGAGTTAACCGGCTCCCTCCTCCAGGCGTGGCTCAAGTCATGGGGCATTTCCAGTCGACTTGACGAGGTCTCCACGCGACCGCATTGTAGGGAATCACCCGATGCAGGGACCCGCCGCCTGGCGGACGATGGGCGCCCAACGAAATGTCGATAGCGGTAGAGAGGGAGTGATTTCATGCGTGCACCGGCCCGGTCGATCGTCCTACTTGCCCTGACGCTCCTGGCGGTGACGCCCGGGGCAGTATTCGCCAGCGAGCCCGCTCCCGTCCCCGCACCGGAGGGTTTCGCCGAGCTCCGCGCCCAGTTCGAGGGCAAGAGCGTCGATGAGATCGCAGGGATGGGCTACATCGCGGAGCCGCCCGTCTGCGTTTCGCACCCCGAGCTGGGCGGCATGGGCGTCCACGCCCTGAGCTTTCCGCTCTTCCAGCAACACTTCTCGGCGGGCACCATGGATGCCCAGAACCCGACCATCGTGCTGTTCGATGCCAAACTTCAGAAGGTGATCGGCCTCGAATGGGAGGCGGCCGACAAGGGCACGGGCGCGCCCCAGATATTCGGCCAGCCGGCCCTCCTGCTGCCCGGCCACGAAGGCCCTCCCGGAACGCAGGACCCGCACTACATGCTCCACGCTTACTTCCGAGCCGACGGTCAGGTGCTCTTCGCGCCGTTCGACCCGGAGGTGAAGTGCCCCTTGCCCGACACCGCCACGGCGGACGCCGCGCCTCCGGTGACGCAGCAGAGCATCCCGGTCATGCTCCTGCTCCTGCTGGGCGTGATGCTCGGGTCGTGGGTCGTCTTCCAGCGCCGCTTGGCGACGCGCTACTGATCCGTCGTCCGTTCCAGCTGCTCGATCGCGGATAGCCGTTAGACGCCAATAGGACGTCAGGCTCCAGCACTATCGGAGCCAAGCGGGCAGAACGTCGCATCCCGTGCTCGGCGACACCGGCAGGCCATCACTGGCCCCCATGCTTTCGTCGCCCATGCGCCTGGAGCACGCTCGATTGACCGCTTTCGACGTCTCGACCCCACCACCCGCAAAGGTGCAATCGACAAGCCGGGGCCGCAACGGGCCTCGAAGTGCCCGCCGCTCCGATAGCGCTGTTGTGCCACGCAAGAGGCCAAGCCTTCCTGTCCACTCCAAGCAGGTTGCTGGCCTCATGACAGGTGGGTTGTCCCGACTATGCTCCAGACCATGAAGATCACGATCCTCGGCGCCGGCAACGTCGGTGGCGCGCTCGGTGCTGCTTTCACGCGCGTGGGACACGAGGTCGTGTTCGGCGTTCGCGACCCGGACAGCGACAAGACCCGAGCAGCGACAGCCGCAGCCCCAGGTTCGCGCGCTGAGTCCTTCGGCAGCGCCGTGAACGCGGCAGATGTGATCGTCTTTGCCCTGCGCTGGGACGCGGTGCCGCCCACCATCGCCGAGCTGCCGTCCCTAAGCGGCCGCATCGTGATCGACGCCATGAATCGGTTGTTCGGCGGTGACCCGACCCGCAGCACGACAGACGATCTGACCGACCTCATGCCCGGCGCCAAGCTCGCCAAGGCCTTCAACACGATCGGTTTCGAGAACCTGTCCACGGCCCACGAGCGCCATATGCCCGCGGCGATGTTTGTCGCCGGCGACGACCCAGACGCGAAGACGGCGGCGATTTCGCTCGCCAGGGAGATCGGATTCGAACCCTACGACGCGGGTCCGTTGGCCAATGCCAAACCGCTTGAGGAGATGGTCAGGGTGTGGTTGGCGTTGGCGCAGGAAAAGTCGCGCCGTGTCGGCTTCGCAATAACCGAGGAATGAGCACCCCGCCTCTTGAATACGACGAGTCCGTCGACGCCCCGTATCTCGCGTTCAGCGATGGCGAATCGACTCGGCAGGATCGCCTCGACGATGCCAGAGCGTACATCTGTCAAAGGAGAGCCCGCGGCGTCAGCCCTCCAGCACTATCGGAGCCCAGGGCAAGAACGTCGCCTCAGGTGGTCGGCGAGGTGCGTTCGACTCGCGGCGCCGTAGGCTTGCATCGGCAAGTCGCGCAGGCCACGCTCGAATCCAACGCTCCAGAGGCCAGACTTCGCGATGGGCGGGTAGGGCAGCGGTAAACGGGTGGCGCAAGGGAAGTCAAGCGCCGGTCGCTCCGATAGTGCTGTTATCCGACGTAGGAGTCGAGCCGGGTAGGCCGCGTCTAAGGCGCTGGTTCGGAGTGCGAGTGTTCTTCTATCCAGTCCGCCAGATCTGTTTCCGTGAGTTGCCCAGCCGCGAGTGCCAGCATGGTCGACACCGCTTCGGCGTTCGTCGCGGTGAGCTCATAGCCGTTGCGCACGAGGAAGGCGGCCATTGCCACCAGTGCGACCCGCTTGTTGCCATCGACGTAAGGGTGGTTGGAGGCAAGGCCATAGGCGTAGGCCGCGGCGAGATCAGAGAGGGGTGCATCAGCCTGGTAATGCCAGTGCTGTCGGGGACGAGCAAGCGCCGACTCGAGTGCGTTCTCGTCGCGCAGCCCGTAGATGCCGCCGTGCTCGCGAATCTGCCTGAAATGAGCCTCATCCACCACCAGCCCCCCGAGCCAGCGAGGCTCGGGCCCGCTCACTTCGCAAGCTCGCGCAGGGCGGACCGGTAGCGCTTCGCCACAACTCTCGTTGCCGCCAGATCGGCCTCAAGGTCCTCACTGAACGGCGTCAGCAGGATGCCCTGCTCAGTCTCGACAGCCAGTACACGGTCGCCGGGCGCGAGATCAAGTCGATCGACCATTTCCTTGGGCAGCGTAGTCCCAACTGATCCACCGACTCGCCGAAGAGTGATCGGGCGTGCCATGGGGCGCACGATAGCATAATTGTGCTACCCGCTTTCTCCCTAGGCTTTCTCCCTAGAAGGACCGCACCCTCCCGAGCGTTCGCAGACGGAAATGCAAGGTGTGCCCGTCCGTCAGCGAGCTGTCCTGGGCGCTGGTCTGAGGCGTGAACGCGCGAGGAGACCCCAGCTCGCCCCAACCAGCACGGCAACCGCGAACCACAGCATGACGACCACCAACGATCGGACCTCCAGGATCGTCAGGCCACTCGCGGCCACCGTGGCGCCGCCAAGCGCTATGAGCAGACGGCTCGTAACAGGTCGGTCGCGCAGCAACAGCAAGCCGGTGGTCATGATCCACGTTCCGAGCGTGATCACGTCCAGAAGCTGCCAGAGCGCAAAGAAGACGATGTTGCGCACCAGGTCGAATGCGGTGGTGATGTGCGCCTGATCAGCCGAGGCCGCCGTCGAATAGGCGTCAACCAGCGCCGAGCCTGCGATCGCAAGGATTGCCGCTCCGGCCGCACCCGCGAAGATGTAGGCGAAGCCGCACACGAGCCCGATATCTGCCAGCCATGGCGACTTCTCGCGCAACCGCCGATGGATGAACAGCGCCAGCGGCAGGAGCAGCAGGTAAGAGTAAAAGATGTCGCCGATGGCGCCCCAGCGCAACAACGTCGCCGCAGCCGGCCCGCCACCGAGGATCGCGTTCGGGGTGCCGTAGAAAGCCGCTTCGGGATCGCCCCCAAAGGCCGCGAAGAACGCGAGGTTTGCCGGCACCGAGACGACGGCCGCGAGCACCGCGCCAACGATGGCCAAGCGGCGCAGGCGGTCCAGATCGCTCATCTGGACTCGATTGTCATAGGTAGCATCGGTGAACGGATCGTCGGCGCTCAATCGAGCTCGTCGAGGTACACGACGTCCAGGCGGGGCGTTGATTCAATGCGTCGGTCGTTGGTGATGAAGGCGGTCGCGCCGGCATGTCGCGCGGATGCCAGGTGGATCGCATCGGCCAACGAGAAGGAACGGTTGCCGCGCAGGACGGCAGCGTCGACCGCGAGGTCGGCGGTCAACGGCACGAGCCTCACGTTCTCGAGCGAGCGCAGCTCATCGGCGTAGCGCTCAACGAGAGCCGGTTCACCGGCCGCTGCTGGCCCGCTGCAGATCTCCGCGACCGCCAGCGTCGCCAGAACGCCTTCACCCTGGCCGTCGGCGATGGCATCCAGCAACTCGGCTGCCTTATCGGCCATTGGAGCGGACCCTTCCAGGAGGTAGATCAGGACGTTGCTATCGATGCCCACTCGCGCATGGCGCCCGAACAGCGCCAGGCTCACGGCCGCCGGCGGTCCGAGTCGTCACGCAGCTCGCGTACGTGCTCCACTGCGTCGCGACCCTTCCAGAGGTGCCGCCCGAGTCCGCGAAGCCGATCGGACGGCCGCGGAGGGCGCACTCGCAGCACCAGCGATTCTTCGGTCACCTCGACTGTGAGTCGATCGCCCGCCTGAATACCGAGCTTCCTCCGCGCTTCGCTAGGTATCGCTATCTGATGCTTGGTACTGACCTTGGCGCTAAGCATGATGCAAGTCTACCAAGCGACAATTCCATCGGATGGCCCCTTCGGTTAGCTCCTAGGCTGATCACGCGATTGTTCTCAATCACCCGCAGCCAGACTCGAGCGCCGCCTGGCGACGCGCCGCTGATCCATCGTTCCAGCGTCGGAGGACGTGTAGCGTCTTGAACCGTCAGCCTCCAGCACTATCGGAACCAACGGGGCAGTACGTCGCATCCGGCATTCGGTTGCCTCGGTACGACAT
>Ga0136618_10000686_pt1 | contig 12036 bp, 12 predicted proteins | sample AntDrymUQ3302106_2_FD_104805 | JGI IMG/M metagenome (GOLD analysis project Ga0136618, IMG submission 104805) | Polar desert sand microbial communities from Dry Valleys, Antarctica - metaG UQ330 (21.06) | ecosystem: Environmental > Terrestrial > Soil > Desert | place: Antarctica: Dry Valley... | reverse complement strand
GCGGCGGTGATCGGTGGCGATGTCGTCGACGAGGAACGAGCTGTCCTCCTGAATGATCAGGCCGAGCAGGCCATGCCCACGTGGCAAGGGCCCGATTCCTTCCCGTTCGGCAGGCGAAAGCCCGCTGGTCACGAACTGCTCGATGTTGTCGAAAGATCCGACGATCCCCAGTGCCGCGTACTCGGCTCCAATCAGCGTCCGCACACGATCGACGATGAGCTGCAGGACCGTGTCGACGGATTGAACCGCAGCGATGCCGCGCACGGCGCCATCCAGCGCTTCGAGCTGCTGGCGCTGGAGTCGAGCCTGGTAGCGCGATGAGACCGCGTCGAGCGTGAGCTCGAACGCAGCCGCTAGAGCGTCGGCCGGCTCGCCTTCGCCGTCGATCCAAATTCGAGCTATACCGTCAGGGGAGCCCTCCAGCTCGACCTCGCGGGCGGCGATACCGCGGTCCGTCGCCTCCTGTTCCCCCCGCCCGGCAAGCGACCCGACGCCGAATCGCAGGATGGGCAGCGAGGCCGCTTCGACGACCACGTACGCACCCAGCACCCCATACGCGTCAACCACGGCGTCGAGTGCGTCCCGCACAGCTGTGTTGGTCTCTTCGGGCGTCTCCGAGCGCCAACCTTCCAGGGCTGTCAAGAGCTGGTGAAGGGGCAGGAGGCGCGTTCGTTGCTCGACCAATTCGGGCCAGCCTACCAGCGCGACAGCTCCCCAAGGCGCGCTCGAAGGGGGCCGAACGTCACTGTCGCCGCAGGCCCGACTCGCGCAGCATTCCCATATGTCCACGATTCAGATTGATCGATCAGAGCTCGATGCCCCGCGGCGCGCGCGGATTGCGAACGTGCTCCTCGCGACGGAGCTGACTTCAGTCTCCGACGGAGCCACAGACGAGGCCGTGGAGCTGTCTCGATCGCTGGCTGCCCGGCTGCTGGTCGTAAACGTGATCGATCCGCGCGCGGGCTTAGGCAGCCCGTTCACCGCGTCAGCACCCTCGCGGCTGGACCAGCTTCGCTCGGAGCGTGAGCGAAAGCTGCTCACGATCGTGGAGCGGGCCAGAGCGGCCGGCGTGGAGGCGACCTTCCTCGTGTGGACCGGCGAACCCGGGCAGAGCATCGTCTCGGCGGCCGAGGCGGAGAAAGCAGATCTGGTGGTCATCGGCACGCGCGCCCTCGATCGGGCGGGCAGGTTCCTGCTGGGCAGCGTCTCTGATTACGTCGCCAATCGAAGTCCCTGCCCCGTCCTGATCTGCCGCTGAGTCCCAGGCGGGGGAGCCACATGTCCCGATTCAACCCTTGCCAAACGGCCCCCCGGACGCGGCCAAAGGTCTACCCCTTCGGTCCATCCCTCACATGTGGCCGGGACAGCATCAGGGCGATAGTGATGACACGGACTAATAGCCAACGCACAAGCAGGAGCACCCAATGAACAGCCGACTGACCAAGCTAGGAATCGTTATCGCGATCTTCGGACTGGCGTTCATCGCCGCCGGCGGCTATGCCTTCATGAAGGTCCAGGAGGGCCAGCGCTCGCTGAACTCATTCAGCGCCGCTCAGAACGTCCGGCTCAGCTACAACGATCAGGGCGTGCTCGTCGACCGCGGGACGCCCGAGGGCGCGCAGGCGATCATGTCGCTCCTGGTCAACGACTGGGGCTACCCGGTTCAGTCAGCTGAGCTGAACCCGAACGACCCGGTCGTCAACACGGCCAGCGAGTACATGTACCAGATGGCCGCGGTGAGCTACCACACGCTGAACAGCGTTCAGACGGTCGTCCTGACTGAGGACGTCACCGCCGCTGATGGCACCGTTTACGCGGCCGGAACCTACGAGTTCCCGGTCGATGGCCGCTACTGGGCCGCGTTCGACCGCTCGAACCCCATTGAAGCCAAGGCACGCGAGCAGGCCTGGACCGGAACGGCCCACGCGCTGATCGCAGAGCTCGGCGTCGGGACCAGCACCGCCTCAACGCTCCAGATGGGCCTTGGGCTGGCAGGCCTCTTCGCAGGCGTCGGGTTCATGTTCTTCCTGTCAGGCATCGGCCTGGCGTGGGCCGCACGACCCGAGACCGTGAAGGTCCCGGTGCTGCGCCCGGCATACACGCCGGCCTGATGGCTTCCCTCTCGAGCTAACTCCGGTCTGGCGCACCAGACCAAGACCTGGCCGCCGGCCGTGATCTCCCCCGGGAGCACGAACCGACGGTCAGTCTCTGTCTACCACCACCGCGCCATCAGCGGCATGGTCGCGTGAGCCTCGAAGCCGAGCGTCGGGGCACCCTCGCTATACTCGGCCATCCGATGGCACGAAGAAACAAGTCACGCGGTAGCGGCGTGCTCCGCGCACTCAACCTGATCCCGTTCCTGCCGCTAGCTGGACGCGCCCCCATGTACGCGCGGCTTCTGTGGGCGCTCGCGTCTGACCCGCGCGTGCCCGCGGCGCGCAAGGCTCTGCTCGGCGTCGCCGGGGCATACATCGTCAGCCCGTTCGACCTCATCCCGGAGCGCATCCCGTTCATCGGCGCGCTGGACGATGTCGCGGTGATGGTGCTGGCCATCGACGTGTTCCTGGAAGGGCTGCCCGAAACGCTTGTCAACGAGAAGCTCGTGGAGCTGGGCATCCCGCCGTCGGAGCTACAGACGGACCTCGCCCGCGTGCGCAAATTGGTGCCCGGTCCCGTGCGGGCCATCATCGGTCGGGTTCCGGCCGTGGTCGACCGGCTGGGCCAGCGGGTTGGCGAAACCGGAATTGATCGCAAGGTCCGCGGGCTGATCGCTCCCCGGACACCTGGGAGTGAGGGAAGCACAGCTTGAAGGTCATCCTGACCTCGGACGTCGAGAAGCTCGGCAAGAGCGGCGAGCTCAAGGAAGTCGCCGAGGGCTACGCCCGGAACTTCCTCCTTGCGCGCAAGCTGGCCGTGCCCGCCACCGGCGGTGCGTATCGAGCGTGGCAGCACGACATCGCCAGTCGCGAGGACAAGCGCAAGCGCGAGAAGGAAGAGGCCGAGATCGCGGCGCAGCGCATCTCCTCGACCACGCTCACGATGGGCGTCAAGGTCGGCGAGGGCGGCAAGCTATACGGATCGATCACGTCCAAGGAGATCGCCGACGCGCTGGAGCGCCGCGGGATCAAGATCGATAGGCACAAGATCGACCTCGAGGAGCCGCTCAAGATGCTCGGCACGTACAAGGTCGCCATCAAGGTCTACCCGGGCCTGACGCCCGAGGTCACGATCGCCGTCGAGCCCAAGGGCTAGGGGCGCGCGCTCCGGCACTTGCCGGAGGCCAGCCACGCGACGTGCGCCGGTCACGCGACGTGCGCCGGTCACGCGACGTGCGCCCGGTCACGCGACGTTGGCCGGTCATGCGAGTGAGCCCGGTCCCCCGAGTGAACCCGGTCCCCCGAGTGAGCCGGTCGTGCGAGTGAGCCGGGCACGCGATGTGCGCCGGTTATGCGATGTGCGCCGGTCATACGAGTGAGCCGGGCACGCGATGTGCGCCGGTTATGCGATGTGCGCCGGTCATGCGAGTGAGCCGGTCATGCGTCATTTGTTCGCCATTTCAACGCTAAGCCGGTCGCGTCTGCCCTGCGGGACTTGCGCAGCCTCGCCTGGCCGAGAAACATCCCCGATTTGAGCGTGAACCAGCGTCATGCGCGCCGCCGCGGCTGGTGAGCCCGCCCGGCGGTCCGCATAGCGTTGAGTATCCGAGCATCTGACGGTCCGGGGGCTTCACAGCACGAGGAGGCCCGATGCGCGTCGCAAGAGGATTCAGTCGGCCGAGACTGATCCACCCAGGCCCGTGAAGGGCTGCCGAGGAACGGGCAGACGTCGCACAGCATCCGCTTGAACGGGCACGGGTCCGCCCGGCACTGAACGTCGCGCCCGGCTAATTCAAGTCCCACTCGGCCCAGGGCCTGTTGCCAGCGGCCCTTGATCAACACGACGTCCCCGGGCCGCAGCTCGTCGCGCAACATGTACGTTGCCTCCCACGCGTGCCGCGCGTGACTGACCCTGTCGACGCTCATCCCCGCCGCGGTCGTGCCCGAGCGGAAGGGCTGAAGGTTCGCGCAACAGACGGCCAAATTCGTCGATCTGGTCGTCTTCGGCGAGATCGCGGAGGTGACTGGCAGGCAGGCTTATCGAGACGTCGGTGTCTGCTGGCGGGAATCTCGGCGGATGACGTGATCGCGGCCGTAGCGATCGTCGCTGCGGGACGATTCAAGTCGACCGACGACTCGTTCTCAGCGGCCCTCGCCACCTTCGAGCGCGCGCCCCTCGACCAGGTGAGCCACCGCTATTGCCGCCAGGGCGGCGAAGACCATATGGCGGCCGACCAGACGGATACTCACCGGCCGAACCTCACCGCCGACGTGCACCTCGAAGCGCATGCCATGCGGCCAGTCCAGCCGCACGTCCCTCGCGCGCACGTCGGCGTCCTCCGCCTCGCCGGCGAGCACCACCCTGGCCCGTGTCTGGCCGGCCATCCATCGGACGTTCTCGTCATCCGCGTTCAGAACGGCGACGCCTGTCGCTGGCAGCGCGCGAACGATGTCGGCCTTCTCGTTTCTGGTCGCTTCGAGGGTCCTGAAGGACCGCCAGTGATCGCTCTTGACGGCGGTCACGACCGCGATGTTCGGCCGCGTCAGGCGCGCCTGTTGTCCCATGTGGCCGAAGCTGGAGATCCCCAGCTCGAACACGGCACGCCGTCGCCACGGTGGCGTCCTGACCAGCGCCCTGCCGACAGCCGCGCTGCTGTTCGAGTTCAACAGCGCCGCCCTGCTGACCGGCAGCCCGAGCGCAGCGGAGACCGTGCGCATCGTGGTCGTCTTGCCCAACGAGCCGGTCACGACGACGATGCGGATCCGTCGAGCCAGCGTCCGGCGATACATCCGGGCGACGCGCTCGGCGATGGGCCATAGCCACGTGGTATAGCGGCGTTTCAGCTCGAGGCGGCCCGGACGAGATCGCAGTAATTTCAGCGGACCCGTACGGCCGACGATCACGGCGCGCGGCCGTTGAACGGGTTTGTGATGCCTTCGACGCAGACCTGGTGCCAGAGAACAATCCGGCCGATCATCCACGAATCGCGCGTGGCCGAGTTGTCCCCGCCAAGAAACGCGTCGACGACCTTCCGCGTGCCCTCACGCCCGAGCTCCGAGCGGGCGACGATCTCGTGCTGTGGGACCTTCGACAGCCACTGCCGCAGCTCGGGCATCTCGCGCAGGTAGATCGAGTAGGGCGATGTCCAGCCCTGCTTGCGGCGATCAAGGACGCTCTGCGGCAGCCTGCCGACCATGGCCTCGCGCAGCGGCTGCTTGCCGTGTGGGCCGCTGAAGAGATCCTTGGTCCGGGCCAGGCCGGCGAAGTCCAGCAACCTTGGATCAGTGAATGAAAGCCGCGCCTCAATCGCCGCGCCCATCGTCATCCGATCGCCGGTGGCCACGATCGACGGCAGGTGGGTGTGGCGCTCGTAGGCCATCGCCTGGCGCACGGGCTCGCTGTAATCCCGGACGGCAGTCTCCGCCACCTGGGCGCGGTACGGCGCCCACTCGGCCAGCGGCGTGCGCGTGAAGCGCATCGGGTCCCCATCCGCGTAGCTCGCGGCGATCCACTCCGGCTTGCTCAGCTTCGTTGACGACACCGCCCGCGCCCAGCGTGATCCGAATCGGAGCCGCTTCTCGAAGGGCGCAAGCAGGCGGCCGGTGAGGTCGACGACGCGCGGGTACCGATACAGCCTCAGGCGCCCATAACCACCGAACAGCTCGTCCGCAGTCTCTCCGGTCAGCAGCACGCTGACGTGCTGCCGCGCATACCTGCTCACCGCGAGGATCTCCGGGCTGGCTGGGAAGTTGATCGGCTCATCCAGGTGCCACGTGGCATCCACCAGGAGCTGGGGCCGTTCGCCGGCTGGCACGCGGACCTCGTGGTGCTCGACACCGGCCATCTTTGCGGCGGCAGACGCGAACTCGCCCTCGTCCATGGCGAGCCCGTCATAGCGGACCGTGAAGGAGGGCATCTTGTGTTTGCTGAGCGCCGCCGCGACGGCGGTGACGGCGCTCGAATCGAGTCCGCCCGACAGGAGCGTGCCGACCGGGACATCGGCGATCAGGCGGTTATCCACCGAGCGCTCGAGAAGCGCGGCGAACGATTCACTGGTCGGCGGCAGGCCCGACGTCGGATAGCGCCACCACTCGCCCGTCTCGAGGCCGGCCGCACCAGCCCTGAGCCAATGCGCTGGCAAGAGGCTCTTGACGTCGCGATACACGGTCCGCTCGCCCGCCACGGAGCGAAAGCTGACCAGCTCGAGCCATGTCTCCTGGTTGAACGATCGCGGCAGACCGGCCTCGAACAGGGCCTTCGGCTCGGAGGCGAAGTACAGCCGGCCCTCGTGGATCGCATAGAAGAATGGCTTCTCGCCGACCCGGTCACGAGCGGCGAAGAGCTCATGCCTGACGGCATCCCAGATCGCGAAGGCGAACATCCCGTCGAGCGACTCCAACATCTTGGGCCCGTCGAGCGCGAAGAGCTGCAGGATCACCTCGGTGTCGGTGGTCGTGTGCAGCCGCGCGCCGCGCGCCGCGAGGGCATCGCGAAGCTCGAGTCGGTTGTAGATCTCGCCGTTGTGGACGATGTGAAAGCGGCCGTCTTCGGACGACATCGGCATCAGCCCGCGCGGCTCGAGGTCCACGATCGCCAGGCGGCACGCGGCGAGGCTCACCCCCGGGGCGTCGTACTCACCGTTGCCGTCAGGTCCGCGATGGGCGATGCGGTCGCGCATTCGCGCGGCGACGCCCGCGGTCAGCTCACGATCGTCGAGCGCGACTACTCCAGCTATCCCGCACACTGCGATGGATTATGAGGTTGCCCGGGTTGCGGCCGATGGGGCGGCCGAACGATTCATTCATCTCTCGGGTCTTTAAGTTCGGATGGAGCCAGCGCTGACGCCCGAGTTGGCCTCTGCGGATGCGAGGTCAGCGGATTTCGAGGCGCTCGTTGGCCCGTGGGTGAATGAGATGTATCGAGCTGCAGCGGCCATCGTGGGAACGCACGAGGCCGAGGAAGTCACCCAGGACGCGCTCCTAGACGCCTGGCGTGGCTTTGCGCGCCTGCGCGATCGGGAGCGCGCGCGACCGTGGCTGCACGCGATCCTCGCCAACCGTGCGCGAAAGCACCTCCGGGCGGCACGTAGCCGGCCGCGGCTGATCCCGGTCGCGACCGAGCCGACCAACGAGGCCGGGCGATCTTCACCCGATCACGCGATTCAGTTTGCCGAGCGCGACCGACTCGACAGGGCGTTCGTGCGACTCTCTGCAGACCAGCGCGTCTGCCTCGCGCTCCACTATTCGTTGGACCTCTCAGTGCCGCAAATCGCCGAGTCGCTCGGCATTCCCCAGGGCACGGTGAAGTCACGGATCAATGCCGGCATGGAAAGATTGCGAGCGGCATTCAGGGCGGAAGAGCAGTGAGCGATCCGTTCGAGCCGGTCGAGTCGGTCGAGCCGGAGGTCGCCGCGTATCTCCGTTCTCGTGGCAACGTGAAGGTCCCGGCGGACATGCTCGCCCGAACTGTCGACAGGATTCATACGGAGGCGGAAGGTACGCGCCCGCGTCTCGCCAGGTGGCCGGCATTCGCGGCGGTGGCGGCAGCGGTGGTGCTCGCCGTGGTGACGTTCACGGTCGGCTCGCGTCCCAATCTACTTCCCGACGGCTCACCGCGAGCGACTGCGGTCGGCCACGCATCGACTGGGCCCTCCCCAACCCAAAACGCTACCTCCGCAGCGTCGATGTCGACGGAATTTCCGGAGTCAGTCATGGGAATGCCAGTGGTAAGCATTCGGGAGGTCCGGAGCTTGATTGACGAGGAACAGCTCGACGGGCTTGCCGTTGCCGTCCGGGGCTACTGGATCCAGCCTTTCGTGCACTCATGTCCGGCGCCAAGTCGATTCATAGCACCGCTCGAACGCTGGTGCTCCTTCGACGTCTTCTCCGACATTGGATACGCCGGCTGGAACTGCATCATCCTGGGCCAAGGCCAAAGCGAATGTCACGGAAACGCTCCACCCGTTGGCACGATGACGCTTTCGCCCATTGCCTTGGGCGATGCCGGGGGGATGGATGTTCTGTCGCGTTCGTTCCGTGACGCTACGAACGGCATCCCGGCTGTGCTGATAGGCCATGCCCAGGATCCTCGGGCTTGGCAGTGCCCGACGGACATTTACGATCAGTGCGCACGCGAATTTGTTGTCGACTTGGTGGCATGGGTTGCCGGCGAAACCGCCGAGATTTCGCAAACAGACCCGTCTCTAGCGGCGCGGATGTCGGTCGCCGATGTGGCAGCGGCAGTGGCCCCGTTCGAACTGCTTACTGCTCAGGTATTGATTGCCTCTGAAGCACCGGGCGTCGACCCTCGACTGCATTCCGCCGGTGGGGACCTCGTATGGGTCGCCCGTTCCATTAGCGTAATTCCGTCTGGATCGGGGGACGGGACACGCTCGGTCGACGTCTGGGTCATCGATGACGCGACCGAGCGCGTCACATGGCACTTAGGACTTGAAATGGGAAGTGACTACGCGCCAGGGCGTTTCCTCGCGCAGTCCGCGGAGCGGGGATCATCCCAGAACGGCTTAGACACGTTCTATCGCGTCGAGCTTCCCGACGGATCACCCGTACAGGACCTGACCAACGGTGGCTGGAGCTCGTCGGAGGGCACATTCAGGCGCCGTCACCCCGGCCTTCCTTCCATCCTCGAGGCAGGAAACTACGTTGTTCGCGCCTGGCGCACGACCTATGACGATCGATTTCTCGAAGAGCACCCTGACGAGTGCGCGACCGAGTTCACGATCGCGCAGTCGGAGGAGGTCCGACTCGAAGCCGCCTTTCCGTCGCGTGGCGGGTGCGAGTGGCGAGCACCAACCTTCGAATGACCTCGGGTGACGTGACACGCTACTTGCGCCTCGAGTAGGTGCATCATCGGCCTGTGACTCAGGCCTCTCAGCAGCGCACCATCCTGCACGTCGACCTCGACGCGTTCTTCGCCGCCGTCGAGCAGCGCGACAACCCCGCGCTCCGTGGCAAGCCAGTGGTCGTCGGCGGCGGCGGCCCCAACGATCGCGGCGTGGTCAGCACCTGCTCGTACGAGGCGCGCGTGTTCGGTATTCGCTCGGCGATGCCGCTTCGAACGGCCGGCGCGCTCTGCCCGCGCGCGATCTTCGTACCCGTCGACGGTGCCAAGTACGGACGCGTCAGCCGCCAGGTGATGGACATCCTGCGCAGGTTCACACCGCTCATCGAGCCGCTGTCGATCGACGAGGCCTTCCTCGACATGACCGGCACCGAAGGACTGTTCGGGACTGGAGAAGAGGTCGGCCGAAGGATCAGGCAGGCCGTCCGCGATGAGCTGGAGCTGACCATCTCGGTTGGCGTGGCGTCGAATCGGCTGGTCGCCAAGATCGCCTCAGACCTGAGAAAGCCGGACGGCCTGGTCGTCGTGCCTCACGGCGAGGAGGAGGCCTTTCTGGCACCGCTGGCAATCGAGCGGTTGTGGGGCGTTGGCGCCAGCACCCGGCGCGCGCTGACCGACTACGACGTGAAGACGATCGGCGACCTTGCGGCGCTGCCGGAGGACGTGCTCGTTCGGCGTTTCGGGAGCCACGGTGCGACTCTCACGGCGCGGGCCAGGGGTGTCGGCGATACCGAGGTGGGCCACGACGTGGCCGCCAAGTCAATCAGCCACGAGCACACCTTCGATGTCGACACCGATGAGTGGGCGGTCGTCGAGCGAACCCTGTTGGCTCTCTCGGAGGGCGTCGGTGGACGGCTGCGCGCAGCAGGGGTCCTGGCCGCCACCGTCGCGGTCAAGATCCGCGACACCGACTTCGTCACCATCACCAGGCAGCGGACGCTCGACGATCCGACCGATTCCACGGACGTGATCTGGCGTACGGCTTGCGCGCTGACTCGGCGGGAGGTGAAGGGGATGCGCGTTCGACTTGTTGGCGTCGCTGCCAGCGGTCTCGACGAGCAGCGCCAGATCCCGATGTTCGAAGTGGAAGACGACAAACACAGGCGCGCGGTGATTGCGACCGATTCTCTTCGCGAGCGATACGGACCGCGATCGATCCGCCGTGCCAGCCTGCTCCAGGCCGACGTCGCCGCACCTTTCGAGCGCGACCCGCGCCACGCGCGGCCGCCAACCAAATCGGAGTGACACGCTAGCTGTCACGCGGCACCCGCACGCTGGTCTCTCAGCCCGCGAAAATCGCGGCTATTGACAATCGAACGTCCGTTCGAATAGCGTAGTCCGCTAGAACAGATGTTCGATACGCCCAAGGAGGCGCAGGAATGGCAATCGTGAGAGTCACCCCCACCCAGGTCGACGTCAGTACGGGGCTGTTCGACGGGCGCCCTCGTTCCATCAGGGTGGCGCACGAGCGCGTCCCGGTCATCGAGATCGCCAACGTCCGCGACGAGCTCGCCGCATATCCAGCAGGGCGTGGCCCCCGGCGCATTTTCGAGGTCCGCACTCCGGACGCGCGGCTCAGGCTTTCCTTCGAGCGGCGCAGTCGTCGCTGGCTGTTGGAGGGTCTCGAAGCCGCCTGAACCCCGCCTTTACCTGTGGGGCGGTGCCCTGCCCCCGGTAGGTGCGTGCGACAATCGAGGTCATGGAGGGGTTTCCTGAAGCATTAGCGAACTTGACGCTGGCCGAGTTCTCCGAGCGGCTGGCGTCGGCCGAACCCGTCCCTGGCGGCGGCAGTGCAGCCGCGGCGGCGGGGAGCATCGCTGCGAGTCTGGTGGCGATGGTTGCCAGGCTCTCCCTGGATCGGCCGAAGTACGAGCCCTACCGGGCCACCAACGAGCGTGCCCTCGAGACGGCTGAGGCTGCGCGCACCAAGCTCCTGCGCCTGGCGGACGACGACGCGCGTGCCTATGGCGGCTTTTCTGCCGCCCGGAAGATGCCGCGCGACACGCCAGAGCTGGACGAGGCGCGCAACCGGGCCACGGAAGTTGCCGCGCGCGATGCGTCGGAAGTGCCGCTCGCGGTTGCGCGTGAGTGCGCACGCCTGCTCGAGGTGATCGCGACGCTCGCGGGCCGCAGCAACCTGAACGCGGCGAGCGACCTGGAGGTTGCCGGGCGGCTGAGTGCGGCCGCTGTCCACGGCGCGGCGGCGAACGTGATGATCAACCTGCCATCGGTCGCTGACGAACGCTACGCGGGCGGCACCAAGGTCGAGTTGAATGACCTGCTGCGCGACGCCGACCGGACCCTGGCCAGGGTGACGCAGTACGTGGGGGGTGGCTCGCTGCGGACTCCGGAAGACAGTTGACCGTCGCCGAGCGCGCTGTCGCCTCGGACCCTGAAACAGGACCGCGCACCACCGCGCGGGTGCTAGAGGGTCGCGGCCTCGCGGCGGAGATCCGCGGCCAGGTCCGCCGCCAGGTGGGTGCGTTCCGACGCCGATACGGCGGCTATAGCCCAACGCTCGCGGCGGTGATGGTCGGGCGTGAGCTCGCGTCGAGCGTTTACCTCCAGCAGATCATGCGCACAAGTGCGGCCGTCGGCGTCCCCAGCCGGATCATCGAGCTGCCGCGAAGCACGACAGCGGATGAGCTGCGGGCGCAGATCGAGGCTCTCAACGGCGACCGTGAGGTGGCTGGCATCATCGTCCAGCAGCCGCTGCCCCGGCACATCCCGCTCTCGACCGTGACGGACACCATCCTTCCGGCCAAGGACATCGATGGCATCCACCCGCTCAACACCGGTTTGATGACGCTGGGCTATGAGGGATTCCTGCCTGCGTGTGCGGAGGCGGCGGTCGAGATCCCCAAGTTCTACGGCTACGAGCTGAGGGCAAGAGGGCCCTCGTCGTCGGGCGCAGCAACGTGGTGGGCAAGCCCGTGCAGCTACTGCTCGTGCGCGAGCACTGCACCGTCACGATCTGCCATCGGCGGACGCGCAACCTCGAGCGGGAGATCGGGCGGGCTGAGATCGTGGTCACGGCCGCCGGCTCTGCTGGGCTCGTGACCGGCGAGATGCTGATGC
>Ga0136618_10000685_pt1 | contig 12038 bp, 11 predicted proteins | sample AntDrymUQ3302106_2_FD_104805 | JGI IMG/M metagenome (GOLD analysis project Ga0136618, IMG submission 104805) | Polar desert sand microbial communities from Dry Valleys, Antarctica - metaG UQ330 (21.06) | ecosystem: Environmental > Terrestrial > Soil > Desert | place: Antarctica: Dry Valley... | reverse complement strand
GCCCCAGGTCAGGTGCTCGGGGTCGGCGTGGTCGTACACGAAGACGTCGGCGCCGGACAGCGTCGCGCCGTCGACGAGGGCCGGGTGGTTGAGCGCATCGGCGAAGACGACGTCCCCCCGGCCGGCGAGCGCCGGGATGACCCCCGCGGCCGCCAGGTAGCCCGAGCCGAACAGCAGCGCTGCGCCCGTGCCGTGAAAGCTCGCCAGGCGGTCCTCGAGGCGCCGGTGCAGCGTCATCGTCCCGGCGACCGAGCGCGCGGAGCCCGCGCCCACGCCCCAGCGCATCGCCGCGTCCGCCGCCGCCTGGCACACGCGCGGGTGATCGGCGAGCCCGAGGGCGTTGTTGGAGCACAACAGCAGCACCGGCCGGCCGTCGAGCACGACACGCGGACCCTGGGGCCCGCTGATCAGTGGTGTCCCCATGGGCGCGCACGCTACGGCTGGCCCCGGACGGCTCCCGCACGCCGCTACTTGCGCGTTGAGACGACCATCGCGCTGCCGCCGCCCCGGCGGACCGGCTCGGCCGCGGCCAGCTGCCGGCCGCCGCGCTTGAACGCGATGCCCGCCGCCGCACCGATCTCGGGAATCGTCGTGAACCGGTGGCCGAGGGCGACCAGCGCGGCCGCCTCCGGCTGGGCCAGGAAGGCGGGCTCGGTGTCGCTGGAGGGCGTGTTGCGCTGGGAAGCGCGCGGGGCGGCGATCGCCTCGGGCAGGCTCATGCCGCGCTCGAAGCGGTTGACCAGGATCTGCAGCACCGTGGTGATGATGGTCGAGCCGCCCGGGGACCCGAGGACCAGCACCGGCCGCCTGCCATTGAGCACGATGGTCGGGGACATCGACGAACGCGGCCGCTTGCGGGCGGCGGGCGAGTTCGGCTTGCCCGGCGTGAAGTCGAAGTCCGTGAGCTCGTTGTTGAGCAGGAACCCGCGGCCCGGCACCACGCTGCCGCTGCCGCCGGTCTGCTCGATGGTGAACGTGTAGGCGACGACGTTGCCGCGCTTGTCGGCGACGGACAGGTGCGTGGTGGACGGTCCCTCGGCCGCGTCGCTCGGGGCGCTCCCGGGCTGCGGGCAGGCGCCGGCCGCCACGGGCGACTCGGCCGCCGTCGGCATGATCAGCTTCTGGCGCTCGTCGGCGAAGGACTGCGACAGCAGGCAGCCCAGCGGGACCGGGGTGAAGGCGGGGTCACCGAGGTAGGCGGCGCGGTCGGCGAAGGCCAGGCGGGTCGCCTCCAGGTAGCGGTGAAGATCGGTCGTCGGGTCGCCGGCCGGGTCCCCGAACGCCTCCAGGATGTTCAGCGACTCGCCCACCGTCGTGGCGCCGCTGGAGGGCGGGCGCATCCCGGCGATCGTGAAGCCCCGGTAGGCGCTCGTGGCCGCCGGGCGGCGGATCGCCCGGTACGCCGCGAGGTCGCCGGGCGCCATCACACCGGGGCGCACGATGCGGGCCGCGCCCGGGCGCACCGGCGGCTGGCGCACGGTCTGCACGATCTTCTCGGCGACGGCGCCGGTGTAGAAGCCCTTGCGCACGCCCCTGCGGGCGATCAGGCCGTAGGTCCTGCCGAGATCGGGGTTTCTCAGCGTGGCGCCGGCGGCGAGCGGGCGACCGCCCGGCAGATAGATCGCCGCGGTCGCCGGGAAGTCGGCGAAGCGCTCCTGGTTGGCCTCGGTCTGCTCGGCGAGGGTCTCGTCGACCACGAAGCCCTCCCGTGCAAGGCGGATGCCGGGCTTGAGCAGCGTGCGCAGCTGGCGGGTGCCGTGGCGCGCGAGCGCCGTCTGCCAGGTGCGCAGCGTGCCCGGCACGCCCACGCCGAGCCCGCTGGTCACGCCTTCGGCGAAGGGAATCGGCTCGCCCGTCGCGGGGTCCAGGAAGGAGCGGTCGGTGAACGCCGCCGGCGCGAACTCGCGGCCGTCGATGGTCCTGATGCGGCCCCTGCCGTTGCGGATGACCATGAAGCCGCCGCCGCCGATGCCCGCCGAGTAGGGCTCCACGACGCCGAGGACGCCGGCCGCGGCGATGGCCGCGTCGACCGCGTTGCCCCCGTCGCGCAGCACCTGGATCGCGGCGCGCGTGGCGTACGGGTCCACGGTCGAGGCCGATCCGCCGTAGCCCGACGCGGTGGCGGCCTTCGCGGGCGGCCGGACCGCGGCCGGGGCGGCGGCGGGGGCCAGCGCGGAGAGGACGAGGGCGAGCAGGAGGAGAAGCGGCATCATTGCGGGGGTCGTCGTATGCGGACGTGCAGATGGTCGTCGTGGTGGACGAGCGGGATGACGACCCTACGCGGCCCCCGCAGGCCGAGGCTCGGCCCGACGAAGATCTTCTCGGCGCCGGCTTCGACGAAGCGGTCGACCAGCGCCTGCGCGCGCGCCCGGTCGACGAGCGAGGGCTTGAAGGCCCGCCGCTCGCGCTCGTCCTTGCGCGGGTACAGGATGTCGACGTCGAGCCCGTTCTGATGCGACGCGTGCCCGAGCCCGCCGTAGTTGCGCCCGAACCACCCGCCCTGTGGGCGCGAGAGATCCTCGATGCCCACCCGCGGGGCGAACGGATCGGCGGCGCGGTACTCGCGCAGGACGGCGAGCGTCGTGCGCAGCAGCGCGCCGGTGCCCCAGCGCCGCCAGCCGCGGTTGAGTCTCCGCTCGAAGACGGGGTCCCAGGTGAACCAGTCGGGGCCCTCGGCGGGCAGCTGGACGCCGCGGACGAGGTGCCCCTCGAACGGCAGGCCGATCGCACGCGACTCGCGCCACGCGATCGCGGGGTAGACGATCGGCTCCTCGCCGCGGCCGTCGTCGGTCGGCGGCGGCGGGGCGGGCCCGATCCTGCCGGCCGGCGGCAGCTCGCGGGCAGGCGCCAACGCGACCGCGCCGGCCACGACCAGGCTCAGCAGCACGAAGAACACCAGCAGCACGAGCCGGCGACTCCGGCGGGCGCCGCCGAACAGGACCGAGGGCGAGTCGCGCGCGATCCCGCCGCGCACGGCTCCGGGAGCGCGGCCTCGCGCGGTTTGGCGGGCAAACATCGCCACGACCCGGAGGTTAACGCCCCGACCAGCGGGGAGGGCGCAGTCTTCGAGGATGCCGTGCACGCCTCCAGGAGGTCCTCGGACCGAAGTTCAGCTCGGTGACAGGCGCTGCGGCGGCGCTCACAGCAGCGCGGAGAGGAGCCCGACCGCCGCCGACACGACCAGGACCGCGGTCAGCGCGGTCTCATAGCTTCTCGCCTCGAGCCGCACGAAGAGCCGACGGCCGAGCAGCTGCCCGGCGGCCGTGAGCGGGACCGTGACGGCGAGCGCCGCCGCACCGGGGATCGCGGCCGTGGTGCCGGTCGCCGCGAGCACCGCCGTCGTGAGGATCGCCAGGCCGAGGAAGGTGACCGTCAGGGTGTCGCGCACGCTGACGGGCCGGTGGCCGCGGCCCAGCAGCAGCAGGACGATGGCCGGCCCGGCGGTGCTCGTGGTCAGGCAGAGGGCGCCCGCCGCCAGGCCCGTGGCGGGCGGTGCCCAGCCGGGGGCCGGCCGCGGCTCGGCGGAGGCGCGCTGGACGCGCCAGCGGGCGAGCAGGGTCGCGAACACGGTGAGGGTGAGGAGCACCTGCAACACGAGCGCGTCCACGGAGCGCAGCACCGCCACGCCGACGAGCATCCCGGGCAGCGACCAGGCGAGCAGGCGCACGACGAGGTCGCCCAGGGGCTGGGGCCGCCGCCGCTCGCCGAGCAGCGTCATCACGTTGATCTGCAGGCCGAGCACGGTGAGCAGCCCGACGGCCTGCACCGGGCCGATCGCCGCGAACAGCAGCGGCGCGCAGACCAGCGCGAAGCCGAAGCCCACCGCGGACTGCAACAGCGCGCCGGCGAGCACCGACGTGCCCGCGGCGGCTTCGAGCAGGCTCAACCGCGCGACTTCCGCGCGAACACGTCCGCCGCCGACACCACGCGGTCCAGGAAGAGGATGCCATCGAGGTGGTCGACCTCGTGCTGCACCGCCCGGGCCTCGAAGCCGGACGCCTCGAACGGATCGATCCCCGCGGCTTGGACGATCACCGTCAGCGCGCGCCGGACGTTGCCGGTGAGGTCGGGGATCGAGAGGCAGCCCTCGCGGCCGATCTCCGATTCCGGGCCCAGGGTCAGCACGGGGTCGACGAGCACGAGCAGGCCGGACGCGTCCGGGGCCTTGGGGTGGCCGGTGCAGTCCACCACGCACACGCGCGCGGGCTCGCCGATCTGCGGCGCCGCGACGCCCACGCAGCGCGGGAAGGAGCGCATCGTGTCGATCAGGTCCGCGGCGATCCGGTCGGGGTCGGACGTCCCCGGGGCTGCCCGCGCCTTCAACCGCGGGTCGGGGTACCGCAGGACCTCCCGGACCACTACAGGACGTCCGCGTCTGCCGCGTGCAGCGTGACGTCCACGCCCTCGCGCTCGGCGACCGCCTCGAGCGCGGCGCGCAGGGCGGCCTCGTCGACCGCGGCCGGCACCGCGACGTCGACGATCATCACGTAGACGGCGTCGGACTCGACGAGCCGCGTGCGCAGGTCGCACACGTTCACCCCGGCGGCGGCGAGCCCGGCCGTGATCGACGCCAGGATGCCGGGATGGTCGGCGCCGTAGACGCTGACGACGTGGGTCGCCACCTCGAGCTCGGAGCCGGCGCCGCCGTGCACCTCGCGCAGCGACAGCGCCTCCAGGCCGAGGGCGCCGGCGGCGGAACGCAGGTCCGCCTCCAGGGCGCCGGAGTCGACCTCGTCGCCCGCGTCGACGATCAGCGTCATGGCGAAGAAGCCGCGCAGGATCCCCATGTGGGAATCCGTGACGTTGACGCCGTGGACGACGAGCCGGTCGGCGATCGCCGCGATGATGCCGGGACGGTCGGCGCCGACGGCCGAGAGGGCGAAGCTCCGCACGCCCCGCAAGATAGGGGCGAGATACGCTGCTGCGCGTGCTGCTCGCGATCGACCAGGGCACGACCGGTACGACCTGCCTGGTCTTCGGCGGCGAGGGTGAGCTGCTCGGCCGCGGGTACCGCGAGCTCACCCAGCACTTCCCCCAACCCGGCTGGGTCGAGCACGACGCCGCCGAGATCTGGGACGTCTCGCACGCCGTCGCGGGCGAGGCGCTCCAGGACGCGGGCGCGGGGCCGGGCGAGCTCGAGGCGGTCGGCATCACCAACCAGCGCGAAACCGTCGTGGCCTGGGATCCGAGCACCGGAGAGCCGCTGCACCGCGCGCTCGTCTGGCAGGACCGCCGCACCGCGGCGCGCTGCGACGAGTTGCGCGAGCGCGACTGCGAGCCCGGCATTCGCGCGACGACCGGGCTCGTCCTCGATCCCTACTTCTCGGCCACCAAGATCGAGTGGCTGCTGCGCAACGTCGACGGGCTCGAGCAGAAGGCCTCCGAGGGGCGGGCGGTGTTCGGCACGATCGACGCGTGGCTGGTCTTCAAGCTCACGGGCGAGCTGGTCACCGAGCCGTCCAACGCGAGCCGGACGCTGCTCTACGACCTCGGCGCCGGGCGGTGGGACCCGGACCTGCTCGGGCTCTTCGGCGTGCCCGAGCGCTCACTGCCCGAGATCCGGCCGAGCTGCGGGGAGCTCGGCCGCACGAGGGACTTCCACGGCCACGAGGTCCCCGTCGCCGGAGTCCTCGGCGACCAGCAGGCCGCGCTGTTCGGCCAGCGCTGCCTGGCTGCGGGCGAGGGCAAGAACACCTACGGCACCGGCTCGTTCGTCCTGCAGAACCACGGGCCGCAGGCGCCCGAGGCGCCCGAGGGCCTGCTCGGCACGGTCGCCTGGCAGGTCGGCGGGCACACCACCTACGCGCTGGAAGCGGCGATCTTCGTCACCGGCGCCGCCGTCCAGTGGCTGCGCGACGGCCTCGGCATCATCGAGCTGGCCTCCGACACCGAGGCCCTGGCGAACAGCCTCGACGCCAACGACGGCGTCTACTTCGTGCCGGCGCTCACCGGCCTCGGCTCGCCGCATTGGGACCCGTACGCGCGCGGGACCATCGTCGGATTGACGCGTGGCAGCACCCGCGCCCACCTGGCCCGGGCCGCGCTGGAGGCGATGGCCTACCAGACCGTCGACGCCGTCCGCGCGGTCGAGGCGCAGAGCGGGGAGGCGCTCTGCGAGCTGCGCGCCGACGGCGGCGCGACCGTCAACCGCTGGCTGATGCAGTTCCAGGCCGACGTGCTGGGCGTGCCGGTGAGCGTGCCCGAGGTGCCCGAGACGACGGCGCTCGGCGCCGCGCTGATGGCCGCGGTCGGGGTCGGGCGGCTCACCCTCGACGACGTGCGCGCGGGCGGCGCCGCGAAGGCCACCTACGATCCTCAGATGAACGCGGACGAGCGCGAGGCGCTGCTCGGCGACTGGCACCGCGCGCTGGAGCGCGCGCGCGGATGGGTGCAGCCGTGACCGACGAGAAGCTCGTGACGATGAAGCCGCAGGTCTACAAGGACCCGCGGCCCAAGGAGCACTTCGACCGCTACCACGCCCGGGTGCGCCGCGGCGAGCCCAACTTCGTCTACGAGCTGGTGCGCATGTGCACCTGCCTGTACGCGTGGCTGTTCTTTCGCACGCGCTCGCTGGACAGCTGGAAGGTCCCCACCAACGGCCCGGTGATCCTCGCCCCCAACCACTTCTCCTTCATGGACCACTTCTTCACGGGCGCGGGGGTGCGCCGGCGCGTGCAGTTCATGGCCAAGTCGCAGCTGTTCTCCAAGGGGATGCAGTGGATCTACAACCCCGGCGGCGTCTTCCCGGTCCGGCGTGGCGTGCAGGACGAGGAGGCGTTCGTCACCGCCCACGCCATCCTGAGGCGGGGCGACTCGATCGTCATGTACTGCGAGGGCGGGCGCTCGCGCACCGCCGACCTGTCCGAGAAGCCCAAGCGCGGCATCGGCCGCCTCGCCCTGGAGTCCGGTGCCACGGTCGTGCCGGTCGCCATCCACGGCTCCTCCAAGGTGCGCAACTGGAAGCGCGGCCGGCTCCCCAAGGTGATCATCCAGTACGGCGACCCGATCGTGTGGGACCGCGTGGACGAGCCGACGCGCGACCAGCAGCAGCTCGCCGCCGACGAGATCTTCGGGCGCATCCGGACGCTGTACTCGTCGCTCGACGAGCGCCTGCGCGCGGGGTGAGCGGCGGGCTCAGCCCGTCATCCCGCCGAAGCCGCCGCCGGTGACGTGCAGCGTCTGGCCGTGCACGTAGTTGGCCCACGGCGTCGTCAGGAAGAACACCGGGCCGGCGGCCTCCTGCGGGCTCGCCGGGCGGCCCAGCGGGATCATCGTCGGGGCCATCCCGCGGATCTGCTCGGGGATGCCCAGCTGGACCGTCTCGCCGTCGATCTCCATGGCGTTCTCGTCGACCTTGGCCTGGGTCAGGCGGGTGTCGACGAAGCCGAAGGCGACGGCGTTGACGTTGATCTTGAACTGGCCCCACTCCTTGGCCAGCGTCTTGGTGAGCCCGACGATGCCCGCCTTCCCGGCGGCGTAGTTGGCCTGGCCGGCGTTGCCGAACGTGCCCGAGGTGGACGAGACGTTGACGATCTTGCGAAAGACCTCGGTGCCCGCCTCGCGCTCCTGCTTGGCCGGTTCGCGCAGGTGCGGCGCGGCGGCGCGGACGACGCGGAAGGGGACGACCAGGTGGATGTCGAGCATGCGCTGGAACCAGTCGTCGCTCATCTTGTGCACTGGCGCGTCAAGCGTGTAGCCCGCGTTGTTGACGATGATGTCGATCTTGCCGTGATTGCCGATCGCGGCCTGGATCAGCGCGTCGGGCACCCCGGGCTTGGTCAGGTCGCCCGCATGCGTCGAGCCGTCCGTCGGCAGCGCGGCCTGGCACTCCTCGGCCGCGTCGCCGTCGAGGTCGTTGACGATCACCGTCGCGCCCTGCGACGCGAGCAGCTCCGCCGTGGCCCGGCCGATGCCGCGCCCAGCGCCCGTGATGACCGCCACCTTGCCGTCGAGCACACCCATTTGTCCCGCGCATGCTGCCAGGTAGCCTCGGGCCATGGCGACCCCCCGCTCGGAGGCTGACCAGCGCGTCACGAACCTGGAGCTGTTCTTCGACCTCGTGTTCGTCTTCGCGATCACGCAGGTGACCGCCCCTGATGGCCAAGGACCCGACGTGGGCGGGAGTCGGCAAGGGCATGCTCGTCCTCTCGGCGCTGTGGTTCGCGTGGGCGTCGTTCGCGTGGCTGACGAACACGCTCAACCCGGAGGAGGGGGCGACGCGGCTCGGGATCTTCGTGACCATGGCGGCCCTGCTGGTCGCTTCGCTGGCCGTCCCGAGGGCCTTCGGCGACGACGGGGTGATCTTCGGCGTCAGCTACCTGATCGTGCGCGGGATGCACATGTACGCGCTGGCCGCCCGCAGCGACGCGTCGCTCGTGGGCGTCGTCCGCCACCTCGCCGGGCCGATGCTGGCGGGCGCGACGGTCATCCTCGCGGCGGGCTTCGTCGACGGCGCGGCGCGCTACGTGCTGTGGACGGTGGCGCTGGCGATCGAGGTCGCCGGCCCGTACATCCGCGGCGTCGGCGGCTGGCGCCTGCACCCGGGCCACTTCGCCGAGCGCCACGGCCTGATCATCATCATCGCCATCGGCGAGTCGATCGTGGCCGTCGGCGTCGGCTTCAGCGGGCAGGACCTCGACGGCGCCGCGATCGTGGCGGCCGTGCTCGGCGTCGCCATCGCGGCCGCGCAGTGGTGGGCGTACTTCGACGTCGTCGCGCTGGTGGCCGAGCGGCGGCTGACCGCCCACCAGGGCGAGGCGCGGTCTCGCATGGCGCGCGACTCCTACACCTTCCTGCACCTGCCGATGATGGCGGGCATCATCCTGTTCGCCCTCGGGATGAAGAAGGTCCTCGAGCACACCGACGAGCCCTTGAAGCTGATCCCGGCCGTGGCGCTCTGCGGCGGCCTCTCGCTGTACCTGCTCGCCCACATCGCCTTCCGGCTGCGCAACGTCGGCTCGGTGAACCGGCAGCGGCTGGTCACCGCGGTCGTGCTTGCCGCGCTGATCCCGCTCGCCGTCCGAGTCGACGCGCTTCCCGCGCTGGTGATCACCGCCCTTGCGATCTGCGGGCTGATCGCCTACGAGGCGATTCGCTTCGCGAGGTCCGCGACCGCGTCCGCCACGCCCGGGAGGCGGTCGTCTCGTGACGGCGGGCCGGCCGGTGCCGCTCAGGCCTTGCGGGCCTCGAGCAGCTCCAGGCTCCCCCACGCGGTCCTGAGGCGCCGGTGGCGATGGACGTCGGCGAAGCCGGCGGCGCGGAGGAGGTCGGGCACTCGGCCGGCGGCATGGTCGCGCGTGCCCTCGAAGCCGTCGATGAGCTGCAGGACGAAGAACGACGCTCGCAGCAGCGGCGTGGCGGGGCGACCCCAATCGGCGATGTGCAGCCGGCCGCCGGGACGCAGCACGCGGGCGACCTCGGCCAGCGCGCGCTGCTTGGCGCCGGAGCCGAGGTGGTGCAGCACCAGCGACATCACGGCCGCATCGGCGCTGGCCGGGGGCAGCCCGAGGTCGTCGGCCAGGCCGCGTCGCCAGGCCACCGGGTCCGCACCGTCCTTTGCCCGAGCGAGCGCGAGGATCTCGGCGTCTCCGTCGATCGCGGTCACGGCGACGTCGGGACGCGCGGCCGCCAGGGAGATCGCGAGCGTGCCGGTGCCCGCCCCGACGTCGACGACGTGGCCTGCGGCCGGGACCGGACCCAGCACCCGGTCGCGCAGCAGCGGCCTCCAGCGGTTCTCGCGCATCGTCACCGCGATCGTCGCGTCGTACCAGCCGGTGGGACCCACCCGGCCGGCCGCCCGCACGTAGCGCTCCGGTTCGGGCACCCTGGAAGCGTAGGCTCGGGCCGTGAACGCGCGCGCGTGGACGGGGTTCTTCGCCCTGGCCGTCTTGTGGGGCATCCCGTACCTGTTCATCAAGGTGGCCGTCGACGACGGCGTGCCCCCGCTGTTCCTCGCGTGGGTGCGGGTCACGCTCGGGGCGGCCGTGCTGCTGGCGCTCGCCGCGCAGGCGGGGACGCTGCGCGCCGTGCGCGGGCAGGTCAAGTGGGTGGCGGCCTACGCGCTGGTCGAGATCTGCCTGCCGTTCCCGCTGATCGCCGTGGGCGAGCAGCACGTGTCCTCGTCGCTGACCGCGATCCTGGTCGCGACGGTACCGGCCTTCATCGCGCTGCTGTCGCTGCGCTTCGATCCGGCCGAGTCCCCGTCGCGCACGCGCGTCGCCGGCCTGGCGATCGGGTTCAGCGGCGTGGTCGCGCTCGTCGGCATCGACGTCGCCGGCGATCCGCAGGAGCTGCTCGGCGCGGGCGCGGTCCTGCTCGCCGCGTTCGGCTACGCCTGCGGGCCGATGATCTATCAGCGCCGCTTCGGCGCCACCGACGTCCGCGCCACGATGGGCGCCGCGCTGGCCGTCTCGGCGCTGGTGCTGGCGCCGTTCGCGTTCGCCGACACCCCCGCTGCGCTGACCGGCGAGGCCGCCGCCTCGCTCGCCGTCCTGGGCCTCTTCTGCACCGCCGCCGCCTTCTCGCTCTTCGCCGTCCTGCTGAGGATGATCGGCGCCGCCCGCGTCTCCGTCATCACCTACGTAGCACCCGTCGTGGCGGTCGCCCTCGGCGTGATCGTGCTCGACGAGCGCGTCGGGCCCGGTTCGCTCGTTGGCCTCGTGCTCATCCTCGCCGGCTCGTGGCTGTCGACCGTCGGCCGTCTGCCGTCAGGAATGGCCGGACGGTGGCGACTCCGCCGGACAACGTCTCCTCGGTGAGCCGGATCACGCCCAGACCCGCGAGCACGTAGGCGTTCTGCTTGCGCCGGTCGCGCTCGAAGGCCAGGCGGTCTCCGTGTGTGGAGTAGTCGTCGATCTCGACGACCAGGGCGTGCTCCGGCCAGTAGAGGTCGGCCTCGAAGCCGTGGAGTCTGTGGTTGGTGAGGGGAAGCGGGAGGTCTCGTGCAGCTCGTAGGTCATTGAGGAAGCGGCGCTCGATCTGGCTGCGGGTCATGCGGACGCCGCGCTTCAGGACCGCGGCGAGGCCCGTGCGGCCGGGGTGGTGCGGGAAGTGCGTGGCGTTGCGGTCGACGAAGCTGAGGCGGTGGGCCTCGGAGAGATGTGCTTCGAGCTCGGCGATCGTGAGCTGGTCGGCGAGGTCGACGAGCGTGCGCTCCACGGCGGTGACGCGGACGCCCCACCAGATGCGGATCTCGTCAGGGCGCAGCGATCGGCTCTCGTGGGTGTGGATGCCGGGACGGTCACTGCGGCTCTGAGGGAGGGTGACGTGGATCGGTCCGGGCTCCTCATTGCGGATGCCGTAGAGCGCGGCGGCGCTGTGGTGACTGATCACGGCCTCGGAGCCGCAGGCGAGCTGCGCCGCCATCGCGCGCCCCTTCAGGCCTACGTTGCCGTGGCCGACGGCGAAGACGCCGCGGTGGAGGCGGATCCAGCGCCCTGACGCCACGCGCCGTCGAGCGGCCCATTCACTGAGCCCGAGCTCCAGCAACTGCTCGAGGTCGATCACCCCGAACTGCCTCCCGGCGACGTCCGAGATGCGAGCCTCCGGAGGTTTCGAGCGATATGCGCACGCAAGGTCCGGCACCTCCCCTCATAGGCGCGACGGGAGCGCAGTTCGCCCCCCTCACAGCCCGTAAGAGCGCCCGATCACGTCAAGCATGATCTCGTCCGTGCCGGCGCCGATGCGGTTCAGGCGGGCGTCGCGCCAGACGCGCTCGATGCCGTACTCGACCATGTAGCCCGCGCCGCCGTGGATCTGCAGGCACTCGTCGGCGACCTCGCAGAACATCCGCGAGGCGTTGAGCTTGGCCATCGAGATCTCGCGCACGGGGTATTCGCCGCTGCCGACCCGCCAGGCCGTCGTGTAGGTGAGCTGGCGCGACGCCTCGATCTTGGTCGCCATGTCGGCGAACTTGTGCCGGATGGCCTGGAACCTGCCGATCGAGCGGCCGAAGGCCTGGCGCTCCTTGGCGTACTGCAGCGTGCGGTCGAAGCAGCGCTGGGCGCCGGCCACGCAGCCCGCGGCCCCGATCAGCCGCT
>Ga0136618_10000684_pt1 | contig 12046 bp, 12 predicted proteins | sample AntDrymUQ3302106_2_FD_104805 | JGI IMG/M metagenome (GOLD analysis project Ga0136618, IMG submission 104805) | Polar desert sand microbial communities from Dry Valleys, Antarctica - metaG UQ330 (21.06) | ecosystem: Environmental > Terrestrial > Soil > Desert | place: Antarctica: Dry Valley... | reverse complement strand
CTCGATCTCACGAGCGATGGTCACGCCGTCGTTCGTGATGGTCGGGGCGCCGAACTTCTTGTCGAGGACCACGTAGCGGCCCTTGGGGCCGAGGGTGACCTTGACGGCGTTCGCTACGGCGTTGACGCCCTGCTCGAGGGCGTTGCGCGCCTCTACGTCGTACTTCAGTTCCTTGTGAGCCATAAAAGTTCTCGATTCTCTCGAAGGTGCTTAGGACTGGACCTTGGCGAGCACGTCGGACTCACGCAGGACCAGCAGGTCCTCGCCGTCGACCTTGATCTCGGTGCCGCCGTACTTGGAGTAGAGGACCTCGTCGCCCTCGGAGACGTCCAGAGGAATGCGCTTCTCGCCCTCGTCGTCCCACCGGCCTTCACCCGCGGCGATGACCTTGCCCTTCTGGGGCTTCTCCTTGGCGGTGTCGGGAAGGACCAGGCCTGAAGCCGTCGTCTCTTCTTCCTCGACAGCCTTGACGATCAGTCGATCGCCCAAAGGCTTGAGATTCATGTGTTGACCTCCACTGCGGTTTGCGGATCTGGCACTCATCGGTTGAGAGTGCCAAGTGGAGGCGACTATAACGAAGGCCGGCGCGGGGTCAAGTGCGCCTTGGCACTCCCTTCACACGAGTGCCGGGTCGGGCGTCTGGCTTTCCTTGAGTACGTAGCCCATGCCTCGGACCGTGGTGATCCGATGCCGGCCGACCTTGCGACGCAGGTAACCGACGTAGACGATCGCTCGGCCAGATCTTGCAGGACGTCTTCGCTGCCGCCGCCGGGGCCGAGCGCGTGATCGAGCTGCTCGAGCAGAAGCCCAACGTCGTCGACGCGCCGCACGCCGGCCCCTGCCACAGCCCGGTCGCGGCCTCGTCGAGCTCGTCGGGGTCACTCACCGCCATCCGCGCGCAGACACCGACGCCTCGCGGGACGTCAGCCTCGTCGTACGTCCGGGGGAGATCGCGGCCCTGGTCGGACCGAGCGGGGCGGGCAAGTCGACGCTCGCCCGGCTGCTCATCCGCTTCGCCGACCCCACGGAGGGGAGCGTCCTCATCGACGGCTGGGACCTTCGCGACGCCACGCTCGAGTCTGTGCACGACGCGGTCGGCGTGCTCCCACAGGACTCGCTGCTCCCGGACGTCCCCGCTCGCGAGGCGATCGCGCAGGGTCGCCGGGGAGCGACGGACGCCGAGATCGAGGCCGCCGCGCGGGCGGCGGGCATCCATGAGGTGCTCGCAGGTCTGCCCGCGGGCTATGACGAGCGGATCGGGACGGGCGGCAGCCGCCTGTCTGGCGGCGAGCGCGGCGGTGCGAGGCGCTCGTACCCTGAGTCAGTTCTGCGCCCCGCCGACGCCGCGCAGACGATCCTGCAGGTCGGGCGGGTTCTCGATGATCTGCGAGAAGCGCACTACGGTCACCATGTCCTCTGCGGATACCTCGCGGCCGTAGATCTGCTCGAGAAAGTGGATGAGCTCGTCAGCCCGGCGGAATTCGGGGTTGTCGTGCTCGATGTCGCGCGGGGAGAGCTCGCGGATCCGCTTCACCTCGACGTTGTCGATTACGGCGTTGAAGAGCTTCTCGCGCGGGGAGTACTGGTAGCCCACCGTGACGAGGACGACCTGGTTCTTGCGGTACTTGCTCGACTTGTCGCCGAGGCGGATGGTCGCCGTCTTGCGGCCGCGCTTCATCTGGTCCGCGAACACGGTTGAGTAGAAGTTGAGGGCGTGCATCGAGTGGGGCACCCTATCGTTCGGCGGCGAGCCTTGACATGGCGCGCTCGACCATCTCGCGCTCGCCCGGGTAGCTGAGCGACCTCTTCGCCTCGTCGAGCGGCATCCAACGGGCCTCGTCCACCTCATGATCGTGATCGGCGGTGTCGCCGGACACGAAGCGGAACAGGTGGAAGTGGACGGTCTTGTAGATACGGCGTCCACCGCGCCGGTACCAGTAGCGGACGTCTCCGAGCGGCGCGACGTGCTCTGCGACGATGCCAGTCTCCTCTCGGACCTCCCGCTCGGCGGTCTCGGGGCCGGTCTCGCCCGCTTCGGCCCCGCCCTTGGGCAGGCCGAGCGCCCGGGTCCGCCGCGGCTTGATCACCACGACGTCCTCGCCGCGCACCACGACCCCGCCGTGCGAGGTCTCCCGGATCACGGACTTGGGTTCGGGAGACATGATCGGTGGATACCCCAGCCGGTTCGATTCAGGCCGCGGGCGCTCCGAACAGCCGTGGGTCGTTGGTGATGACCCCCGTAACGCCGAGCGCTTCCATCGTGCGGATGGTCGCCGGGTCATCGACCGTCCAGACGTAAAGGTCGCCGCCGGCGTCGCGGACGGCGCGCATGAGAGCGGGTGTGACGAGGCGGTAGTGGACCATCAGCGCGTCGCACCGACCGCTCGCGAGCTCACTGACCGCCTGGCGCGGCAGAGCACGCTTGGCGACGGCGAGCGCGCAGAGCGCCGGCAGGATCCAGAGCCGTGACTTGGTGTAGTCACGGCGTATCCGCGGCACCGACCAGCCGAGTCTCAGCCTCGGCTCGAGGGCTCGAATCGCTGCGAGTGACTCCTTGTAGTGGGAGGAGACGAGCGTGCGCTCGATCAGCTCGTGTGCACGCAGGGCCTCGACGACACGACGCTCATACCCCCTGACCTTGAGATCGACGTCGAGCTCGATGTCCACGAACGCGGCGGAGGAGAGATGGGCCAGCCCCTCGGCGAGGGTCGGCGCGCCAGAGAGGGGGCGGACGTAGTCGTGCGCGAGCAGCAGGCGAGTGGTCGCGGGTTCCCGCCAGTCCTCCGGGAGGACGTCGAACTCGATCATGTCCACCCCGGCGGCCAGGGCGGCGTCGAAGGACGCGGGTGTGTTGCCGGAAACGATGGAGTCGGCGCCCTTGTGACCCACCCGCTTCACTTCTGGCACCGCGGGCACCAGAAGGTCGGGCGGTTGTCGTCCCACTGACCACGCACCTGGATCCTCGCCACCGGCCCGCAACGCGGACAGGGCAGCTTCGCCTTGCCGTAGATGCGCTTGAACCGCGTCTGGTTGCCGTCCACGGCGGAGCGCTGCATGCGAGGCCGGCACGCCTCCACGATCGACACGGCCTCCACGTCTGAGACCTTCCCGGTCGGCCGCCACGGGTCTATCCGCGTCTCGAAGCAGCCCTCGACCTTCCACAGGTTCCCGATTCCGGCCAGGATGCGCTGATCGAGCATCGCATCCCCGATCGGCCGCGTCGGGTCGTCCTCGCGCAGCCGGCGCAGGAAGCGCGGAAAGTCGAACTCGACGGGAGCCAGGATGTCCGGGCCGAGACCGGCGATCCGCTGGTCCAGACGGGTACGCGATTCCGTCATGAGCTCGAGGACCGGGCCGTTGAACTGGACGACCTCGCGATCATCGCGACGCGCGACGAGCCAGGCTGCCCGCGGCGATCGCGACCAGCGCTGACCCCGATCGAAGACCCGCCACGACCCGCTCATACGCAGGTGGGAATGAATCGTCAGGCCGCCCTCGAAGCGGATGAAGAGATGCTTGCCGTGGGCGTCCACGGAGCGGACCGCGCGTCCTGCGAGGCGCTCGGGCCACCGGTCGCGCCCGAAGCGCCGGTGCGGCGTGTCGAGCTGGTCGGGCACGTGACCTTCCAGGACCGGGCGGATCCGATTCGCCGCATAGTGGATCGTGTCCCCTTCCGGCATCGCAGCAAGGGTACGAACGGGGCGGCACGCGCGATGGCGCACCGCCCCGCCGTTTCGCCGTGAGCCTGGGGAAAGGCACGACGCCCTACCGACCCCTCCGATGGAGCCGTGCGGGCATTGTGGCGGCCACGATGCGACTTGTGCAAGCGTCCGGTCCGAACTGTGGCCTTTTCGCTCCGAGTTTGATACTTCGTCGTGACTCAGGCGGTCAATGTCAGCTTGCGGGTGCCCGATCGGAACCCGAATTCGAGCAGCACGGGCTCGAGCGCCGAGCCGACGACAGGCTCGCCGTTGACCCGCTCGACGCCGAGGCGCTTCGGCAGCCGTCCGCGCCGCACGCCGTCCGCCAGCGCCTCGAGCGCCGCCGGCACCCGCTCGTCGGTCGCCTCGACGAGCAGTTGGATGCCCTTGCCCCCCCGCTCGAGGTAGAGGACGGGCTCGGCTCCCGCGGTCACCAGGTAGGCGCCGGCCTGACGGGCGGGAGAGCGGTTCTCCAGCCGCGGCCACTTGAGCACTCCCCCGTAGACCTGCGCCGGGTCCGTGGCGGCCAGGACCATCGGCGCGGCGGCATCGTCGTCGCGCTGGCCACGCAGCCGCTCGACCGCGCCGGGCAATGCGAACTGCGCCCCCCCCAGGCCTTCGATGAAGTAGCCGCGGCGACAGACGCCGAGCGTTTCGAGCGCGGCGAACTCGCCGTAGAGCGAGGAGAAGCCGCCCGGGAACCCTTCGGCGAGAACCTGCTCGCGGGTGACGATCCCGTAGCGCTCGAGGAGAAGCTCCGCCTGGGCCCGCCGTGACGTCGTCCCGGCGAACAGGGCATCGGTCAACGACCACCGTCCCTGCACCTGTGGCCGCGCCGCGTTGCGGCGTGCGCCGAAGCGCCTTCGCGACGCAGCTGCCCGCTCGACACGGCCCTTCTGCGACCACTGCGCTGCCAGCCGCGGAGAGCGCAGCGGCGAGAAAGCGTCGTTGGTGGCTTCTCCCGCCCAGGCGAGGTCCCATAACGCCTCCCCGATCTCCTCGGCACCCACCCCTGAGACGTCGACGAGCAGGTCGGTGAAGAAGCAGGCGCCCGCCCGCAGGCGTTCGCGGATCGCCGCGTGCGTCCCGTCCTCCGGCAGGATCGCCGGATTCCTGTTGGGCGGCGGGCCGAGCAGCGCGGCGTCTTCGCGGAAGTAGAGCGCTACGCGCCCGGAGCGCCGGCCGAGCGCTCCGGCTCCCACCCAGACGACCTCGCCGCCCGCACAGAGCTGGTCCATCCAGGAGGGGGAGTAGGCGCCGATGCGTCGAGGCAGGACGTCGCGCTCCCAGACGTCCACGGGCAACGGCAGGCCCTGCAGCGGGATGAGCACTTCGCGCAGCCGCTCGATACCCGCACCGGTGGACGGGTGGCGGTCCACGCCCTGCCAGCTCGGGGCGAAGCGTGCGAGCGCCCGCTGATCGGCCGGTTCGATCTCCTTGCGAAGGGAGGCGAGCGAGGCTCGGCGCAGCCGTCGCAGCACTTCGGGGTCACACCATTCGCGCTCCGTGCCGCCCGGTCGCAGCTCTCCGCGCATCAACTCACCGGCGCGTTCGAGCCCCGCGAGCACGGGGGTGAGGTCGATCCCGAAACGGCGGCGCAGCTCTTCGGAGGTGAACGGCCCGTGGATGCGGGCGTAGCGCCGGGCCAGGCGCTCGAGGGCGTCCGGGACGTCGACGGTGAAGGCCTCGGGCAGCCCGCTGGGTGGTACCACCCCGAGCGCGTCGCGATAGAGACCGGCGTCCTCGGCCGCGGCCCAGCGGGCCTCGCCACCGACTCGCAGGCGTATCGCCCGCCGTTCACCCGCCAACGTCTCGAGCATCGCCTCGTGGCCGTGCCCGCCCTCCGCCACCGCCGGAGCGATTCGCAGTGCCACCTCCTCCGAAGTCAGATCACCCACGCGTCGGAGCACATCGTGCAGCGCGTCCACCGAGTCCGCCCGCGTGCGTTCGCTCGTGCGCTGCAGGTCGGCCTCGACGGTCTCGAGGGCCGCCGGATCGATCAGGTCACGCAACTCCTCCTGGCCGAGCAGCTCACGCAGCAGGTCGCGGTCGAGCGTCAGCGCGGCGGCTTTGCGCTCCGCGCTCGGCGTGTCGCCCTCGTACATGTAGTTCGCGACGAAGTCGAACAGCAGCGACGACGCGAACGGCGAGGCGGATGGCGTCTCGACCTCGGCCAGCCCCAGCTCTCGAGAGTGCAGCTTGCGCAGCAGTTCCTGCAGTCCGGGAACGTCGAGCACGTCGCGCAGGCACTCGCGGTAGGTCTCGAGGATGATCGGGAACTGCGCGTAGCGCTTGGCCACTTCGAGCAACGTCTGCGACTTGAGGCGCTGCTGCCAGAGCGGCGTCCGGCGCCCGGGATACGCGCGCGGGATCAGCAGCGCGCGACCGGCGTTCTCGCGGAAGCGGGCTCCGAACAGCGCCGAGCCGCCGAGCTCTCCGACCACCGCGTCCTCCACCTCGTCTGGATCGATGAGCACCAGCTCCGACCCCGGAGGCTCGTCGGCGTCGGGCAGGTGGACGATGATCCCGTCGTCTGACCAGATGGCGTCGGACTCGAGGCCGAAGCGGTCGCGGATGCGGGCCGACAACGCCAATCCCCAGGCCGCGTGCACGCGGCCGCCGAACGGGGAGAGGATGCAGAGCCGCCAGTCCCCGATCTCGTCGCGGAAGCGCTCGATGACGATGGTCCGGTCGCTCGGCACCACACCGGTCGCCGCCTGCTGCTCGCGCAGGTAGTCGAGCAGGTTGCCCGCGGCGAGCTCGTCGAGGTCATAGTCCGAGCGCAGGGTCTCGGCGTCCTGCTCCACCGCCCAGCGCGAGAAGGCGCCGATGGCCTCGCCGAGCTCACGCGGTCGCCCCACGGAATCGCCCTTCCAGAACGGCACGGCCCCCGGCACGCCCGGCGCGGGCGAGACGATCACGCGATCACGGGTGATCTCCTCGATCCGCCAAGAGGTTGCTCCGAGCAGGAAGGTCTGACCCGGACGCGCCTCGTAGACCATCTCCTCGTCGAGCTCTCCGACGCGGCGGCCGTCGGGGAGGTTGACGCTGAAGAGCCCGCGATCCGGGATCGTCCCGGCGTTGGTGATGGCCAGGGCGCGCGAGCCCTTGCGGGCACGGATCGTCCCCGTCACGCGATCCCACACGATCCGCGCTCGGAGGTCACCGAATTCTTCGGAGGGGTAGCGACCATCGAGCATGTCGAGCACGTTCTCGAGCTGTGCTCGCGAGAGCTCCGCGTAGGAGTACGTGCGCCCGATCAGCGCCTGGAGGTCATCGATGTGCAGCGCCGGTTGATGGTCGCCCTCGGCCGAGGCGGCCATGGCGACGATCTGCTGGGCGAGGACGTCGAGGGCGTTGCGCGGCACCACGGTCGTCTCGATCAGGCCCTCGCGCATGCGCCGGGCGACCACCGCGCACTCGAGCAGGTCGGCACGGAACTTCGGGAAGATCCGCCCCTTGCTCGTCTCACCGACGTTGTGGCCGGCGCGCCCGACGCGCTGCAGGCCGGCGGTCACCGACTTCGGCGATTCGACCTGGAGGACGAGGTCGATCGCCCCCATGTCGATTCCCAGCTCGAGCGAGCTCGTCGCCACGAGACACGGCAGGTTGCCGGCCTTGAGCTGCTCTTCGATGATCAAGCGCTCCTCGCGGGCGAGGGATCCGTGGTGCGCGCGGGCGATCTCCCTTTCCGCGAGCTCGTTGAGGCGCAGTGCGAGGCGCTCGGCGCCGCGGCGGTTGTTGACGAAGACGAGCGTCGAGTTGTGCTGCTCCACCAGCTCGAGGATCTTCGGGTAGATCGCCGGCCAGATCGACTTGCGTGTCGCCTCGCCGCCGGCGAGCGGGTCGAGCTCGGCCAGGTCACCACCGGCGTCGGGCTCGACCATGCTCTCCACGGGCACGTGGATCTGGAGGTCGAGCGGTTTGCGAACGCCCGTGTCCACCACCGTGCAGCGGCGTCGCGGGCCGACCATGTAGCTGCCGACCTCCTCGAGCGGGTTCTGTGTCGCGCTCAGCCCGATGCGCTGCACGTCGTCGACCTCGGCCTGGGCGTTGAGGCGCTCGAGCGTGAGCGCCAGATGGGCTCCGCGCTTGGTCTGCGCGACCGCGTGGATCTCGTCGATGATCACCCACTCGGTGCCGGAGAAGATCCTGCGTGCCTGGCTGGTCAGCATCAGGTACAGCGATTCGGGCGTCGTGATCAGCACGTCGGGCGGGTACCGGGTCATGTCCCGCCGATCCTTCTGCGGCGTGTCGCCCGTGCGGATGGCGACCTTCACGTCTCCGCCGATGCCCCGCAGCGGCGCGCGGAGATTACGCTCGACGTCGTAGGAGAGCGCCTTGAGGGGTGACACGTAGACCAGCCGCGTGCGTCGATCCTTCGGATCCTCGGGGGGCGGCTCGGTCACAAGCCGGTCAAGGCCCCAGAGGAAGGCGGCCAGCGTCTTGCCCGACCCGGTGGGTGCGGAGATCAGCGTATGGGCGCCCGTGGCGATCGCCGGCCAGGCCTGGGCCTGAGCCGCCGTCGGCTCCGCGAACGCCCGCCCGAACCAGTCTCGGACCTGGGGTGTGAAGGCGGACAGCGGCATGGAGTTAAGGTACTTCTCGACCGGCTGGAACGGATCACCTGCTCAGTGCGCGCGCTCGACGGAGCACGTCGTCGAGCATGGGCGCTGTCAGCCGGCCCGTGAACGTGTTCTGCTGCGAGGGGTGAAAGCAGGCGAGCAGAGTGAGCCGGCTCCCCGAGAGCTCCTCACCGTGTCCGAACCGGGGCCTCGGCCGCGGAAGCGGATCGCCGAGGGCCGCTCGCAGCGCGAGCCCGGCGGCCCAGGCGAACGCCCCGAGGCACACCACGACCCGCAGCTGATCGAGCAGCCGGACCTCATCCTCGAGCCAGGGTCGGCAGGCGTCGCGCTCGGTCGGCAGCGGGGCGTTGGCCGGCGGGGCGCACCGCACCGCGGCGGTGATGAAGCAGTCCGTCAGCTCGAGCCCGTCCCCGCGCCCGACCGACTGCGGCTGGTTCGCGTACCCGGTGCGATGGAGGCCGGCGAACAGGAAGTCGCCCGACCGGTCGCCCGTGAAGATCCGTCCCGTGCGATTCGCTCCGTGGGCGGCGGGAGCCAGTCCGAGGATGAGCACACGGGCTGACGGATCGCCGAAACCGGGGATCGGGAGACCCCAATAGTCCTCGTCCCGGAAGGCGGCGCGCTTCTCCGTCGCCACACGCTCCCGCCACTCGACCAGGCGGGGGCATCGGCGGCAGCTGACGACCGCGTCCTCGAGCTCGGCGAGCGTCGAGGTCAAGCCGCGGCGCGCGGCGACGCTGCCTCGAGCAGTCCCGTGACCAGCCTCTCCACCACCGGTTCGAGCTCCAGCAGGTGCGGCGGGCGACCCGTCCGGAGCTGCCTCGACGCGAGCTCGACCACTGCCCCGACGATCGCGAAGGCGTCCTCCGGCGAGGCGAGGCGCGGGAACTCCCCTCCGGCGACGTCCGCCCGGTTGGTGGACTCGATGTAGTCGGCGAAGGCGGCCAGCACGATGTCGCGGCGCTCCATCGCCCGGGGGCCTGCGCCGATGATCTCCACCAGCAGCGTCTGCGCCTGATCGGGGAAGGCGGCGAGAGCGTGCAGGAAGGCGGCGATGGCCGCCCGGTAACGCGCCACGGGATCGTCAGGATGCGAGCGAGTGGCCGCCCGCATGGCGCCGAGCACCGCTTCAGAAGCGGCGTCGAACAACGCGAGGATGCAGTCCTCCTTGTTGTCGAAGTGCTCATAGAAGGTGGCCTTGGACATGCCCGCCTCGCGAGCGATGGCCTCCGCGGTGGCGTCCGCGTAGCCCACGCGGGCGAAGATCGCCGCCGCCGCGCCGAACAGCCGGCGGCGCTGACGGTCCTGCCGCACTTCGAGCGGCGGGGCATGGCGCCCCCGGGGGGCTCTCTCTCGCTCACCCACATGCCGACCCTACCCGAGGCGACTACCCTGCGACCAATGCTTCGACGTTTGTTGAGTCCGACGCTCGCCGCGCTGCTCCTCGCGGGCTGCGGCGCCGGCGCCGAGTCCTCGACCGACGACTTCTCCGGCGAGGACAAGCGGGTCGCCCAGGTCGTCGAGGACCTGCAGGCCGCGGGAGAGACGGGCGACGCCGAGGAGATCTGCAGCCGGATCCTCTCCGCGCAGCTCGTCGATCGGCTCAAGGCCGACGGGTCGAGCTGTACCCAGGAGCTCGACGAGGCGCTCGGCGACGCCGACGACTTCGAGCTCGACGTCGAGCGCGTTCAGGTCACGGGTACCCGGGCCACCGCCACCGTGTCAAACGGCGACGGGCGCCCGCAGACGGTACAGCTGGTGCGCGAGCGCCGCGGCTGGCGCGTCGCCGAGCTCAGCTGATCGGGTCAGCCGAGCGCGCGGCCGTACTGGCGTTCGTAGTAGGCGCGGTAGTCGCCTGACCGGATCGGCTCCCACCACGACGGGTTGTCGCGGTACCAGTCGACCGTCCGTCGGAGCCCCTCTTCGAAGCGCACCTCGGGCTCCCAGCCCAGTGCGCGGACCTTCTCCGATCCGAGGGAGTACCGGCGGTCGTGCCCCGGCCGGTCCGTGACGTACTCGATCAGGTCCGTGGAAGCCCCGGTGAGCTCGATGATCCTCTGCACGACCTCCAGGTTGGGGCATTCGTCAGGCCCGCCGACGTTGTAGACCTCGCCCGGAGCCCCGTGGGCGAGGACGTGGCCGATGCCGCGGCAGAAGTCCTCGACGTAGAGCCAGTTGCGAACCTGCTGACCGTCCCCGTAGACCGGCAGGCGGTCGCCATGCAGCGCGTTGAGGATCATCAGCGGGATCAGCTTCTCCGGATACTGGAACGGCCCGTAGTTGTTCGACCCGCGGCAGATCAGCGTCTGGAGCCCGTAGGTGTGGAAGTAGCTCGAGACGAGCAGGTCTCCCCCCGTCTTGGTGGCGGAGTACGGGGATGAGGGCTGGAGCGGGCTCGATTCGGTGAACGAGCCCTCCTCGATCGAGCCATAGACCTCGTCCGTCGAGACCTGGAGGTAGCGCGTGCCCCGCTCTCGTGCCGCCTCCAGGAGCACGTAGGTGCCCTGGGAGTGGGTGGTGACGAAGGCGTCGGGCTCGGCTATGGATCGGTCCACGTGCGTCTCGGCCGCGAAGTTGACCACCGCGTCACAGCTCTCGACCGCCCGCGCGACCGCCCCGGGGTCCTCGATGCCGCCGCGGACGAAGGAGAAGCCGGGATCGTCTTGGACGTCCTGCAGGTTCTCCTCGCGGCCCGCGTAGGTGAGCTTGTCGAGGACGACCACCTCGTCACCCTGGACTCGCAGCCGAAGGCGGACGAAGTTCGAGCCGATGAATCCGGCACCACCGCACACCAGCAGCTTCATCGGATCACCCTTGTCGTCTCGAGGTAGGCGGTGAGCCCTTCCTGCCAGGAGGGCAGGCGGGGAGCGTCGGCGACGTGCTCCGTGCCGAGCACGGAGAAGGCGGGACGCGGCGCGGGACGGCCCAGGTCGGCGCTGCGCCCGCGACGCACGGCGCACTCGACTCCAGCCCGCAGGAAGATCTCGCGGGCGAACTCGTACCACGAGCAGCGTGTCGGGGCCGTCGCATGGAGGATGCCCGTGGTCCGTCGCTCGGCGAGCGAGACCAGGGCCCACGCGAGATGTCCCGTGTAGGTCGGGCAGCCGATCTGATCGTCCACGACCGTCACCTCGTCGCGCTCGGACGCCAACCGCAGCATGGTCGCCACGAAATTCGGGCCGTTGACCCCGAAGAGCCACGCCGCCCGCACGATGGCCGCGCGCTCGGGATCGACGGCGCGCTCCCCGGCCAGCTTCGAGCGTCCGTAGGCCGAGAGGGGCGAAGTCGGATCGGACTCCACGTACGGCGCTCTCGCCCGCCCGTCGAAGACGTAGTCGGACGAGACGTGGACGAGGTGGACACCGGCATCTCGCGCCTCGCCGGCCACGATGCCGGCGCCTTCACCGTTGACCGCAGTCGCGGCTTCCTCGGCCGTCTCGGCGCCGTCCACGTCCGTCCATGCAGCGCAGTTGACCACCGATTCGGCAGCGGCTGACCCAAGGGCGGCGCGCACGGCGGCGGCGTCGGTGATGTCGAGGTCGCGACGGGCGAGCGCGGTGACGTCGTGGCCCGCCACCTCCGCGGCGGCGACGACGTCATGGCCGAGCATTCCGGCAGCGCCGGTCACGAGGAGGCGCATCGGGCTATACAGATACCGGATCGGGGCTGTGCGCGCGGAGCGCCAGGGCCAGGGCCAGGCGCTGCTCGGGATCCTCCAAGGCAAGCCCGTAGAGATCGCGAAGCTGGCGCAGGCGATAG
>Ga0136618_10000682_pt1 | contig 12054 bp, 11 predicted proteins | sample AntDrymUQ3302106_2_FD_104805 | JGI IMG/M metagenome (GOLD analysis project Ga0136618, IMG submission 104805) | Polar desert sand microbial communities from Dry Valleys, Antarctica - metaG UQ330 (21.06) | ecosystem: Environmental > Terrestrial > Soil > Desert | place: Antarctica: Dry Valley... | reverse complement strand
GGGATGACGCAGCCGCCGCCCGACACCCGCGCCTACTTCCGGGGCCGATGCCTCCAGCGCTGGCCGGAGAGCATCGTGGCCGCCAACTGGGACTCGCTGGTGTTCGACGTCGGTGGCGACCCGCTCCGCCGCGTGCCCATGATGGAACCGCTCCGTGGAACTGAAGCCCACGTGGGTAGCCTCATCGATGGCTGCGACACCGCCGCCGATCTCCTCCAGAAGCTCGGGCAATAGGACGAGGAACCACCATGGCCGAACGTGAGCAGAAGAAGAAGCAAGCGCCGACCAAGTCCGACGACGCCGTCGTCGAGGACGTCCCCGCCAAGTCCGAGTCAGGCGAGAAGATCAAGGACGAGCTCGACGATCTCCTGGACGAGATCGACGAGGTGCTCGAGTCGAACGCAGAGGATTTTGTAAAATCGTACGTCCAGAAGGGCGGCGAATAACGTACAAAACACCAGGTCAGAGGCCTGTCTCAGGCTCTCGGTAGGCTGGTGCGCACTTCCCCACTCATCACGATGGGAGAAGTGCAATGGACGAGAAGCGCTGTCGCCTCTGCGGCGAGAGGCAGTCCCTCACAGAGTTCCACCGGGCCACAGGAATGCGCGACGGACATCGCAACGAGTGCAAGACGTGCTTCCGGGAGATCGCCCGGAAGCGCTATCGCGCCGATCCGCAGAAGATGATGGATGCTGTGAAACGCTGGCAGAAGGAGAACCCTGAGCGTCTCCGCGCCTATCAGGCTGAGTACCGCAATCGGCCGGAGCGCAAGCGGGCGATGCGGGACCTCTACTACCGACGGACCTACGGCATCACTGCGGACCAAGTCGACGAGATGCTGATCGTGCAGGGGGGTGGGTGCGCGATCTGCGGCGACAAGCCCGCTCGGGCGGCTTCGATGCACCTGGACCACGAGCATGCCGGCGGCAAAGTACGGGCGATCCTGTGCCTGTCGTGCAACCAGGGGATCGGCAAGTTCCGTGACGACCCTGGGCTGCTCCGCATTGCAGCCGCGTACCTCGAGCGGATGTCCGCCGTTGACGGGTTCCGGCAGGTCGACTGCATCGATCCGATTCCCGGCTGGCAGCCCGGGAACCCGTCGGCCTTCGTCCGCGTGGTGACCGGCTCGTGAGCGGTTGTCGCTAGCCTCCGACTCGTATGACGTTGCCTTCCTTCTCTGGCTCGGATGACCCTGGGCCCTCCTTTGCGGATCTCCTCAAGCGGACCCGCCCCGCCGATGCGCTCCCGGATCGGCCGCACGACCTGGCCATCATGCACGGCACGACCGTGCTGGGGGTGCGGTACGCCGACGGGGTGGTGATGGCGGGGGACCGGCGGGTCACCTCCGGAAACCTGATCGCTCACAAGACGACGGAGAAGGTGTTCCCGGCCGACCGCTTCAGCGGGGTGGCCATCGCCGGCGCGGCCGGGCCGGCCATCGAGATGGTGAAGCTGTTCCAGCTCCAGCTCGAGCACTACGAGAAGGTGGAGGGCGTCGTCCTCAGCCTGGAGGGCAAAGCCAACCAGCTCGGCCAGATGGTGCGCAGCAACCTGCCGGCCGCCATGCAGGGGCTGGCCGTGGTGCCGCTGTTCGCCGGGTTCGACCAGCGCCGCCAGCAGGGCCGCCTGTTCGAGTACGACGTCACCGGCGGGCGCTACGAGGAGCAGGAGCACGTGGCGTCCGGGTCCGGGAGCCTGCACGCCGGCACCGTCGTGAAGCTTGGCTTCAGGGACGGCCTCACGCGGGGGGAGGCCATCCACCTCGTCGTGCACGCGCTGTACCGCGCCGCCGAGGAGGACTCCGCCACCGGCGGGCCCGACCTCATCCGCGGCATCTTCCCGGTGGTCGCCACCATCTCGGCCAAGGGGTACGAGCGGGTCGACGACACCGAGCTCCGCGCCAGCGTCGAGGCCATCATCGCGGGGCCGGTGCAGTCATGACGATGCCGTTCTACGTCGCCCCCGAGCAGGTGATGAAGGACCGGGCCGACTACGCCCGCAAGGGCATCGCCCGGGGCCGCAGCGCAGTGGCCGTCCTCTACACCGATGGCATCCTCATCGCGGCCGAGAACAGCTCGGCCACGCTGCACAAGGTGAGCGAGATCTACGATCGCATCGCCTTCGCCGGCGTCGGCAAGTACAACGAGTTCGACCAGCTCCGCATCGCCGGCGTGCGCCATGCCGACCTCAAGGGCTACCAGTACAGCCGGGAGGACGTCGACGCCCGCAGCCTCGCCAACGCCTACGCCCAGATGCTCGGGCAGATCTTCACCCATGAGATGAAGCCGATGGAGGTGGAGGTCCTGGTGGCCGAGGTAGGCCTGCTCGACTCGTCGCAGGACCAGGTGTTCCACATCCTCTACGACGGCAGCGTGGTGGACGAGGACACCTACAGCGTGATCGGTGGCGACGCCGAGGCCATCGGCGCCCGGCTCGAAGCCGCCTTCCAGCCGGGCATGGACCTGGGTGGAGCGACGGCCGCCGCGGTCGGCGCGCTGGCCGGACCCGACCGGACCCTGACCGCGGCCGACCTGGAGGTCGCGGTGCTGTGTCGCACCAGCGACCGGCGCGCCTTCCGGCGCGTGGAGGGCGACGAGCTCACCGCCTTGCTCCCCACGGGCTCCTCCACGGCGTAGCCGGCGGTGGCCTACGGTTTGTCCGATTCGGGCGCTCGACGGGAGGTTGACGGGTGGCCTTGCTCGAGCTGACGGGGGTCTCGAAGCGCTACCACCAGGGCGACGACGTGGTGGTCGCCCTCGACGACGTCGACCTGACCGTGGGCCGGGGGGAGGCGCTGGCCCTGGTCGGTCCGAGCGGCTCGGGCAAGTCGACCCTGCTGCACCTGGCCGGGGGCCTCGACCGCCCCGACGCCGGCACCATCCGCGTCGACGGTCGCGATCTGGCCGGGCTGTCGGTGGGGGAGCGGGCCCGCCTGCGGCGCCGGCAGATCGGCTTCGTGTTCCAGTTCTTCCACCTCGTCCCTGGCCTCACGGTGGCCGAGAACGTCGGGCTGCCACTGCTCCTTGACGGCCGCCGCGACCGCCACGGTCGGGTGGACGACCTCCTCGACCGGCTCGGCCTCGCCCAGCGGAGCCGCCACGAGTCCTCGCAGCTCTCGGGTGGCGAGATGCAGCGGGTGGCCATCGCCCGGGCCCTGGTGGCAGAGCCGGCGCTGGTGCTGGCCGACGAGCCCACCGGCAACCTCGACACCGCCATCGGCGCGGTGATCCTGGACGTGCTCATCGGCGCGGTGTCCGAGGCCGGGTGCGCGCTGGTGATGGTCACCCACGACCAGGCGGCCGCCGGGCGCGCCGGGCGCACCCTCCACCTGCGCGACGGCCAGGTCGAGCGCGCCCCGTCGCCAGTCGGGCCTGACGGACGCGGTCGACCCGCCGCGGGAGCTCCGAGGGCGCGGCGCGTGCTGCGAGCGGGGGGATAGCCGCTCGTGCGGACCTTCCGCCTGCTGGTCGTCCGCCGTCTGCGCCGCGCGCCGCTGCGGGCCGCCACCACCGTCCTGGCCATCGCGGCCGGGGTGTCGCTGGCCGTGTCGATCAGCGTGTTGCTCTCCAGCATCGACCGCTCGCTGGAGGAGTTCGGCCAAGGCTTGGCCGGTCCTGCGCCGCTGCGGATCGCCGGGGCCACCTTGCGCGGCGGACTCCCCGAGGACGCCGTGGAGCGGGCGCGGCTCGTGGACGGTGTGGCCGAGGTCGTGCCCATGGTCCAGACCGTGAGCCGCACCCAGCCGGCGGCGGGCGGGCCCCTCTCACCGGCGCTGGTGCTCGGCGTCGACTGCCGCATCGAAGCCCTCGTCGGACCGATCGGCTGCGACCCCGCCACGCTGGCGGAGGCCCAGGTGCCGATGGCCCTCGGCCCGGGGCAGGGAGGAGGCGCAGGAGACCAGCTGCGCACGGACACCGGGGTGCTCGCCCTGGGCGACGCCCCGGTCGTCGACTCGCTGGCGTTCGGTGACGGCCGGTCGGTCGTCCTCCCGCTGCCCCTGGCCCAGGACGTCTTCACCCGTCCCGGCCAGCTGGACGTGGCCTACGTCCTGGTCGCCGACGGGGCCGACGTCGGCGCCGTGCAGCGAGCCGTGCAGGACGCGGTGGGTGACCACCTCCCCGTGCTCGCGGCCGCCGAACCCCCCGCCGGGGCCAGCGGCGTCCTGGGCGCCGCGCTGCCCATCTACTCCTTGCTGGGGATCTTCGCCCTCGGCATCGGCGCCGTGCTCGTTGCCAACACGGCGGCCATGTCCCTGGAGGCCCGGCGGCGCGAGCTGGCCGTGCTCGGCGCCCTCGGCGGGCGGGCCAGGACCATCGTGGGTACGACCGTCGCCGAGATGGGTCTGCTCGGGGCGGCGGGCGGGATCCTGGGGAGCGCCGGCGGTGTGCTGGTGGCCAGGCCCATCGTGGCCAGCATCTCGACCTTCACCGAGGACGTGGTCGGCGCGCCGCTGTCCACCCACGTGCCCCCGTCGGTCCTGCTGCTCGGCGCCGGGCTGGGGGCTGCCCTCGGCGCCGGCGCCGCCCTGCTCCCGGCCCGCCGGGCCACCCGCCTGGATGTGGCCGCCGAGCTGTCCGGGCGGGAGGCGGCCGACACCGCCCGTCCCGTCCGGTTGGGACGGCGGGCGCTCGTCTGGTCGCTGGCGACCGGCCTGGGCACGCTGGGCTGCTGGGCCGCCCAGCGCGAGGGAGGCCTCGAGCCATCGCAGGCCGCCCTGGTGACACCGGCCTTCCTGCTGGCCACGGTCGGGTCGCTCTTCGGCGCCGCCGCGCTGGCGCCGCTGCTGGTTGGCCGGCTCGTTCCCCTCGCGACACGCACCACGTCGGCCCCGGTGCGCCTGGCCCTCGCCGCCGCCCGAAGGGACCACCGTCGGACCGGCGTGCTGGCCGTGGCCGTGTCGGCCGCCGTCGTGACGGCGTTCGTCACCGAGGGATCGAGCGCGTCGGCGCGGGCGTCGATCGAGGCGTCCTTCGAGCGTGGGGGCGCGGGTGTCGACGTCGCCACGATCCCCGCCGACGAGGGGTCGGGGCCCAACGTCACGCCCGACCTGCGGGAACGACTGGTCGGCTTCCCCGGGGCGGCGGAGCTGAACGAGGGGACCTTCGTGGTGGCCGGTGCGTCCGGCGACCAGGTGCTCGTCCACGCCGCCTCCGGCAACCGGCTGACGATCGACGTGCTCGACGGCACGGCCGACCCGGAGCGCCTGGCCGACGGTGAGGTGCTGATCGGCGCCGGCCTGGCCCGGCACCAGGGGATCCGGGCCGGAGACGAGGTGCGGGTGACGACCCCGGGGGGCGAGGTCGAGCTGCCGGTGCAAGGCGTCTGGGAGGACGGCAACCTCGTCGGGGCCAACGTGACGATGTCGCCGGCGCTGTTGACCGAGCTCTACGGCCCCCAGCCCCCCGCCTTCGTGGCGCTACGACCGGCGCCAGGGGTCTCCGAGGGGGAGCTGGGCCGGCGGTTGGAGGAGGCCGGCCTCCACCCCGAGCTGGTCACGCGCACCTCCAGCCAGGTGGCCGACGACATCGCCGACCAGGTCGATGCCCAGTTCGCGTCGTTCCGGGTGATGCAGCAGGCCCTCCTCGTCGTGCTGTTCGCAGCGGTGCTGTCGAGCCTGCTCCTGGCCGCCGTGCAGCGCCGGCGCGAGCTGGGCCTGCTGGCGGCGGTAGGCGCCGAGCCCCCGGCGCTGGCGCGCATGCTGCTCCTGGAGGCCGGCGGGGTGGCCGTGGTGGGTCTGGTCATCTCGGTCGGGGTCGGCCCCCTGATGATGTTCTGCCTCAACCAGGTGCTGCCCTTCGTCGTGGGGTTCCGGAACCCACTGGCCTTCGAGTGGCCCGTGCTCGTGGTCTCTGGCGCCATCGCCGTGGTCGTCGCCCTCGTCGGCGCTGCCTGGCCCGCCCGACGGGCCGCGCGCGTCGAGGTGCTCGACGCGCTCCGCTACGAGTAGCAGTTGCCCCGGTGGCCCGGGCCCGGCCCCGACCCCCGATAGGTTGCTCCTCATGGAGCGCCGGATCTTCGGACTCGAGAACGAGTACGGGGTCACGTGCACGCTCCGGGGTCAGCGCCGCCTCAGCCCCGACGAGGTGGCCCGCTACCTGTTCCGCCGGGTGGTGTCCTGGGGTCGGAGCAGCAACGTCTTCCTCGCCAACGGCGCTCGCCTCTACCTCGATGTCGGCTCTCACCCCGAGTACGCCACCCCGGAGTGCGACTCGGTCTTGGACCTTGTAACCCACGACAAGGCGGGGGAGCGGATCCTCGAGCAGCTGCTCGGATCCGCCGAGCAACGCCTCCGGGAGGAGGGCATCCGCGGCGTCATCTACCTGTTCAAGAACAACACCGACTCGGCCGGCAACAGCTACGGGTGCCACGAGAACTACCTCACATCGCGTCGCGACGACTTCGGCCACTACGCCGAGGTGCTGATCCCGTACTTCGTCTCGCGCCAGATCTACGCCGGTGCCGGCAAGGTGCTGCAGACGGCGCGCGGCGCCATGTTCTGCATCTCCCAGCGAGCGGAGCACATCTGGGAGGGCGTGAGCTCGGCCACCACCCGGAGCCGCCCCATCATCAACACGCGTGACGAGCCCCACGCCGACGCCGAGCGCTATCGCCGGCTCCACGTCATCGTGGGGGACTCGAACATGAGCGAGTACGCCACCTTCCTGAAGGTGGGGGCCACCTCGATCCTGCTGCGCATGCTCGAGGACCCGAACCAGGTGCTGCGGGACCTCACGCTGGAGAACCCGATCCGGGCCATCCGGGAGATCAGCCACGACACCACGTGCCGGCGCAAGGTGCGTCTCGCCAACGGTCGGGAGCTGTCTGCCCTCGACATCCAGGGCGAGTACCTGGCCAAGGCCATGAAGTACGCCGAGACCAAGGACCTCTCGCCGCAGGAGAAGCAGGCCCTCAACATGTGGGAGCACTGCGTCACGACCATCGAGCGCGATCCCATGGATCTCGACCGCGAGTGCGACTGGGTCATCAAGCACAAGCTCATCGAGGGCTACCGGGCCAAGCACGATCTGCCCCTGACCCACCCGAAGGTCGCCCTGATCGACCTGCAGTACCACGACATCAGCCGCCAACGGGGGCTCTTCTACAAGATGCAGGACGCTGGCCTGGTGGAGCGCACCTGCACGGATGCCGACATCGACGAGGCCGTCGAGACACCCCCGCAGACCACCCGGGCCCGGTTGCGCGGCGAGTTCATCCGAAAGGCAAAGGAGCGCAAGCGCGACTACACGGTCGACTGGGTGCACCTGAAGCTCAACGATCAGGCTCAACGCACGGTGCTCTGCAAGGACCCGTTCAAGTCGCGCGACGAGCGGGTCGAGAAGCTCATCGCGTCCCTGTAGTGCCCACCTTCCGCACCGGGACGGTGGAGGACATCCTGGAGGAGCGCCCGGGACTGCAGCGGGTGAGCACCGATCTCGGCCGGGCCTACGCCCTCACCCAGCTCACCGGCGCGGTGGCGGTCGGCGATCGGGTGGTGCTCAACACCACGGCGGTCGAGCTCGGGCTCGGCACCGGCGGCTGGCACGTCGTGCACTGGAACACCGCCAGAGAGGTGTTCGACGAACCGGGGCCCGGACACATCATGAAGCTGCGGTACACCAGCCTGCAGGTCGACGCCGGCTCGGCCGAGGAGCAGGCCCCGGGCGGTGGCACCGACCTCGGTGGCATGCCGGTGGTGGTGGGCAGCCTCCACAGCCAGGTGCCGGGGGTGGCGGCGGCCATCCGGGCCGTCATCCCGCGAGCGAGCATCACCTACGTCATGACCGATGGCGCCGCCCTGCCCATCGTCATCTCCGACTTGGTCGAGTCCATGACCCGCGTCGGTCTCATCGACGCCACCATCACCGCCGGCCACGCCTTCGGCGGTGATCTCGAAGCGGTGTCGGTGCCCTCCGCCCTTGCACTGGCGCGCCATGTCACCCATGCCGACGTCGCCATCGTGGCCATGGGCCCCGGTGTGGTGGGCACCTCGTCCCCCCTCGGCACTTCTGCGCTCGAGGTGGCTCCGGTGCTCGACGCCGCCGCCGCCCTCGGCGGACGACCCGTCGCCGTGCTGCGGATGTCCGACGGCGACCCTCGCCCCCGGCACCAGGGCGTGAGCCACCACTCCCGCACCGCCCTCGACCTCACCCAGGCCCCGGTCATGGTGGCCGCCCCCCATGCCGACGCCTTCCGCCATCACCGCCACGACGTGCGCGTCGTGGCCGGCCCCGATGTCCCCGCCCTGCTCGAGGACCTCGGCCTGCGGGTCACGACCATGGGGCGAGGCCCCGCCGAGGACCCGCTGTTCTTCCGGGCGGTCGCGTCGGCCGGTGCGCTGGCCGCCAGCCTCCTCTAGGTAGGGTGCGCGCGTGTCGGCTCAGAAGCTGGAGCGCCTCCTCAACCTGACCGCCCTGCTCCTCGACGCCCGGCGACCGATCACCGCGGAGAGGATCCAGCAGCAGCTCGACTACCCCGAGGACCGCACCGCGTTCCGGCGGGCCTTCGAGCGCGACAAGGACGAGCTGCGCACCATGGGCATCCCGCTGCGCGTGGAGAAGGTGCCCGGCGCCCTTCCCGAGGTGGACGGCTACCGGATCCCCCGCGAGGAGTACGCCCTGCGTGACCCCGGCCTCACCACCGAGGAGCTCGGCGCCCTCCACCTGGCGGCGTCGGCGGTGCAGGTCGAGGGACTGCCGTCCACCGAGGGGCTGCTGAAGCTCGGAGGGCTCGTCACCGAGGGCGCCCGCGACCTCGGTGTCCAGGTCGCTCCACTTCCGGCCGACCCGAACCTGGCCCGGCTGTTCGGCGCCGTGTCGAGCCGCACCCCGGTGCGCCTGCGCTACCACAGCCAGGACCGCACCATCGACCCGTACCGGCTCGAGTTCCAGCGCGGCCGCTGGTACCTCACCGGCTACGACCACCTGCGCGACGAGGAGCGGAACTACCGCCTCGAGCGCATCGAAGGTGACATCGAGCTGACCGACGAGCTCACCTTCGAGCCCCCGGCCACCACCGTGCCGGGTCGGGCGCGCGGCGCCTGGGAGCTGGGCGGCGAGGAGCCGCTGCGGGCACGGGTCCGCATCGACGGTCCCCAGGTCGGTTGGGCGGTGCAGCACCTCGGTCCCGACCACGTGGTGGAGGAGTCGGCCGACGGTTCCGTGGTGGTCGAGCTGCCGGTCACCAATCGGGCCGCCTTCCGCTCCTTCGTCCTCTCGTTCCTTGACCACGCTGAGGTCCTGGAACCGTTGGAGCTGCGGGACGATCTGATCGCATGGCTCTCATGAGCGCCAGCGGCTCGGGCGCCCGCCTGCAGCGCCTCCTGGCCATGGTCCCGTGGATCGCGGGCCAGGACGGGCCGACCCTCGAAGAGGTGTGCGCCCGCTTCGGCCTCACCGCCAAGGAGCTGGCCGCTGACCTCGAGGTGATGTGGCTGGTGGGCTTGCCCCCCTACACCCCCGACGCTCTCATCGACGTGGTGCAGGAGGGCGACCGAGTGTGGATCCACTTCGCCGACGTGTTCGACGCGCCGCAGCGGCTCACCCCTGACCAGGCGGTGGCGCTGCTCACCGCCGGCGCCTCGGTGCTGGCCCTTCCCGGCGCCGACGATGGGGGAGCTCTGGCGCGCGGCGTGGCCAAGCTGTCGGCGGTGCTGGGCGTAGACGCCGACCAGGTGCTGGATGTCGACCTGGGCGCCGGCGCCACGGACGTGCTCGACGTGCTGCGCATAGGGGTGGCCGACCGCCGGCGGGTGCACCTCGACTACTACTCCTATGGTCGCGACGCCCGCACCGAACGAGACGTCGATCCCTACCTGGTGCACGCCGAGGACGGCAGCCTCTACGTGCTCGGACACTGCCACCAGGCCGGTGGCGAGCGGCGCTTCCGGGTGGATCGCATCGCCGCCGCCGTCCTGCTCGACGAGGCCTTCGATCCGCCCGCCTCGATGTCCGGCGCGAGCGGCGTCTTCCAACCCGACGACGACGACCCACGGGTCGTCCTCGACCTCAGCCCGGCGGCGACCTGGGTCGCCGAGACCTATCCGGTCGAGTCGAGCGAACCGCTCAGCGGCGGCGGCCTCCGGGTCCGCCTGGCCGTCTCGACCGAGGGTTGGTTCGAGCGACTGCTGGTCGGCCTCGGTCCGGAGGTCACCGTGGTCGACGCCCCCCGGGCCCTGCGCCACGCAGGGCGGCGCGCCAGTGCCCGAATCCTCGACCGCTACCGTTGACCGGGCCGTGACCGACACCGACGCCCCCGCCGAGGACCGCCCCCGCGCCGCCTCGGCTCCCGCCCACCGGATGCCGGCTGAACCAGCTGACCGGGTGCGGTCAGCGGTGGAGTGGGTGGCGGTGATCGTCGGTGCCCTCGTGGTGGCGCTGGTCGTGAAGACGTTCCTGTTCCAGGCCTTCTTCATCCCGTCGGCTTCGATGGAGCCGACCCTCCAGGAGGGCGACCGGGTGATCGTCAACAAGCTCAGCTACGACGCCCACGAGGTGAACCGCGGCGATGTGATCGTCTTCGAGCTGGCGCCCGACGAGGTGGGCCCGGACGGCATCAAGGACCTCATCAAGCGGGTCGTCGGCCTGCCCGGAGATGTCATCGAGACCCGTGAGGGGGTCGTCTACATCAACGATCGGGCCCTCGACGAGCCCTACCTGGCCGATGGCATGGTCACCGGCGACCCTGACGACGGGCAGAACCCGTCCATCTCCCGGCAGACCGTGCCCGAGGGCCACGTGTTCGTCCTCGGCGACAACCGGTCGAACTCCGCCGACAGCCGCTACCCCTACCGCGGCCCGATCCCCATCGACACGATCGTCGGACGGGCCTTCGTCCTCATCTGGCCACCCGACGCTATCGGGGGGTTGTAGTCGATCCCGGCTGAACTGCGCCGGGATCGAGCTCAGGGGTGCGGCCTCCGGCCGCGGTGGGCTGCTTGTCGCTCAGGCACAGCAAGCTGCACCTTCGCAGGTGGGGGGCTCCGGCGGAGCCTCTGCCCCCCACGCCCCCCGCCGGGTCCCCGTCACAGCGTCCTCCTGGGTGGTGTGGGCGGGAGGGGGAGTGTGAGGGGGAACGCTCCGCGTGCCCCTTCACCCGCGAGGGAGGAGCTTGCTCCGACCGAGTAGCAGGGGTTCAGCGCAGCCGCAGGCCGCACCCGTTGTTGGCTCGATCCCGGCGTGTTTCAGCCGGGGTCGACACGTGACAGCGCGTCGACCATGCGGTCTACGTGGTCGCTGTAGACGGCATCGATGCCGAGCTCCAGCAGGCCGTCCAGGACGCGGGCGTGCTGGGCGTCCCAGCCGAAGCAGAGCACGCCGAAGCGGTGGAACAACGTGGTCAGCCCACCCGTCCACTCCGTGTAGTGGAGGTTGACGGCGTCCACACCGGCGTCCGCCAGCGCCGCCGCCCGCTGCTCGGGCCCGCCGGGCATGTGGCCGAGGAAGGTGGAGTCGACCAGGCGGACGTCGGGACAGGCCTGCCGCCACGCGGCCACCTGCTCCCAGCGGTGGTGGCAAAGCCAGAGCCGATCGAGGGCGTCGTCACCAGCTGCCCGAGCCACCGCCACCGTGCGGTCGAAGGCATCGGCGTCCTTCACGTCGAGGGACAGCTCGAGGCCTGTGCCCACCTCGGCGTAGAGCTCCTCCAGGGTGGGGATGTGGCTCGGCAGCTCGGCTCGTGAGCAACGGGCGATCGATCGCCGACGCAGCCCGCTTCGCACCACTCCATCGTGGTCGAGCACCGCCTCCCCGTCGCTCGTCAACCAGATGTCGCTCTCGAGGCCGGTGGCCCCGAGTCGCACGGCCAGGCGAAAGCTTTCGAGCGTGTTCTCGGGGGCATTGGCCCGGGCACCGCGGTGGCCGAAGCCGATCGGCGGTCGGCGCAGGGACGGCAGCCGGGTGGGCACGACGGCCCATTGTGCCAGACGCCGCTCAAGGGCCAGGGTGATCGGGTCGACACCTACAGCACAAGGACGTCCTTGCAGAGGCCGGGAGGGCCGGACGAACATGGCAACGGTGATCAAGGCGAGCTGCCACGACTGTGGCGACGTCGAGCTGG
>Ga0136618_10000681_pt1 | contig 12068 bp, 8 predicted proteins | sample AntDrymUQ3302106_2_FD_104805 | JGI IMG/M metagenome (GOLD analysis project Ga0136618, IMG submission 104805) | Polar desert sand microbial communities from Dry Valleys, Antarctica - metaG UQ330 (21.06) | ecosystem: Environmental > Terrestrial > Soil > Desert | place: Antarctica: Dry Valley... | reverse complement strand
TGGAGGTATCCGTGAGCAAGCGACGCATCGCCACCACCGGCGCACCGGCAGCCATCGGTCCGTACAGCCAGGCCATCGATACCGGCGCGCAGGTCTTCTGTTCGGGACAGGTCGGCCTCGACCCGGCCAGCGGTGAGCTCGTGGCGGGTGGCATCGAGGCCGAGTCTCGGCGGGCGCTGCGAAACCTGGGCGCCGTGCTCGACGCAGCCGGCGTCTCCTACGCCGATGTCGTGAAGACCACCGTGTTCCTCATCGACATCGGCGACTTCGCGACCTTCAACGCGGTCTATGCCGGCTTCTTCCCCGACCCGCCGCCGGCGCGCTCGACCTTCGCCGTGGCAGGGCTGCCCAAGGGCGCCCGCGTAGAGGTGGAAGCGATCGCGGTGCGAAACAGCGTCTGAATGCAGGGCCGAATGGCAGCGTGAGCTCACCCTGCTCGCACTGCGGACGTTTGACACTCCACGGGGCCGCCCGTAGAGTCTGGCCCACGCACATGCCTGATCTGCCTCCATCACCCGCCGGCGGGGAAGCCCCGTCGTGACGAACCCTCCACCCCACCGGACGATCGCCGTCGTCCTGGCGGCCGGCCTGGGAACGCGGATGCGCTCCCGGCTCCCCAAGGTCCTGCATCCCATCTGCGGGCGCCCGATGCTGGCCTACGTGTTGGAAGCCGCGCGCGAGGCGACCGGCGAGCGGCCCCTCGTCGTGTACTCCCCGGCCACCGCACAGATCCGCGACGTCTTCGCCGATGTGGCCGACTTCGCGCTCCAGGACGAGCCCCTAGGCACAGGCGATGCTGTGCGTGCGGCACTGGCGGTTGTGCCGGCCGATGTCGATGAGATCGTGGTCCTCAATGGGGATCTTCCATTCGTCGCTTCGGACGTCATCGCCGGAATGCTGGAACGGCGTCGAGAGACGCGTGCCGCCATGGCCCTGGCGTGGACCGAGTCCGATCCGCGGAGGTACGGGCGAGTCATCCTCGACGAGGACGGGAATGTCGAGCGGGTCGTGGAGCACAAGGACGCGACCGACGACGAGCGTGCGGTCCGACGCTGGAACGTCGGTGTCTATGGTTTCGATGCCGCCTGGTTGCGAGAGGCCGCGGGCCGGCTGAAGGCATCGACAGCCACCGGCGAGGTGTACCTGACGGGTCTCGTGGAGGTCGCTCGGGCGGAACAGTGCACGGTGACCGGCGTCAAGGTCCTCGACCCGCACTTGTTCCAGGGGCTGGACGATCGGGGCCAGTTCCTGGAGGCGGAGGCGATGATGCAGGATCGCATCGCCCGGGCGCATCTCGCGGCGGGCGTCACCATCCGCGACGCTCGCTCCGCGTACGTGGATGCCACCGTCGAGATCGCACAGGACGTGACGCTGGAGCCGAACGTCACGCTCAAGGGCGCCACGCGCATCGGACGCGACACCGTCATCAAGTCCGGTTCGTATGTGGTCGATTCCGTCATCGGAGAGCGGTGCACGATCTGGGCCAGCGTCATCGAGGACTCGGTGGTCGAGGACGACGTCCGAATCGGCCCGTTCAGCCACCTGCGCCCGGGCGCCCGGGTCGGCGCCGCCGCGCAGATCGGTAACTTCGCGGAGATCAAGAACAGCCGGATCGGCGCACGCTCCAAGCAGCACCACTTCAGCTACCTCGGTGACGCGGAGGTAGGCGACGACGTCAACATCGGCGCGGGTACGATCACGGCCAACTACGACGGTCGGCGCAAGCACCGTACCCGTATCGGCGACGGCGCCTTCATCGGCTCGGACACCATCCTGCGGGCGCCCGTGGAGATCGGCGAGGGAGGTGTCACGGGCGCCGGGTCCGTGGTCACCCGCGATGTCCCGCCCGGCAAGCTGGCGGTGGGCGTGCCCGCTCGGATCCGCGAGCGGCGAACCCCGGCTGACTCGCCCGACGATCCCAAGTGAGCGGCCAGGTCGTGGGCGAGCTGCTCATCATCGGGGTGCTCATCCTCATCAACTCCCTCTTCGTGGCGGCAGAGATCGCCCTCGTCACGGTCCGCCGCAGCCGGCTCCAGCAGATGGTGGAGCAGGGCGACCGGGGCGCTCGCCGCGTGGCGCGCCTCATCGCCGACCCCAGCCGCTTCCTGGCAGTCATCCAGATCGGCATCACCTTCATCGGGTTCCTGGCCGCGGCCTATGCCGGCGCGAATCTGGCCGTCGGCCTCCAGCTGGTCATCGCCGGCGTCGCGCCGCTGGCGAACCAGGCCGGCGTCATCGCTCTGCTCCTGGTCACGGCCTTCGTCAGCCTGGTGACCACCGTCTTCGGCGAGCTGGTGCCCAAGCGGCTCGCGCTGGCCCATGCGGAGCGATACGCGCTGCTCGTGAGCCGGCCGGTCATCCTGCTGGGCCGGATCCTGGGGCCACTGGTCTGGCTGCTGACCGCCATCACCAACGCCACCACCCGTGTCCTCGGCGTGCGCGAGATCGACGAGGATCGGCTCACCAGCGATGAGATCCGCATCCTGGTCGAGCGCGGTGGCGAGCAGGGCGTCATCGAGGCGGAAGAGGAGCAGATGATCGGCGCCGTCCTGGAGCTCGGCCAGCGCCGCGTGCATGAGGTCATGGTGCCGCGCATCGATATCGCGGCACTGGCCGCGGAGGCGCCGCTCGACGAGCTGGTGGACACCATCGTCAGAGAGGGCCATTCGCGCATCCCGGTGTATGAGGAGAGCATCGACAACGTCATCGGCATCCTCTATGCCAAGGACCTGCTGCCGTATCTCAAGGGCGTGGACCATCCGCCGCCCACGCGCAGCCTCCTTCGGACCCCGCTGTTCGTGCCCGAGTCCATGACCATCGACGATCTGCTGCACAGCCTTCAGCGGCGCAAGGTGCATATCGCCATCGTGCTCGACGAGTACGGCGGAACCGCGGGACTGGTGACCATCGAGGACCTCATCGAAGAGATCGTGGGCGAGATCCAGGACGAGTACGACGTCGAGGAGCCGATGATCGAGCGTCTCTCCGAGGACGAGGCGCGCATCGACGGACGGGCCAGCGTTGATGACCTGACGGAGCACTTCGACATCACCCTGAACGGCTCCGACCGCGAGGAGTACGACACCGTCGGCGGGCTGGTCTACCACCAGATCGGAGGGGTGCCCAAGGTCGGCGACAAGGTGGAGGTCAACGGGACGCTGAGCCTGACCGTCGAATCGACCGACGGCCGGCGCGTGGGCAAGGTCCTGGCGGTGCGCCACCGGCGGGAGGCCGCCTCGGACGAGGACCACGAGGACTGAGCGAGTGGTGCGCTAGAGTGGCGGCAGCCACGCCGTAGCGACCGGGTCGGGCGCATAGGCCAACAGGATGAGGGGGATCCCGAGATGACTGGTCCCTTCCGGCGCGCTGCCTTCGCGGCTCTCATGGTCGCATCGCTCGCGGTGATGGCTGCTGCGCCAGCCGCCGCCGTTGCAAAGCTGCAGGTGAACGTTGAGATCGGCGCGTTCTGTATCAGCGGTACAGGCGTCCCGCGGGCCGTCCACGTCGTGTCGCTGCGGGCCCCGGATGGTGAGCTGCGGGGCCGGTTTCGCGACGACGCCACCCGCCGGGGTCGGTGGTTCGGTTGCTTCGGCTTCGATCCCGGGCCTCGGGCCACCATCAACGCGGGCGATGCCATCAAGATCCGCGTCGAGCGCCGCAAGCGCACGTTCACCGTGCCGGATATCCGTCCAAGGACGGATCGCGTCGGCGACGTGATCCGCGGCCGCGGCCCGGCGGGAGCGACCATCCAGGTCCGCGTCGAGCGCGTCGAAGCCACCGGGACAGAGCTGGGCATCGCGCGTGAGGCGACGGTGGATGCACGGGGCCGATGGCGCCTTGATCTGGCCGGCGAGTACGACATCGTGGGAGGGTGGCGGGTCAGCGTGCGTCTGGACGATGACGATATGGTCACCTTCGCGGACTCCGCGGTGCCGTTCATCGCGCTGAGCTCTGCCGCCGCTGCCGTTTCCGGCTCAGCGAACCCCGGCCAGACCGTGCATCTGCGGCTGGTCGACGGCGACGGGGCGACGCGAGCCAAGGTGTCTGCGCGGGCTTTCTACCGCGACATATTCATCGTTTCTCTGCAGGACCATCGCGGTAACGCGGTGTACCCCCGCCCAGGTGATCGCCTCGAGTCGGACATCGCCGCCGATGGGGATCTGCTCATCCCCGATGGCTTCCTCAAGGCAGACGCGTCGGAGTCGCGCATCACGGCCCGCTGCATGCCCAACGCTGACTTCCGACTCTCGACCTTCGGCCGCCGGGATTACGTCTTCGTGGGTCAGACTCGGGACGACGGGACTCTCCGCAGGTCGGCGGACGTCCAGTCAGGAGACAGCATCGAGCTGACGTGCCGGTATGCGAGCGGCGACGCATTCACGTTGGCCTCGGACACGCGTCCGTGAACCGCCTCACGGCGGATCACGACTAGGCGCTGATGGCGGAGACCACGATGGCGCGCAGCCGTTCCAGCGCCTCTGTGTCCACGACGCCGGCGCGTTCCAACTGCTGCACCGCTTCGTCGCGGTAGGCGCGGGCTCGTTCCCGGGTGTAGCTCCGCGCGCCGGTCCGCTCGATGATGGCGCGCGCCTCGGTGATCTCCGCGTCGTCCGGCTCCCTCAGCCGGACGATGGTCAGCAGTCGCTCGCGGTCTTCGGGTCCGGCGTGCTCCAGCGCGTAGATGACCGGCAGCGTCTTCTTCTTCTTGGCGATGTCCGAGGGCTCCTTGCCCGTGGCCTGCTCGTCGCCCCAGATGCCCAGCAGGTCGTCGTTCAGCTGGAAGGCCAGGCCCAGCGCCCAGCCGAAGCGCCGGTAGGCCTCGATGACGTCGGGCTCCTCTGTGGCCAGCATGGCCCCGGCCTGGACCGAGGCGGCGATGAGCGCCGCAGTCTTGCGGCCGATCATGTCGAAGTAGAAGTCGACCGACATGGGCACGTCGTGCTCGGCCGTCCAGATATCCATGAACTGGCCCTCGGAGAGTGCCAGGCAGGTCTCGTCGTAGAGGCGCATCAGCGCCAGCACTCGAGCGTCCGAGAAACCCAGCCCCGTCAGGCGGTGCAGGGCGATGCGAGACAGCGTGAAGAGCGTGTCGCCGGTGTTGATGGCCTGGGGGATGCCGTAGACGGTCCACAACGCGGCGCGGTGACGGCGCTCCACGTCGCGGTCCTCGATGTCGTCATGGACCAGACTGAAGTTGTGGCCCAGCTCCACGGCGGCGGCGCCCGGTAGCGCCCTCGCGTGCTCACCGGTGATCGACCGGTAGGCCAGGAGGCCCAGCAATGGCCGGATGCGCTTTCCCCTCGGCCCGTCGCGGTCAAGCCCCAGGTGATAGCGGACCATTCCGTAGAGCTCGGTGGTGCGCGGATCCTCGGCCTCGGCGATGAGGCTCATGATCTCCGCCTCGGTATCCGCGATGAGGGTGTCGAGATCGGTGGTCGTCAGCACGGGAATAGGATACCCGTCGATAGCATGTTCCGTCATAGCGAACGTTCGGGGCGGCGTGCGGACATGAACGGGCGCCGACACGGGGGACGCGTCCGTGCCGGCGCTCATGGTGGTTTACGTATGCCGCTGCGGGATGGATGAACGCCCGCAAGACCGGGAAGTCTCGGCTCTTCGAGGCGGACCGCCGAACCCAGCCTATCTTTCGGTCACCCACTGGCTGGGCAGCTTCGACACGGACGGAGCACTCGGCGACGCTCAGGTTCATCTGGTGGGTGGCTCGACCGCCGAAGGGACTCTGTTGGCGCCGGAGCTGCCCAAACCGTGGGCAGCGCCGACTTGGCGCGCCCGCTGGCCGGCCCAAGGGCCTGACGGATGGCCAGAGCTGCCCAGCCCGTGGGCAGCGGGGCCGCCTGGTCCGCTCGACCACCGACCCCGACCCCGACCCTCGGGTCTCGCGGTCGCGGTGGCCGGGCCACGTTACGCTGCCGGCATGCCCGCCCCGCGCATGTACAAGACCCAGGCTATCGTGCTCAGCCGGTTCGAGCTGGGCGAGGCCGACCGGGTCCTGACGCTCCTCACCCCGCACGACGGCAAGATCAAGGCCATCGCCAAGGGGGTACGCCGGCCCAAGAGCCGCATCGGCGGGGCCGTGGAGCCGTTCGCGGAGCTGCATCTCGTGCTCGTCCACGGGCGGACTTTCGACGTCATCACGCAGGCCAGCGTCGGCCAGGCGTGGCTGCGGCTGCGTGACCGGCTGGAGTCGGCCGCCACTGCCTGGTACGTCGGCGAGCTGGCCGAGCGAGCCGTGGAGGAGCGTGCCGCGGCGTATCCGGTCTATGCGCTGCTGCACCGCGCCTTCCAGCTCCTGGACGACGGCATGGCACCGGGACGTGTCGCGCGTTGGTTCGAGTACGGGCTGGCGGACGCGCTGGGGATGCGCCCCGAGGTGGATCGCTGCGTGGAATGCGACCGAGCCCTGGAGGAGACCGAGACGTTCCGCTGGGTCCCCGCCCTTGGCGGCGTGCTGTGCGACCGCCATCCGGGGGCACCGGCCGAGCAGAGCCGCCTCTCTCTCGAAGGGCTGAAGCTGCTCAAGGCCTACCGGCGCCTCGACATCGAGGCCCTGGCGGCCCTGCGGTTGGCGCCCTCGGTCGAAGCCGAGGTGGAGGGTGCCCTGCGGCGCTTCATCCGCTTCGTGCTGGAACGTGAGGCCCGCTCGCTGGCCTTCCTCGACGAAGTCAGAGCCGGCCCGCGGCTCCGCCCCTGAAGGACCGTGATGGGGAACGTGCGAGAATGCGTATTCGCGACCGGCCCTGCCACCGCCGGCGCACCTGAGCCGGAGAGCCCACCGTGACCACCAGCCCGACCGAGCCCACCATGCCCGCGCGCCAGCCGTCCGAGACTGTGGCCAGCGGCGATCCCGGTCCTGCCGTCGCCAGCCTCGAGACCGTCGTCTCGCTGGCCAAGCGGCGCGGCTTCGCTTTCCCCAGCTCGGAGATCTATGGCGGCATCAACGCCGTGTGGGACTACGGGCCGCTGGGCGTGGAGCTGAAGAACAACGTCAAGCGTGCCTGGTGGCGGGCAATGGTCCAGGAGCGCGACGACATCGTGGGCCTCGATGCGGGGATCCTGATGCACCCCGAGGTCTGGGTGACCTCCGGCCACGTGGCGTCGTTCAGCGATCCGCTGGTGGAGTGCCAGACCTGCCAGCGCCGCTTCCGCCTGGATGAGCTGCCCGGCGCAGAGGATCTCTCGGTCACCGACCAGAAGGACCCCGCCGTGGTCGAGCGGCTGGGCCTGCGCTGTCCGGTGGATGAGGGCCCTCTGAGCGCACCCCGTCGCTTCAACCTGATGTTCAAGACGTACATGGGCCCCATCGAGGAGGACGCCGCGGTCGTCTACCTGCGACCGGAGACGGCACAGGGCTCCTACGTCAACTTCAAGAACATCCAGGGCTCCAGCCGCAAGAAGGTGCCCTTCGGCATCGCCCAGATCGGCAAGTCGTTCCGCAACGAGATCAGCCCGGGCAACTCCATCTTCCGCACCCGCGAGTTCGAGCAGATGGAGATGCAGTACTTCGTCCGACCCGGCGAGCCAGCCGCTGCGGCCTTCGAGGAGTGGCTGCCCAAGCGACGTGCCTGGTACGAGCGATACGGCGTCTCCCCATCGCGATTGCGCACCCGGGAGCACGCCCCGGACGAGCTGGCCCACTACGCCAAGAAGGCAGTGGACGTGGAGTATCGCTTCCCCTTCGGCTGGAAGGAGCTGGAGGGCGTCCACAACCGCGGCGACTTCGACTTGGGCAACCACGCCCGGGCCTCGGGCCAGAACCTGGAGTACTTCGACCCGGCCACAGAGGAGCACTTCATCCCCTGGATCGTGGAGACGGCCGCCGGCGCCGACCGCGCCACGCTCACCTTCCTGCTGGATGCGTACCGGGAGGAGGAGGTACGCGGCGAGAAGCGCGTCAGCCTAGCCCTCCATCCCGACCTGGCGCCATACAAGGTGGCAGTGCTGCCCCTGCTCAAGAAGCGGCCGGAGATCGTGGAGCTATGCCACCGCATCAAAACCGACCTCAAGCGCGACATGATGGCCGTCTACGACGACACGGCGGCCATAGGCAAGCTCTACCGCCGGCAGGACGAGATCGGCACGCCGTGGTGCATCACGGTCGACGTCGACTCGCTCGAGGACGGCGCCGTCACCGTCCGTGACCGCGACTCCATGACGCAGGAACGCGTTCCCGTCGAAGGCGTCAAGCGCCTGATACTCGATCGCCTCGACGCAGCCCGGGTCTGACCGCCGAACGACGCTACGCTAACCGTCGGGCATCAGCTCGATCAGCGACACGGACGGCATGGGCAGCGGGAAAGCGAGCTGGACTCGACCTCTCTCGGCTCGAACGGTTCGCGCAGGCTCCAGCTCCTCCAGGCGATCTGCGGCGTGGAGGGCTTCCCAGGCTGCCGCGTCCGGCCAATCGCCGCCGCCACGTTCCTGCCAGATCCGGACGATGTTGGAATGTGCCTCGTCGACGCGCCAATGGATGAGCGTGTGCGAGCTGCCGGCTGGAAGCCCCTCGATAGTGAGTTCCACGACGCGGTCCAGAAGAGCATCTCCGTCCACCTTGGATTGGTCGATCGTGCCGTTCCAAAGGAGGATCGCCGTTCGGCCCGAAGGCTCGCGGGTCGCCCACGCGTCGACGAGGCTGCCCGCGCCATCGCCGCGCAGCTCGACGGCCACCGTCTGGTCGCCCAGCCGCTCGAGCATCGCCAGAGCCCAGTAGCGCGGCTTGCGCAGGTTTCCCACCGAGAGAAGACCGAAGCCACCGTGGAAGAGCCGCGTCGGTCGACCAAGCTCCTCGAAGTGATCGGAGATCACCCAGTAGGCGAGGGCCTCGGCCCGGCCCTGCGTCGCCTTCATCGAGTGGCAGATGAACGGCGCACCGAAGACGCTGTCGTTGACCGATGCGAAATGCGTCGGCGTGACACCCCACTCCGTCCACCAGACCGGCAGATCCGCCCGTCCGTGGCGGCGGGCTGTTGCGCGGACATCGAGGGGCATGTTGCCGTACTCGTGGGTAGCCAGGAAATCGAGTGCCGCGCCGGATCCGGCCACGTGCTCGAGGATGGTGTCGATCCAGCCCACCGCTGCGGTGGCCGGCCCGCCGACCCGCAGCCGTGGGTCGACCGATTTAACCGCCCTTGCGCTGACGTCGTAGAGATGCAAGTAGTCGCGGCGCGATCCGGACCAGAAGACCTCCAGATTCGGCTCGTTCCAGACTTCGAACGCCCAATGACGGCTGACCTCATCGATGCCGTAACGGCCTACGAGGTGGCCGGTCAGCTCAGTGATGAGCGCCTCCCAGCGATGCCAGTCCCGCGGCGGCGAAACGATCGCACCATAGTCGAAGACCGTGGTCGAGGGATCCGCCGCCAGGTCGTGCGGCATAAAGGACAGCTCCACGATCGGCCGCAGTCCCAGCGAGAGAAGGCGGTCGTACATGGCATCTACGCGTGCAAAGTCGTACACCGGCTGACCTCGTACCTCGCGGTACACTGCGAGCTCGTCGAGAAGGACCCCGTGGGCCCGCACGGCCGCCACGCCAAGCTCGCGGCGGGCCATGCTCAACGCCTGCTCGAGCTCGGCCCCGATCGGCCGCCCGTGATCGCCGGGGCCCTGACTCAGGATGGCCAGATGCTCCGACCCGATCATCGGGCGCCATAAGCGCTCGAGCTGCGGGCCAGCCTGACCCGTATCCACCACGACCGTGACCCGTCGGTCGCTGGCGGTCGCCCCGGCAGCCGATACGGGCTGGGAGAGGGGACCGACGGGTGCCTCGATCGTTGACAGGCTGGCCACCGCGTACCAGGCGGTTTCCCCGGGCCGCACGGCCGTATCGCCGTACGTATCCCCCGGCACGGCGAGCACGTCACCACCGCCGTGATCGAGTGGCAGGTATGGGCCGTCGACGGATCCTGCTCGGTGCACGAGATAGCCCAGCGCGCCGGGAACGGGATCCCAGCGCAGCGTTACCTGGCCGGAACCGCTCTCGGCACGGACGGCGTTCGGCGGTGGCAGAGCCTCATGCTCGCGCGCCGTATCGGCCGTCCGCCGCCGGCCGATACGCTCTAGCCAGTCGCTCCTGGCATCGGTGGCCTGCTCATCGACCGCACCCGCCTGCTCCGCGATCTGGATGTCGGCTGTGCGCTCCTCCACCTCCACGCCGGCGTCTCTGACGCCGGGTGGGGTGGTCGGTGGAGCGTCCTGATCGGTCCCCAGGGAAGTCGACCCGTCAGTCTCCGGCAGTGAACTCCTCCATCGCTAACAGCGGCTTGATGGCAGCCCTGATCTCGCCCTGCACGAAGTAGCGCTGGAGGCTGTCATTGCGCAACTCGTTGCCGATGGCCGCCATGATCATCCCCTGGTCGAGGGCCAGGTAGTACTTCGAAACTTGGCCAGTTACGACGTTGACAGCGTCATAGAAGCCGTATCTGCCATAGGCATCGAACTCGGCCCGGATGTTTGCCAGGTTCTCAAGGGCAGCTTCGGGCTGGTAGTCCAGAGCCAGGAACGAGGCGTGCGGCGTAACGACACCCTGACCGTACTGCGGATCCGTCTCGCCGGCGGGCCGGCATTCGCCGAAGCCCAGGTCGACGGTGGTCCGCTCCTGATCAGAGCTGTAGCCATCAGGGTTCATACCGATCTGATCGACCCCGTACTCCCTATAGCCACCGGCCGGATCGTTGGACGGTGAGAATCCCCAGTAGCCGTAGCCGGCTTCGTCGAGTCCGTGCTCGATCTGCGCTCGGACATAGAGGGGATGGTTGATGCCCCAGCTCTTGGCACCCCACTCCTCTTCCGGGACGAGCAGCGGCACCATCAACGCCTCGAACATGCTGCCGCCCCAGCTGGGCACGATGTTCATCCCGCGATAGGTGTAGTGCCCCTCGTAGACATCGACGCCGAGATAGGTGCGGTCGACACCCTGAGGCTGCATCTCGTGCCAGCCCCAATCGCACGTGGCCGGGAAGGTCCGCCACATCTTGAAGTAGTGCGTCGCCGGGATGCCGTTGTAGGCCATGCCGATGTAGCTGGCGATGCGCGGCTCAGTGTTCAGCGAGCCATAGTGATGGCCGGTATAACCGGTCTCGTTGCCGGGGCCGCCCGTGCCCCCTCCCTGCCCGGGAGGCGGGTCCGGCCAATAGCCACCGCGCAGCAGCCCGGCACCGATGTCGTAGTAGAAGGCGAAGTCCATGTCGCCGAAGAGTGCATCCGCCTGCCAGCGGAGTCGCGGGTCGGCCCTCGATGCCATGATCAGCGCGGCCGCCAGCCAGCCGTTGTCCACGCTCGAGAGGAAGGGGTAGACGGTTCCCCCATCGACCGGCCAGACGGTCAGCTTCTCGCCCGTCTCAGGGTCATACCAGTTGTAATACATGCCGCTCGCCTCGTGGCGCTCCAGGGCCTGGAGGGTCTCCAGGGTGCGCGCGATGCGGCTGCGCGCCTCCTGTCGGTTGATCAACTGCATGTCACGGGCAGCCAGCGCACTCCAGATATACGACGCGATGTTGGTGGGCGATGTGTAGCCTGAGCGCGTCCCATCCTCGGCCATGTTGTCAGCGGTCAATCCGTTCGGATACGTCATCGCCTCGAAACCCTGCCAGGTGGCGGCGGCGTAGTTGCGAAGGATCGTGCGTTGTGCGATCTGTCGGGCGTACTCGCTCTGTCCGAGGGCCGTGCCTGGCATGAGCAAGCTCACGATCATGCCTATGGCCAGCGTCAGACGTAGCGTCATTCGGTTCATGTGAGGTACCTCGCTATCCCTTGATGCCTGTCGTGGCGATGCCTTCGGTGAAAAGACGCTGAAGAAGGATGAAGACGATGAGGACGGGCAGGACGATGACCAGGGAGCCGGCCATGAGCAGCCCATGATCAGCCTGATACTGGCCGGTGGCGAACGTGGCCAGCGCGACCGGCAGCGTGTACATCTGCTCGCTGGTGGCCACGATGAGCGGCCAGAAGAAGCTGTTCCAGGAGCCGAGGAAGGTAAGGATCGCCAGCGTCGCCAGAGCCGGCGTGGCCAGCGGCATGACGATCTGCCAGAAGGTGCGCAGCTCGCTGGCGCC
>Ga0136618_10000679_pt1 | contig 12080 bp, 10 predicted proteins | sample AntDrymUQ3302106_2_FD_104805 | JGI IMG/M metagenome (GOLD analysis project Ga0136618, IMG submission 104805) | Polar desert sand microbial communities from Dry Valleys, Antarctica - metaG UQ330 (21.06) | ecosystem: Environmental > Terrestrial > Soil > Desert | place: Antarctica: Dry Valley... | reverse complement strand
TGGAACTCGGGCTGCTTGGCGTGTGTATTCCCGAACAATACGGCGGCGCGGGTTTCGATTATATTTCTTTAGGAATAGTTTGCGAAGAACTCGAAGCGTGCGATACGTTTTTGCGCGTGGCGATGAGCGTTCACGTCGGGTTAAATTCTCTGAGTTTGCTGGCGTGGGGAACTGAGGAGCAAAAGCAAAAATATCTCGTGCCGCAGGCGAAAGGCGAAAAGCTCGCCACATTCGGTTTGACCGAACCGAATGCGGGCAGCGATGTCGTCGGAATGCGTTCTTCCGCGAAGCGCGACGGCGACGACTGGATTTTAAACGGCGAGAAAATGTGGATTTCTCTGGGCGATGTCGCCGACCATTTTTTATTTTTCTGCTGGACTGACGCAGAAAAACAAAAAAAACGCGACCATACGGGAATCAGTTGTTTTATCGTCGAGCGCGCGATGGAAGGTTTTTCCTCCGGGACGCTGCACGGCAAACTCGGCATCAAAGCCGGAAACACCGGATATTTTTCGTTGCAAGACGTTCGCGTGCCGCAGGAAAATATGCTCGGCGAAGAAGGCGAAGGTTTTAAGATTGCGATGTTTTCGCTTGAAAACGGAAGATATACGGTTGCCTCCGGCGCAACGGGTGTGATTCGCGCGGCTCGTGATGCGTCGGTTGCCTACGCCAACACGCGCGAAGTGCAAAATCAAAAAATCGCCAATTTCCAGCTTGTCAAACAAAAAATTGCCGAGATGGAAGCCGATTATGAAATGTCGCGCCTTTTGTGGCTCAAATGCGGTTATTTGAAAAACGAAGGAAAGCCTTCGGCAAAAGCCGCGAGTCTGGCAAAGTGGCAGGCGACGACGCGCTCGGAAATTGCCGCTTCGATGGCAATTGAAATTCACGGCGCGAACGGCTATACGAACGATTATCCGGTAGAAAGATATTTGCGAAACTGCAAAGCCGCGATTATTTATGAGGGAACGCGCGATATTCACACGCTGATGCAGGCGGATTGGGCGTTGGGTTTGAAAAGGGAAAAACCTGCGCGGGTAGTTTTGCCGCCTTATCAATCTTCGGAGGCAAAAGCGGCTGGTTAAAACAATTTTTCGAGCAACATTTTGTATGGGCGGGGCTTATCCTCGCCCGTTCTTATTTTAAAACGAAACGGGCGAGAATAAACCTCGCCCCATACAATGTTTTCGCAAAAAAATCTATTTTGGATTATTGGCATTTGCGGAAGTCTTGGGAATATTTTGCAGCGAAAGACTGTCTTCCGGCGAAGCGAATTTCCATTCGCCGCTTTCACGCACAAATTTGATTGGTGTCCAAACGCCCAAACTTCCGCCTTTTATTTCAGCGACAGCCGTTTCGCCTTCGATTTTTTCATTGCGGACTTCGCGCTTTTCGCTGGTCGGGTCTTCGGCTTCCGTCAAATAAACTAGCGCGGTTTTCTTTTCGGCTTTGGCTTCGGTTTCCCAATACTTTAACGCTGATTGCGAGAGATATTTTTTCACGCCCGCTTCGTCTTTTCTATTTAACGCTTCGTAATAGTTTTGCACAACCGGCGCAAGTGTCGGCGCGTTGTTGGTGGTAGCTGATATAGGGTTTCTTGTTGTCGCCAGCGGATTGTCCGTATTCATTGTTGAAGCATTTGTGTTAGCCGGTTTGGTATCGGTTTTGTTAATCGGCGTTTCGGTATTCGTGCAGCTGATCAAGGCAAATGAAAATATCAAAATTGCGGTAAAAAATAGATTTTGAAAACGCATAAAATCTCCCGAACGATTAAAATAAGATTAAAAATAAACGAGTATAAATCATTCGACAGAAATGGACAAAACCTACCGAACCGAACTGCGCCGCGTTTTTCTGATGCAGGATTTGCCTGAACCTCTGACCAGAGCGAGCGAGCATCTACAGATTTTCGATAACTACATTGACGACACGCGATTGCGCCTGCGGACGATTCGGGTTCCGCAGACCAAGCAATGGTTTTGGCTTTTGCAGCAGCAAAATCAAATTCAATCTAATGATTTATCCGGCTGGCTGGTTTCCGAGATCTATTTGAACGAAGCCGAGCATCAATTGTTTGAGCATTTTGAAGGCAGAGAAGTGCGGAAAAACGAACGAGTCGAAACTAACGAACTGCGTTTTAACCGTTATCCATTTGAAGTGAACGGCAAGTCCGTAACGATTGATGTTTTTCTGAATCCGTTGTGGGGCTTGAGTTTGGTAAAGGTTTTATTTCAAACGGAAGAGGAAATGAAAAGGTTCACCGCGCCCGATTTTGTAATTGCCGAGGTTACGCAAAATGGAAGTTTTTTAGGCAGGAATTTAGTCGGGAAAACTTTTGCAGAAATACGGCAAGAAATGGATAACGGATAATGGATAATGGATAATGTGAAGACCAAAAAATCATTATCCATTATCCGTTTTCCGTTTATTTGCTTCTCGGAATATACGGGACATATCTGTCCATCGCGGCGTTGATTTGCAGATAGATTTTTGTCTCGCGCGGAATCAATGTCTTCCAATTTGCGCCGCCGCGCCGGATGTAGCCTGCTAATTTTGCCGGATTTGAATTGTAGCCCGCCGACATCAATTCCGCCGGTGTCGCAATTCCGCTTTCGATGGCACCGGCAACCGTTTCGCTTGAAAGCAAATCGCTCCAGGTCATCTGCATATAAAGCAGCATTGCTTGCGCCGCATTCGGGTGATTTCGCATCCCTTCGACAAAATCGGGTATCAAACCGACATTATAATACCTGGTGCGAACCATATTGTAAGTCCAGGGAATCATCTGCACCATACCGCCCGCGCCCGCCGAACTGACTGAATAACGATATGTTTGCCCTTCGTTCAAAGCGTAAAGCGCGTAAATTTCATTGAAGAGAGTTTGGTTATATTCACTCCAAAAACGCTGATGGTCAATGTGTTCGACAATGCTCAATCTTTCCGCCATATCAATTACCTGCGGCGAAATAAAAATTCCTTTTTTCTGCAAACTCTCCCGAGCGATGTCGAGCGTGTTTCGCATATAAATTCGACCGGCGTTAACGACTTCCGGCGTAACTATTCCCGGATGAGTCGAGATGTAATAAGCCGTTTCCGCATATGAACCGTTGCGCTCAATCGGATATTGCACAAGCAAGGGCAAATGCGCCCGATTTTCCTGGTCAATAATCATCACGGGCGTGTTGACACCGTTTGCGCGAACGATGCGAGCCGTAACGAATTTACCGTTTGCAGTTGTTACTGCAATCTCCGCGTTACGAGATAGAAACGCCGTTTTCGTCATCACGACATAATCAACCTGCGAGGTTACGTAATCGTAAAATGCAACGCGAATAATATCGGTCATCAAAAAACTGTCGGTCATAGCAGTCGGAATCGGGCGCGCCGCCATTTGTCGTTTGGCTTCGGCGATTTTGCTTTTGATTTGTCCGAAACTCAGAGGTTTATAAAAAGTCGGCGGCGGCAGCGGCGTGGAAGTTGTTATCGGATTACTCTGAGTGGCAATGATAATCGGTGGTTGAGGCGGCGCAATATATCTTGTTGGCGGAGTCCGGGTCGGCGAAGGCAAATTATTGGTTTCGATAACGCCTCTCGCAGGTGTCGGAGTTGGCGATGCAGTCGAATTTGTTCCAACAACACGCATTCTAATCGGTGACGGTGACGGTGTGACCGTTTGAGAAAATGCGCCGGTTGACGAAACAATAAAAAAGACGAGTCCGATTAAAACTTTTGATTTCATAATGCATTGTTTGGAGATTTGAAATTAAGAGCGAGATGTTTGCAGAATCTCGAAATGAATATGCGAATTAAGAAATTCGCATTTATAAAGATTCGCGCAAAATGCTAAAGGTTGTCAAATGCTTTGAGAATAATTTATGGTTTCCACAACTTTGCCTTATGGACAGTCGGATTTGTGATAACGCTGATTTTTCGGTATAACTGAAATTTCTTTCTCGCGAACGAAACTTATGAAAAAACTTTTTGGAACAGACGGAATGCGCGGAGAAGCGGGCGTGTTTCCGCTTGACGCGAAAACGATAGAAATTGTCGGCAATTCTCTAGCCAGACAGTTTCAGGAAAAACTCGGACGAAAGCCGCGTTTCGTAACGGGGCGCGACACGCGCGAATCGGGCGCGTGGATTGAAAAAGCGTTTCACACGGGCGCAGGCGCGGAAGACGCAACCTGTGAGTCGGCGGAAATTATCACGACACCGGGCATTGCTTTCTTAACAAAAAAATTCGATTTCGACGCGGGCATTGTCATCAGCGCGTCACACAATCCGTTCTGGGATAACGGCATCAAAATCTTTTTGCCGACCGGCAGAAAGATTGACGAAGCAATCGAAAGGCAAATCGAGAAAGACATCTTCGATAATTCAAAATTCAAAATTCAAAATTCAAAAATTGATGTGGTTGATAATTCTAAATCTTCCGAATTTCAAGATTTGTATTTGAACTATCTCGGCGAGGAATTCAAAAATTTGTCGCTTGAAAATTCTAAGATAGTGTTGGATTGCGCCAACGGCGCGGCATCAAGTCTTGCGCCGAAACTTTTCCAAAAGCTCGGCGCAAGATTAATAATCATCAACGACGCGCCCGACGGAGAAAATATCAATGAAAATTGCGGCTCGCTGCATCTGGAAAATCTGCAAAAAAGAGTTTTGGACGAAGAGGCGAATTTCGGCGTGGCGTTTGACGGCGATGCCGACCGCTCGCTGTTTGTTGACGAAAAGGGAAATTTGGTTGATGGCGACGCGGTGCTTTGGATAATGGCAAATCATCTGCAAGAAGCCGGTAAATTAAATAATCAAACGGTTGTCGCTACCGTAATGAGCAACATCGGTCTGGAAATCGCGCTCAGCTCAAAGGATATAAAACTTGTGCGAACGGCAGTCGGCGACAAATACGTTTTGCAGGAGCTTCTCGATACGAATTCAGCCGTCGGCGGCGAGCAGTCGGGTCATATCATTTTTCCGTTTCACAGCTTAGTCGGCGACGGAATGTTGACCACGCTTTTTTTGCTCGAAGCAATGGCGGCAAAAGACAAAAGTTTATCGGAAATGACTGAAGGCTTTATAAAGTTTCCGCAGATTTTGGTCAATGTCAAAGTGCGCGAAAAATTGCCGTTTGAATCGGTCGCGGAAATTGCCGAAGCCGCCGCCAAACTCGAAGACGAACTCGGCGCAAAAGGTCGTCTTCTGCTTCGCTATTCGGGAACGGAAAATCTTGCGCGGGTGATGATTGAAGGCGAAAATCAGACGAAGATTGAAGCGCAGGCAAATAGTTTAGCGGAAATTATCAAAAAGGTTTTAGCTTGATAAAACTATGTTTGTCGTTCTATACCAATGGCGCGTTGACCCGAATCTCGAACAACAATTTGTCGAAAATTGGTCGGCAAGAACCGCTTATTTGCAAGAAAAATACGATTCCCTCGGCTCGCGCCTGCATCGCGGAAGCGACGGAATTTATTACGGCTACGCGCAGTGGAAATCTGCCGAACAGCGCAGGCAAGTCTTCGAGTCGGAATCAGGCAAGGTTTCTGAATCCGTAGAAAAAATGCGTGAAGCAATCAAAGAAAGTTTTCCTGAAATCGAGCTTGAAGTAGTTTCCGATTATCTAATTTTGCCCTGACTGAATTAAAAGCTGATTACCGCGCTTGCCAAATTAAAATAGAAAATTGTATATTTGAAAAACCGAAACGTGAGGCAATGCCTCCGTTTCCAGTGGTTGCTGGGGTGAGGACAGTAACCATGAATTGGCAGGTGCGGTACACTTCCACGTTGCTTCGCCTGCTTTCTTTTTTAGATTAAGATTTAGTCTTCCCGTTCATAAATTCCAGCCCGTTTTTTCAAAATAAACTTTGTAAATCTTCCGTCATTTTGCAGTTTTTTCTAAAAAACCGTTTGTCTTTTCCGTTGTGTGGTAAAAGTAGATTATGGAAAAAGTTTTCGTTCGGCTCGAACAAAATCCGCATCAATACGACATCGAAATCGGACACGACTCTTTGATAAAAAGCGGCGAATGGGCAAAGAATTGCCTTTCGGAAAAAACAAAAAAAATTGTCATTGTTTCAAACGCAAAAGTGTTTCGTTTGTACGGCGGAGTTGTTGAAAAAAAATTTGAAAAGTCAGGCTTTGAAGTTCACGTTTTCTTGATGGGCGACGGCGAGAAATACAAAAGTTTTCGTGTTCTCGAAAAAGTATTAAGTTTTTCGAGCCAAAAAAAATTAAAAAGAACCGATGCAATCGTTGCGCTCGGCGGCGGCGTAGTCGGCGATTTGGCGGGTTTTGCGGCGGCAATTTATCTGCGCGGCGTGGCATTTCTGCAAATCCCGACGACGCTTCTTTCGATGATTGATTCTTCGGTCGGCGGAAAAACTGCGGTCAACACCGAATTCGGCAAAAATTTGATCGGCGCGTTTCATCAACCGAACGGCGTTTTGATTGATGTCAAAACTTTGCAAACTCTACCGAGAAGAGAATTGACCGCCGGATTTTGCGAAGCCGTCAAACAAGCGGCGATTTCAAGTGAAAAATTATTTGACCAAACTGCGGCTTTTTTGGAAAATTATCCGCTGAACCAATTCAAAAAATACTTTGCAAATGAGAAATTTCTCTTTGAACTCGAAATTTTTATTTCCGCACAAATTGATTTCAAAGCGCAAATCGTGATGCAGGACGAAAGAGAAAGCGCAGATAGAATTGACGCTAAATCGCGTAAAATATTAAACTTCGGACACACCTTTGCTCACGCGCTCGAAAAAATCACCGATTATAAACGATTCAAACACGGCGAGGCTGTCGGCTACGGGATTTTATTTGCCGCCGAGATGTCAAAAAACCTTGCAATTTTTGGCAAAGATAAAGTAATATTGTTGAACGATGTTGTGCATCGGGCAGGAAATCTTCCCGACCTGCGCGGCATCGGTTCAGAAGAAGTTTTTGAAGCATTCGCTTTTGACAAGAAACAAATCGGCAAATCGCTTCAGTGGATTTTGCTTGAAAACATCGGCAAACCTCTCGTCCGTCAAGACATCTCAAAATCAATCGTCAAAAAAACACTCGAAGAATTTTTAAGAAAATAATCTGCTCTAGGAATTATTGTAATAGAGAGGTTTTCAAAAATGAGTAATTTAACAAATAATCGAAAATCGGAACGCGGCGGCGCAGGCGTAAAACTGATAATAGTGTTGACAGTTTTAATCACGTTTGCTCACGCGGCGTATAATTACATACCGGTTGCCTATGAAGCTGAAAATTTCAAGCAGGAAATGAGCACGGCGGTCATACAGGGTGTCGCAATGCCCGGGGCTAACCTAACGGCTACGGACGCGGTCAGAATCAAAGTACAGAGAGCAGCCGTTAATAATAATCTTCCGAGCAATGCCCTGATTGAAGTAAAATCAGCGAACAATGTTGTGCAGGCGCACGTCAACTACACAAAATCAATCAGTATAATTCCATTCGGAATCTATAATTATAATTATCAGTTTGATAATACCGCTACGCCAACCGGATTTTTATTTAAAAGTAGTTAAAAATCCTTTCCGCAGTTCACGCATTTACCAACGAAACGCGCGGAGTTCTGAGCGATTGTAGTTGAACTAAACCAATCGGCGCGTCAGCCAGCCAGGTCGTCGGACAAACGCCGCACGTCGTGCATTTTTCCACCGCCGGACACGGCTTGCTCGATAAAGCTGATTGCGATTTCTCGTGTTCCGTCTTCAAGAAATCAAACGACAAACCCGAATCGACAATTGACCAGGGCAGAAACTCGTCATAACTTCGATTTCGGCTGGTATGAAAAGCAGCATCAATTCCGGTCTCGCGCAAAGCGTCGTTAAGATTTCCTTTCAGCCGCGCAGCCGCTTCGATAACTTTTGCAATTGTTCTATCACCTGAAGAAAACAACGCCTGCTCGTGCGCGATGCGCGCCGACATTGCGCGAACTTCGACATTCGGAATTTTCGCTAAGTTTTTAGAAACCCATTTCAAACGATTTTTGAGTTCCTTTTCGTCACAAACCGCGTCCCATTGAAAAGGCGTATTTGGTTTTGGAACTAAACCGTTCAAAGATGGAATAATCTTTCCGGCACGCCCGAATTTTTTACCTGCTTCGAGCATTCGGTCTTTTATTCTTTCGACCAACACAATCATTTCCTCTAAATCTTCATATGTTTCCGTCGGCAGCCCGACCATTAGGTAGAGTTTGATGGTCAGCATACCTCTGTCAAAAACTGCGCCGCAGATGTCAACAATTTCATCGTTGGTCAAATTTTTGTTGATAACGCGGCGAAGTCTGTCCGAACCTGTTTCAGGCGCGACGGCGATTTGCTGGTCATTTGATTCGACTAAAGCGTCCAACAATTCTTCTGAAATTTGGTCAAGTCTTAAAGAGGAAACCGAGATGCGATACTCCATTTTTCTGAGTTCACTCAAAATTGTGGAAATTTCAGGATGGTCGCAGACGGCGGTCGAAACCAGACCGATTTTGTTTGTCTTCCCGCGCCATTCGCTTGCTTTTGCCAGAATATCTCTTGCCGGAACGACGCGCGGCGGGTAATAATTGTAGCCAGCCCAGCAAAAGCGACAGCCTTGCGAACAGCCGCGAGAAATTTCAATCAACAATCTATCGCCCATTTCGGCTTTCGGCGACCAAACGGCAGTCGAAGGCGCAAAAGTGTCTTGATTCATCAGAAAGTCGACAACCTCTACTTCATTACGTTTGATAGCGCGTCTTAAAGTTCCTTCCTTCGGGTTTGCGGCTGCCAGAGCGCGTCCGACTCTTTTAGGCACGCCCATTTCCTTTGGAACATAGTCGAAAACAGTTTTGTCTTCGTTGTAAATCACGTCATACAAAGACGGCACGTAAAAACCGCGCCCGATTCTGGCTAAACTCAAAAGAATTTCTTCTTTCGTTTCGTTTTCAACAATTGCGTCAATAAGTTGGAACGCTAAAATTTCGCCTTCTCCAACAGCGATAATGTCTGTAAAATCCGCAATCGGTTCAGGATTTAAGAACGAAGCCGCGCCGCCCATCACAACCAGCGGATGAAAATGATTGCGGTCTTTCGACCAGACGGGAATTTGCGACATTTGCAGCATTCGCGCCATATTCAAATAATCGGTTTCAAACGAAATCGAAAAAGCGACGACATCAAAATTCTTGACCGGCGTTTGTGTTTCCAAAGAAAGAAGCGGCGTGCGCGATTTTTCGTATTCGCGCATTTCAAATTCATCCGGTAAAAATACGCGCTCGCACGAAACCTCAGGTATCTTATTGAAAAGCTCATACATCGTGTGCAGACCGAGATTCGCCATTCCGACGGCGTGAGTGTTCGGGTAACACAAAGCGATGCGAAGCCGCGCGCCGTGTTTGGTAAGATAACCTTCCTCGGTATCCAACTTCCTTTTATAGCTTTCAACAATTCTTTTACTCATACTAAATCAAGATATTAATTTTACCGTTTTCGGCAGTGAGATGAAACAAAAAATAAAAAATCAGATTAAAAAATTCGCCTGAAAACTACTCACCTTCCAATCTTTCTTTGACTTCAGTGGCAAGCGCATCCTCGTGTTTGATGCCGACTCTCAAGCGTCTGTAAATACTCATTAACTGGTTTGCTACCCAGGGAATCGCAAAAAAAGCCAGAATATAACCGCGCCAATCGTCAATCAAAAGCTGAAAGCCGGTTAAAATCAGAATCAAAATCGTTACCCAATGACTGAAACAATATTCGCAGGTAAAAACGTAATAAAATTTTTGTCTCAGTGTTGACTCGCAATTCTTGCTTCTATCGTGACACATTTCGCGCAACTCACGGAAGATTTCTTCCTGAGTCACCGTCCAAGCAATCGAAGCGACAATCATCGAAAGAATCACGAGCCAAAAAATTTGTTCTGAAATAAACATCTTCTTCTAAAAAAAGATTTAGCGATTTGCAACTGAAAAAATGCAGTTACAAATCGCAAATCCAAAATCTAAAATCCAAAATTCAACTCAGCTTTGTTTTCCTTCCAAGAATGCTTTCAAACGGCGCGAACGCGATGGATGGCGCAATTTTCTCAACGCCTTGGCTTCGATTTGGCGAATGCGTTCGCGCGTCACGGCGAAATGTTGTCCGACTTCTTCCAGAGTATGTTCCGAGCCGGTGTTTCCTAAACCAAAACGCATCTTTATCACTTTTTCCTCACGCGGCGTCAGTGTTGCAAGAACTTCGTCCGTAATCTCACGAAGATTTGAAAATGTGACGGATTCCGCCGGATTCAAAATAGATTTGTCTTCAATAAAATCGCCGAGATGCGAGTCTTCTTCTTCACCAATCGGCGTTTCCAGCGAAATCGGTTCTTGCGCGATTTTCAAAACCTTTCGTACTTTTGAAACCGGAATGTCCATCTTCTTGGCGATTTCTTCCGATGTCGGCTCGCGTCCGAGTTCCTGAACAAGTGAGCGCGAAGTGCGAATCAGCTTGTTGATGGTTTCAATCATATGCACGGGAATGCGAATCGTCCGTGCCTGGTCGGCGATTGCGCGTGTGATTGCCTGACGAATCCACCACGTTGCATAAGTTGAAAACTTATAGCCGCGCCGCCACTCGAATTTATCGACCGCCTTCATCAAACCGATATTGCCTTCCTGAATCAAATCAAGAAACTGCAAACCGCGATTGGTATATTTTTTCGCAATCGAAACGACCAGCCGCAAGTTTGCTTCGACAAGCTCGCGCTTTGCCTGATTAGTCGCTTGCTCACCAATCAAAATGGTTTGCAGCGAACGCTTGATTTCAACCGTCGTCAAATAATATTTTTCTTCGATGTCAGCCAGTTTTTTGCGCGAATCACTGATTTTACGATTGAGTTCTTTTTTATCTTCGGGCGTAACTTTGCCTTCGAGCCTTTCATCCGCCCGATTGATGTCACGCTCGGCTTTTCGGATTTCGTCGGAAACCTTACGAATCGAACCGATGAGTTTTTGCATTGCTCGCTCGGTCAAATTTAGATTTTTGATTTCCTGAGAAACTTCCAATCGAAGCCGCGCCATTTGACGCCTCAACGCAAGCAGCTTTTTGCTGGCTTTGCCTTTCGATTTTTTTTGCTCTTCGCGCAAAGCGTCCAAAGTTTTTAAGGCTTTATCGTAATTGGTGCGAACATTCTGAATGCCTTCGAGCGTCCAGCGCAAATATTCGTCAACCTTATCTTCCTCGCCCGTCAATTCGGCTTGCTCGGAAAAATTAACGGTTTCACGAATATAACCTTTGCCGGTTTCCAATTCTTCGCCGATTTTGAGCAATCTTTCGACGGCAATCGGCGAGCGCGAAATCGCTTTTCTGGTTTTGATTTGCCCGCGTTCGATTCTTTGAGCAATCGTAACTTCGCCTTGGCGCGTGAGAAGCGGAACGATTCCCATCTCGCGCAAATACAGGCGCACCGGGTCGTTCGATTTATCGAGCGTTCCGGCGGAAAGGTCTAAATCCAAATCGTCTTCATCAACCGTTTCGTCTTCGTCGAGTGCCAGAGTCGCAGCTTGTTCGAGAAGCTGCGCGTCCGTATCGGCAACCGAAATGTTCGCGCCTTCGAGTCTGGTTAAAACGTCTTCGATGTCGTCGGGCGACATCATTTTATTGGGAATTTCGCGGTTCAGCTCGTCAAAGCTCAAGAATTTCTTGCGTCTTCCGAGCGCCACCAACCTGTCCATCAAGTCTTCTTTTTCGTCGTAGTCTGCCATAATTTATAAATAAGGTTTTGATTAAATAAGTGCTTAAATCGTTGTTTGTAAAATAATTCTAAACGTGTAAAGCGGGAAAAAGTTTCGGCTGCAAAACTTTGAACCAAGAACAACTTCAAATTTCAATTAATTCTCAAATATGAAATCTGTCATTATAGGTTATAAATTGTAAATTATCCATTGTTGGTAAAGAAAAGATTTGAGGTTATACAAGTAAGACATCAATCTGCTTATCCATTTGCAACCGGTTTATTTTCCATATTATGTTTGAGTCGCGCCAAATCAATTTGCTCGACAACCAGAGAATCGCGCAAGGCAACATCTCCATTCTGCTCGGCGAAAACCATTTCCTGGCT
>Ga0136618_10000678_pt1 | contig 12097 bp, 11 predicted proteins | sample AntDrymUQ3302106_2_FD_104805 | JGI IMG/M metagenome (GOLD analysis project Ga0136618, IMG submission 104805) | Polar desert sand microbial communities from Dry Valleys, Antarctica - metaG UQ330 (21.06) | ecosystem: Environmental > Terrestrial > Soil > Desert | place: Antarctica: Dry Valley... | reverse complement strand
GCTCGCCCGGTGTCGATCGTCATCGTCACGCTGGTCCTCTCGTACCTCACCCTGGTGCTCGGTGAGCTGGCCCCCAAGCGCATCGCCATGCAGCGAGCCGAGGGGTGGGGGTTGCTCGCGGCTCGTCCCCTCGCCCTGATCGCAGTGATCACCCGACCCGCGGTGTGGCTCCTCAGCCGCTCGACCGATCTGGTGGTGCGGGTGTTCGGCGGCGACCCGGACCGCCACGGCGAAGAGGTGACCGAGGCGGAGCTGCGGCACATGGTCGAGGCCCAGCCCGGTTTCACCGACCAGCACCGCACCATCCTCTCGGGCGCCTTCGACATCGCCGAGCGCAGCCTCCACGAGGTCGTCCGCCCCCGGCGCGACGTGTTCGTGCTGGCTCCCGACACGCGGCGCGACGTCGGGCTCCACGAGCTGGCGGCCTCGGGGCACACCCGTGCCCCGGTGGCCGACGACGGCAACCTCGACCACTTCCTAGGCGTCGTCCACCTGCGCGACCTGGTCGCCGCCACCTGCGCGACCGTCGGCGAGATGACCCAACCCGCGCCTGCCTTCCCTGAGACCGGCGGGGTGCTCGACGCCTTGCGCACCATGCAGGCTGGCCGCCACCAGATGGCCGTGGTCATCAGCGAGCACGGCGGCACCGAGGGCATCGTCACCGTCGAGGACCTGCTCGAGGAGTTGGTGGGTGAGATCTACGACGAGACCGACCAGGACATCCTCTCCGTCCGCCACGAGCCCGACGGAACTCGAATCCTGCCCGGACGCTTCCCGGTCCACGATCTGCCCGACATCGACGTCGACCTGCCCGAGGGGCCGTACTCCACTGTCGCCGGGTTGGTGCTTCACCAGCTCGGGCGCATCCCCGAACAGCACGGCGACGTGGTAGAGGTCGGTGGCTGGCAGATCGAGGTGCTGGCCGTCGACGGCCGGGCCATCACCGAGGTGCGCCTGCGACGCGACCCGGCGGCGCCCGGACCGGGCGAGGGCGCTCACGTCGTGGCCGAGCCCCTCTGATCCCACGCCCGGTCGTAGGAGACCCCGGTGAGACGCTCGGACACCCCCCAGAGGCGGGAGGCGTCGACGCGATCTCGGGCTCGTCGAGATGGTCGGACCAAGGTGGGCGAGCCGCGCATCTCGAAGCGCCGGTCGGGGCCGAAGTAGTCGCCGGCTCCGACGTCGGGCATCGTCGCCGCGTAGAGCTGGGGCAGGGCACCGTCGTCGGCCGACTGGGCGAAGATGTCGTTGCCCACCTCCATGATCTTGGCCATTAGGCGCTGACCACTGGCCTCCGGAGCGGCCGCCTGCAGGTGGGTCGCGGCGTAGCCCGGGTGGGCGGCGACGGCGACCAGTCCGGCCTCGTGCCGACGAGCCCGGCGGTCGAGCTCGAAGCTGAACAACAGGTTGGCCAGCTTCGACTGGCTGTAGGCCCCCCACCTCCGGTAGCCCCGCCGCCAGTGGAGGTCGTGCCACCGCATCCGTCCCGGCTTGTGCATGGTCGACGACGTGGTGACGACGCGAGGCGACGGCGCGGCCAGCAGACGAGGCAGGAGCAGGCCGGTCAGGGCGAAGTGGCCGAAGTGGTTGGTCCCGAGCTGCACCTCGAAGCCCTGCGGTGTGCGGGCGAGGGGCAGGGCCATCACCCCGGCGTTGTTCATGAGGACGTCGATCGACTCCGTTCGGGCCGCGATCTCCGCCGCTCCCCTACGCACCGACTCGAGGTCGGCCAGGTCGAGGACGACGATCTCCGGGGCCGGGCCTGAGGCGAGCCGGCAGACCTCGGCCTGCGCCTCCTTCGCCTTGGCCGGGTTCCGAGCGGCGAGGAGCACGCGGGCCCCGGCGCCAGCCAGCACGGTGGCCGACGACAAGCCGAGCCCGCTGGTGGCGCCGGTGACCACGATGGTGCGCCCGCCTTGGTCGGGCACGTCCGCCGCATCCCAAGGCGTGTCCACCGCCGCAGCCTCGCGCCCCGCGGTCGACCCGGCGAGCCCTCGGGCGGGACTCTCGTACTCTGGCTGTCGTGCGAATCCACCACCTCGACTGCTGCACGATGTGTCCTCGGGGTCGGCGCTTCGTGAACGACGCCGGACACCTCGTCGGCCACGTGCTCGCGATCGAGACCGAAAGCGACGGCGTGGTCCTGGTCGACACCGGCATCGGGCGGGCGTGCATGGCCGACCTGCGGGGGCACATGGGCGCGCTGACCGCCGAGATGATCCGGCCGATCGCGGATGTGACCCGCACGGCTCACCACCAGCTCGTCGGCCTCGGCCTCGACGCGTCCGACGTCCGCCACATCGTCCTCACCCACCTCGACGCCGACCACGCCGGCGGCCTGGCCGACTTTCCCGAGGCGACGGTCCACGTCCACGGCGCCGAGCTCGACGCCGCCGTCAACCCCCGGACGACCGCCGAGCAGCAGCGCTACCGGCGTCGGCTCTGGGACCACGGGCCCCGCTGGCGCACGTACCGCACGGCAGACGGCGAGGCGTGGCACGGCTTCCCATCGGCGCGTCCGCTGGCGACCGACGACGGGTCGGGGCGCACCCTCGACGACATCGTCCTGCTGGCCCTGCCCGGTCACACCCGCGGCCACATGGCGGTGGCGGTCGATCGGGCATCGGACGGATGGCTCGTCCACGCCGGCGACGCCTACTTCCACACCGCCGCCGTCCACCCGGAGCAGGGACGGCCGAGCCGCATGCTCACCGCCTTTGAGCAGGCCGTCGCCATCGATCGCAGCGTGCTCGCCGACAACCACGCTCGCCTGACCGAGCTGGAGCAATCGGGCGCCGCCACCGTGGTCTGCGCCCACGATCCGAGCGAGCTGGCCGCCCTCGCGCTGCGTTCCTGAGCCCGTCGCACCTCGTCGTGACCAGCCGCCTCCGTACTGGTGTCGATCGCGCCGGCCCTGACCGGTCAGATCTTCACCAGTTCGTTCGATCCAGGCCGGTGCATGGGCGCGACACTGGGGTGCGTGCAGGTGCAGGCCCGCTGGCGAGAGCCGATCGAGCGGGGCCAGGTCACGGTGCTGTTCCGACGCTGGAGGCGGTGCCAGGTAGTCGTCGGTCACACCTACCGCACGGCCGCCGGGCGCCTAGTCGTGGACTCGGTGGACGTGGTCGACCCGTCCACCATCACCGACGCTGACGTCCGCCGATCAGGCGCCCCCGATGCCGACGCCGTGAGGACCTTGCTGCGAGGCGAACCCGGCCTCCCGACGTACCGGATCGCGGTCCACGGCGCGGTGGGGCCCGACCCGCGTTCGACGCTGGCCGCCGACGGTGACCTCGACGACACTGCTGTGGCCGAGATCGACCGCCGCCTCGACCGTCTCGACCGGGCTAGCAGGAACGGGCCGTGGACCGCCGAGACGATCGGTCTCATCGCCGAGCACCCATCGACCCTTGCCGCTGATCTCGCCGCCCTGGTGGGTCGCGATCGTGACCCGTTCAAGCTCGACGTCCGCAAGCTGAAGAACCTGGGCCTCACCGAGAGCCTCGCCGTCGGCTATCGACTCTCACCCCGAGGCCGGGCCTACCTGACCCGCACGACGCGCTCGGCTTGATCGCCGGGGCGGTCCAAGCACCTGCTCGGCGCCCACCTACGGTGGGATCGGGATGCGGGGGCCAACAACGCGCCGAGGGCGATGTCGCCTCAGCGCTCGCCTCGCCCTCGTCCTCACCGTCGTAGCGGCATGCTCGTCACCGTCGGCCGACGACGCCGATCGCGACCGGGTCGGTCCAGGCCCCGACGACCCGTCGTCGACGACAGGTCGGTCCCCGTCGCCGGCCTCGGAACCCGACCCGGACTCAGCGTCCGACCACGCACCTACGACCCGTGCCGGCGAGCCGAGAACCGACGAGGTTCCAGACGGGCGGGACGTGGTCGTCACCAGCATCACCGATGGCGACACCCTCCGCGCCGGAGACGAACGGGTGCGCCTGACCGGCATCGACACCCCTGAGGTGTCGGGCGGGGTCGAGTGCTTCGCCCGCGAGGCCACCGACGCCCTGACCCGCCTGGTCCCGCCGGGCACGGAGGTGCGGTTGGTGGCCGACGTCGAGCTGCGCGATCGCTACGACCGCACCCTGGCCTACGTGTACCGCCTGACCGACGGGGCGTTCGTCAACCTGGCCATGGCTCGCAACGGCTACGCCACTCCCCTGATCATCCCTCCGAACGTCGCCCACGCCGAGGCCTTCGTGGTCGCCTCCACCGAGGCGCGCGAGGCTGGGCGCGGCCTGTGGTCGTCGTGTGAGGACTACACCGGCCCGCCCGACACCTCGTCGACCACCTCGAGCGGGCCATCCACGACGAGCGCCGAGGGTCGCGCCGGCTGCGAGCCCGCCTATCCCGACGTGTGCATCCCTCCGACGCCACCCGACCTCGACTGCGCCGACATCGCCGACCGCGACTTCACCGTGCTCGCTCCGGACCCACACAACTTCGACGGCGGCGGTGACGGACGCGGCTGCGAGTGAGGTCTCGTCGTCACTCGCTCGCTGCGGCCGTGGGCAAGGAGTCTCGGTCGGAGTGGAATGAGCGCTAGCGAACGAACGAGGACGACAGCCCTCAGGTGACGACCTGGCGGAGGATCGACTGGGCGTAGAGGGCGACCGATGTGCCGCCATCGAGGGAGGAGACGCCCGAGCTCATCTCCGACGTGGTCGGCGCCCGGTCGAGCAGCAGGATGTGGAGGACCGAGACGGTGGCCTCGGAGCTCTGGGCGTTGCGGTACTCGGTCGACTCCGAGAAGCCCAGCATGACCGAGCCCCTCGTGCGCCGGCCGGAGTCCAGCTCGGTGGTCCAGAAGTCCATCCCGCTCTGGTCACCAAGCCGCCCGAGCACGTTGAGGTACACCCCCTCGACGAACTGCCGGTTGGACATCGCGCCGTACCGCTGGCGGAACTCGGCCGACTGGGAGAAGGACTCCGAGATCGCCTTGAGACTCCGGCCGCCACGGCGCTGAGCGATCCAGTAGTCGAGGCCGCTGCGGTCCGGGGTGCGGAGGTAGTAGCCGGAGTAGAGGCGGGTCACCGGATCGACGTTGAGGCGATGGTCGTTCGATGTCCGTAGCGAGGCGACCATGCCCCCGGGCGTCGACGACCCCGAGCTCAACGAGCCGACCCACTGCTCGCGCTCAGGGTTGGTCGGGGTCCGGCCGACGAGCTGAACGAACATCTGGTCGACGAGATGGGTCCACGAGGAGTAGGGGGACCAGGGGGCCCTGGTGGGCGTGACCGGGTTGGAGGCGCCCGACACGGCGCCAACGCCATCGGCGTTCACCGCCTGCACGCGGAAGCTGTAGGCCTTGCCGCTGGTGAGCCCGGTGATGGCCTGCGTCGTCGCTGCGGTGGTGAACGTGCGGACCGGCTGGGGCGTGGTGCCGAGGTACGGCGTCACCCGGTACCCAGTGATCGGCGATCCACTCTTCGACGCCGACGCCGCCCACGACAGGGTCGCCTGGCCGCTGCCGGCCGTGGCCGTGACCGCGGTCGGTGCGCCGGGGACGGCAGCGACGACGGCCGTGCTCGAGTAGGACCGAGTCGGCACAACCGCCCCAGAGCTGGAGCGGATGCCGGACACGGTGATGTCGAAGCGCACATCGCTCGTCGACGCCTCGAACCCTGATGGCAGGGTCACGTCCCAGACGAGGGTCTTGTCGCCGAAACCGTCCACCGGGGGGTGGACGACGACGGGGAGCGACGTGGCCCCGGTCCGCACCGACACCTTGGCGGACGCGTAGTTCGCACCGGGATCCTGGTTCGACGAGAGCGAGAAGCGCGGGGTGAACAGGGCCTTGGGCACGAACCCGGCCGAAGGCCAGGCGACCCAGTTGACGCCAGCCGGCCGCGCTGCGGGCGGTCCGAAGACCCACAGGGCGTTGTAGCTGGAAGTCGATCCGGTGCCGTACACCGATCCCCGGGGGTTGAGGATCCAGCGACGGTGGCCGGCCACGGCGTTGGCGTCACCGCGGTCGGCCATGTAGGCATCGACGGCAGGGGCGGCCATGGTGCCGCCGGCCAGGTTGGAGCTCCCTGCGGCCTCGTCGCCGGCTGCGGTGTAGCAGGGCCAGGTGGGTCCGGGGAAGTGCTCGAGGCGGCCTGCGGCGTGCATCATGAGTGCGGCGGCCATGGCCTTGTCGTTGAGGTCCGAACGCATGGTGACCGGGCCGAGGCCGTTCATCGCCCGGTAGAAGTTGACTGCGGCCCGGGTGGCGTCGATCGACGCCGCCGACTCGGTGCCGCGGGTGCAGCTCGATGTGCTCCCGGTCCAGCCGACGGGCACGACCTGGGCCTCCTGAAGGGTGTTGCGGTAGGCGGCGAGCACCGAGGCCCGGGAGAACGGGTCGATGGTGGGCTGGACGACCGGGGTCGCACCCGCCGGCGAGGTGAGCGGCGCCGCCAGGGCCATGGCCAACGTGGCGGCCAACGCCACCACGCCTGTCGCAAACATCTTCCGGATGGTCCTGGCTCGTTCCATGGTCTGTCCCTTGCGACTCTCTGGCGTCCCGTCGGCGAGTTGCCGACGAGCTCACTACCACTCTGTGTGGTGCATCTTGGCACGCCACTACTCTCCGTGTCGAGCCTTGGGACCAGAAAATCTCACAGACCGTGAACAAAATGGGAAAGGGGGCGACGGAGCGTCGCCAACTGCGCGGCCATCAGGCCGGCCGATTTCCCCTCCGGTTTTCCCCTCGGCGCCCGCTCGGTGCGGCCGGCGCCGGTCTCCGATCGTCAGATGCCGACCAGGCGAAGGACGTCGGCGGGGGTGGCCGGGCCGTCGAAGGCGACCCCGCCGTCGCGCAGGGCGACGCAGCGCTCGACGCGGGTCACGAACTCGGGATCGTGGGTTGCGACGACCACCGCCGCGCCGTCCCCGTGGACCTCGTCGAGCAGCTCGAGCAGGGCCGCTCGCCCCGGCGCGTCGAGGCCGACGAAGGGCTCGTCCACCAGCAGCAGCGAGAAGGGACGGGCCAGGCCCAGCAACAGTGACGCCTTCTGGCGCAGACCCCGGCTGAAGCGACTGGGCAGGTCGTCGAGGCGATCGGTCAGACCCAGTCGGCCGGCAACGTCCTCGGCGTAGTCGTCGAACCCGTGTCCGCCGAACAGCCGCGACACGTACTCGACGTGCTCGAGCACCGACAGGTCGTCGTAGAGCACCGGCTCGTCGGGCAGGTAGGACGTGGTTGCCCGGGCTTGCACGTCACCGCTCGGCCACCCGGCGACCTCGACCCGCCCGCCATCGGCCTCCAGCAGCCCGGCCACGATGCGCAGGAGCGTCGACTTGCCCGACCCGTTGTGGCCGACGACGGCCACCCGCTCCCCCGCCGCCACCGACAGGTCGACCGGCCCGAGGGCGGGCACGCCGTCGTAGGCCCGCTCCACCTGCTCGATGAGCAGCGCGGGATACGTCACGCCGGTCATCGACGACCTTCCTCCGGTCCCTCTTGCTCGTCGTCGTCGTCCTCGTCCTCGTCGTCGGCCTCCGTCGGGTCGGCGTCGTCGGTGGAACCAGCCGACGCGTTGGCCTGCATGGCCTCGGCCCACCACTGGGCGATGGCCTGACGCCGCTGGACCCATCCCGCCACCAGGGCCACGACGGTCGCCACGGCGAACCATCCCGCCGCAGCCCGGGCGAACGGAGGCTGACCCGCCTCTACGTCCGCCTCGGCGAGGAGGAGCGGGACCGAACCGAGGACCGCCAACGCCGGCGGCCAGGCGGCGCGCAGGATGAGCCTCGTCCCGGCCACCTCGGGGGCGATGAGGCTGAGCGAATCGCTGTGGGCCGGGGCACCAGCGACGACGCTGCACACCGCGCCGGCGACGCCGGCGACGGCGGTGACGACCCCAGCGACCAGTCCCACGGCCAACGGCACCCGGCCCGCACCGGGGGCCACGGCCACCGAGGCGGCCACGAGTCCGAGAGCGGTGGCGACGACGACCGAGGCACCGAGCAGCCCGAGGTGGAGTTGTCCCTCGTCGCCCGGGTAGAGGCGGCTGCGCCCAGGGTGGTCGATCTCCTGGGCGAGCGGCTCGACCACGTCCAGCCCGGCCATCCAGAGGGCCAGGCCCGACACGGCCACGAGGGGGGCGGTGCCACTCCAAGCTCCACGCAGGGCGGCGCCACCGGCGATCGCCAGCAACAAGAGACGAGCGAGCCGCGACGCCGGAAACCTCAGCACGCCCCGCCAGGTCCGCCGCCACGCCGGCCGGTTGCCGCGGCCCGGTCCCAATCGCAGCCAAGGGCGGCGGCGGGGCCGCTCGGCGGCGAGCTGGCGACGCAGCACCAACACGGTGCGAACGTCCTGCAGGGTGGCCGCGAATCGGATCTGACCGACCAACGCCGTGCGCCGCTCGGCCTCCTCGACCGACACCCCGCCGACGCCAGCGACGCCCAACGCCACCAGGGCGGCGGCGGCGGCCACGGCTGCGATCGAGGCCAGGTGCAGGTCGAGGGGCGCGAGGGCCAGCCAGCCCACCGCCCGACCCGGGGACGCCGGGACCTCCACGCCGGCAACCGCGGAGCCGGCGATGTCGGCCACCGACCAGGCGAGGGCGAGCCCGCCCACGGCTGTGGCCGCCGGCCGCGACAGCCGGCGGCCGCTCGCCACCAGCGCAAGGCCCAGGCTCAGGGCCACGGTGGTGACGACGGCGACGGCACCGGCCGCGATCCAGGCCGGCGCTGGCTCCGGGAAACGTCGGTCGGCGAAGGCACCGAGGGTCGCTCCGGCCAGGAACGCAACGAACAACGCGGAGCGGACCTGGCGCAGGGCCGGTCCTCGCAGGACCCGCCCTCGGTCGACGGGGGCGAGCAGGACGTGGCGCACGTCGGCCGCCTCCACTGCCAGCGGTCCGCCGCGGCTCCCGGACCGCAAACCGATCGCCGCGCCCAGCGTGGCCACCAGCCCGATGACGCCAGCCCCGTTCCGGGTGACGTCGGCAACCTGCGCGGCTCGCAGTGGCGTGTCACCGACCGCGCCGGCCGCCAGGGCCACCGCGATGGCGCCGATCAGGGCGGCGACGTAGACGCGGTAGAGAGCGTCGACCCAGTGGATCTCCGCGACCCTCCGTCGGCGACGCGCCCGACGCAGCTCGTCGAGGTGCGCGCCGTGCACCGGCAGCCCTACCTCGTCGCCCGGAGCGAGGGCGGCGGCATCAGACACGGCTCGTGACGCTAGGCCGCGCCACCAGACCAGCCGGCAGCAGCCACGAGGCCCACCCCGATCGGTTCCATCGGTCCAGCCCCGCCCTCGGTGTGATCACTGCCCTCAAGCTCACCGGGCGCGCCCCAGACGACGAGCGTCGAGCCGCGATCGACTGAGAGCGGACGCCTCAGTGCGGCAGGCCTTCCTCTACCAGCTCGATGAGGGTGCCGTGGAGGGCCTTCGGGTGGACGAAGGCGACGGTGGTGCCCCGGCTGCCGGGGCGAGGGTGCTCGTCGATGACCCGGTGACCCTGAGCCTTGAGGTGCTCGAGCACCGTCGCGCAGTCGTCGACCCGGTAAGCGATGTGGTGAAGGCCCTCGCCCCGCTTGTCCAGGTACCTGGCGACCGGCGAGTCGTCGCGGGTCGGGGTGAGCAGCTGGATGTAGCTCTCGGCCACCTTGAGCATGGCCTCCTCGACACCGTCGCTCTCGACGGTCTCGCGATGGTCGACGGTTGCGCCGAACGCCTCGCGGTAGCTGTCGATGGCGTCGCCGAGGTCGTGTACGGCGATGGCCACATGGTCGATCTCGGTCAGCAGCGGTCGGATGTCGGCCACGCTGCCGGCGTCGATCTCCTGGTCCGACTCGTTCGGGTCACGTGCGGTCAACGGCATGTCGGGCGGTCCTCCGGGACGGCGATGAGCCCACCAACCTCCCATGCTGACGTCACGACCGGCCAACCGATGAAATGACGGTGCTGGCGTACCTCCTGCACCCGCTCGGTGCGTCACGTACGCCAGAACGTGGGATCACGACGCCGGCGGCTCGGTGGCTAGCCCAGCGACATCGGGCCTCCATCAGGGTGTGATCAGCCGAGTCTCGTCGCCCAGGATCGCATCGACGGTCTCGGTGATCGTCAGCGGTCCCGAGTCGAGCCAGAGCCCGATCGGCGGGGTCTCGGCCCGCATCACCCGGTCGAGATCGTGCGGGGTCCACTCGCCGTACCCGACCTTCGAACGTCCCTCCTCGCGCCGCGCTAGCACGGACGACGAGGGACACAGGACCACGACGGACAACGGCCGATGGACAATGGACTGGATGACCCGCAGCAGGTGCTCACCGAGGATGATGTCCTGGTAGACGACGGTGAAACCGGCGGCGGCGTAGGCGTCGGTGCATGCCGTCCCGAGCTGGTAGCGCAAATCGAGCTGGCGCTCGGATTCGGGACCAGCTCCGGGCGTGGCGTCCTCCCGGCCACCGACCACCATGCGACGGAACAGGTCGCCCCGAACATGCACCGAACGGGTGAAGCGCCGGGCCAGGGCAGCGGCCACCGTCGACTTTCCGGCGGCCATGGCGCCGGTGATGACGATGACCTCCGGATCGACGGGATCGGGAGCTACATCCATCGTCTGAGTGCTCGCACCGAGGGCTCAAACCTCCGGTCGACGAGGGGGAGCCCGCCACGACTGAAACGGCTCGCGCGACCGTCGCGCCATCCGCCGGTCAGCATCGTGGGCGACCGGGGCGCGTCAGACCGACGCGGCGTCGGAACCGGCCGGCTCCCTCCGCCTCGACGCCGGGTGGGAGCCGGTCAACGAGACCCCGATCTGACGTCACGACGGTGAGCTCGGGTCGGGTGGCATATCGGTCTTCGACGATCTCGACGATGCGGTCGTCGGCCGCATCTCGTCCCGACCGGCGGGCGAAGTCCACGGCAAGGTTCCCTCCCGCCAGCTCCGCCAGCCTCGGCTCCGGGCGGCCGTCGAACACCAGCACCACCTCATCCTCGGCCGCCGACGTCCGGCACCATTCCGCAACGGTGTCGGTCAGGCGGACCGCGGCGGCGACGGGGTCGTTCCACCACCCGTCCGCCCCGGCGCCCATCACGTTGTTGCCGTCGACGACCCAGTGCACCCTAGGTAGAGCGATCGGTGAAGGCGAGGCGGACGCCCAAACCAATGGTGATCAGCCCCCCGCCACCGGCGAGGGCGCGCAGCCGGCATGGGGAGCGCGCCAGCCAGGTCCGAAGTGAACCGGCCAGCAGACCCCACGCGCTGTCGGAGACGAGAGCGATGGCCACGAAGACGAGGCCGAGGATCGCCATCTGGATGGGCACCGGAGCTCCGTTGGGATCGACGAACTGGGTGAGGATGGCCGCGAAGAACACGATGACCTTCGGGTTGGCCACCCCCACGACGTAGCCGTCAGCGAGCAGCCGCCGTGGAGAACGTGGCTCCGAGGGACCCGCAGGGTCGATGCGCTGCTCGTGGCGGTGGCGGATCGCCTGCACGCCGAGCCACACGAGGTAGGCGGCGCCGGCCAACTTCACGGCGGTGTAGACCGCGAGCGACCGCTCGACGAGGGTCCCGAGCCCCGCCGCCACCAGGAGGGCCTGGGTGTACGCGCCGCCCGCGTTCCCCACCGCGGTCAACACCCCGGCGCGCCGCCCGAGCGCCACACCCCGGCTGATGACGAACAGCACGCTCGGGCCCGGCACCACGATGAGGAGCCAGGCGGCGATGGCGAAGGTCGCCAGCGAGCCGAGGGAGACCATCGCCGCCGGACGCTACTGCGAGGGTCGTCCCCAGACGCAGGGAATGTGCCCCTCGTAGCGGCTGACCGTCCCTAGCTGCCGTGGCGGCGGAACAGGGTGATCCGGTCCTCGCCGACCTGCTCGCGGAACTCAGCGTCGTCGATGCCGAGGCCCTCCTCGGGTGCCAGGCAGAGGACCCCGACCTTGCCCTCGGCCTCGTTGCGGTGCACGGCCAAGGCGGCGTCGCCGACCTCGGTGAGAGGGTGGACCCGGCTGAGCAGCGGCTGGATCTTGCCCTCGGAGATGAGCCGGTTGGCGGCCCACGCCTCGCGGTAGTTCGCGAAGTGCGAGCTCACGATGCTCTTGAGCTTCATCCAGAGGTGACGGTTGTCGTAGGAGATCATGTAG